>Ga0265296_1000971_pt1 | contig 36414 bp, 54 predicted proteins | sample MunlanPumphouse1_FD_189073 | JGI IMG/M metagenome (GOLD analysis project Ga0265296, IMG submission 189073) | Groundwater microbial communities from a municipal landfill in Southern Ontario, Canada - Pumphouse #1 | ecosystem: Environmental > Aquatic > Deep subsurface > Groundwater | place...
CGATAATAGCTGAATACTGGAAAAATACCAAAGGCAGCATGAAATTAGCTGATCAATGTTTTGAGATGTATGCTAAATGCCAGGAGATATGCCAATGTGAAGGTGAAGAATAATGGCAGAAATATTTCCACCTGTGCAACCGGAATTAGCCTAATTGATAAGTCTTTGAAGGATTAAGCTTGACAAACGCTAAAGTTTTACCTATAATAGCAGCAAATACCATTAAAGGGAGGGGTTATTATGGTAAGAAATGATATTAAAAAAGAGATGAGGATAGGTTATAATGTTAAAGTTAGTGTAGAGATAACGGAATCTGATGCGTTTGAATTTGGCAATTTGGTAAAGAAGGAAGAGGGATGTTTTGAGATGAATATTAGTGAAGAAGATGGGATAAGCATAGACAAATGTGAAAAAGCACTTTTACGGACAAATCATGCAGCAATAAGAGATGCTATATCCAAACATTTAACAGAGGTTTCAAAAAAAAAGCCTTAAAACCAGGAAGCAAAGAGGAGTTGGTAATTGATAATAATCCATATCAGGTAGATGGAGAGGTTGGGAGATTTACATTTAGGACACATAGTATAAAAAGAGATGGGAAGATCGATTATACTACAAAGTCTATATTTCCAAATATAGGTAACAGTGAGTGGTATAAAACCAGTGGATTCAAAGAGATAGCAATGATCTATGGAACAGCAGAAGAATCTTATAGAAAGACAGCAGGGTTGATAAACCGTATAAGATATCAAGAAAATGCCACACCAGTTCGAACCCTTGGAGAGAATACAGAAACAGAAGGAGCGAAAATACTTGATTTTGTAGAGAAAAAGACAACAAAGATTTTATTAGAAAACAACTTCACAGAGGAAGGAAGCCCTAAGAATAGATTCGAGAAAAGCATAAAGAAGCCAATATTAATCCCACAGGAAGAGGTAAAGAAAGTTATTGCAGAATGTGGTTTATTACCTGAAGAAATAGTTGAGATTGAGAAAAATCCTGTACCATATGAATCTCCTAATGAGACTGTAAATATATCTATCGATGATGTGCTGACAAAAAAACAGAAAGAAAAACGAAGCAGTAAAGAGAATATAGTCGAAGAATCAGAAGGCAAGAAATATATTCATAATACTGTGGTGCATATTCATAAAGATGGAAAATCTTATATTATAAATGGTTATGGCGTAAGTAAAGTTTTGCGGATACTAATTGGATTCTTGCTTAATAATGATCAACTAAAGTATAGATTGCAGTTTTTTGTGGATGGTCAGAAGACATTACAGGCAGGGATATTGAAAGCTTTTTCCTGGTTTGGTAACATAGGATTGATATTAGATTGGTATCACTTAGAAGAGAAGTGTAAGATGCAATTAAGTATGGCAATGAAGGGACGAGATATTCGTAATGAAGTTCTCGCTAAATTAAAGCAACTTTTATGGTATGGGATGATAGATAACGCAATAGAATATGTAAGGTTATTAAATAAGGATTCTATAAAGGATAGCGGACAATTAGAAGTGCTTATAAAATATATAGAACGCAATCGACCATATATTCCATGTTATGCAATAAGGAAGAAGTTTGGACTTCGTAATTCAAGCAATATAGGTGAAAAAATGAATGACCTTGTCATTTCAGGTAGACAAAAACATAATGGCATGAGTTGGTCTACTGATGGATCAGTAGCCCTTGCTTGCGTAACAACGATAAAAAGAAACAAGGAATATGAAAAATGGTTTGAAGAAGGCAATTTAGAATGGAAATTAGCAGCTTAATTTCCGGTTGCACAGGTCGAAATATTTAGGATTCATTACCAGGGAATTGCAAGCGTTGAGGATAACGGAACAGTTTAATCCAAAGGATTACTACATCCCCCGCACCAAAACCGCCCTTCTCCAATCCCTGAAAGATTTGGGCGTGAAGGGAATCACGAAGCTGAGAAAGATGGGGTATAAACAGCTTTTGGTGATATATGCGAAGGCAAGGAGGGAAAAGTGTTAAATAGGGATTTTGATTGGCATGTTTTTATTATCTTTTTTATTATTTTTTCAGTGGTAATCAGGATAATTGTAAAATTTTTCAAGTTTTGAGAGCGATGGGGTATCGGCAGTTGGTGGCAATTTTTCACAAGACGAGAATTGCCGCCTGTGGGTCAACGCAGGCTTACGCTCAATCGGCAAGGAAGTGGTAAAAATCGAGAAAAAGGTGACCGCTGGTATTCTGGTGAGCTTTTCTGAAAAAGAGTGGGCTAAAATCGAAATTTGAGGGTGAAATCAAGATAAGAATAGGAGATGAAATATATTAAAAATAACTTGACAAAATATGCAATATATGTTATACTATAAAAGGCTAAGAGAAATGGTATTAATAATGTAAATTAGGGCAATTTATGAGATAAAGAGACAGTACCGTTTTCTTTTAGCCAACTCATGGATTGCCCTTTTTTTGTCCTATGGAGGTATTTATGAAGATTCCTTTTGGTATGATTTTAGACCCTAATAAAATTGAGTTTTCTTCAGGGGGAGTTTATACGATGGCAAAATATAAAATAAATGGCAAAAAATGGAAAAAATCTCACATTGTATATGCTTTTTATAATCAAATCACATTGATTGAATTACAAAAAATTCTTAATAGTAGTCTCATAGTACACCATATTAATGGGAGAAAAAAAGATGATTCTGTTGGAACCTTACAGTTAATGGTTAACGAAGAACATTCTGCTCTTCATGCGAAGGGTCTCCCGATGATAAGACATAAAAAAAATCGGCAGATAAGTATTAGATGTATATCAGATATGGAGAGCGATGATATTGTTTATTTTTTGCAAAAACAAATGGCAATAGAAGAAATTGGATGGAAATTGCTAACCCCCATGAAAGCACTTAAAGAGTGGGTAAGAAATACTGGATAGAGAAATATGGGTACAAAGGAATACCCTTTTTGGGTAAACTCTTCATTTGATATGCTTGATTAATTAATCTCGCATGTCCAACAATCGGTAATTTTGGGCTTAATTGATTTTAAGGATTCAAGGGGAATTAAAATGGTTTGTGTTCAATGTGGGAAAGAGAAAAAGAACCAAAAATACTATGGTTGTTTCTGCGATGCTTGTTATGAAGCATCACAGATTAATACAAGTATCCCAGTTTGTTGTCAAAATTGTGAATACTTTGCAGTAGACTGTTATGGTGATTTTGCTACACCATATGTTTTATGTCAAATAGGGGTTGCGTTACCAACAAAGAAGAAATCTTGTAAAAGGCAGAGTAAAGTAAAAAAGGAGAAAAATCATGATAGTTAGAATCACTTTTCTGGATGAGCAGAAGCAACCGTATGTTATGCTTTTTGGAGACTCATACAAAACATGGGATGATCAATGCCAGGAATATTTCTATGACAAAATCAAGTGGTATGATAAAACCACATTGACAAAAAGGGAATTGTTTGGCATCCAAAAAGTGGAGGTATCACGGTCAAAGTGGGTAATGGCTGGGTTGAAGTGTTGTGGAGAGGAAACTTTTCAGGAAGAATTAAATAGGGAATGGTGCCAGGACAATGAGCCTGATAACCTAAAACCAAGGCAATATGCAAAGATGAATTTTGAATACAATAGAAAAGTAGAAGAGACTATTTGCGATATGTACCACAGACGGTTGAGGCATTTGCAGGATTAAAGATGGAGGGATGAAAAAAATGTTTAATGTTGAGGAAGTGGCAGAATACACCAAGATAAGTAAAAAACGCATTTATGAAATGATTGGGAGCGGGCAAATACCATATAAAAATATTCCTGGGTTGACACCCCAATTTGACAAAGATACGATAGATGATTGGTTAAAAGTATACAAAAAGAAATTTTAAATGGAACATACAATCTTTCGCAGAAATCAAGGAAGGAAACCCCTATCGTTCCAGATAGTGGGATGAATTTCTTCTTGCCATTCCCTATATTATTGAAAATAATATTTGACATTTACAGAAAAATATGATATACTGTTATTGGCTAAGAGAAACGGTGTTAATATGTTAAATTAGGGCAATTTGTGAGATAAAGAGACATTACCGTTTTTTTTAGCCAACTCATGAGTTGCCCTTTTTTTGGAGAAAAAATGCCAAAAGGAATATATGTAAGAAATAAAAATCATAAAGAAATACTGGATAGAGCCAGAGATAAATCAAATATAACCTTAAGAGGGAGACAGGCTTGGAATAAAGGATTAACTAAAACAATATATCCAAAATTATCCGGCGGCGGCAATAAAAAAGGGCATCATCATACAGAAGAAACAAAGAAAAAACTGACCGTGAGTATTATTCTTCCGAGGGGGTAACAAATGATGATATTGTAGAGTATTTCAAGGAAGATATTTGTCCAGAATGCGAATATTATGATGAAAAAATGCCTCATAATTGCGGGGGAGAAAGGATGTATCTCTGTGATAATTTTGAGAATAAGGATCAAAAATGAAATCAATGAGGGACAAAATTATAGGAGTTAAAAATGCCAAAGATTAAAAGGAACATTGATTGGGGTGCGGTGATTATATTGACTATGTTGATTGCCGGCGGGATACTCGCTCTGGCTGTGGCGTGGCTTGGAATCACCGCAACGGACACTAAAATGCCAGTAGGTACAGTCAACCAAGAGGTGAAACAATGAAAAAAGATTTTTCAAAATTGCCTAAATGGGCAAAAGAACAGTTTCAAGAATTATAGGTACAACTTGTTGTTGCAAAAAGTCGAGCAACCTTTTTGAATAACCGGATTGATACTTTGGAGACCATGAATAATATCGTGGCTGACCCTGTGCGGACATGGTTCACGGTTGCCAATTTAGAAAAAAACCCTTTCCTGATGATGTGCTGATACTATACACTCTTTCTCCACAGGGTGCATTCCCTGCTGTACATCTTCACCAAGGGGATTTGTTTTTTATTGGACGAGGGGACAGGGAAGCATATCCAAGAAGAAAAAAGGATGGTGAATAATGAAACGATATACATTATATATTCCGTCGTCTGGTGCGGTGGGTTCTGTCGCCGTAAAGTTGATAGAAAAACTGAAAATTGATTGGGTATTAATCAATACCAACACACCTAATGGGCTGGCAGAATATTCACTAATAGCCGATATTCTGGATGTTAAGACAGAATCCTTTCCGTTGTTGATGGAATATAATATTGAAACAACAGAGAGAAAATACTGGCAAGGGCTGAATGTGATTTATTTTTTGGAGGGGCAGAGAAAATGAGGTTAATACAGCTATCTAAAACGGCATATGTAAATCCTGAAAAAGTAATTATGATACAGCAAGAAAGTGATTATATCCGTGGAGGGCTCTGGAAAGAAAGAGTTATAGTATATCTGGAGGGTATACAGACAGAAGTGTTTGAAGAAAACAGAACATATACCGATTCTTTGTTTGTGGAATCGATGTTTAGTCTTGAGGAAACTGTAGGGATGGTGAAAAATGAAAGTTTTAGCAATTGATCCGGGTAATGTTCAATCAGCATATGTGGTATGGGATGGTGAAAAAATCCACGAAATGGGGAAGGTTGAAAATAAGAAAATGAAAGGCATTATTGCTGATTATCTTGTTGCCACGAGTTATTGCCTTGCCACGCAGGACTTTGTAATAGAGAAAATCTGCTGCAATGGTATGGCAGTCGGGGAGACGGTTTTTGAGACCGTGTTTTGGACAGGGGTATTCGCAACCGCTATTGACGATACCTATCCTGAATCAGTTATTCGTGTCCCTCGCAAGGATGTAAAAATGCATCTGTGCGGCACAATGCGGGCTAAGGATAGCAACATCATTCAGGTATTAAAGGATCGTTTTGAACCTGAATTGCAACCGAAGCAAAGACCAAAGGGATTATTAAAAGGGGTCAAGGCGGATATATGGCAAGCGTTGGCTCTGGCGGTGTATTATTTTGATACGAGGGTGAAAAATGATATTTTTCAAGAAGACAAAAAACTATAAACCAAAAACATCCAGCCATGATATTCAAAAAGCGATTGAGTATTATTTGAAAACAATCGGTTGGACGGTGAAGATATTTTAGGAAAAGCCTTCTTATTCTCAAAAAAGGTGAACCAGCAATTTTCATTGAGTGCAAGAGCAAAGGGAAAAAACCATCCCCTGAGCAGGTAGTGTTTTTAGAGTTGGTTAATTCGTCTGCCGGAACAAAGGCAATCTGGGCGGATAGTTTTGAGATGTTTATGACAGAATTCACGAAGGTCAGGCATAGTGCTATAGCTTTGAATATCATCAATGCGAGAATGATGAAGAGGTAAAAAATGAAAGAAATCAGGATTAATGTTTTTGAGTTGACAGGAAAAAATATGGTGACGCAAGATGATGGGGAAGTCGTGTATGCAAGGATCTCAAGAGCATGGAAAGAGACAGATGCCATGTTGATACTTGACTTCCAGAACATTGAAACCGTGGCTGCTTGCTGCCTGAATATGGCAATCGGACGGCTGTATTCAGAATACACCAGTGAGGTTCTCAATACACGGATTAAGGTTGAGAATATTGATAGCTATCACATTGGATTGACAAAGAAAGTAGTAGAGAACGCAAAAGAATACTACAAGAAGCAGGCGGATGAAGTTGAGCAGAAGAAACAGTCGGACGAGTGGGAAAAAAGAGATAATGAGTTAATGATGTCTGCGTTAATGGTAAGCATGATGTGAAAATCTATTATTATGTATATTTGTAAAATAATTTCAAAACAATGTAAAAAACTTCTTGACAAAATAATAAAAATATAGCATAATAGTATTATCTTGAAAATGGACGGAGATATAAAAATGAGTGAGATAAAGATTGAATTAAAACCTAAAAATGCCACGATAAGATGTAATGGGAGAGGGTTTAAATATGCGGTATTAAACATCCCTAAAATGTTTGTGGAATATCTTGGATGGAGTGGGGATACTGATGTATCGATTGTGGCTGACCACGAACAGATGGTCATAAGAAAAAGGGAATTGGAAGGGGTTTGATATATTTGGGGCAGATTAATTGCAAGACGGCAAAGCAGAATAAAGTATTCCTCCCGGTGTATAGATACTGCTTTCTGCCCCAAAAAAACTACTAATGTATAGACTGCCAGGATGAGACCCGATGTAAAGGGGATTGCGACAATTTTAATTTGAAAGATTTCTTTCGTCTGGCAGTTTGTAAATCGGTAGTGCTACGGCTAAAGGTTATTCGCCACGGCGTGGGCTTGAGGCGATAGGAAAGCGGGCGGGATAGAAGGTTTGTCATCCCCGTAAAAAACCGTAAAGAAGACAATTCACCACGGACCGATAGGGTGTTGTGATTCAGTGGATCGTGGTAGCACGGTCGGTCACAGCACCCGCTGAATTGAATCCTGCTGGCAACGAATCCCCCTGCCATGTTTCTCCCCGTTCCATGGCTATACTGCCAGTAGGGTTCAATTGAGGAGTCGTCTAAATGGGAGGACACAAGATGTTAAACTCTTGAATAAAGGTTCAAATCCTTTCTCCTCAGCCATGAGAATCCAAGGGAAGGGGTGATACAGTATGATATGTGATATTTGTAGATATAGTATAGTAGAAAAGTATCCACTCACATATGCTATAACGGCATATAATATATGTAACCTTCACCACTGGACAGACAACGGGTATGGTTGCAGTTACGGTGAAACTGAGGGGGATTATTTGAATAGGAAATATGCAAAATGTTTGGATGAATAAAGGTGGTGATGAATAATGCCAGATGAAGTAAAAGCCGAACGGGTTGACTGGAAAGGCAGGTGCCTTGCTGCTGAAGCTGAACTTGTAAAATCACAGGAATCACTTGTTTATTTTGTGAAGGGGAAGGACGAGGCAAAGGGTATGCTTTTTCAGCTAAGAGACCAGTTGCAGAAAAACTGTGATGAGTTGGGGAGGTAAAAAAATAAAAAGGGGGTAAAAGATGAATCCAATACCTTATGCATACGGGTCAGATGGGTTGCCACTGGAGGATGATTACGAAGATCCATTAGGTGGTGATGGGGAAGATGATTAAATTTGACGAAGAAAAACATGAATACAAATCAAATGGCGTTATTGTCCCCAGTGTTACTCAGGTTATTCAATCGGCAGGATTAGTCAATTTTGACTTCGTTGACCCTGAATTGTTGGCACAGAAGGCGGATATAGGACGGAAAGTTCACAAGGCTTGCCAAATGTATGATGAAGGGACGCTGGATGAAGAGATGTTACATCCGTTGTTGGCTGGATATTTAGAAGGCTGGAAACGATTCAGGACAAAATTTAATTATGTGCCTCAAGAACACGAAGGGCAATTATACTCTCCAGTGTTGAATGTGGCTGGCACATTTGATAGTTTATCCATCACAGAAGGTAAATTGGTGGATATTAAGACGGGTTGTAAGTCAAAAGCTCATCGGGTACAGATAGAGGGATATGCGTACCTGATAGCAGAAACGAGGAGTATTAAAGCCAAGGAGAAAATGGTTGTCTACCTGACAAATAAAGGAGGGTACAAGGTGGACAAGTGGAAGGTTGACCAGGGCAGTTTAATAGTTTTTTTGGCGTGTGTAACATTATCAAACTTCAAAAGGGGGTAGGGGGAAATGGCAGAAACGGCATTGGTAAAAGCAGTACATAGTATCAGTGAAGAGGAGACGCAAGCAGTTGGAATTATGATACAGCAAGCAAAGAGTATTGTAGTTTCCACGCAAGAACAGAACCTTGTGGCGGTAGCATTTCACAAGGCAATAGGGGTAGAGAAGAAGAGAATTGACACCCAAAGAAAATCACATACAGAGCCATTAGACAGGGAAAAAAAGCAGATAATGGATTCATACAGACCATTTATGGAAACTTTGGAACAGGCAGAGAAAATTGTTAAAACCGCAATTATTGGGTATGCCAAAGAACAGCAGCGATTGGCAAGAGATGCACAGGCTAAACTTGACAGAATTGCCGAGAAGGCAGCACAGGACGAAAGGGATAGAAAGGCTTTACAGGAAAGGCAATGGAGAGAAAAAGAAGAAAAACTACTTGCCGAGGGTAGGGTTGAAGAAGCGGCTAAGGCGGCGGCTAAAGCTGACCAGAGGGCGGAAGAGGCTGAAAGTGTGCAGGTGCAAAACGTGTTAGTAGCACCACCACCCAAGGCGGCTGGAGTTTGTTTCAAAAAAACTTGTAAAGCAAGGATAATAAACGAGATGTTGATACCGAGAGAACATTGTTCACCGGATCAACGGAAACTTGATAAATTTGCAGGAGACACAAATGGAACGATTGTGGTGCCAGGGGTGGTATTTTACTTTGAGGATAGTATGTCAAGGACAAGGGGCTAAGAAGGGGGTAAAAGATGCGGCAATCTGAAAGTATTAAAGAAATTGCAACGGCATTAGCAAGGGCACAAGGGCAGATTGAAGGAGCAAGGAAGGATGCAAATAATCCTTTTTTTCACAATGATTACGCTGACCTTTCCTCTGTATGGGATGCGTGTCGGCAACCATTATCAGATAATGGTCTATCTGTTAGTCAAACAACAGATATTAGTGAGGGACAATTGGTGTTAAACACTACATTATTGCATAGCAGCGGAGAATGGATTGAAGGTATTTATCCTATTAACCCAATAAAAAATGACCCACAAGGGTATGGTAGTGCCATCACTTATGCCAGACGGTACACATTGTCCGCCATTGTGGGAGTTGCCCCAAAGGATGATGATGGGAATGTTGCTTCTGGAGTTGGTGACAAACAAGGGAAACAAGGGGCTATTCCTGAGCCAACTGCAAAAAAGGCTGAAACAACTCCACCACCGCCAAAAGATATGACTTTTAACGAGATGGTGAAAAGGCTGTTGGAGATTAAAAGCATCTTTGAATTGAAAAACTGGTGGGGAAAACATAAGGAAGAAATCGGGAGATTGCCTAAGGCAAAGGGCAAAATCATTGAGGATAAAAAGGATAAACTCAAGGAACATTTTCAAAGAGAAGAGGATAAAAAAAAATCTGATGCAGTAACCCCATTATTGGTTGAATTACCTATTAATGGGTTTCAACTTCCAGATGAATGGAAAGATACCCCTATCGAATTGTTGCAACAGGCACGGACAAACTTGGGGTTAGACCATCTTACTTTTATGCAAATTTACGAGGATAATGGAGAAAATGATGATACAATTGCCATCGATTTAATAGACGAAGTTAATAGATTATTTGAGGAACAGGCGGTGGCAGGAAGAAAGGTGATTCTCTGCCCGAACAATAACTCAAACGCAAAGGAAGTCTATTGCAAAAAGCAATCATGCTTTGAGGGTTGTCCTGAGTGGAGCTAAAAACTGGGAGGCGAATATGATACAAAGTTGCGTCCATGGGAAACTCTGGGGATTAAAAACACCAGAGAAAAAACTTGACTACAGGGGATTAACGGTGAAACCCACTCGACAAAGCAACGGCATCGTCAGGGCATTGCTACTGACAGCGGTGGTGGCGGTTATTGCCCTGTGGGTAGGGCATCAGACACAGTGTTTGCGGAAGGCGTTGCAGACTGAGGGCAGGGAATATGGATATTATACAGGAGGAGGAAAATAATAATGCAGAATAAAAATGATTTGGATGTAAAGGATAATGGTAACTCTTCGGGACATGTAGTTGCAATAATACCCCTTTATGTGTTTGCAATTTTTCTTATAATTTTCATGATTATAGAAAAAAACAAGACTACGGAACAGATTATCCGTTTTGAAAAAGCTGTAGTAGAAGAGAACAATAGGTTCATGGAGGCTGTTGTAGAAACAGTTAAAAATCAAGGAGGGGAATGATGGGATATTGGTACTTTTTAATCTGTAAACAATAAAAAATTAAGCATATTGTTTGAAAAGTATACAGGGGAAGAGATACGGTTGGCGGTGCAAGAAATAAATATGGAAGATGAAAAAGATAAAAGGGGGATGAGATGAAGAGAATTATATTGGTATTGGCAATCTTGATAGTAGTCGGAGTCAAAGAGGCTCAGGCAAATGATTATTGGGCTGGTTGTTTTGGCACACAAACCGATACTTTTTACACTCTGCATGGAGAGTTTAAGGTATTGAAAAGTTTAGTCATGCAAAGTTTTGGGAGAGATTTCGCATCAGATAAGATGTCCATTATTTATCAGCACGACCATTTGCAATTACGATTACACGATGGGTTATTATTAGAACTTTGGTTGGTTGATAATGACCTTATGACATTAGAATATCCTTCTTTTTGGTTTAGATACCTGCCTAATGAGAAAAATGTTGTTTTGTCGAAGAAAGTTCGTTTGTCAAAATTCAAGAGACAATACGACAAGGAATGGCAACGGTTTGAAAAGGAATATGGGAAGAAAAAAGACGAAATTAAAGGAGGGCAAAGATGAAAAGATTATTTTTGGCAATGGTAATGGTTGGATTGATAGCAGGGGTGGCAGGGGCGGAAGGAATGGGAAAGATTGCGGATAGTCCTATCACGGGAACACGGCTAATGACCGCAGACGAAGTGCTGATGGTCGATTGCATAGAGAGGATAGAGAGGGCAGTGGTTGTAATCAGGCAAGCGTTGGAGAATACTGCCCAATTGACGGACAAAGGAAAAGGAATTCGTGCCGGTTACTACATGCAGTTTGATGTTGGAGCTATTGCGGTGAGGCTGTTTGATGAGGCGAAAAGGATGAAAATACCTATTGGGTGTACATATCAGATTAGTGCTGACAAGGTATGCCCTATGTGTGCCAGATATATGATGGAAATGACAAAACCGTGGCAATTATGGATATGTGACCAGTGCGGTTATAGTCTTTGTGCAGACAAATTTAATCAAGTGAAAGGGGGTGATTAATGATGCTAAAGGCGGAGATGGTCGAGATAATCCAGAAAAGCGTGTCTGGTGTAGCTAAGAAGGACGCAAACACGATATATGTCAATCTCTTTGCAATGGTAGGTGAAAGTCTACAAGCAGGGGATGATGTAACATTGGGGCATATAGGCACGCTCAAGGTTGCAACCAGAGCAGCCAGACAGGGACGCAATCCAAGAACTGGCGTGGCAATTGCAATACCAGAAAAGAAGATTGTTGTATTCCATACTTCGGCTGGGATGAAAAAGGCGTTGAATGATTGATTTTGAGAAGGGGGGATACGGTGTTGGCTGTGTCCCCTGGGATGAGGAGGAAACTTGAATAACAATATGTCGCTTGGCTTTGACGGAAGTAAGTTCCCAACAGGGTATAAGCCTCATAGAAAAGGGTGTATTTCCCCTAAATTGTGTAGGGTTTGTTAAAGCGTATGTCAATAAAGGAGATTGTCCGGTAGATTTGGATTGTTTAATAAAAAGTGTAGAGAGACCGGAAGGGATGAGAACGGATTCTGAAATATATAGAGAGGGGGAATAATGGGAAAAATAAACGAAATACACATAATAGGTAGAGTATCACAGTCTGGAGAGATCAAGCCAACAGCAAACAATCTGCTGTATAAGTTCTCTATTGCGGTGGACGGTGGCAAAGGCAAACCATCCAGCTTTTTCAACATCACGGCATGGGACAAGATGGCTGAGGAGTGCAGTAATATAATCACGAAAGGGGCGGTGGTGTATGTTGAGGGCTACCTCAAGCAGGATACATGGAAGGATAAGACCACTGGGGCTAATAGAAGCACAGTAGGGATTGTGGCAACACATGTTGAGCTTGAAGAGGATGGCAAGGGGCAGACACAGCAGAAGGCAGAGGAATTGCCAGTTGATGATGACCCGTATGGAGAATGCCCGTTTTAATCTAAAAAAATATATAAGGAGGTAGTTTCATGAACATTGTATTAAAAAGTACAATAGATATGATAAGAGAGATTAAGGGTGTTGCAAAAATCAAAGTGCACCGAGGATTAGCAGATTTTTTGGCAGACAGAATTGTAATTACAGGAGCAGAAGATAATATTTTGAAGATGGTGGAACGATTGGCAAAGCTGCTGGACGCAGAAGTTTCTTTTATTAATCAAGAAAAATTTACGGCTTTTGTAAAAATCGCAACCACAGACGAAGGACAGAATGTATTGGCATGGTTAAGGGAATACCCACAAGTAGCTGCTATGATTGCCATGATTAAGGATGAAAAAGAGTATATAGAGACATTAGAAGAGATAGATATCCCACAGTCAGTAATTGTACAGGGGCAGGCATTGCCATCAAGAGTATATGATATTCCGATGACGATTATCTGCCTCTCACCTCTGGCACATGGCAGCGATATGAAGGCAGGGAATGCTACACTGTTCAGGAAAACACAAATATTAAGTTCCCAAGGACAAATTCTTAATCTTCCGTTCTATGCAGGGAATGCTATGAGGGGACAGATGAGAGATTTGTTGGCAGACCACTTTTTGAAGGCTATGGGGTTGACTCTTCGCAGGGATAACCCACCATGTAGTCTCTGGTTTTTCCATGCCCTATATGCAGGTGGGGCATTAGAGGAAAATGCAACACAGCTAAAAGTATTGGGGCAGAAAATGGGGGCTAATGGAGTTATCAGAGGAGCGGGAGTTTATGAGTTCAGAAATTATGTACCGATGTTGTCTTTATTAGGCGTGGCATTAGGGAATAGAATATTGAGTGGTAAAATCAATGTTGGGGACATGAGACCTTGCTGTAGGGAATGGGGCACAGGAGAGAATCCCTCTGCAAGTCTTTTTGAATGGACATATCTAACACGGAGGGAAGATCATGAGAACCACGAAAGCGGGGACAATGCCAGTATGATTGCCAACTCTGAGTGTTTGAAGTCGGGGACAATATTATTAGGCGGAATAGATACATCAGACCATTTGACAGAGATTGAGATGTCCTGTTTGGGAATGGGCTTGAAATTACTACAAGAAAAAGGCTACCTTGGGGCAGAAAATAGGCGAGGTTTTGGACAGGTTAAACTGGAGGTTACTAATTGTCCAGATGAGGATATATATGTAGAATACTTGCGAGACAACAAGGAAAATATCATAAAATATCTGATTGAAATAGGGGGGATTAATGCACCCTGTTAATCTGATAGCCAAAGCACTACAAAAACATGGAAAGATATTGCCTGAATTGCCATGTGAACCAGTAGAGGCTGTTTGTGCATTGACAGGGGATGCTTGCCTTTGTCTGCCACGGAATGAAGTTATTGGCAAAGCATTTACCAATCTTGACTTATTCGCTTCTCCTAAAAGTCAATTCACGGGGGTTGATGTATTCTATTCGTGGAATTATGGGTATAAAACGAGTGACGATAAAAAGATTGAGAAAAAACCTGAACGAATGAGCTCATGGTTTTGTGATGGAGAACAATTTGTTGAATTAGACAGGCAAGGCGTGCGAGAATGGGTATTAAAGGAGAAAATGCCTGCGATATGGACAGGCTACACAACTATATCATACAAAAAACATGGGTCTGTGCTGGCAAAAGTCAACACAGGGAAACAACGGATGTGGCTGTTTGAAACAAGATTAGTTGATTGTGATTATGAGAAAATGATGGATTGGTGGCAAGTGATGAATCTTGCCTTGCGTGCGGGGATAAGCAGGACATCAATGAAAACATTGCTTTGTCCACCTTTTTTCATAGCAAAAGTCGGGTTAAAAATATGGATGGAATATGAACGGTGGGCTAAAGCGAAGTATCAATCGGCATTGTATTCGTTTTTATGCTATTTATTACCGAGTCAAGAGGAGTTGAAGAATGAAGGCAATTCTTTCGCTTATAGATAATAATTACAATATGAGGGCATGGTTAAAACAATCGACAGTAGATTATGTGTTGCAACAAAAATTACAAAAGACAGTTAAATCCCCTTGGGTTGCAGAAATCCGAAAAGATGGGGATATTGTGTTCATTAAAAGTCATATTGATTTTTCTTCTTCTAATGGGATGGGGACAAGAGGTGTCTCTCGTGTTTTTATCCTTGAATCAGGGAATAAATATAAAACTTGTACTTATACACAAGGGAAAGCAGTAATAATAAATTATTATGTCAATGAAAAAGGAGATATTATTAAACATGAAAAAGCAACTTGGGATTAATGTTTTAGATGCTGCAAGACAACGCATTTCTTGGGTATTTGACAATATCCCTCGTATTTATGTTAGTTTTAGTGGGGGGAAAGACAGTACAGTAATGCTTCATCTTGTGGCAGAGGAGGCAAGAAAACGGCAACATAAAATAGGGATTTTGTTTGTGGATTTAGAAGGGCAGTATAAGTTAACTATTGAACATATTGAAAAATGTTTTGATATTTATTCTGATATTATTGAACCTTATTGGATTGCCTTGCCTCTTAATTTAAGAAATGCTGTAAGTAATTTTGAACCGCAATGGATGTGTTGGCAACCAGACAGAAAAGAAGATTGGATACGAAAAATACCAAAAAATGCAATTATGGATGGATTATTCTTCCCATTTTTTCATCGTGGGATGGAATTTGAAGAATTTGTTCCTGCTTTTGGTGATTGGTTTGGACAAGGAAAACTTACTGCTTGCTTTGTCGGGATCCGTACCGATGAATCATTAAATCGCTGGCGAACAATTGCAGCAGGGCGAAAACAATCACTTGATAATAAATGTTGGACAACATGGGTCGGTAAAACTCTATATAATGCTTACCCAATTTATGATTGGAGAACGGCAGACATATGGACATATCATGCTCGGTATCCTGAATTACCAAGTAATAAATTATATGATAGAATGTATCAAGCAGGGCTGACTATCCATCAAATGCGAATCTGTCAACCTTATGGAGACGATCAAAGAAAAGGACTCTGGTTATTCCATATTATCGAGCCTGAGACATGGGCAAGAGTAGTATCTCGTGTAAATGGAGCAAATCAAGGGGCTTTATATGCTCAAGAATCAGGTAATATTTTGGGGAATAGAGTGATAAATAAACCAGAAAATTATACTTGGCAACAATTTGCCATGACATTGGTGGATAGTATGCCTACTCAAACATGCGAGCATTATAAAAATAAAATAGCAGTTTTTATCCAATGGTGGGAAAGTAAAGGATTTAAGGATGGAATCCCTGATGATGGAAAATTAGAAAAAACGGAACCAAGTTGGAAGCGGATATGCAAGGCTTTATTGCGGAATGATTATTGGTGTAAAGGACTTAGCTTTAGTCAACATAAAAGCCAAGCATATGGGAATTACCTAAAGTTAATGAGACGGAGGCGAGAAAAATGGAAGATAATTTAAGCTGGACAAAAGATCATCCTGTTTCAAGAGTCCAATGGGTACCAATTGAACAAATTTTTGCTAATGATTACAATCCTAATTCTGTTGCACCTCCTGAAATGAAACTTCTTGAAATTTCTATCCAAAGTGATGGATTTACTCAACCAATTGTTGTATGGAAAATAGAGAAAGGCTATGAAGTTGTAGATGGATTTCATCGGCATAAAATTGGGCAGAAAATTAGATTATCACATCTGCCTATCGTTGTGGTGAATAAAGACAGAAAAGATAAAAGCGATAGAATTGCTTCAACAATTCGACACAATAGAGCGAGAGGCAAACATCAAGTTGGGGCAATGAGTGATATTGTATTAGAATTAAGCCGTCGAAATTGGAATGATAAAAAAATAGCGAATGAGTTAGGAATGGAAGATGACGAAGTTTTAAGACTTAAACAAATAACTGGACTTGCTGAACTTTTTTCTGATAGAGAATTTTCAGAAGCATGGGAAGCAGGTACAGATAGTGAGGATATATTATGAATTTCAAAGTTACATTTCAGCTTGACGGCACAGGGATTTATTGTGATGCGTATGAGCCGATGATACTAGATTCTCTTCTGATGTGGGCATTAGCACCCATGCAGACAAAGGATAGGGATATTCAGAGGGATGATGTGCCCCATGATATTCAGATACCTCTTCTGAGGTCAATGATTCGAGGCGTGAAGATATGGCACGGGTCTGCATTGTTTCCTGTTACTAAAGAAGGGGAAGGGATACATGAGACATTACGATATTGGAGAAAAAGGTTTAGACAGAATCGAGTCGAATTGACAGCCGGTAGTCCTAACCTTACAGGGGGGTCATACAAGGATAAAAATATGCCAGCACCATTAATGCTTGTATCTCATATGATGGCTTATGGCAGTGGGAACAGAAAAGAAGTCCAGAAGGTATTAAGAAAGCATATTAAGAGCTTAGGACGCAAGCGGGCGGCTGGCTATGGCAGGATAATCAATATCGATTGTGTGGAAATAGCTGATGATTGGTCGATAGTTAAAGATGGGCAGGCAATGAGATGGCTGCCGGACGAGAACGGAACGAGAACACAGCGGGTTAACCCACCGTATTGGAATAACACGGACAGGATAAAATGCTGTGATGTAGGGGATTTGTGGCAATTTTGAGATTTCTCTTGACAAATGGCGATTAATGTGATATAGATATATTGAGGTGGATAATAAAGAACAAAGAGATTAAAATTGATTATGTGGATATAGGCACATTGCAACCCAATGAATACAATCCTAAAAAGATGAACAAACTGGTGCTAATCAACAACAAGGAATTATATGATTTTGATTATAATTTCATTCAGAGAATAATGCAAGAGCAGACAAATAAAGCGTTAGAGATTATTTGTTGAGGTAGATATGAACATGAAAGTTTTTCAACATCCTGAATTGCAAGATGGGGAAGTTCTACTGAACTTTTGGTCAAAAGATTTTTACACCAACCCCTCATCATGGAACACAACCAGATGGGGCAAAGAAAAGAAAGACCAAAAATGTCCAGTCTTTGTACAAACAAAAGAATTGCTGGATTATGGGTTACATTTTTGCGAGACATGCAAAGAAATATATGTAGAGAAGCAGATTCAAGAAAAAAATAAAATTTGTTCATGCTGTTCTCAAAAAATCTTTACATGCCCTGAATGCGGGCACGAACCAAAATGGTTCTGGTTATGGGATGATAAAAATAATGATTTTTTTGAAGTTTAAGGATTTTTTCGATAAAATACATGTTTTAATCGGGATTTTGACGATTGGGAACCATTTGAGGGGGAATAATATGGATAGCGACAGAATAGAAATTCCATCTTTTTTATTCGCAATTATGTTGGCACAAAGTATATCATCAACAGCAGAACTAAAGGAAATTAATGGCACAAAAATTTTTACCCATAAATTTACAATTAAACAGGCATTAATCCCACCAATAAAAAATAAAACAACAAGGGAGGGCAAAATAACATGGCAGGGATAAAACAACCAAAGATAGAACAAAAACCACTAATAACCCGCAGGGCATTCATAAGGAAAATCAAACATTCCTTGCCTAAAAATTATAAAGAGTTAGGATTCTATATCAAGAATTGCAAAGGATGTGATGACCCGCACTGCGAAGGCTGGACGGTGGCACACAAAGAACCGCAAGAAAAGAAGATTATTAAAATAGAGGGGATGCCGGATAAGGTGAAGGGTAATCAGGGACCTAAAGGATCATCGAAGTACACTGATGAATTTATTGAGGCTGAGGCTGACGCTTTGGATAAATGGCTGGATGTAATAGCGACAGACCCTATAACAGGCAAACAAGGCAAGCTCAATTTCTGGCTTGGCAGTTTTGCAAGCGATAGAGGATATTACAGGCAGCTACTGACGGAATTTGCAGCTAAGAATGAAAAATTTCATGACATATATAAAAAAGCTAAGCAAACACAGGAAAACAGGATGATTCATGGGGCAATAAGAAACAACCTAAACCCGACTATGGTAATCTTTGCATTGAAGAATGTAGCCGGCTGGAGAGATAAGCAGGAAGTTGAACATTCCAACCCTGCGGGCAAGCCGTTTGAGATTAATATCATCACGAATGAGGATATGGAAAAGAGGATAACGGAACTGGAGAGTAGGCGGTAAGGGATGATTTTTCTTGACAAAGTGGGTGTTTTGGGATATAATAGTTGGTAGTTAACTATCGTGGTTAAGGTTGGGGAGGCTGATCCCCTTAAACCAGACTAAGTCCCTTCTTAGCTTGACCCCAACCTTAATTGTCCAAGGGAGGGCAATCATGAAGGATAAAACAGGTCAAGGTTCTTACTGCCAAATTCTCAACAATTCTTTCACGCAACTAACTCAATCAAAAGTATCGGCATATAGCAAAACACTTTACTTCTATCTCAACCATTTAGAAAACAGACTGCAACAAAAAGGGAATGATTGGTTCTATAGAAGCATCAAAAATCTAAGTGAGGATACAGGGATAAGTACCAGAGAAATCAACCGAAGTCTTATAGAACTTAGAGAGAATGGATTTATTTCAACACACTTGTCATGGATTAAACGTAAAGGCATAATTCTTAAAAAAAGGATAACCGTGTTTACAATTCTGAGGTAATTTATAACTACGCCCATTAGGCATAATTACTAAAATAGACTACGCCTGATAGGCACAATTAGAATAGTGAAAACGCCAATTAGGCACAGTTACCGAAAACGCCTGATAGGCACATAGTGAAAACGCCTGATAGGCACACAATCTTATATTTTATGTAGATCTTATATTTTATTCAGAGAAGACACTCTATATTTAGATTTGAGTGTGCTTTTTCAGATTTTGCAGATGTAATTGTTCAGTACACCAGGATTATTAACTATGGCATTAACCGAGGCAGAAACAAAAGAATACTGGCTGCTCAAAGAACGGCAAAACTACCTGAGATGTGAGAAGGATTTAAGCCTGTTTGTCCGTGATAGCTGGAAAGTGCTTGAGCCTACCACGGAATACATGGACAATTGGCACATTGACCTGATATGTGAATACCTCACGGCAGTTACCATGGGGCAGATTAAACGGTTATTGATTGAGCTTAGGTTCAGATATATGAAGTCTTTGCTTGTATCGGTGATGTGGCCAGCTTGGGAGTGGATACAAAAGCCATCTAACCGTTGGTTTTTTGCTTCATATTCGGATAGTTTGTCTACGGACTTATCCCTCAAGCGAAGAAGGATACTGACCTCTAATTGGTATCAGGCTGGATGGCATGATAAATACAAGATAACCACTGACCAGAACACAAAGACATGGTTTGAAAATGACAAGCAAGGGGCAATGGCGGCAACCTCAGTCGGGGGGAGTGCTACAGGCAAGGGCGGGAATTGCCTTGACGGTGAAACGCTGGTAAAAACCACAAATGGAAGCAAAAAAATAAAAGATATAAAAAACGGTGAATTGGTCTTGACACAGGGAGAGGGTCTATGTTATAATAGAGTGGTAGCAACAAAAAAATCTATTGTAACGGAGGATCTTTATGAAATCATAAGTGGAAACAATATCGTTCGAGCAACTGGACAACACAAATTTTTCATTTTTAACAAAGGATACATTGAGGCGGAAAATTTACACCGAGGGGACAGGCTTGTTACATTCACGGGCAAACAAAATCTGCCAACATTGCGGGAACGCAAAACCAGGGCGAGGCGTGTATTGCAGAGACTGTTTCGATTTAAGAAGAAAGTCGGACATTCTTGTTATTTGCAATTTCTGCGGTATCAGCTTTCTAAAGAAGGCATACGCTATAAGAAAAGCGAAAAAGCATGGATTGAAAGACCTGTATTGTTCGTTAGACTGTTCAAGAAAACATCATGCAATAAAGAACAGAAAAAAATGTATTGTTTGCGGGAATCCAGTGGAGAAAAAAACAAGACAATTCTGTTCTGTTGCTTGCAAGGAAACAACAATAAAAACAAAGGTTTTGTATACGAAATGCTGTCCAATTTGTGGCAACGAATTTCAATCAAAATCCGTCACAAAACAGTTTTGCTCTCGCAGTTGTGCAGACAAAGCACACTCCAAGAGAATGATAGGGAAGAAAAATCCTCATTACAAGGATGGTATAAGTTACTCAAAGCTATTTCACGAAATGCGAAAAATTATTTTTCAAAGAGATGGCTACGCTTGCATGATTTGCAAAAAAACAGAGAAGATAAAAGCCCATCATATCAACGAAGATATAACCGACAATGTGGCAGAAAACTTGATAACGATGCGTCCTACTTGCCATGCAATACATCACAAGTCAAAAGTCATTCCATTTCCAAAATTAGGAGAATTAGCGTTAAAAAATACCCTGTCTATGACATCCAAATTGAAAGAACAGGTAATTTTTTTGCAAACAAAGTACTTGTGCATAACTGTCTGATAATCGACGATCCGATCAAAGCAGAAGAGGCTTTTTCTACAGCCAATCGGACAAATTGTAATACATGGTTTGATAATACATTTTCAACCCGGCTGAATGACCGCAAGAACGATGCCATTGTTGGAGTAATGCAGCGGGTCCATGTGGATGATCTGTTTGGACACCTGAAGAAAAAGCAGTATGAAGAGGAATATAAATATATCGTCTTGACCTTGCCGCTGGTGGCTGAAAAGAAGACAATCGTTATATTCCCTATTAGCAAGAAGGAATTGGTCCGTGAAGAAAACAGCTTGCTTTGGGAGGCAAAGGACGGCTGGCCAGAAGTCAAGGCGACTAAGATGGATATTGGGGAGTATGGCTGGCAGTCTCAATGCCAACAGAATCCACAAGAGATAAAGGGGAACATTATCAAGCGGGAATGGTTTGGATATTATCGAGAATTGCCAGCGTGGACAATGAAATACCAGAGTTGGGATACGGCTATGGAGACCAAGACAGCGAACGATTTCTCTGTGTGCTGTACCGCTGTAGAGTGTGCCAATGGGTATTATATCACTGACATATGGAAGCAGAAGGTTGAGGCTCCAGACCTTGAACGAGCAGCCAAGCAGCTCTATGATAGAGAGAAACCAAACGAGGTATTAATCGAAAAGAAAGCCAGCGGACACGGGTTGATACAAAATTTGAAGAGAGCAACGACCATTCCAGTCAAGCCGATTGAAGTCCATGCCGATAAAACCGCACGGCTTACATCAGTATCAGGATTGTTTGAGGCGGGGAAAGTTTTCTTGCCTGAAAATGCATCATGGGTGTCTGATTTTGTGGAAGAGATTTGTTTATTCCCAAATGGTATCCATGATGATCAGGTGGATGCAGTAACGCAGATATTGGAGTATATGAGGGGCAAGAAGAAACAACCTTCTGGCGTGCCGGTTACATGTAGTGAAAATAGATATTTTTAGCTTAGAAAGGAGGCGGTCTTATGTGTCGTGAAGGAATTCAGGTTACAGGTGAGCTGGACAGGGTTGAGGATCTGAGCGGCTGGCTGAATCACTTGGTAGAGAAGGGAATCAAGTGTTTTATTGTGAAGTCCAAGGGCGTATTCTCATTGTGGAGGGTGATGTTGCCCTCAGATGCTACATTCAGCGGTGCGAACGGCAAGAGTCTCAAGGCAATGCGAATGCCGACAAACAGCAAGATAATCAGTGAATATTAGGCATCTTTTCACAACTCCTTGTTATGGGGTGGGGGCAATTTTACCTTCATTGTCTCCACCCTTTTTGTTGTCCAAAATTAAAAATAAACATGAAATAATCGATTAAATGCCCTCCGCTTAAATCTGTATTTGTGAAACAATCAAAAACTGTACCTACGGGTACACATTGCGTTTTTATCAGTACACTTTTATAAACCACTCATACTACTATACTTATAATAGTGGCATAGCTTTTCCCTTCATTTTATATGTACCTATAAGTACACTTTTTTCTTTATCTTTTCTTATGGAATATCCATAACTCACTACAAATACTATACTTATGATATGCTTGCTTATTCTGGCATGGAACTTGCTATATATATTATGTAGGGCAACGGAAGCCTTAAAAGTTTAGGTTCAGGAGGTAGGGAAGATGAAAAAGTACGAAGCGAAAGCAATGACACTAAGGGACAGGGCAGTAATAGCAGAGCTTGAAAGCATGATGCAAACAGAACAGGCTATTTATGAAGCATTATTAAGGTTTGGAAGTGAAGCATTAAGTAAAAGCCTTGGATTGGATTAAAAATTCCTTGCCCCCAGGGATAAGGGGAGGAGATGGAAAGATGAAATTGACAGAAAACGAAACGGATGTTTTGCACCTGTGGAACGATCCAGGTTTTGATCCAACGGTAAACGATTTTGACGAAGAGATGACAAAAAAACTCTGTACTCAAGGATACCTGCGATTAGTATTCAGAATGGGCAGGTATTTGTTGACCAAAAAAGGGGAAAAGGAGGTATCAAAATTATGAAAACAAAATATCTGGATGTTGTCAACAGTAAATTGGGATTAAGCTCGACTACTTCAATTTTGAGATCCGAAATGTATGCTTATAGCTCTTCAAAATTGAACGCATACAAAAAATTAGGGTATATTGTTTGCAACCGGCAAGGGGAGATGTTAATAACCTGGATCGGGGAACAAATGTTGAGGGCAGTGGATAGCGACGGGAAAGAAATATTATAGAATTAAAGCCAGCATCAACCAGCCCGGGTCATGCCAGGGCAAGGGGGGTGGCTATTATGTACAAGCGGTAAAACCCGTAAGGCAGAGGATGGGTATATCCCCTGCTGGGAGGCTATCAGGTTGGTGGCCTGCCAGAAAGGGATATACTGAGAATCTAAATAGAGGAGGATGCAAAATGTGTAATGAAATATGTTACAGATGTGCAGGTAGAACTACCTGCGGAGCAGATGCAGCGAAGGAGTGGAGAGAAGAAGAATCAGAAAACAGGGAGGTGAAAGAATCATGCGATTACTTGGGAGGGTAAAATTATGGCTACGGCGACGCAAGCACCAGCGGGAACGGCTGGCAACGATTACGGCACTATATCGGCTGGCTGAACGGCTGGCAAAAATTAAGACAAGGAGGCAAAGATAATGAATATCACAGTTAAGAGAATAGGGTATAATATTGGTACGGTCGGATGGCTGGCTCAAGGATTAGAGGATGGCAGTATTACTATATTTGAGGGGGTAACACAGCAAAGTAAACATCATGGATTGTGGATTGAGAGTAAAGCAAGCAAGGATATATTGGCAGTATTTAACCAGTATGGGCTAACGGCTGGAGAATACGAAAATGCTGACCAATATTGCCTATATGATTATGCAGAGAAGGGGGGGCGAGAAAATCTCTATACTCCAGCATGTTGGGAAACATTAGAAAATATTGCTCAACAATGGTGTGATGGTTGTAATGCTGAAAGGGAAAGGGACACAAGCACAGAAGTAAAAATTCGCAGAGTAGAGTTGCAAGGAGGGAATAACAATGGGTAATCTAACATTAGCCGATATATTCGGCATATTGCCATCGGAAGTGGTGGCAATAGCGAAACTACCACATCATGTCGTGGAGGTCAAGGGCGGGGTGATAGTCTTTTTTTGTGCTAATGGGATAAAGCGACACACAATTTATCCCATAAAATCAAATGATGAGTTCTGGGAAACGGTAAGTCACCATCCAGAGGTGGCAGAGATTGAACGGGAATGGAATATCAGCATGAAGCATATTCCATATTGCGAGAAATGCAGCAGATGCCAGATGGTAAAGGAGGTGGAGAATGTTACCAAAAAAAGTTAAAACAAAGAGCAAAACAGGTGAAAGCTGGATAACGAATTTCAGCATTGACCCTGTGGACAAAATCAAATGTAATCGTTGTGGAGAAATACACCCGATTTTTTATCAAAAACAAAAAAATGATAAGATTGTATTGGCAATTGCTTGTTATAATTCAAAACCACGAGTAACCTTTCTACCATTTGAGCCAAATTTAGATATTCCAACTTTTCCATCAATAAAAATAATTAAAAAAACTTCTTGACATTTTGGGAAAAATATGGTATATTTATATCACCTCTAAAAAAGTGCTGGGAAGCTTTTCACGACTTGGTGTCCAGCCCGATAATTGGTGGCGAGCTCGGTAAGCCTGAAATTATGGCTTCACATCAGACGGAGTTTGAATTGAATATTTAGTTTCCCTTTCTCAATACAGTCTCTTATCTGTAGGGGGGGTAGGGGGGAAGTCTTAAAAAATAACTTGATTGACCCAGCGACTTGAAGACGATAATCCCTCTCTAATATGGAGGGAATACATCTCGATAAGGCTAAAGCGGAAAAGTTAATATAAATTTATACAGGCATACTAATTGTCGTGAGTTAGTAAGTAGCACTTTTTAGGTATAGCGAAGGCAGTAATTGTTAAAGGTTACTGCCTTTTCTATATGCAGATGGATATTCCTAAAAAAGCGGCTTTTTTTATTTTTTCTCAAACTACACAGAGGCAAACAATTGAACTAAACATCTTCAACTGCCCCATCCCCAACAACCCAACCCTGAAAGCAGCTAAACAAAAACATAAGATGGTGATTAAGAAACCCAAGAAGGCAGACAAAGCAGATTACACCTTCAAAACATCCTTCGTTCCGGTAGAAACAGCCAAAGATACCTTTGTAATCCTATAACCTAAGAAAATCTAAAAAACTTCTTGACAAACACGAAGAAATGTAGTATATTACAGAATATCACGCTTTTCAAGGAGTTAGTCCATGAAAATTCCTTTTCTTGACGCTAAAATCCAGAAAGAACTTCTCAAGTTTGCAGAACAGCAATCCAAAATCAAGCCAGATTTATCAGAAAAATCACAGTCCGGAGTAGAATATATTACTCCTGGGATGTCATCATACCTTGGGACATACAATCCAGAAACAATCTTAGACGAAACCTTTAATCGGATGAGAAAACACCCACAGATACACGCAGGATTAATGACCATAGAACTGCCATTAATGTCAACCAATGTGTTTATTCAGTGTTCAGATCCCGATATAATGGCATTTGTCGAGGTGGTTATAAAACGGTTATGGAGACGGCTGGTTAAATCCAGTTTGCGTGGAGGATTAGTCTTTGGCAGAGCACCGCATGAAAAGGTATGGATGCAGGACACTGTGAATTATACCATACAATCAGCCGCAGGACTGACAGAAGACAAGCAAAGAGATGGATGGGTATACAAAAAAATCAAAGACCTGTACCCACCACGAGTAACACTCCAGAGCACAGATTTGGGAGGCTTCAACGGATTCAAACAAGAAGATATAGTAATCACACCAGAGAAGACATTTGTATACATCCATGATCAAGAGTTTGGCGGACTATATGGCAACTCCAGGATTAAGTATGCTTACGATCCTTGGTATGCTGTAACGCTGATGTATCAATTTTGTAGCAAATATTACGAACGAAGGGGGGAGAAATCAATCATATCACGCGGTCCAGTAGGGAAAATAACTGATTCTAATGGTAATGAATTTGATGGCATGACCGAGGCAATAAAAACCGCAAAGTCGCTGAACTCAAAAAAAATAGTTGCTTTGCCCAATACTAAACTTGACGATGGCAGTTATGAGTGGACATTAGAATATTTGGCAGATGACCAGCGGGGGGAAATGTTCATCAGCTACATTGAGCACCTACTAAGGATGGTATTGGTTGGTGTATATGCACAGGAGAAGGCATTCACACAGAGTACCGAGGTTGGCAGCCGGAGCATGGCAACCGCACAACTGGATTATTTTCTCCATAGTCTTGAGGCATTATTGAAGGATATTATCGACTCTGTGAATTTGTATTTAATACCAGATTTAGTGCTGTATAATTTTGGTGCTACTGCCCCAACCGCAACGGTGATAAGTGATGGGCTTTCAAAAGAGAAAAAAGATCTTGTAACAACCATTGTCTCCGAGATGGTGAAATCCAACCAGATACCGGTGAGTAACAAACTATTAGAATATCTGGCAGAACAGGTGGGGATACCGCTGTATGATGAAACAGTGGCAGCAGCAGCGAAAGAACCAGAGAAAACACCTGCCCCGATTGAGATAACTAAAAACGAAAAGCCAAAGATAAAAATGTCCGAGACTCCAGAGAAGTGGCACAGGGATTTGAGCCAATGGGAACAAAAAATTGCCTTTGCTGAAATCAAGGGTAAATTCGACACGGCAGAGGAGTATTTTGTTGAGAAGATGGGCGAGATTCTTGGTGCTCAAAAAGTATCTTATCTTGCAGAATTGGAAACCGCTTTGCTTAATCGGGACATATCAGCTATAACGAATATTAGTGTCAAAGGTGGTGCCGAGGTTAAGGCATTTCTGAAGGAGTATATGGATGATGTTTTCAGTTATGGACAAAAGGCTATTGCGAAAGAGTTGGGGATACAAGTAACCACCAAGCAGGCGGCACAGATATTTCTTTCCGGAAAGGTTGCAAGTTTAGGGGATAAGATTATAAGTGATGTGCAATTTAATGCCCTGACCGCAGCGTTGGAAGGAGTACGGCGGGAAGTCTCAACCAAAGAGGTTCTGTATGGCGTGCGGAAAGCCTTTGACGGCTACATTGAAAAAAGCATAGTTTCAGCAGCAGGATTTGTAACTCCAGCGGTTTTCAATATTGCCCGGGAAGAATCCATGAAACAAGGGGCAGAACAAGGGGCGGCTGTAGTCCGAGAAATATATTCGGCATTATTGGATGAGGCAACCTGTCCGCTGTGTGAGGATTTAGATCAGCAAGTATTTGACGAAGGCGATCCAAGGGCAAACGACTTTACACCTCCACTCCATGCTGGATGTAGGTGCTTGATGGTGTATGTCACCGAGCAGGAGCGTCCAGAGAATATCCCTGATGCTGATTTTAAGGGTGTTGACCCGGAGTTGATGGCACATAGAACGCTGTGGTAATGGTAGAGGAGAAAATAGATATGCAAGAAAACAACCCATTGATATTGAAGGCAAGACCACACATTCCAAGTCATATTTTTATGAGTTTATTGGAGAATGTGACAGACTTAGAATATGGAATATTAAAATACAATAATGAAATCGTATCGATTACAATTAAGATACAGAATTATACCCCTGTCTGTCTAATAATCGAGCAGAAAGTTGACGGAATTATCAAGGTAGGAAAGTTTTTGTATAAAAAAGTGAAATAATTGCAAAAATTACTTGACAAAATAGAAAAGATAGGGTATAGTAATGATATCGAATCAGGTAAGGGTTCTTCTGAGGACTTGTTAAGCCTACCTGACAGGTGGCGAAAGACCTAACGAGGCTATGAGCGTTTAGATTTCATCATCAATAGTTTGCAAACATACAATTAAAAATCCGAATTACTTCTCCTTTTAGGAAAGAGTAACATAGGGGGAGGGGGGAAGACTACCCATCCTCTTGTGTTTTAATTTCTATCAATCCTAAAGAAGGACTTGTTTTTTTCTCTCAGGTAGCTTCAGAGCCTTCAAGGCTATAAGCTAAGAGAAAGATAAGTATCCATAGTTAGTCTCTTCTTGAAGATTATCTTTGTATTATTGCAAACGGTATAAAGATAAAAAGCAAGTCCAAGAGATAGAAGAGACTAACTATGAATAGAGATTGTCAATAATGAATGATATTAATGTATAGATGCATTATCCTTCATATTCAGGCAATTTTTTATTTTCAAAAATTGAATAAAAAATGCTGACTATATAGAGGCTAATGGCTTGACCATTAAGCTGACTATTATATAGAGGCTGTAGTGATTATCTACTTGAGAAAGTGGGTCATTGCTACAGCCTTTTTTTATTGCCTGAAAACAAGGAGACAAAAAAGATGTATAAAATCGACAACCCACCAGACCAGATTAAGAATCTACCCGCACACGGCAAGACGATCTGGATAAAAGCCTATAATGCCGCCTATGTGGAATACGAGAAGGATGAGACAAAAGCAACCGCCACCGCTTGGGCTGCAACTAAAAATGTATACGAGCAGGACGAGAAGGGGAACTGGGTTGAGATTAAGAAAATGGCTTATGATTATATATCGGTGATTGAGCTTTCCGAGGTTGCTATTGAGACAGAGACAAAAACAAGCTGGATTGACATAATCAGAGAAGGCACCTGGCAGCACCAGATATACGGGCAGATCAACATTACAGCCGACAAGCTCAAGAAGTTTGCTGATAATTTCAGTAATCGAATATTAGGCAGGGATGTATCAATCACGATTGAGCATAATGATGGCCTTGGCAGAATTGGAGAGTTCAAAGAGGTCAAGATTGAGGATGGCAAGTTAAAGGGATTAATCGAGTGGACAGAGAAGGGTTTGACACTTCTGAGCGAGAAGGCATTCAAATATTTTAGTCCTGAATATGTGGAAAATTACATTGACAAGGTAAGCAAGGAAGGGCAGGGCGTTTGTCTTGTTGGTGGTTCTGTTACGAATAAGCCGTTTTTGACAGGACTATCCCCTGTTTGCATGTCTGAAACTGCGGCAATAGATGATATGAAGATATTAGGGGAGGTTTTTAAGATGGCAGACGGAACAGGAACATTGACAGCGGCACAGGCAGCGAGAAGTAAAGAATATGGTATCGGAGTCAAAGACAGCACGTATCTGGAATTGCCTGATAGATATAGACATCTTACTGACGATCAGTTTGCAGACCCTGTCAATTATTCCTACCCGATAGACCAAGAAGAAATAATGTGCTCATACAGAAATTTCATCGGTAGTTATGGATATGGAGAAATGCATACCAATCACTACACCGAGGATGAGAAGAAAATCATAAGCAAGCGAATCTATGATAGACTTCCAGACGAATATAAAGAGAAAGCAATGACGATCATGACTTTCTCTGAGATTAAAAAGGTCGAAAAAGAGAAAGTCGAAAAAGAGAAAGTCGAAAAAGAGAAAAAACTAACAGAAGGAGGAAGAACCAAAATGGAAGAATTAAAAGCAGCACAAGATAAGATTGCGGCAATGGAAATACAGCTATCAGATGTTACTGCAAAACAGCAAGCAACAGAAACGCTGCATAAAGTCACAGAGGCTAAACTGTGGCAGGCAGAGGTTGACGCTGAGGTCAAGAAGTTTAACGATGCCTGTAAATTGTACCCGTTTGAGGTAGATTTTGCAAGGGTAATCCTATCGCACAAGGGCACAGATGCCGATGTGATTAAGCTCTCAGACGCAACAGGCAAGGAAATTGCAATGACACCAGGGGACGCATTCAGGAAGATGATGGACATGAGACCGGCAGTGATTGACTTGTCCGAGCGGACAAAGGCAAGTGGAGAAATAACACTGTCAGAACAAGAATCACAGGTAAGATTAGATGTAAAAGCAGATATGAAAGCGGCTGGATTTGCCGTAAAGGAGGGATAAGACAATGGGAAGAATAGGATATAGCGAAGTACAACAGGCAATCCCTTCTGAAATTCTGGCATCATCTCACGCACAGATTGGGAGTGCTACTCTTGCCACGAGAGCAAGAGACACATCCGGTGCGGTTGATACGCAAATAAGGAAAGGGACAGTATTGGGCAGGATAATTGCAAACGGCAAGTATATGCAGTTTAACCAACGAAGTTTATTGACAGTTAATAAGCTGATTGCGGATACAACCGTGACCGTGGCAAGTGTGGTCGGTTTCTTGGTTGGCGATGTATTGAACATTACGGACGGCATAAACACAGAAAGTAAAACAATCACAGTGGTTGATGCAACGGCAAAGACATTGACCATTGGGACAACTACTAATGGGTATACCGTGGCAAACGCAGCATATGTGCTGTTGACTAACGGTTCAGAATTGAGTGCGAATGTGGTAGTATTGAATGACCAAGTTGATGGTATTGATACAGGTGATGTGCCTGTAGCAGTAGTCAACCACGGCATTCTTTCAGAAAGTAACTGTTTCAGGGTGACAAACCTTGACAAGTCTGCGTGCCAGAGATTGATATGGGCGTAAAGGAGGTAAAAGATTATGAGCGTATATGGAGAATTGAAGATATTAAGACCATCATATATCCAAGCGGTTATACAGGAGTTTACTACTGACCCCACGCAGTATAAAGGGGCACAGTTTGCACCTGTAGTAAATACACAAAGTCCGATAAAATGGGATATATTGATGGGAGCAACAGGAATGGTGCCTCCGGTAAGCCTGAATGCTGAATCCCCGCTAATGGAAGTCCCCGGTGTGCAGACGGTAACATTTGAGGCGGCACATTTCAGAGGTAAAGTTGTTTTTACCGAAGGCGATTTGACGGAGTTGAGAAAACCAGGGACACTTGATCAGGTATGGGGTAAGGATATTGTGCTGAGACAATTAGCTGTACTCAATACGCAGATTGAAACTCGTATCGAGTGGGCAAGATGGAAAGCATTGTCCGGCGTATTGCCTATCCGTGGTAATGGATTGAATTTCGACATAGATTACAAAATCCCGACAAGATTCAAACCAACCGCAGCAGTGGCATGGAGCGACACAGCTAATGCAGATCCTCTTAGCGATATTGCAGCATGGAAGTTATTGATGAGGGGAACAGGATTAAAAATCAACAAGATTTGGTTCACAAGTCAAGTTGAAAAATACCTGTTTTCTAACTCGATCATCAGAGAGATGGTAAAACACCAATTTGGCAGGGATATGGTCAATACCGGTTCACTTACAGAGATACTGCGTTCTGCTATTGCAGGGATTGAGTATGAAGTATATGATGAAGGTTATACCATTCAGACACAGCTAACTGTGGCAGCCGCAATAAACGCAACCTCAATCACAGTAGCCGATGCAACAGGAGTTGAGATTGGTGATGTGGTTGTGCTGAACAAAGGCATGGGTGATGAATGCTGGGTAACAGTATCAGGCGTTTCAGAAACCACCCTGACAGTATCAGCATTAGAATCTGCCAAAGCCGTGGGGGCAAGTGCCAGTCTGTTTAAGACTTTCATCCCTGATGATAAATTTATTATGACAGGGAAACCCCCAACGGGCAACCTCATGGATTTTGCAACTGTGCCAAGTGCATACTCCGGATTGGATAATCCCAAGGCTGGGAAATTTACAAAGACAATCGACAGAGGGAACGACGACCCACCGACTGTAGAAGTTATTGGCGGCATTTATGGATTGCCGAGAATGTATTACAGATGTGGCAGTGTGTATGCAGATGTAGCATAAGCGAACAATCAGGATGAGGGGATGGGGCAAAAACATCCCCTCATCAAAAAGGAGTAGCCATGACAGTTAGAATATTACTTGAAGGATTGACAGTTGATGGGAAACAATACGGCAAGGGTGCAATTGTGGAGAATCCAAGCCAGCGATTAATTGCATTGACCGAAACTGATTTAAGAGAGCATGGCAGGGTAGCCGAGGTTGTGGAGACAGAAGAGACAGAAGAGAATGCAATATTTACAAACTCAATCGTTGGATTAGGAAAATACAAAAACGATAATATCACATGGGGCGAATTAATCAAACAAAACAGACAATATGTAGAAAACTTGGTTAAGCCCGCAAGCCGTGTATCTGAGGAATCTAAAGCACAAATTCAAGTATTATTGGGGTAAAACATGGGTTATTGCAGCTTAGAAAATGATTTGAAACGAATATTAAGAGTAACCAAAAACAAGATCAAAATCGGGGCGGATACAACAGACCATTTGACCGAGATTGAGGCACAGGCATATATCGATGATGAGTATGGCAAAATTAACGAAGGATTAAGCTCATTAGGGTACAAAGTACCATTGACGATAAATTCAACAACGATTAAAATAATAGAACAAAACTGGGCGGCATATAAAATCTATGTTAGCCTATTCCCCACGAACAACCCTGATGGCTTGCCGGAAGCAGTTAATGAGTGGAGAAAAGAGGCTGAAAAACTTTGGGAGAAAATAGAATCAAGACAGATTACTTTTGATACGGCTACAAAGCAGGGGAATATAACCAGTAGCTTGCCACTATATGAAACACCAAAACCTGTATTCAACAAGGTCGGTGTTTCTGGTATCGGTGATGGCGAGATAGAGGTGTAGCATGGGCAACCCTATTTTTGGCATGAAAGGCGGACAACCGGCAATAGGCGGCAGGATGTTTATTAACCTCGGCTATGAGGGGAAGTCATTCGCTGAGGTGAGCCGATTTATTAACGAAGTGCCACAGGGATTACTGGATGACCTGATCCCCTTATGGAAAAAAATACAGCCGATTGTACAGAAAAGCGTAGCCAATACCTTTGCAACCGAGGGGCGGGGCAAGTGGGTTAAGCTCTCTGAGGCATACTTAAAATCATCAAAGAAGAAAAAATCTGCATACCCCAATACAATCCTGAAATTGTCCGGCAGAATGTGGAGAGCAGCAACCGTTGAAGGTGCAGATGGGAATGTTACCACGCTTGCCAAAGACCACATGGTATGGGGGATTAATCTTGATGAGATTAAGTATGCCAGACGGCATGATATGTGCTGGATGTCAACACCGCAGAGGGAGTTTATGAAATTGTTCCCCGATGATGCGGTAGACATGACAAAGGCATTGACAGAATATGTAAGGAAAGGCATTGTTAATGCAAGACGAATGGCAAGGGCAACATCGGGAGTGGTAAGATGATACAAACAGGCTTTATTTACAACGATTTTATCAGCAATCTCAAGTTGCTTTTTGAGAATAATCTTACCGTTGATCTAAAATGGCGAGAAGGGGATGCAGAACATACATCAACATATACTTTTGGATTACAGGGGATTAGCGAGGTAGATATGTTGGTTATCCCTCAATATCCTTATCTGTGTATTGAATTTGAGGGGGCAACGGATAATCAAGCTGGTGTGCCATATCAGCAAAAAGATGTAACATTGAGAGCAACGATTCATTATTACGCAGAAGAAGTTGAGAATGAAACAAATGTGATGAACATCCAACAGGCATTATGGGCAATAGTGGCAGTATTGAGACGCAACAATACACTGGGTGGTTTTTGCAGGGAATTGAGCATCACAGAGATTACACCAGGATTCAGATTGAAAGGAAACGGCTGGATTCAGGGCGGCATGGTGAAGGTAGAGGCAATCAAGAGGACGGAGGTATTTTAATGAAGAAAATCATAGCAATTGTAGGATTAATTTTGGGATTATGTGCTGGACATGGATGGGCATTGACATCGGATCAAGTCTTGACCAATGCTTATAATCCAAGCACAAAGGAATTGCGAACAAGCGGCACGATAACAGGTGTGAATACCCCTGTCTGGCAAGCACAACCAAACCAGACATTCAAAACTATTGACATGACCATTCTTGCGGGGCAATCAGGAAACTATAACGAGACATGGGTGACTGACCCTGTTCCGGGTTATGAGGTTTATCTTGAGTACATCACAATAATCAGGGATGAAACATCAACCGTAGACTATTACAACTATGCTGTGTATATTGGCGCAAACCTTGCCCTTGGCGGTGAAATAGCACCAGCCAGCACAAACGGCATTTTCCAACCACCAGTATCAATCAATTTAAGTCAGTTCAAAAATTATCAGGTAGTCGTTCGGAACAAAAGCGGACAGACACAGATATTCAAAGTAGGTATAATTCTATCCAACCGGAAGAAAAATTTATAACCAAAAGGGGGTGAAACACAAAATGAAGTTAGAAACGAATAAAAATTTAGGAGGAACGAAAATGAGAAGAATGAAGTTAGAAACGAATAAAAATTTAGGAGGAACGAAAATGAGAAGAATAGTATTAGGATTGTTAGTGTGTGGATTGTGTATTGCAGGCACACAAGGGATTGCTTTTGCAAATGGCAAACAGAGTGTGAAGATTGATGAGTTTTCCGTAAGTCTCCCCGCAGGGACAAATAACATCGGCGATTTTGACTTAGCCAGCTCAATCCCAACGGGAACAAATGTGATGGGTAGTGTAGCTATCTCTGCGATAAATGTAAGTATTCCCGCTGGCAACAATAACATCGGTGATTTTGACTTAGCATCCAGTATTCCCGCAGGGAATAACAACATCGGGGATTTTGACTTGGCAAGTTCCATCCCAGCAGGTGTGAACAATATCGGTAGTGTGGCAATTTCAGCTTTTAATGTGAGCTTGCCAGCAGGCGATAACAATATTGGGAATGTAGATTTGGCATCAAGTATCCCAGCAGGAACAAACAATATCGGTGATGTGGATATTGCCAGTTCAATCCCCGCAGGGAACAATAATATCGGGGACTTTGACTTAGCATCAAGTATCCCAGCAGGGGCGAATACTGTTGGTTCTGTAACGATGTTAGGCAATTTAGGCGTGCAGATTAAGCAGGACGCAGCAGGGCAGATTTATGCCATTGCTTCACAAGTTGCAGGGGATACGATTGAGAAAACATATGTAGTGTCAAATATTGCAACAGGTGCTTGGATAGGAGTAGCAAGCCATACTGTTACAACCGCTAAATCAGGGAAGATTGATGGTGTAGTATTTACAGGTGGATATGATATGGAATATAAAATATCAGATGGTACTGCACTTAGAGATATTTATGGGCAGACAAGTCCAGCAAGTCCAGCATTTACAGTGTCAAATAGTAGACCGTTGGCAAAGGTAGCAGGTACAGTCATTACTGTCTACGCTAAGTCCAGCGAGGCAGTAAACGCAGGAACAATAAGACTTTCAATATTCGAATACACCCCATAATAATGGGGAAAGCGTCAGGACAGGTGGTATTGTGCCTGTCCCAGCAATTATGTATAATGAGGTAAAAATATATGAAAATGATTAGACAACTAACAATAGTATTCCTATTTTTGATGATAGCAACATATTCATTCGCAGGCGGGGATCAAGCTATAAAAGGCACAGTAACTACATCAGTATTGCCATATCCTGGATGTAGCTATCTATATTATGGCACAGATACAGCCGTGTCTAATCATGTTTTAATAACAGTAGCAACAGGGCATACCATTAAAGTTTATGGAATTGAGATTCATAGCCTTGATACCGTCAATAAGGGCGTTGCCAAATTTCAGAATACGGATGATTCTATATTCTACCAAGGGTATTTAGGAGTAGCACCTTCAGCATTTGGAACGCAGATAAATTACAGTGTCTCAGGTTTATCATTGAAAGTATCAACTTTAGGGGCAACAGCAATCGTGGTGCATTATATTGATGTTAGTCCATAGGAGCAAATATTATGAGAATTCCAACCTTTTTTTTAACTATTTTGTTTCTGCTATGTACACAGTTTGTATCTGCAACCGATACCACCATTGGTACCTCTACCACAGGAACATCAACAGTAGGCACGCAGACCGTTGAACCAATATCAATCTCTCCTCTATCTGGCGTTGCAATTGCTGGTGTCCCTCTCCAGTTTGTTGCCCTTAATAAGGACGGCAAAAAGATTGACGCTCTGTTTTCAGCCTCAGACGGTATAATTACAGATACAGGCATCTTTACCCTTCCGAAGGCAGGAAGGGCAATGATAACCGCAAGGCAGGGCGAGGTCTCTGCCGTTGCAATGGTTACTGTCCTTCCTGCCGCTCCTCATCATATAGTGGTAGACGCACCTGATACTTTTATTTATGGGGATAAATATCTCTCAGATGGATTGGCTT
>Ga0265296_1000972_pt1 | contig 36332 bp, 30 predicted proteins | sample MunlanPumphouse1_FD_189073 | JGI IMG/M metagenome (GOLD analysis project Ga0265296, IMG submission 189073) | Groundwater microbial communities from a municipal landfill in Southern Ontario, Canada - Pumphouse #1 | ecosystem: Environmental > Aquatic > Deep subsurface > Groundwater | place...
CAGGTCTCTCAATTTGAAAAAATCGCTATAAATACACTAATTTCCCAAATTAAATTACACATTCCGGAAAACAATCTTCAAAAAGAGCTAAGTTTACAGTATTTTTAACGCAACACGAGTGCGTATCGGCATATCTGAAGTTGCGTAGCAATTTGGGTGGAGGCTTTTGTAAAAAGCCGTAACCAGATATGCCGTGTTAGCTGATGTATTCCTTTTCTTTTTTCCGACAGCAGTCGGAATTGTTTTAAAAAATTTTCAAATTTCTTTTTCCGTTTTGGATTTTGGGCAGAGGGGTTAGGGGTGAATGCCCAAAATCCAAAACTCCTTATTCTTTTCAAATAAAAGGTTACGATGTCTGGATTATTCTATAATCGTATTGATAATCTGCAGAATATCATGTTTGTGGTTTTTAGATAGAATGCCAAACATTTTTAGCATTTCCAAAAATACTTTGATGTTGTTTTCTGAAATTTCAAAATAGGCGATTTCTTTTGTTTCGGCGCATCGCCCAATTAAATTAGTTTTTGATTTTAATTCTGTGATTGGAAAACATAAATACAGCATTGGCTGTGTGCCAACTGCATATTGCTTTTCGGTAATTTTTATTTCGGTAACTATTTCATATCCATTAAATTTGTAAATCAAAAGTGGATATTTGACTTGAGTATATTCAAAATTAAATCCATTTATATTTTTTGCTATCGGATGACTACGATCAATCTGCAACTCAGAATTATTATCAATTAAATCATGATCTTGAATTGAATCAAGATAAGCGATAACGCTTTTCAATTCTTCTTTAGTGATAATATTCCATTTATGAAAATACCAAATGTATTCTGATAATTCATAAAGCGCTTTGACTTTTTTGTTTGCTCCAATAAATTCAGTTTCAGGCAACGATGATTCTGCGAGCTTTTCCGTTTCCTTTTTAACGACATCATAGCCAATTTGCCATTCAACATAATTGCTCAATAAAAAACCGTCTCTTTTAACTGCAACTGGCGTTCCGTACTCATTCACGATTGAACGGTTTTTAATGCGAATCTTTCCGCTAACAGCGGTTAATAGAATTGGTATTTCTATTATATGTTCATCTTCCTTAATTAAAATTTGTGGCATATTTTTTTCCAAATTTATTTTCTAATAATTCTTTAAAATAGTTATCTATTTTTAGTTTGGCATCAGGGACTTCTCTGAATTTAAATTTATTTTTTAATACCGGATTTGTGTGAATGCTTTGGGCGATAAAGCATTCTTTTATTTTTTCAAATTTTTTATTATCAATTATTATATCGCAATTCCCAATAAAATATGGCATTTTATCGGTATATTGCTTAAACACATCAATATAACAATAGTATGGAAGTTTTTCCATTAAAATATAAACTGTATTGTAGGTATCGGAGTCAATAAAAGTCCGATTTCTTTTAAGGGCATTTATATCCCTCAAAGTCCAAAACTTTGCTACTGGTTTGTCATTTTTATTTAAAATTTTTTTATTTGGATATTTTTGAACATAGTTGACTATCGTATCAAAATCTTTTAAACGAAAGGTCCCGTCATCCTTTACTTTAAACTGATAATTTTGAATATAATCATAGCCCATTCCTTGTTCGTCCCTTTTATAAAGGGCAATCAAAATCGGAAAGGCCATTCCGCGAGAAGTATCAGAAAATTCATGACTGCTTATGATTATTCCGTCAATTAATTTATAGTTTTGGGCGAATTTTGAAAGTAGGGCAAAATTGGCTTTTTTGATTAAATATGATAAAGGATGCAGAACACAAACATAATTAGCTTTAAGTTTATCGTAAGACAATAAAAATGACATGCCTAAATCCCTAGTTTTTATATCAAAATCAATTATGTTTTGAACAGAAGCATCTTTAATGGAATTGCGGATTATGGAAGTTGTATCATTGTATGGCGGATTGCCAATGGCTATAAGTTTTTCTTCTGTTTTTATAGCCAAGTTTTCTCGACATACGTTTGCAAGTGAATTTTGGCAAATAAAAGTAATGTCTTTGTTCTTTTTTTGAGCCTCCAGAACGGCTGTTTTGTCAATATCAGCTCCAACTAATTTTTTTGCAACACCCTTTTTAGCCAAAAAAGATCCATATCCGCAAGACGAGTCTAAAATTGTCCAATTTTTAATATCAGAAATGTTTTTATTCAAAATAGAGTAAGCTAAATCAACAATAATTTCTGGGGTATAATAAGACCCTAAATTAACCTTGTCTATATGATTCAAATGTTTTTGATTATTATCCATATATAATATTTCTAATGTTTTCATTATATCACTTTTCCCCTTATAAATAAATCGTTTTCGTAACGGAGTGGAGAAAACACCTTATTGCCCCTCTTTAATTAATGAAAAAGAAATTTTGAAATTTTTTAAAACAATTGGGCCATAGCCCAAAAAAGAAAAGGAATATTTCAGCTAATGTACCAGTATATCTGATGTTTTCCGTAGCGAAGCGGAGGAAAATATGGGTCGAGCGACGGCAGGAGCGAGCCAGATATACTGTGTTAGGCGACCCGAGTGTAGCGTAGCGGAACGAGAGCGCAGCGGGGCTTTAGCGTATTTTAAAAACAATTCCAAAAACTTTTTTTATAATTCGCGAAGCGAATTGGATTTGGGGGGCGAAAAATTTTATTATTTTTGTCGCGAAAAAGATGTTTTATTTTGCAAGTTCAAATATTTTTTTCACTAATTCTTTACGAGCGTAAAAAGCTCTGGTGATTGGTCGGCGTTCGCCAGTTCGCGGATTAACTCCGCCCGTGCCTTTTGTCCTCGCCTGAATCCATTTACCATCTTTGCCAGTCAAAGCGCTAAAACCTTTTTTAATTAATTTAGCTCGGATAAAATCATAGTCAGCTTTTATCTCCTTAATCAAATCATCATCTTCGCTAAAATCAAGACTGGCGACTTTGATAAGTTGTCCATCATTTGAATTTTTGCCATTCCATTTTACGGCGCAAAAAATAATTGCTTTTAATTTATTCCAACAATGGCTGTCAAAAAATTTAGTTTCTTTTAGCTCTTTTGGGTTAATCATCGTAATTGCCATTGTTTCTTTTGGTGTTAATTTGCCCTTGACTTCGTGAAAGCTGACTGATTTTAATTCCCACGACAAGCCATTTGGGGCTTTTGAGATATTATTTTCCAGTCCCGCCAGTCTTTCCAAAATCAAACCTTTCCAGCCCTTGTTTTGTTTGCCTGTTTCGTAAGTAGTAATTTTAAATTTTAAGGCAAGATCTCTTAGATCCTTGCCCGTATACTTTTTAAGATTATTTATTGCGACAGCGCGAGTTATAATTTTCATAGTATTATTTTGATTTTTCTAAATCTTTTAATCTTTTTATTGATAAGTCCAAATATTTTTTTTCTAAATCAATACCAATAAATTTGCGATCATTTAAGAATGAGGCAAGACCCGTTGTGGATGAACCAGTAAATGGATCAATAATTAAGTCGCCTTTATCAGTGCTGGCTAAAATAATTCTAACCAATAAATCGATTGGTTTTTGCGTTGGGTGTTTGCCGAATTTTTTTTCGCCATTTCTTGGCGGATAAATTGACCAAACACTCCTCATTTGCAGTCCTGGTTTTTTAATAAAATCCTCGGGCCAATCACCGTCTTTCATCGCCTTATAATTAAATTTGTGTTTGCTTGTTTTATCTTTGCGCGCCCAAATTAAAGTTTCGTGGCTGGCGGTAAAAAATCGGCATGATAAATTGGGCGAGGCGTTTGGCTTGAACCACGCAATATCGTTTAAAATATGAAATTTAGCGACTTGTAAAGCAAAACCGCATTGATAAATCGAATGATAAGTTCCACTAATCCAAATTGTGCCACCCGGCTTTAAAACTCGTTTGCAGGCCTCAATCCAAGATAGCTGAAATTCAAAATCTTTTTTCAATCCGTTGCTAGTATCCCATTGGCCTTTATTTACACTTACCATTTGACCGGCATGGCAGGTAAATCCGCCATTTGAGAGCAAATAGGGTGGATCGGCAAAAATCATATCAACCGAATTTTCAGGAATTTCAGCTAATATATCAAGACTATTGCCGTGATACAGGGAAAAATCGTTATATTTGTAGTATGGTTTAGTTTTCATGCATTAATTGTATCAAAAATAATAAAATTTTTCGCCCCCCAAATCGCCGAAGGCGATAAAAAAAGTTTTTGGAATTGTTTTTAAAATATGTCGCCTAACGTTTCGGCATATCTGATGTTTGCCGTAGCGTAGCGGAGGCAAATATGGGTGGAGGCTTTTGTATAAAAGCCGTAACCAGATATGCCGTGTTAGCTGATGTATTCCTTTTCTTTTGTTTTCTGATAAGAAAACTTGTTTTAAAAATTTTCAAATTTCTTTTTCCGTTTTGGGCGAAGGGCAGAGGGGAATTAAAGGGGTGAATGCCCGAAGCCTAAAACAGATGATTAGTTTAATTTTCTATCTCTGCCACGGCTTCTTCAAGTATAGCTGTCTCCGCAGACTGGTTTTGTCCCAAATCAAGATTAAGATTCCCAACTGCATCAACAGTAATAGTTGCGGTTTTATTATCAGCCGATGGTATAATTATTTTTTGTTCTTCTTTGTTTTGGTCATATTTTTTATTAACAAATAGAAATTACCAACGATCAGATCCACCCGTCTGTTCTGCACTATAGTCCCGCTCCAAATCAATCACAGGCGCCGGGCCACTGCCACTGCCAGGGGTAAAATTAGGATCAAGTTTTATTTCTGGTATTGGAATATAATAATCTTGACTTGAGTCGTATGGTGTTTCTGCCGGCTCGTTAACTACTGGTGTATTAAAATTATCTAATTTTTTATTGGATTCAGAAGGCGAGGGTTTTGGCGTCTGGATGTTATTAAGAGGTTTGATAACTGTATCGTGAAGTTGATTCAATCTAGTGTTATCAGCTTCTATTTTATTAACAAACTGATAAAATTTGTCAGCCATCGCGCCATGCAAGTTATAAAATTCGGCGGTTTTTTTGGCATATTGTTGGAGTGCACTGGTAATTATTTTTGGTTGGAAACTACTATATTTGTCCCAAGATTTGAAGCTGGCAACCGTACTCAACGGTGCGGCAAAAGAAGTGCCGTCTGGGCTGCCAGGCGGTAATTTCACATAAATAACACCAGTACCAAAATTGGAATAGGTTTCCAATTTGCCACTTTTGGAATTTAAGGCGCCAGAAAAATTGACGTAAGTATCGGCTATGGGATATTTTTGTTTTAATTCTTTAATCGCGTTGGAAATATCCATTCCCTTAGAGTCAAGAAAATCGCCATTAATATCAACTAGTTGGACTCCATTGCCGGCTGATTGATTCAAAATAACGTTGCCTTTTTTTGCCCAATCAGATGATTCAAGCACAGTATAAAGTTGTTCTTCATATTTTTGCCATTGAGATGTGGCCCAGGAATTGGATTTAGGGTCATTGGCCTTGTTGAATTGATTCAAGTCAATAGTTGTTGGCGATACGTTATAAGATAAATTGACAACAACTTTTTGCCCGTTGATTTCTGCGCCGGCAATCGTGGCAGCCAAAGCATTGACCGTGTGATCCGCGCTAGAACATAATGCGGATGGCATGCGCTCGCATGGCCAGCCACCAACATGTACCGCCATGACCGGCATTTCACCGCCAGCTGATTTCATTGCGTCATAAACTTTGTAGCCGTGAGAATCGGTTGAACCGAATGAACCGTAATTTTTTAAATTAACATCTTTGTCATCTCCCAATGGCACAAAATTATCCAGTTGCGCCACAATAACTTTGGCATTAGGATTGGGAGTGGAAATAAGGGCAGTAGTGATTTGCCCAGGGTTAATTTTTCCGGTTCCACTCAAATCAACTATTGAAGCTTGAACCACAAGATTAGGCATGGCAGAAATGACCAGCGAACTTTGATCGGCTAATAATTTTTGAATCGCCGCTGCCTCGTTTCCTTTTTCGACCCCAATCAGATAAAAACCGAGTTTCGGGATTTGGCTTAAGATTTTTCCATTGCATGATCTAACTATATAGTTTACCGTTGACCAATTGGTTTTTGGTGTAATAAAAAGATTTATTTCACCCGGATAAGCATAGGCGGTTATTTCTTTCCCTTGAGTACCTGAATAAGTAATCATGGCCGGGCTGGATTTAACTTGATCAGAAAAAAATCCATCGGCGAGCATCCCGGCCTTGTCAGAAAAAGTTTTTTGTCTGGTAATAAAACCAATCACTCCCCAAACGGCTGAAACAATTATCACGAGCAAAACCAACGCTGATATTATTCCAGAAAATGGATGTTGAGAAATTAATTTTATTTTGATGATTAAACTTCTAAAAAATTTAAAAAAGTTAACCAATAAAAATAGAATGATAGAAAATAACATTGTGGACAGGATTAAGCCGGGCACAAAGTTGGATTGGATATTGGTTGAATTAGCGGCCCCGCCTATCATTTGATTAAACAAATTGGGATAAATAAAAGCGGCTAAAAGCGCAAAGAGAAATAATCCAAAAAAATTTAGCCAAGCCCTCTTCTTGACTGTTGGAGGGATTGCCAGCCCACACTTCGGACAAAATTTAGTAATGAGCGATAACCATTTATTACATTTTGAACAGCGCATATTTTTATATTTATTATTAAATTGGATTATAAGTATTATACCATTATTCCCCTCTATAATTAAAGAAAAAGAAATTTTAAAATTTTTTAAAACAATTGGGCGATAGCCCAAAAAAGAAAAGGAATATTTCAGCTAACGTTTGCGTGTATGAGAAGTTGCGAAGCAATTTGGGCGGAGGCTTTTGTAAAAAGCCGTAGCCTCATACACGCTGTTCTGCGATGTGCCAATAAATTCTTCCTTCCTTATTGTATTTGGGGAAGTTTTATTCGGTTTTATTCGCAAATCTTTCTTGCCAACTTTGCAGCTCGTTAAATATTTTATCGTCAAAATCTTCCGGTTTGAATTTGAAAATAGCGTTGGCATTCTTTACACAATGGTTTCTCAATTCGTCCTCGTTGTTTTGGCTGGAATACCACTTGAAGCTATCAATAATATCAGCCGTTTTCACAATAAGGGCGTCTTGCCCGTTTTGCACACACCTTTGAATCAACTCGTTAGTTTTTCCACCTTGTCTGCAATCGTATCATCTTTGGTGCTCGCAAAAATCAAGCGGACAACATTATCACGCTCAAGGAAACACAATGTTCGTTGCGATAAATTATTTATTTGGTTTTTGTATTCTAATAATTTCATGATTAAACATTAGTGTTTTTTTCAATCAACAACAATCTATCTTTTCCTTCACCAACAAAACGAGACGACAATCCAATTTCAGCTAATGCCTGCTCAAAGGTATCGCCGAAGTTTTGTTCGATTTTCCATGCAGTTGACATTGGTACATCATCTTCATCTGTTATATGAGCATCCAAAACAATATGACCAACTTTCTTTATAAAACCAGAAAATCTGTCTAATAGCTCAATAACCGTCTTCTTGAATTTTTCCTCGGATAATTCTTCGCCTGACTCAAGTCCATCATCATCGTGCTTCCCAATATTCCAAACAGCTCCCAGTCGATCCCACAAGATATTAACCGACTCTTCCGGCAATTCAATAGTTCTTGCATCTGCGACTTGAAAAACAAATTCAACGTTTTCCAATTCAGGTTTTTCCACACCATCAAAAATTGAATGAAATTTTCCATCTCTATAGCTTCCGGCAAAATCAGCCGCAATAAACTTTGGCTTTATATCAAAATTTTGACCTGCAAGTGTTTTATCGAGAGAAATGGCTAACCCTTTTTCAAGAAAAGCCTTGTTTGCAGATACGCTAACAAACGTAAATCCTTCCATATTCTCAGGAAACATTCCCTCTTTTTGAAAAAGCTCAAAAACTCTTTCAGGATACTTCGCATCTTTTTCTAACTGTTTCTCATTCCATTTATGGGCAGTTTCATACCCATGTTTTCTATCCTCTGGTACGTCATGTTCTTTTAATAGATTCTTGAATTCGTCAGGACTACCACCATAACCAATTTGCAAGTCTCTGTTTTTCATATAACACAAAAAATTAATTATCAGTTATTTATAATAAAATTATAGCAAAAACAGCCAAAACAACATCTTCTGAGTAACCATTTTCATATAAATACACGCCAACGCGTATGTCGAGGAACATCACAGGCTTTCTGCTGTTTCATCTGACGGTGGCATATACTCCGACAGAATTCGCACAGCTTTTTCAAATTTTGTATTAAGTGATTTTGACATATTTTTCTAAGCGAGAATAAAACTTCCCCAAATTATAAATAAAAGAATTTATTGGCATTTCGCAGAACGTTTACGCATCATCTGAAGTTTTCATCCCGACTTAGCAGGATAAACTTTTAATTTCAGACAATGCTTTGTTTAATTATCTCCACCTAAACCTTCATCGAACTAAGGGATGAAAATTTGGGCGGAGGGAAATTGACATTCCATTAAAATTAAAAGTGTCAATTTCCTGTAGCCAGATATGCGTTGTTATACGCTGTAATAAAAAGCCGATTCGTTAATAATTTTGGCAATTTATTGTTTCTTTTCAACCTTGATCCAAACACAAGTGTGGTCAGCTAACTTTTCTCCTTTGTAATTATTTTCAGGCGTGCCATTTGTGTAAGCAGTAGACAATCGTACGTCCGAAATTTCTTGATCCCTGCGATAGGAATCTACCAAAGATTGAAGCCGATTATTTGGTTCATTTCTATCCAGCCTAAATCCCTCCGCATCCCATTTATCTGCTAACGCCTGAAAATTTTCAAATATCTCGCATTGATAAACTTCGGGCATTGGTGTTGGTTCAAATTTTTCTTTTTCCATAATTTTGTAAGTTAATGATTACTTTGATTATATCATGAGTTATACTCGACCGCTTCAAATAAATTGCCAAAATCATTATTCAATATCCACAATCGGCTTTTTATTATGGCGTATAACTACTGATAACCGCATTTTTGTGGTATTGGGCTAAAATATGATATAATATTACAGTTGACTTTAATTCATAACCGCGTTATGAACAATATGAATCATTACCCAAGTCAAGACCCGCTTGTTAAATTAAGGCAGGAAATGAAATTGCGCAAGTTTAGCCTAAAGACCATTAAATCGTATTTACATTATATCACGAATTTTTTGAAATACACAAGCAAAAGTCCTCGGGCGGTGACAGGGGATGAAGTACGCGATTATTTGGAAGATTTAGCCGACAAAAATGTCTCTAGCTCAACTTTGAACAGCGCTTATAGCGCTCTATTGTTTTATTTTGGAAAAATTCTTCATCGACGATTTTTTGTGAATATTCCACGCGCGAAAAAAAGCAAAAAATTGCCGGAAGTTTTTACTGTCGTGGAAGTGAAAAAGATTTTAGGAACAATAAAAAATGTGAAGCATAAATTATTTTTGGGTTTGATGTATTCTTCAGGCTTACGTTTATCCGAAACAATTTGTGTAAAGGTTGGCGATTTGAATTTTAAAGAAAAGTTGCTCATTGTCCGATCTGGAAAGGGTGACAAAGACAGAATGACGATTTTATCGGATAAAGTAGCTGGAGTTTTAGAAAAATATGTAAAAAATAAGCAGCCAAATGATTTGACGTTTGAAAGCAATCGTGGCGGAAAATTGAGTGAGCGTTCCGCACAAAAAGCATTTGAAGAAGCGTTAAAGGCCTCAGGAATAAAACGGCACGGCACTTGCCATTCTTTGCGCCACAGTTTTGCCACGCATTTGTTGGAAAACGGCACGGATATTCGGTATATTCAGGAATTATTGGGGCATGCCAAATTGCAAACAACGCAGATTTACACGCATGTGGCGAATAATAATTTGAAAAATATTAAAAGCCCATTGGATCTATAAATTTTATGCTTGGATTTTTTGACTCAGGTTTTGGCGGTTTATCAATTTTAAAAGAAATTTTGGACGCTGGCGCGGGCGCGGGCGTTGGCGTAGGCGCTAGTTTTGGCGCGGGCGCGGGCGCAGGCGTTTGTTTGCGCGCGGGCGCTGTCGCTGGCGTTAAAAAAACCGCGCGAGAAAAATCTTCCTTATTTGATTATGATTTTGTCTATTTAGGCGATACTGCCCGCGCTCCTTATGGTAATTATTCTCCGGAAACAATTTATCGCTATACCACCGAAGCGTTGGAATTTCTTTTTAAACATGGCTGTGATTTGGTAATTTTGGTCTGTTTTACCGCCTCGGCCAATGCTTTGAGAAAAATCCAGCAAGAATGGCTGCCAACGCATTTTCCAGATAAAAAAGTTTTAGGCGTGTTGATACCAACGGTTGAAGAAGTAGTGTCAGTCAGTAAAAATGGTCGCGTGGGAATTTTAGGCACGCGCGCCACAATTAACTCAGGCGCGGTGGAGGCGGAATTAAAAAAACGCCACCCGGAATTGCAAGTGTTTTGTAAAGCATCGCCGCTTTTAGTACCCTTGATTGAAGAGGGTTGGACGCGCCGTCCTGAAACCAAAAGGATTTTGCGTTTTTATTTGCGTCCGCTAAAAGAAAAAAATATTGATACTTTGATTTTGGCTTGCACTCATTATCCGATTTTACAAAAAGAAATCCAAGCTGTTATCGGTAAAAAAGTGAAAGTCATAAATCCTGGCCAAGCGGAAAAAAAATCATTAGTTGATTATTTGGCGCGTCATTCGGAAATAGAACAAAAATTATCTAAAGCAGGCGGACGGAAATTTTACACCACTGGTAGGGTGGAAGATTTTGAACGGCTTGGCGGGCGTTTTTTGGGTTTGCCTTTTAAAGCGGAAAAAGCGGTTTTGTAGATTTTCGTGTTGACAAAGCGCGCTTTTCGCGTTAAAATTAAATAGATTTTGAAATATCTCAAAAAAATATGGAAAATAATTTTAACGAAGAAAATGATAAAATTAGAATAATCTCTCAAAAAATTTCCCGCGGAGAATTAGAAAAAAAAGCTGAAGAAAAATTTGGAGATTTGGTGAAAGCGGTGGTGGACATTGAATTAAAAATAATGGCTTTGGGCGGAGAATTGCATGCTGATGAGGAAGCAAAATTGCTTCAGACAGGTTCCAAACAAGAAAATTTGTGGGGGATTAATTTATATCCGGCGAACAGCGCCGAAGATTTTATAGAGTTTGATTCCATGATTAATATCAGTCCAGGCCGAGGGAATAGGAGCAGATGGGTGGAAAATAAAGATATTCGCCGAAAAATAATTGAAATAGTAAAATTATTAGTTGAATAAACATGGAAGAAAAAAAACAGCGTCAAAATTTAGATGCCTGTCGCTGGCAAACTTTAAGTTTAGTTGAACAATTAGGAAACATTGGCAGCGAGATTGGACGAGCTATTAACGCTCAAAAGCAAGGGAAGGAAGAAAAGAAAGGCCACGCCTTAGACATGGCCTTTGAACTTTTTGATTTGACAATCAGCGATAGCCGCTGGATGGCGCGTTTGAAAGAATTAACCCGCAGCAGGGAAGTCGTGGCTGATTATTTTTTTGGCGATAATGTCTATAACAGCGCGCCGGAAAATTTGGAAAAATATTTTTATTGGTTCGCGTTCGCGGCGAGGAAGAATAGATAAAATTAAAATTGGATTTAAACAATTCCGCGTATTTTTTTGCTTTTTTTTGTTATTTTTGTTAAAGTATATTTACTTATGATTTTTACCCTCATCGTTTTTATTTTTGTCTTGGCCGTGCTTGTTTTAGCCCATGAATTTGGTCATTTTATAGTCGCTCGCAAAAATGGCATTAAAGTTGAAGAGTTTGGTTTTGGCTTTCCGCCGCGCCTTTTTGGCGTGCGGCGCGGTGATACTTTATATTCTCTTAATCTCATTCCTTTGGGCGGTTTTGTTAAAATTAAAGGAGAAGATGGTGAAAACGCGGTTGATTCGGACAGTTTTTCAGCAAAAAAAATTTGGCAGAGAGTTTTGGTTTTATCTGCCGGAGTTATTATGAATTTTGTTTTAGCCGCTGTTTTGTTAGGAGCGGGTTTTATAATTGGCTTGCCGCAGTCGGTTGAAGATGCTGGACGCGGAGCAAAAATCAGTAATCCAAAAATTGAAATAATGGCTGTTTTGCCAGGCGCGCCAGCCCAGTCCGCTGGCTTGTCTTTAGGCGATGAGATTGTTTCTGTTGACGGCCGTGTAATGTCTGATTTGGCTGATTTACAAAATTATGTTGATACTAATCAGGGTAAAAGTTTAAATTTTGTCTTGCGTCGCAACAATGAAATTTTTGGCAAAGAAATTACCCCGGTTGAAATAAAAGAATCCGGCCGCGGCGGCATCGGCGTGGCATTAATGAACATCGGCACGATTTCTTATCCTTGGTATTTGGCCGTTCCCAAAGGGTTCGCGGCCGCGGGATATTTCGGCGTGGAGGTCTTGCGCGCTTTCGGCGGTTTGTTTAAAGATTTGATTGTCGGCGCGCCAAGTGTGACGGAAAATTTGGCAGGTCCGGTTGGCATCGCGGTCTTAACCGGCAAGGCAGCCAAGTTGGGCATTGGTTATCTTTTGCAATTTATGGCCATGCTTTCCGTTAATTTGGCAATTTTGAATATTTTGCCGATTCCTGCATTGGACGGCGGGCGCATTTTATTTTTGATTATAGAAAAACTGCGCGGCCGGCCTGTTGGGCGCCGTTTGGAAAACGCTTTTCATACAACCGGCTTTGCTTTGCTGATGCTTTTGGTCTTGGCCGTGACCGCGAAAGATGTTTCTCATCTCAAAGGATTTTTCTTTAGTATTTGGCAAAAATTATTTTAATTACTTTGAATTATGAATTTTATATTTCAAGATAATCATCTTTTATTATGCGCGACAAACTTAAAAAATTAAAAGAAGAAGCCCTATCAGTCATCAATTCAGCGAAAAATAAAATGGAATTGACGGAATTGGAAAATAGGTATTTTGGACGCAAAGCAGGGGAACTTACTATAATTTTAAGGGGTTTGAAGGACTTGGCGGAAGTCAACCGCAAGAGCGCAGGGGAATTAGCTAACGAAGTCAAGTCATTATTGGAAGAAGCAATTAATGAAAAACGCGGCATTTTGTCACTGGTGGAATTTGAAACGCGTTTAGATGAGGAAAAAAATGATGTCTCTCAGCCGTCTTTGCCTCCTTTGGAAATTGGACATTATCATCCCAATACTTTGGTTCAGCGCGAACTGGAGGAATTATTTACGTCAATGGGTTTTATGATTTTGGACGGGCCGGAATTGGAAAGCGAGTATTATAATTTTACGGCTGTTAATGTTCCGCCAACGCATCCTGCGCGCGACATGCAGGATACTTTTTATATAAAGAATCATCCTGATTGGGTGATGCGCACTCAAACATCCGCGATGCAGGTGCGGGCCATGCAAAAATACGGAGCGCCATTACGCGCGATTGTGCCTGGCAAATGTTATCGCAATGAATCAACCGACAGTCGGCATGAACACACTTTTTATCATTTGGAAGGGTTGGCGATTGATAAAGAAATTAATTTTTCTCATTTAAAAGGCGTGATGGGACTCTTGGTTAAACAGCTTTATGGTTCGGATGCCAAATTTCGCCTGCGTCCTAAATATTTTCCTTTTGTTGAGCCGGGAGTGAACGGCGAGGTAACTTGTTTTTTATGCCATGGCGTTGGTTGCCGAGTGTGCAAAAATTCAGGTTGGTTGGAAATAGTCGGAGCCGGCATGATTCACCCAAATGTTTTGAAAGAAGGAAACATTGACCCGAAGATATATCAAGGTTTTGCTTTTGGTTTTGGTCTCTCTCGTTTGGTAATGTTGAAATATGGAATTGAGGATGTCCGTCTTTTGGAGTCGGGCGATTTAAGATTTATAAAACAATTTTAATATGCTTGTATCATGCGACTGGCTTAAGAAATATGTTTCTTTGCCTGCTGGCGTCACTTTGGAAGATGCGGCTTTGAAATTGACTATGAGCACTGTGGAAATTGAGGCAATAAAAAATCAAGGTAAGAATTTGGAAAATATCGTAGTGGGCATGATTAAAAAAGTTGAGAAGCATCCAAACGCCGACAAATTAAAAGTTTGTCAAGTGGATATTGGAGAGGGAATTGTCAAAGTGGTTTGCGGCGGTTCCAATGTGTCGGAGAGAATGCTGGTGGCTCTGGCCAAAATCGGCGCCAAAGTGCGCTGGCGCGGCGAGGGAAATTTAGTGGAATTAAAAGAAACGGAAATTCGCGGAGTAAAATCAGAAGGCATGATTTGCGCTTCCACGGAAATCGGTCTTAGCGAGATGTTTCCTTTAAAAGGAGAAAAAGAGATTTTGGATATTAGTGATGCAATCCGCGCGCAGAATCTACCATTGACTGGATCGGGGACAGGGCTCCAGAAACGTAATTTAGATTCCAATCTTTATGTGAATGATAAGTTAGTCGGCAAACCGCTTTCTGATGTTTTGAATTTAAGCGATGTTATATTTGAAATTGACAATAAATCCTTAACTAATCGGCCTGATTTGTGGAGCCATTATGGTTTAGCCAGAGAGTTGTCCGCGATTTACAAAAAAAAATTGCTTCCTTACGGCGCTGCGGCAATTAAATCAGGCAAAGAATTAAAATTAAAAGTGGAAGTGGAAGACGTAAAATTGTGTTCCAGATATATGGCAGTGGCAATGAACGGCGTGAAAGTAAGCGAGTCGCCTGATTGGCTTAAAGAGAAACTTTTGGCAGTTGGGTTGCGGCCGAACAATAATATAGTTGATATCACTAATTATGTAATGTATGATTTAGGACAGCCAATGCACGCGTTTGACGCTTCCGCGCTTTACGGCGAGGCGGAAAAAAAGATAATCGTCCGCCGCGCCAAGGATGGAGAAGAAATTTTGGGATTGGATGGCAGTGTTCATAAATTAGATAATTCTATTTTGGTGATTGCCGATGTTGAAAAACCGCTTGCCTTGGCCGGAATTATGGGTGGAGAAAAAAGCGCCGTCCGCGAAAACACTACCGCGATTATTTTTGAATCGGCAAATTTTGACGCTGTCGCCGTTAGGAAAGCAACAATGAAATTAGCCGTTCGCACAGATTCCTCTGATAGATTTGAAAAGAGTTTGGACCCTAATTTATGCGGATTGGCGATTAGGCGCGCGGTTGAACTTTTGTTGGAGTTATGCCCCGGCGCAAAAATAGCAAGCAATTTAGTTGATGAAAAACATTTTCATTTGAATCGCGAGCCGATTGAAACGACTTTTACTTTTTTAAATAAAAAAATTGGTTCTGTTTTGGAGAAAAAAATAATTGTTGATATTTTATCAGGATTAGGTTTTGAGGTTAGTCATAAAAAAGATAATTTACTTGTAAAAATTCCAACTTGGCGCGCCACTAAAGATATTTCAATTCCGGAGGACTTGGTTGAAGAAGTGATTAGAATTTTTGGTTATGATAATATTGCCGCTTCTCTGCCGATTTTTCCGATTATCACTCCGGAAGAAAATAAACTTCGGAAATTGGAAAATTTAAACCGCGACATTTTGATTAACGGTTTTGGTTATTTTGAGGCATATAATTATTCTTTTGTAAGCGCTAAACAAATTGAAAATATCGGCGATGACGTTAAAAAATACGTAGAACTTGATAATCCTTTATCAAAAGATAAGCCATATTTGCGCCGCAATTTACTTTTAAATCTTCTGGAAAATGTTGTGAAAAATATTGAATTCGCGGAAGCGATTAAAATTTTTGAAATCGGAAAAGTTTTTTTAATGGAAGAGCCGGGTCAGCGGATTGGTGTGAAAAGCGATGAACTTTTACCAAGACAAGACATTTATTTAACAGCTGTCGCGGCAGAAAAAAAAGATAAAAATCCTTTTTGGCAGTCGCGCCGTGCTTTGGAGACCGTCTTTGGAAAATTTGGTTATATTTTTCAGGTTGAAGATAAAATAAAATTAAAATCTTGGGAGCATCAGACGCGAAGCGGTAAAATTATAGTTGGCGGCGCGGAGATTGGTTGGGTTTATGAGTTGAACCCATTGATTGGCGAGCGAGTTGGGTTGGAATCGCGGCTTGGTGTTTTGGAAATTAATTTAAGCAAGCTCGCTGAAGCGCGGCAAAAGAAAATTGTTTATAAATCACTGCCTGTTTATCCTGAAGCGGGACGCGATATCGCTGTTTTAGTTAAAAAAAATGTCTCTAACAAAGAATTGTCCGCGGTGTTTGTTAAAACCAGTCCATTAGTAAAAAAAGTTGAACTTTTTGACGCGTATTCGGGAGAATCTTTGGGTGATGGCTATAAAAGTCTGGCCTATCACATTACTTATGCCGCCCGGGATAGAACTTTAAAAAGCGAAGAAATAGACGCGGCGCGCCAAAAAATGGTGGCGGCTGTGAAAAAACTTGGCGGAGAGGTAAGGTAAAAATGTGATTTGGCGTTTTGCAACTATTTGTGCTATCATATATGTATAATTTATTAAATTTTAGAGAAGATTATGTTAGAAAATAGCAAAGATCTTTTATACATCGTTTTGTCTTTTAGTATTTTATGGTTAACAGTGTTTTTATGCTGGCTTATTTATTATTTGGTGTCTATTTTGCGCGGCGCCAATAATATGATGGAAGAATTAAGAGATCGTTTTCGCGGAATTGAAGAAGCCATTAGGACAATGCGCGACAAAATGGAACACGCCACCACAAGTTTTGCTTTTGTTTCAGAAGGCATTGTGAAACTTATCCAATATTTTGTAAGTTTGAAAAAAGACAAGGAGGAAAACGCGGAAGAAACGCCGCGCCGCAGGAAAAAATAATCTCTCAAAATGGGTTTTGTCCATTTGCATATACATTCGCATTATTCTTTGCTTGAGGCATTGCCAAAAATAGATGATTTGGTTCGCGCGGCGAAAAAGAAAGGCATGACTGCCTTGGCTTTAACCGACTATGGTTCAATGTACGGCATTATTGAGTTTTATAAAACCGCTAAAAAAGTCGGCATAAAGCCGATTTTAGGTTTTGAGGCATATGTGGCGCGGGACTCGCGGTTTGATAAACGGCCGCGTATTGACGATGAAAATTATCATTTAGTGCTTTTGGCTGAAAATGAAAATGGCTACAAAAATTTGATGAAGCTGTCTTCTTTGGGGCATTTGGAAGGATTTCATAATGCGCCGCGCGTTGATAAAGAATTATTGCGCCAATATCATGATGGCATTATTGCTCTTTCCGGTTGTCGTGAAGGCGAAGTGGCAAAAATAATCTGGAAGCAAGCCAATTTGGAAAAAGCCAAAATAGCTGCTCAAGAGTACGCGGAAATTTTTGGTCCTGATAATTTTTTCTTGGAATTGCAAGACCATCCTGATTTGGAAGGACAGATGGAAATTAATAATGGTCTGATAAAAATCGCCGAAGAAACAGGTTTGCCATTGGTAGTAACTCGCGATGTACATTATTTGGAGTTGGAAGATCGCGAGGCGCAAGAAATTTTAACCTGCGTCCGCGACGGATATAAAATTACAAACACTTCTCGTCCTAATTTTCTTTCGGTTGACAGGTCTTTTGTTTCAGGAGAAGAAATTGCTTCTCGGTTTAAACATATTCCAGAAGCTATCGCCAACACGGAAAAAATTGCTGAGCGTTGTAACGTGAAAATCACTTTGGGTAAGTGGCATTTTCCAAAGTTTGATTTGCCTGAAGGCAAGACAGCTGATGATGTTTTGAGCGAGAGCGCGGAAAGCGGCTTGGAAAAACTTGTAGGTGAAATTACACCAACGATTAAAGAACGGTTGGATTATGAATTGGGAATTATTTTGAAAAAAGGATATTCTCCTTATTTTTTAGCTGTAGCCGATTATGTAAGGTGGAGCAGGGAGCACGGAATTATTGTTACTACTCGCGGTTCTGCCGCAGGTTCTCTTGTCTCTTTTGCTATCGGCATTACTACGGTCAATCCTTTATATTTTAAATTGCCTTTTGAACGTTTTTTAAATCCTTTTAGGCCATCTCCGCCAGATATTGATATGGATTTTGCTGATAATCGCCGTGATGAGGTAATTGCCTATGTCACTAATCGTTATGGAGTAGATAAGGTGGCTCAAATTATTACTTTTGGCACGATGGCGGCTAGAGGAAGCGTGCGCGATGTAGGCCGCGCTTTGGGTTTATCTTATAGTTTTTGCGACCAATTAGCCAAAATGATTCCGATGGGTTCACAAGGATTTCCAATGACTTTAAAAAAAGCGCTCCAAATTACACCGGAATTATACGCTTTGTACAATGAAAATGTTGACGCGCGGCGTTTATTGGATTTGGCGCAGAAAATTGAGGGTTGCGCCAGACATATTTCTTTACACGCGGCCGGCGTGGTTATTTCTCCGGAGCCATTGACAGAGTTCACGCCTGTCCAGCGTGAAACAGGCGGAGAAAAAATTATCACGCAGTATGAAATGCACGCGGTGGAAGATGCCGGCGTTTTGAAAATGGATTTTTTAGGCGTGCGTAATCTTTCCATTTTGGGAGATGCCATTAAAATTGTGGAAAAGACACGCGGGGTAAAAGTTGATTTGCAAACTATTTCTTGGGACGACGCGGAGACCTACGCTATGTTGGCGCGTGGCGAAACAGGAGGATTATTTCAACTTGGTGGCTCTGGTATGACCAGATATTTGGAAGAATTAAAACCATCCAGCATTTTTGACATTATGGCTATGGTGGCGCTTTTTCGTCCAGGTCCAATGGAGTCGCTTCCTGAATTTATCCGTCGCAAGCACAATTCAAGTTTAATAAAATATCTTGACCCAAGAATGAAAGATTATTTGGATATGTCTTATGGAGTTATTACTTATCAGGACGATGTTTTGTTAACGGCAATCAATATCGCCGGATATAATTGGGAAGAGGCGGACAAATTGCGCAAAGCTATGGGCAAGAAGATTCCCGAAGAAATGGCTGCGCAAAAGGAAAAATTTTTAGATGGCTGTGTTAAAAATGGTTTAAAACAACGGAAAGCTAATGAACTGTGGGCTTTGATTGAACCTTTTGCCGCTTATGGTTTTAACAAAGCTCATGCCGCTTCTTACGCCGTTATCGCGTATCAAACCGCTTATTTGAAAGCTAAATATCCGGAAGAATATATGGCGGCTGTATTGTCAGCGGAGTTGGCGGATTTGGATGAAGTATCTAAATTGGTTAATGAGTGTAAAGAAATGGGGATTGAGATTTTGGCGCCGGATATTAATGAAAGTTTTGAAAGATTTGCCGTTGTGCCGCGCCGCGCTCCGGAAGATAGACCAAAAATTCGTTTTGGTTTGGAAGCGATTAAAAATGTTGGCGCGCATATCGCGGAAGAAATAATCCGCGAACGCAAGAAAAATGGCTCTTATCAATGTTTGGAGGATTTTTTGAGTCGCGTGCAGGATAAAGATTTGAATAAAAAATCTTTGGAAAGTTTGATTAAATGCGGCGCTTTGGACAGATTTGGCAAAAGAGGATTGTTATTAGCCAATATAGAACTTTTAACAGGATTTAATCGCGATACGCAAAAAGAAAAGCAGAATAATCAGGCAAAATTGTTTGATTTGGGCGGATTTGGTTTAACGCATTTGAATCTAAAGCCGGCGCTTGATATTGCTGGTGATGAAAAATTGCGCTGGGAAAAAGAACTCATCGGCCTTTATGTTTCCGCCCACCCTTTTGCCGAAATTGCGCGGCTTTTAGGGCGCGGTTTCCCGCGGCTGGCCGCTTTATTCGCCAACCATAAGAAAAATGAATGGACAGTAGCTTGCGGCTTAATTAGCGAGGCGAAAACCATCATCACCAAAAAGGGCTCCACTATGTTGTTCATAAGTTTGGAAGATGGAACTGGTAAGGTGGAAGTGATTGTTTTTCCTAAGATTTATGAAAAATATAAAGGTATTTTAAATAAAGGAACAAACATTTGTTTTTTGGGAAAATTTTCCGACAGAGAAGGCGAGAAAAAAATTATTGCCGAGAAAGCGGAAATAATTACAGCTGAAACAGCTCCGACATTGAAAAAAAAGTTTGTTGATTATTTGAAAATAATGGTAAGAGGGGATGTGTCGGAGGCGGAAGAATTTACGGTAAAGATTGTCCATAAGCCATCGGCCGAAGCTGTGGCGCGGCTGAAAGAATTGTTTGGCCAAAATCTTGGACCTGTTAAAGTCGTTTTGATGGCAGGCGATAAAATAATTGAAACAAATTTTAAAGTTTTGCCAAGCGAGGAATTAAGAAAGAAAGTGAAGGAGATTTTATTATAAAGATTATAATATTGAGAGTATTGAATAATCATTTTACTGTAATTCCGACCCCCTCGACTTCGCTCGTGGCATGCTCCAGTTGAGGAATTCCTTAAATTAGCGTCACTCTTAGTCCATTTCGTAATTTAAGGTATTAGACCAACTCCCATTCCGGATTTATTTTTATTTTTTGCCAAGGAGTGAAATTTTTTTTAAGATAATGCCAGTATCCTGCTGCGGCTATCATGGCGGCGTTGTCCCCGCAGAATTTATTCTCCGGCAGAAAAATTTTTACTGACTGAAATTCTTGCCCTATAGTGTTGGTAATTCTTTTTTGCAGGTTGGTATTGGCCGCGACCCCGCCGCCTAAAATCAAACTTTTTACTTTTAGTTTTTTAACCGCTTTGGCGGTTTTGGCAATTAAAACATCAAAGGCGGCTGCTTGAAAAGAGGCGCAGACATCATTGATTGTTACCCCGAATTTGGGAAAATTGTGGTTATTTTTTTGTTTTTGCGTGTAATATAAGATAGCGGTTTTTAATCCGGAATAACTAAAATCAAAATCAGGAGAGTTGATCATTGGTCTTGGAAAATCAATCGCGGCGGCGTTTCCTTTTTTTGCCAAGAGCGCCACAGACGGACCGCCAGGGTAAGGCAATCCTAAAATTTTTCCCACCTTGTCAAAACATTCTCCAACCGCGTCGTCTTTGGTTTGGCCGATAAGTTTGTAGCGGCCGTGGTCTTTCATTAAAAGCAATTCGGTGTGGCCGCCGGAAACAATTAGACAGAGAGCTGGGAAGATATTTTTGTCTGAATGAAATGAAGGCGGCAGCCAGTTGGCATAGATATGCCCTTCAATATGATTAACAGCGATTAGAGGAATTTTTAAAAGATAAGATAGGGCGCGCGCAGTTTCAACTCCAACCATTAAAGCGATAGCGAGACCTGGACCTGCGGTAACGGCGATAGCTGAAATTTTCTTGCCGCTCTCCTTCAGCGCCTTCTCAATTAAAGGCGCAATTTTTTCAACATGCTTGCGAGCTGCAACCTCCGGTACTACGCCGCCGTATTTTTGATGTACTTTTATTTGTGAATAAACTAAATTTTGGCGTAAAAAAAATTTGGCGTTTTTTATTTCCAACAAAGCCACAGATGTTTCATCGCAAGATGTTTCAATGCCAAGTATTAACATAAACCACTCTCAATCCATTTCGTAATTTAAGATAATGACGCTTCATTTTATCGTATTTTTAAGCATTTGTAAAGGCGCCAAATATAATTGTTTTAAAGAAACAGGTTTTTCAAGAGGGCTGGAGTCTGATGATTAAAATGATAAGTCCGATTTTGGAATGTTATGGACATCACACTATGAAACTGCATCAAGAATTTATTAGTGTGGATGAGTTGCGAAGTGTTGGAGTAAAAAAATAAGCGAGCTGTATTAAATATACAGCGAGTTTATTTTTTTATGAAACACGAGCAAATCGTCGCAATAATGAATTATGGAGTGCAGTTTCATAGTGTGACGTCCATATGTCTATACTTAATTTTACAGTCTAGTTTTGTTTTAAGCAAACAAATTTTAACTTGACCAAAAATAAATAAATGTGTATACTTATTTTTAGTTTTTAAAAAGGCCCCATCGTCTAATGGTTAGGACATCAGGTTTTCATCCTGGCAATAGGGGTTCGATTCCCCTTGGGGCTACCACGACACAACTTCTCGGATTTTCGGTAAAATTTTCGTTGGCGACGCGAAGCGACGCCCACTGTTTTTGTGGCGAATTGTCGCCATTTTTATATTCCCCCCACACCAATTTACCGCCCGCGAGGCGGAGGTTCGAGCCAAAGATTTCTTTGGCAACAACCTTTTTGCCAAAAAGGTTGTTCTCCCGCGCGATTTTAGGCAGATTCTCTGCCTCTTTTATCCACTTTCGCATCGGTTCGAGCCAACCATTTCGCTTATGTTCGGCGGTTAATATTTTCTCTTCCAGCGACTTTTTCTCGCTCATAAATTTTGCCTTTTTTTCCAGATATACTTCGCGCTCAATATCTTGCTCTAAGTAACTATCCAAAAGTCGCTGTAATTTGGTTTTGATATTTTCTATTGTATTTTTATTTTCTTGAATAAAACCAACGGAAGATTTCGCGTCGCTATTTTTATCTCTTTCTAACATCGCTGTTAACTGCGTCGCCCAATCCGCGCTTAAAGAAAATTTTTGAAGCAATATGGATGTCTGCTCGTCCAAATTTTCTTGGCGAATACAGGGTTCGTCGCATTTTATCGTTTTATTTTTCTTTGTGCAATGATAATATATGTAGTTGTGAGTATTTCCATTTTTCTGACGCTTAACCCTGTATTCACCAGTTATACCCATTCCGCAAGTTCCACATTTCAACATTCCACAAAACGCTTGCGGTTCGTTTTTCGTTTTGTGGTGCGGTCGTCCTTTTTGTTTTAAAATATTTTGAACAGTATCAAAAATTTTCTTTGAGATAATCGACTCGTGTTTGCCTTCGTATAATTCTTTGTTGTATCTAAAGAATCCAATATAAAAAGGATTGGAAAGCGTAAACGAAACTTTATCTCGCTTCCAATTTTTTTCATTCTTTGTTTTAATTCCTTGTTGCGCTAAAAAATTAGACACATCTTCCAGTCGTGAATTTCCTTGCGCGTAAAATTCAAAAGTTTTGCGTAAAATTTCCGCTCTCTTTTTATCCACTGCCACATTTTTCGTGCGCGGATCATTGAAATATCCAAACGGTGCCAAACCGGGATATTCGCCGCGCCTAACTTTCTGACGCATTCCGCGCTTTACGTTCTCGCTTAAACTATCTACATAATATTTGCTTTGCCCAAAAGCAATATTAAGCATAAATTTTCCTTGCGGTGTTGGTTCAAACCAAAATTGCGGAAATTTTAACGCTAAAATATTTCCGCAATCCAAAAGATAAATAATTTTTCCGCCGTCAACAGAATTGCGCGCCAAACGATCCGGGTGCCAACTAATTATGCCGTTTGCTTCCCCGCGTTCTATTCTTTCCAGCATAGCGTTGAATATTGGTCTGCCCGGAATTTTAGCCGACTGCTTTTCTATTAACTCCTCAATAATATCTAACTTTTCGTTTCTCGCGAACGTGCGCAATTCGGTAATTTGCGCCTCAATACTCAAAACCTGCTTATCTTCCACATCCGTGGATTTGCGGGCATACAAAAAGAATTTTTGCATATTGTTTTGATTAAAACTTAAAAAGCCACCCCGGTGCAACCAACCCAATAAGAGTAACTCTCAAGGATTGTCCGAGATGGCTATTAAAAAAAGCTACTCTATTTTATTACGGGTTGGTTGCGTTATTATTATATCACAAATCGCGAAAACAATACACCGGTTTGGATAAAACAAATTTTGCTTCAAAATTTGAAAATCGCGCGGGAGACGAACCTCCGCCTCGCGGGCGGTAAATTGGTGTGGGGGGAATATAAAAATGGCGACAATTCGCCACAAAAACAGTGGGCGTCGCTTCGCGTCGCCAACGAAAATTTTACCGAAAATCCGAGAAGTTGTGTCGTGGTATCACTTTACAACGAAATCCGAACCGTTTTTGAAAAAAATTAACTGGCCAATCGTCAAGTTTCCGCGCCCCGTCCACCGGACGGGACAACAAACAAGTTTGTTTTTTTCCTAAAAGGAAAAGCGGAAACCGGCCAATCCGTTTTTCCCCGACCAAGTCGTGGCAAAATTGTTCGCGACCAGTTCCCCCCTCCTGTCCGTTTGTATTGAAAATTACTTTTTGCCTGCCCCCGCCAGAGGCGGGCAGGCGTATTGGGTGGGATTGTCTGGGTGGCTGGTGGGGGTATTAGTATTTAAATATATATTTAAATTAGGATAAATTGGTGTATTTACTATTCGCGCGGAATTTGATACTATATGAGTATTGACCAAAGTGCCGATGGTCATTTTTACTATATAAATAATCATATGAAAAAAGACAATAATAAAACAGAAACATTTGAGAAGACGCTTTTTAAAGCAGCGGATAAGTTGCGGAAGAATATGGACGCCGCCGAGTACAAACATATTGTGCTCGGGCTTATTTTTTTGAAATATATTTCGGATTCATTTGAAGAGTTGTATAACAAAATAAAAGCCGGTGGCAATGACTTTGCCGGTGCGAATCCAGAAGATGCCGACGAATACCGCGCAGAAAATGTATTTTTCGTTCCACAAATTGCTCGTTGGTTGCACCTTCACTCTCGTGCCAAACTTCCCTCAATCGGAAAAGACCTCGACGACGCCATGGAGGCGATTGAAAAGGAAAACCCGACACTCAAAGGTATTTTGCCAAAAGTATACGCACGCCCAAATCTAGACAAAGCATCTCTTGGCGGACTCATTGATATGGTCGGCAATATCGCCCTTGGTACCGAAGCGGCAAAAAGTAAAGATTTGCTCGGCAGAGTATATGAATATTTCCTTGGTGAATTTGCAAATGCCGAAGGTAAAAAAGGCGGACAATTCTACACGCCAAAATCAATCGTTCGCATAATGGTGGAAATGATTGAACCATACAAGGGTAGAGTGTATGACCCTGCGTGTGGTAGTGGAGGAATGTTTATCATGAGTGAAAAATTTATCAAAGAACATCGTGGTAATGTTGAAGACATTTCTATTTACGGACAAGAAAGTAATCAGACAACGTACCGCTTGTGCCGAATGAATCTCGCAATCCGTGGCATTGATGGCTCGCAGGTAAAATGGAACACTGAAGGATCATTTTTGAATGACACACACAAAGATCTCAAAGCAGATTTTGTGCTCGCTAATCCGCCATTTAATGACAGTGACTGGTCGGGACAGCTTCTCCAAAACGATCCGCGTTGGCAATACGGAATGCCTCCTGCTTCAAACGCAAACTATGCATGGCTTCAGCACATGATCTACCACCTCTCGCCACACGGCGTGATGGCGTGCGTGCTTGCAAATGGCTCACTCTCGAGCCAGACCAACAATGAAGGCGATATTAGGAAATCACTCATAGAAAATGACTTGGTGGATTGTATCGTCGCACTTCCTAAACAACTTTTTTATAATACTGGTATTCCGGCGTGTATTTGGTTTATATCGCGTAAGCGCACCGGCAACGGCGACCGTAAACGAACTGGCGAAATTCTTTTCATTGATGCGAGCGAAGTTGGTCATATGGCAGACAAGACGCATCGTGAATTTTCTGAAGAAGATATGGCGAAAGTTGCTGGTACGTATCACGAATGGCGCAAACAAGATGGTAAGTATGAAAATATTAAGGGCTTTTGTAAATCTGCAGACATAGAAGAAATCACTAAGCATAATTTTGTCCTTACTCCGGGAAGATATGTCGGTATAGAAGATGAAATTGACGACGGTATTCCGTTTGCCGATAAAATTGCGGGGCTCACAGCCAAACTCTCGGAGCAAGTGGCAGAGGAAAAGAAACTAGATGAAGAAATAAAAAAACAGCTTAAGAATATTGGCTTTAACTTGGAATAATTATGGCAGATCAAACAACTACAATTCCAAAAGGATGGAAAATGATAACACTGGGAGAGGTGGCGGAGAAAATAGTCGACAATAGGGGGAAAACACCACCTGTTATTGGTTCAGGATTTGAACTTTTGGAAGTGAATACAATTTCAGAAAACCAAAGAACGCCGGATTATTCAAGAGTCACAAAATTTGTAGACGAAGATACTTTTAAAAATTGGTTTCGAACGGGAGTTATTTTAGAAAATGATATTTTAATCCCTACTGTTGGCACAATTGGAAATGTTTCTTTTTCAAAAATAACTCGTGGTGCAATTGCACAAAATTTGATTGCACTTCGTACAGATACAAAAATATCAGAACCATTATTTATATATTATCTCTTAAAAAATCCGTCTTCAAAAAATAAGCTTCTCAATTTGGATATTGGTGGAGTTCAACCAAGCATTAAAGTTCCTCATTTATTAGCAATGGAAACGGCTGTTCCTCCTCTCTCCGAACAGCATGCTATTGCGGCGGTGTTGTCGTCTTTGGATGACAAGATTGAGCTTTTGCGTGAGCAAAACAAAACCCTCGAAGGCACCGCACAGGCAATTTTCAAAGAATGGTTTGTAAATTTCAATTTCCCCGGTGCTACTGGCAAGATGATTGATTCCGAACTTGGTGAAATTCCTGAGGGGTGGAGGTTTGGGAAGTTGGGGGATGCGATTGAAATCTTTGATTCAAAAAGGGTACCCCTTGCATCAGATGTACGTGCAAAAAGAAAAGGCAAATTTCCATATTATGGGGCAACTTCTATCATGGACTACATAGACGACTATTTGTTTGATGGCACTTATTTGTTGTTGGCTGAAGATGGCTCTGTAATGGACAAAAACGGATATCCTGTTTTGCAGTATGTATGGGATAAATTTTGGGTTAGCAATCATTCTCATGTGCTACAGGGGAAAAACGGATTTACAACTGAAATTCTTTATGTGTTATTGAAAGAGACAAATATTACTGGGATAGTGAATGGAGCAGTTCAACTTAAGATAAACCAAGCAAACTTGGTCAATTTTGAAATACTGGTTCCTGCAAGAGATATTCTTGGAAAATTTGATTCTCTAATACAGCCGATTTTTGGAAAAACAAAAAATATTCAACAACAAATCCAAACCCTCTCTACTCTCCGCGACGCACTTTTGCCAAAATTAATGAAGGGCGAGGTTAGGGTTGCGGGGTTTAATAATTAACGATCATGACGACAAGAAACAGAAAAATTGGCTCAGTTAAAAATGAATTGCTTCTTAAATCGAAGGAGTCAATGTTGTCGTCTGTTCAAGTTTTTAATAATCCAAACATACAGTTTAAATCAGAATCATTTATTGTTCTCTCTGTTATTGCTTGGACTTATCTTTTGCATGCGTACTATAGAAACAATAAAGTTGAGTATAGATATTTTGATCAAGGTGAAAAAAGGAAAAGTTTTCATACCACCAAACACGGTGCCCACAAATACTGGGAGCTAGAAAGGTGTTTGAATGATGACAAGTCGCCAGTAGATAGTGTGACAGCAAACAATTTAAAATTTTTGATTGGTCTTCGTCATGAAATAGAGCATCAAATGACGACAAAAATTGACGATCTCTTAAGTGCGAGATTTCAAGCATGTTGTTTGAATTACAATAATTATCTAAAAAAATTATTTCCAAAACAGGACGGGATTGAAAAACATTTGTCTTTTAGTCTTCAGTTTTCATCTTTAAGCGAAAAACAGGTTGACCAATTGGTTGATTACGAAGGATTGCCACAAAATATTTCTACTTATATTCAAAAATTTGATCAAGATTTGTCGGAAAATGATTTTAATGACAGTAGATTTTCTTATAGAGTTCTATTTGTTCCTAAGACCGCAAACAGAAAAGGGCAGGCCGACAAGGTTATCGAATTTATTCCAGCTGATTCAGAAATTGCCAAGGGAATGAACAAGGAATATGTACTGGTGAAGGAAAAAGAAAAAATGAAATATTCAGTAGGTGATATTTGGAGAAAATTACAAAGTGAAGGTTTTAAAAAATTTGGTGTAAGTCAACACACTAAATTATGGCAAAAGGAGAACGCAAAAGATCCGTCAAAGGGATTTGGTGTATTAGTTGTAAAGACTTGGTATTGGTACGACTCTTGGCTATCTTATGCTAGAAAGCATTGTGAAGAAAATAGATCAAAATACACATAAACTATGCAAGCATTAAAAGAATTATGTAGCCAATACAGCAAATGGAAACCTCTCGAGGACTATATTTTGCGTGTTGAAACATATTCTGGTAATGGCCCGCTTATTGCGGATAACTGTAAGTGCATAGTTGAGTCTGTTTGCAAAACAATTCTTGAAGACTTGGGAATTCCAAAAGAGGAACACAAGACAAAACTGCACGAGTTAGCAAAGCAAACTGTTGAAAAATTGGGGTGCATAAACAAGTCTCCGGATTTGATTTCGGCATTTACAAATACAGCACAAAAGATCGCCGAATTTAGAAATGAATACACGGAAACTGGGCACGGTCAATCTGTGTATGTAGTAGATGAAAACAGAAAGAAAGTAACCGCCGCAACCATTGCATTTTTAGTAGCAATTATTGAACAAACAGCATTATATCTGATCACTGTGTATCAGGACGAGTACCCTCAACATATTCAATCTCAATTACGATATGAGGACAGTTCAGAATTTAACGATGAGTTTGATGATCAAAATGCTCCAATAGATATTGGGCAATATGGGCCGTATAATTCTAGCGAGATTTTATTTTATATAGACGAAAATGCCTATAAGTCCGAGCTTGCTAATTTTAACCAAGAATAATTATGACCAAAATATTTGAATCAACAATTGAAGAATTCGTCATTGAGCTTTTGCAAAATCAAGGATGGCAGTATTTGTCGCCGGAGGATCAAGAGTTAGAACGCACTGATTTGGGACAGGTGGTTTTGAAAAATCGTTTGAAGAATGCAATTGATGTGCTTAATCCAACTATTGTGGAAGAAGCCAAAGAGCAAGCGCTTCGTTTGGTGCTGAATTTACCGAGTCAAAACTTGATGGACAACAACGAAGCTTTTCATCGCCTGCTCACCGAAGGCATAGAAGTAGAAGTGATGGGTACAGACGGCATCAAGGGCGACAAGGTGCGACTGGTGGATTTTGATAATGCCGAGAATAACGAATTTATAGCGTGCAATCAATTCACGGTAACTGAAAACAATATCACCAAGCGACCTGATGTTGTTTTGTTTGTGAACGGGTTGCCACTGGTGGTGATTGAACTCAAAAATCCGGTGGATGAAAATGCTACCGTCGCCAAAGCTTTCACGCAATTGCAAAATTATAAAAACGCAATTCCTTCGCTTTTTCACTATAATACCGTGCTGGTAGCGTCTGATGGACTAGATGCCAAGATGGGCACCATCTCTTCTGACATCTCTCGTTTCCTCGCGTGGAAGTCTAGCGACGGATACAAGGAAGACAAGGCGACTGTTCCGCAGATTGAAACTCTGACCAAGGGAATGTTGAACAAACAAGTGCTTCTGGATTTGGTCGGGCATTTTGTAGTATTTGAGAAGACAAAAAAAGAGGATATAAAAACTGGACTGGCATCTGTGGTAACTGTCAAAAAAATCGCAGCGTATCATCAGTATTTTGCCGTGAATAAGGCGATTGAAAAAACACTCGTGGCATCGAGTGAAAACGGTGACAGAAAAGCTGGTGTCGTTTGGCATACGCAAGGAAGTGGAAAATCTCTCTCGATGGTTTTCTATACTGGAAAAACAGTTTTGAAATTGAACAATCCAACGATTGTGGTTATTACGGATAGAAACGATTTAGATGAACAGCTTTTTGATACTTTTGCTGGGTGTAAGCAGTTACTCAGACAAGATCCAGTAAAAGCAGAGAATCGTGAAAATCTGAAAGAGCTTTTGAAAGTTGCTGGTGGTGGAATTATCTTTTCAACGATTCAAAAGTTTTTTCCTGAAGACGGTGCGGCGAATTTTGATTTATTGTCTGACAGAAAAAATATAATTGTCATAGCTGATGAAGCACATCGTAGTCAATATGGATTTGGTGCCAAGACGACCGAGAAAGACGGCGAAATATTTACGAAATATGGCTTTGCGAAATATTTACGCGACGCTTTGCCTTCCGCGTCATTCATCGGATTTACTGGAACGCCAATTGAAAAAGAGGATGTAAATACAAAAGCCGTATTCGGTGAATATGTTGATGTCTATGATATTGCACAGGCGGTAGAAGATGGGGCGACCGTGCGTATTTATTACGAATCACGATTGGCAAAAGTACATTTGAAACCGGAAGAAGCAGCCAAACTAGACGAGGAAGTGGAGTCAATTACTGAAGGCGAAGAAAGTAATGCAAAAGACAAAGCGAAAGCAAAATGGGCACAACTAGAGGCAATTGTTGGCCACAGAGACAGATTGGCGGTTGTGGCAGCTGATGTGGTGGATCATTTTGAAAAACGCCGAGAAGCTTTTGAGGGCAAAGGAATGATTGTTTGTATGAGTCGTCGAATTGCTGTTGAACTTTACGAAGAGATTATTAAAATTCGTCCTGATTGGCACGATACTGATTCTAAAAAGGGCGCGATAAAAGTGGTCATGACTTCATCATCTTCTGATCCGGAAAATTGGCAAACGCACAGCACAACAAAACAAGATCGAAAAGCCATTGGTGAGCGATTTAAGGACGAGAAAGACTCGCTTCGTTTGGTTATCGTGCGCGACATGTGGCTGACTGGTTTTGATGTGCCGTGTTTGCATACGATGTATGTGGACAAGCCAATGCGTGGGCATAACCTGATGCAGGCAATTGCTCGAGTGAATAGAGTTTTTAAGGATAAACCGGGCGGTTTGATTGTTGATTATATCGGTATTGCCTCGGATTTGAAATCGGCTCTCGCAACCTATACAGCGAGTGGCGGACAAGGCGCACCGACACTTGACCAAAATGAGGCCGTGGCGACATTACTTGAGAAGTTTGAAATTGTTGAGCAGATGTTTAATGGTTTTGATTATAAAAAATATTTTTCAAGTGATACCCGCCAAAAGTTGACTATTATTCTTGAGGCGCAAGAGCATGTTTTGGGGCTTGAAGATGGGAAAAATAGATACACCAAACAAGTTGGTTTATTGTCGCAAGCTTTTGCTTTGTCTGTTCCAAATTTGAAAGCGATGCAACTTAAAGACGAGGTTGGTTTTTTTCAAGCAATTAAAGCGCGTCTTACTAAGTTTGAACCGACTAGTGGCGGTAAATCCGATGCCGAAATTGAGACAGCCATTCGTCAGATTGTAGATAAAGCAGTAGTTTCTGAAGGGATTGTAGATGTTTTTGACGCGGCTGGAATTAAGAAGCCGGATATTTCTATTCTCTCTGATGAATTTTTGGAAGAAGTGCGGCATATGGACAGAAAGAATATTGCACTCGAACTTTTGAAGAAACTGTTGAATGATGAGATAAGAACAAGAACGAGAAAGAATTTCATTCAGAGTAAAAAATTATCCGAAATGCTTGAGAACGCTATTCGTAAATATCAAAATAACCTTTTGACTTCAGCGCAGGTTATTGAAGAATTAATAAAAATTGCAAAAGATATTAGACAGTCAGACAAAAGAGGAGAAGGTTTGGATTTGAACGAGGATGAATTGGCTTTCTATGATGCCTTGGCAAATAGTGAGAGTGCTAAAGAAGTGCTTGGCGACAAACAATTGGCGGTCATTGCTATGGAGGTATTAAAAAGCGTTAAGGGTAATGCGACAATTGACTGGACACTAAAGGAAAATGTTCGTGCAAAGTTACGTCGAGATGTAAAAAGAATTTTAAATAAATACGGCTATCCACCAGATGAGCAATTGATTGCAACGGAAAATGTTTTGAAGCAGGCTGAATTGATGGCGGATGAGTTGGTCGCATAAATATAATTTAATCATTATTTAAATATATATGTCAATTCAAAAACTTGGTAAACAGGACATTAGAAAAATAATTAAAATATATGCCATTATTTAAAAACATCAATTCAACCCTAACCATCATTAAGGAAAAGGCCATTGATTTAGAAAAAGACATCCAGCAACTTACAGAGACCAACCTTGATAATGTAGCTTACAATAATTCTTCTATGCAAGCAGTGGGTCGATGGTTTCACAAGCCATTTGAGAATAAAGTTTTGGCCTTGCGTTAGCCATAAACAAGTGGGACATGAGCTATTAATTACATATTTAAATTACCTGATTTATGAAAAATGACTCCCTCGATACCGCGACTAAGAAGGAGGTTATAACGGCCGCCCTGTTACAACCTGATAATCATAACAAAAAATACGAAGCTGTTTTTCACGAAATCGATTCTGGACAGGTAAAATTGCCAATGTTCCAACGGGAGTTTGTCTGGGACAAGGAGCAGTCGGCAAAGCTCATTGATTCTATCCTCAAAGGTTTTCCTATTGGGACTTTTATTTTTTGGAAAACCAAAGAAGAATTAAGGAGTTATAAGGAAGTTGGTAACCATCTTCTGCCTGAAACACCAAAAGGAGACTATGTACAATATATTCTTGACGGTCAACAGCGCGTTACATCGCTGTATGCTATTCGCAAAGGTATCCGCATTACTAAAGATGGAAAAGAAATTGACTATAAGGACATTTTTATAGATCTTGACTACGCTGCCACGGATGATGAACAGATAGTAGTAACCGAAAAGTTGGAAGGAAAGCGCTATCTATCGGTACATCGTGTATTGACTAGTCAGGTTACCGATTTATTAGATGAATTTCCGGCGCGGGAGACACTTAAACAAATCGAGACTTATAAAGGGATGTTAACCAATTACGATTTTTCTACGATAACTATCAAGGACTACCCTATTGAGGTGGCTTGTGAAATCTTTACACGTATAAATACAGGTGGTAAGGCATTAACCGTTTTCGAAATAATGGTTGCCAAAACGTATGATGAGAAGCAGGGATTTGATCTGGCAAATAAATACGAAGTGTTGCGAGACGGAAACGATGAGGAGAAAGATTGTTTAATAAAATCAAAATTTGAAACTATTCCCGAGTCTATAATTATGCAGTGTGTCGCTGCTATAACAGTTCGCGTGGTAAAAAGTCGTGATATTCTTAAAATGCCGCGTCAGACTTTTATTGAAAATTGGGAGCTAATGAAAATGTCACTATTTTCTGCAATTGATTTTATCCGTTCCGAACTACGCGTTTCGGTATCGCAACTTGTGCCGTATCCTGCCATTCTCATTGCATTTACATACTTTTTTTATAAGACAGGCAACAAGAAGCCGAACAATGATCAAGCAAGATTATTAGAACAATATTTTTACTGGGTTGGTTTAACAGAGCGCTATAATTCTGCAACCGAATCTAAGCTTAGTGTAGATTTTGACAAAATGGATGATATCGCTAATGGCATTACACCAAAATATGCCGGCACCGAAGTTGTCGTAGACCCAAAAAAGATTGCTGAAACAAGATTTTCAGCTGGCAATGCCTATTGTAAAGCGGTTCTTTGTCTTTTGGCATATAATGAGCCGAAGTCGTTTGATACAAATGGCAAAGTTCTCCTAGATAACAGTAACTTGAAAATAGCCGCCAGTCGTAATTACCATCATTTTTTTCCACGAAAATACATTGAGGACAACAAGACAGATAAGGAGGCGAATCTACTCGCTAACATAACATTAATTGACGGGTATTCAAATAAACATCGAATTGGCAAACAAGCTCCAAGTGCATATATTAGTAAGTTCGCTAAAGAAAATAAAACTTTGGATGAAACTTTGTGCACTCACTTAATTCGAGATAGGGCAAGTTTTGGAGTTGACACAGATGAATACGATAAATTTATCGAACAACGGTCAGAAGCAATTGCGAGCGCATTAAATAGAAAACTGCTTTCAGCAGAAGACTAAATCTATGTCCGACTATTACAAAGCCAATCGCACGCGTAACTTATACGACCCAAATGGATCAGAGCCGTTTAGAATTAGTCGTTCAAAAATTGATTTGTTCATATCCTGCCAGCGTTGTTTTTATTTAGATCGCCGACTTGGCGTTGGTCGTCCGCCAGGATTTCCATTTTCACTCAACTCCGCTGTGGATGCCTTGCTAAAAAAAGAATTTGATTTTCATCGGGTTAACCAATCCGCGCACCCGCTCATGGTGCAGTATGGTGTTGATGCCGTACCATTCCAGCACGAAAAGATAGACGAGTGGCGTGATTCACTCCGGCGCGGTGTCCAATATCACGATAAAGCCACCAATTTAGTCATTACAGGTGGGATTGATGATGCGTGGGTCAATCCTAGGGGGGAGTTAATTGTGGTGGATTATAAAGCCACAAGCAAGAATGGCGAGGTATCGCTTGATGCTGAATGGCAGGACGGCTACAAACGGCAAATGGAGGTCTACCAGTGGCTTTTGCGTAAGAATGGTTTTAAAGTGTCTGACACTGGCTATTTTGTATACTGCAACGGTGATACGGACAAGGAAGCGTTTGACGGTAAATTAGAGTTTGATATTAAAATAATCCCTTACACGGGTGATGATGGTTGGATCGCCGGCACAATCAAGAAGTTACACTCATGTTTGAACAATGATAGTATTCCAAAAGCAGATACCAAGTGTGATTATTGCAATTATCGGGAGGCGGTTGAAAGAGTTATGCAATAAATAATATGAACAAAAAATTATTATTAGTATTTATCGCAACGTTGCTATTCTGGGGGTGGTACTTGACGACTCAGACACAAGATGAGCTGAGCGAATCTATAAAAGGTGTACCCATGGAAGATGCGGTGCAATCAACGACCACCACCACCGCGTCGACTGATGACGAGACGGACTCAGGGATTGCGATGCCAACACGCAATTTGGACACTTCCATTACTTATGATGCCGCGATTAAACTAGGCGACAAGGCAGAAGGCAAAGAGGTAATTTGGAATGGCCAAATTGCATATGGGCTAAGTCAAATTGACGGAATTAAATTTTGGATTGTTGATTCTTCGCATCCAACGACTATTAAGCGAGAAGGTTACGAGTGGTTCTGGGCTATTGATTCAGATACATGGGTTTTACCAGAGTCCGCACACGGCCGGTGGGCAACTTACCTGATTACAAAATTTGTTGGCGAGGCACCCTGCGAAGACAAATGTATTTATCAAGTGAGAGGGAAGGTTGTAAGTTTGGATTGTACTTTTTATGATGAAAGTCTGTATGGCAAGCAGGTTTGTATGCCTAATGTAGAGATTGAGAGTATTAAAAAAATGTAATAATTTATATCCATATCTAAATCATTATTTAAATATATATGCCAATCCAAAAATTGAGCAAACAGGAAATTAGAAAAATAATCAAAATAGGGGATAGTTTTTCTGTTACTATTCCAATTGAAATTTTACGCGCGCTCGGGTGGAAAGAAAAACAAAAAGTGACGGTGAAGAAAACGCGCGGTGGGTTCGTGGTGCGCGATTGGAAGAAATAATTTGATTAGGTTGTTTTATGCCAAAGATGTATTATATACACCATTTGTTTGAAAATATAGAAAGAAATTATCGATATTTTTTACTTGCTATGGGCGCTCTGTCTCAAAAAGAAATTCAAGAAGCTGTGATTAGGGCCTGGCCGACGGCAAGTATTGAGACATCGGTCAAATTTGATAATTATTCCGGTTTAACTTTTGAACCAAAAGTTACAGTACAACAATTTAATAATGAGTTCTGTGTTAATAATATTGGCTGTCAGACGACTTTAAACTTTAATAAATTGTTGGTTACACAGGCCAGGATGATGGCAGTATATATCTATCAAACAATAGAAGAGAGCAAGTATAAAAATAAAATAAATAGAGAGTTGGATAATTTTATTTTTCACATTAGAAATGCTGCCGCACATGACAATAAATTTTTGATAAGAAAGAGGCAAGCAGAGATCGCGTGCTGGAGAAACAAAAGTGTTGATATTTCAATGCAGGGTGATGAGGTGTTTGGATCATTTATTTGTCCTGCCGATATTATCCTTTTAATATCAGATATATCGTGCGAGCTTAAGGAAATTACATAAAAATTAGTATTTAAATATATATTTAAATACTAATACCCCCACCAGCCACCCAGACAATCCCACCCAATACGCCTGCCCGCCTCTGGCGGGGGCAGGCAAAAAGTAATTTTCAATACAAACGGACAGGAGGGGGGAACTGGTCGCGAACAATTTTGCCACGACTTGGTCGGGGAAAAACGGATTGGCCGGTTTCCGCTTTTCCTTTTAGGAAAAAAACAAACTTGTTTGTTGTCCCGTCCGGTGGACGGGGCGCGGAAACTTGACGATTGGCCAGTTAATTTTTTTCAAAAACGGTTCGGATTTCGTTGTAAAGTGATACCACTTTACAACCAAATCCGTACCTATTTTCAAACGGAGTGAGAGAAAAGAAAATTCCACCCAAAAATTCCACCCATCTTGCTTCCTCTAATAATATTTACTACAATATTGGTATTATGAACGAA
>Ga0265296_1000974_pt1 | contig 36269 bp, 27 predicted proteins | sample MunlanPumphouse1_FD_189073 | JGI IMG/M metagenome (GOLD analysis project Ga0265296, IMG submission 189073) | Groundwater microbial communities from a municipal landfill in Southern Ontario, Canada - Pumphouse #1 | ecosystem: Environmental > Aquatic > Deep subsurface > Groundwater | place...
CTGCGGGGTACTGCCACACTTAACGAAATCACGACGGTTGCAGAACAATTTTTAAAGAGCCGGCAATTTCATTACAAACTATTCAATTTTAAAAAAGAGTATTTCAGAAGGTGATTATCTACGAATGCCTATTGTGTAGGCATAAACCAATACCTTAAACAGCATTTTAGGATTGTAGGCCTTTTGTCCCAGAGGCGAATACTTGGTTAGAATGAATGACAAATCCATTTCGTCTATTACTTGATTTATTAATCTTGCTGTATGGTCAGGAGAGATTGAATCGTTTAAACTTTGTGGCAATAATTGCCCTTGATCCTGCTGATAATCTTTGAACATATTGATGGTAAAAATTAATTGTAACTACCCTAATCTTGTCTTAATTTTACCATTTTTTTGCTCAAAAAACCAGTGGAAAACTGAATAGATTTTTAGCTCATCACACAAGGTGGAATTTGCTAAAAAGAAGTTTAGTTGTCGGACGGTCTGTCCCAAAAGATACGAATCGGGAAAAAAGAAAAGGTGCGTCAAAACCAAGAGCGGAAACAGACGACTGCACAAAGCTCTTTACCAGATCGCTCTACCATCAGATGAAATTTTGGGTTTGCCTCGCGCAAAATTTCCTTTGCTTTATAAAGCGCGAGCACAATCTTGTCGGAAAACCAATAAGAGACGAGGTTCATGATCGCCGAGAGCGCAAGCGCAACCAACGCACCGTTTTGTCCGCCGAAATAATACCCTACGGCAATAACCAAACCCGTAAGACCGCCAAGCAGAATAGTTGTTTTGAGTCGGTTTATAATATTATTGTTTAAGAATTTCTCCGAGACGCCTGATGGCCTCGCCGTAACGCGCCCAATCGCCATCCCTTTGCGCTCGGAGCGCTTCATCATATATCCCAAACGCTCTCCGTATGCGATCCTCTATGTCTTGAGAGGGTATTCCGCCTGAGGCGGATGGTTTTGTTGTCGCGGACCCTTGCGACTTTACTCCCGCTCCACTGCCAAAGATTTTCGATAGTCCCTCCTCCAGCGTCTCTTCCATGGCAATTTTATTTTCATACGCCACAACCACCCGTTTTAACTCAGGAATTTTTCCGGCCTCGGCCTTGAGATAGAGTGGGCGCACATACAAGAGCGATTCTTCAATTGGAATAACTAAAAGCGGCCCTTGAATTACTTGCGACCCGCCTTGACTCCAAAGCGATATCTGCTGACTAATCTCGGAGTCTTGATTAATTCGACCTATGATCTGTTTGGGTCCAAACACAAGCTTGTCTTTAGGAAAACGATAAACCAACAACTTGCCATAGCTTTCTCCGTCATTACGGGCGACCATCCAGGCAGACAGATTGTCTTTTGCGCGGGGAGTAAAAGGTAGCATCAAAACATATTCTTCTTTTTTCTCTCCGGGCAACTTCATAATAATATGTCGCGGTTGCATCTGCGGAATCCCGCCTGTGCGGGACGCTCCTTCTCCTTCTGCTGCAATGGCCGGAATCTCCCACTGATCTTCTTTGTTATAAAAAATCTGCGGATCATCCATATGATAGACCGAATACGCGGCAGTCTGCAGAGTAAAGATATCTTCGGGGTAACGCAAATGAGAGACCAAACTCTTTGGCATTTCTGATATTGGTCTGAATGTTCCGGGGAAAATCATGGCGTATGTTTTTAAAATTGGGTCATCTGCATCCGCTTGATAGAAAACAACACTGCCATTATACGCATCAACCACTACTTTGACCGAGTTTCTGATATAGTTTATATTTCCGCCGTTTAACCGTACAGGTTCCGAGTAAGGATAATAGTCACTCGTGGTATATGCGTCGACAATCCAATACACCTTGCCGTCGGCAATGACAATATAGGGGTCTCTATCAAATGTTAAAAACGGAGCGATTTTTGCGACCCTTTCGGCAATGGTGCGGTAATACAGAATTCGGCTCTCGCTTCCTATGTCGTTGGACAAAAGCAGTTTGAGCGACTGAAATTTCACTGCGTAAAAGACACGCTTGATGAAAGAGTTTATCTCCACCCCGCCCTTACCTTCATATGTTGCGTAGACATTTTCTTCGCCCTTGGGATAATCAAACTCACGGGATTTTGTTTTGGTAATGACATAGTCGTTTGAAAGCTCGCCAAAGTAGATTTCCGGGCGCGAAATTTCGAGCTCTTTCACATCTGATTTGGGCGGCAAATCCTTAACAAACAAAACCGGCAAGCCCTCGGGGGTGACTTGATTCACCGGCCCGGCCGCCACACCGTATCCATGCGTAAATGTTAGCCGTTCATTAATCCAGTTTTTATTCGGGAGGCTCTCCGATGCCAACTCCCGTGGAGAGAGCATAATCTGGCGAATTTCTCCGTCTATGATATAGCGATCATTATCAACTTCGGCAAACTCGTAGTAGGTTCTGATCTCTTGTATTTGGGAAAAAGTTGATAAAAGAGGTTTTCTATCCCAAAGCCGCACATTTTTGACAGTGAGATTATTGTTCGCGATATCAGACGCGGTGATAGGTTTATCTCCGGAGATTTCTCGCTCCTCTATTTTATCGAGGGCAAACGCTCGGCGGGTAGCAGCGATATTATACTTAATAAATGGCGTTTCCTTCACGAGCTCGTTGGGGGCAACTACCAATTTTTGAACCAGAGACGGAATCACCGCTCCGGCGAATCCCACGACAACATACAAAGAAACTGTCCAGAAAAGAGGCGACAACTTTCCGCTCCATGCCCAAAAGGCAGCCGAAACTGCCGCAAGCGCGGCCGCAGTCATTGAAATCCAAAGCATGAATATTTTCACGGTTGCGTCCGTGTACGTCGCGCCAAATACTAAGCCGCTTTGGCTCGTCAGCAGTGTGAAGCGGGAAAGATAGACCCCGGCGGCGATGGTTGAGAGAAAAATGGCGAGCAAGATGCCAAGATGGATTCTAGCCCCGCGTTCAATTTGCATTTGCTTAAGTAATCGCAAACTTGCAACATTAAGGCTACCTCGCAAAAAATATATGATCGCGCAGCCGATTAGCGTTAACAAAACGAGAAATTTTATTAGGCCTAAACCCGTCTGAAAGACAGGGAGAGAGAAAATATAAAATCCAAGGTCTTTATTAAAGATAGGGTCTGTCGCGCCAAAAGCCGCACCGGAAATAAATTTCAGTACTTCTTGCCAATTGGCCGCAGCCGCAAGTCCGAAAAAGACCGCGATTACCACACTCAACACAATGGCCAATTTTTTAACAATGCGACTGTCCAAATTCATCGGTCGACCGATTAATGCCCCCGGCAAAATTGCCGTCCAAGAGATTTTTGAGCGGGTTGCTAAAGAGAAGTTGATGAGCAAAAAAACGGCGGCAAAAATTCCCGCTGACAAGAACAACACTATTTTAGAGACCAGAGATTTAATAAAGATTTGAGTGTGGCCAACCTCGGAGAACCACCACCAATCAGTAACAAAAGCGACACCGCTTGAAAGCAGGATAAAGACGATAAAAAGTCCAATAAAGGAGATTTGCGTAAGATACTTTGGGATAGTCATATGGTTAGGCAATTATAACAATATTTCTTTGATAAATCAACAAAAAATTAAGCTGGCGGAACGACATTTTTTCTTATTTCTTCCATGAATGTTTTCAATTCTTTCTCGATATAATTGAGCCGCTTTTGTATGTCATTTAACATATCAAGCTCTGTTTTTACCTCCGAGTCTATTTTTTCATCCAGCCGTTTTTCTTTTTTAAGTCCTGAAATAATAATGTTGTCGCCGATGAAAAAAGATACAAAAAGTCCCATAGCAAGCAGTGTCGCAACGCTTACTAAAATAGAAACAGGGCCTGTTAAAAAAGGAATGGTGTCCGCAACCATCCACACACCTCGCCAGAAAAGCACGATCGAGGCGCCGCCAACAAAGGCGTAAATAATGGGACGCCTGCTAAAAGCTGCGCGAATGCCATCTTCCAATTTATCGAAAAAACTAAGTATTTTTTTCATGTTTACACTTTTAATAACCAACCGCTGAAGGCAAAACAAAAGTCAAGAGAAGCAGGACAATAACAATAATAAAGATAATTCTTTTGACTTTGTCAGACATATAGTGGCTTGGTCTCTAACTTCTAACGCAACAGTGTTGATTAATTAATTGATTGAAAACTTCATACGGTTTCTGGTAATCAAGCGCTGCTCTCGGTCGTCCGTTTAACTGATGTTGCGCCTTCTTCACTTCATATCTGGATACTTTTTGAAGTCAGTGCCTTTGGGGAAATATTGTCTGATCAATCCGTTGGTGTTTTCGTTGGTGCCTCGTTCCCACGGACTTCTGGGGTGAGCAAAGTAAACCTTAACTCTGGTGATGTCGATAAACAATTTATGCTGTGCCATTTCTCGTCCTTGGTCGTAAGTCATTGATAGTTTCATCTGCTGAGGGAGTTTCTTTACTTCTTTGGCAAATGCTTTGGCCACTGTTTCCTCTTTTCTGTTTTTAATCGGGATGAGAATAACCGTGCGGGTCGTGCGCTCAACCAGAGTGCCAAGAGCCGAACGATTGTTCTTTCCAACTATCAAGTCGCCTTCCCAGTGGCCTGGGATAATCCTGTCTTCCACTTCTTTGGGTCGTTCTTCAATTGACAGCATATCCTCTAATTTTCGCTCAATTTTGATTCCGCGGGACTGTTGGTGCCTTTGTTTTCTATTCTGACGAAGACAAGAAAGTAATTCTTTTTTAAGGCTACCTCGTGGCAGAACGTAAAGGTATGTATAAATTGTTTTAGGGGCTACGCGCATAATCATATCATCAGGATAATCCTTTTTCAACTCTTTGGCAATCTGTGCGGGCGACCACTTCTTTCTGAGCTTCCGGTAGATATATTGTCTGAGTGTTGGCTTATCGTCTATCATCCGCTTATCTTTTTTCCTTTTTCCAGCGTTTCTTTCCGCCCGCCGTTGTGCCTTGCCGGCTCGGTAGGTATATCTATTACAGCTGCCTGATGAAACCTCTCGACTGACAGTGCTTCTGTGCCGACCTAAGACCTTGGCGATATTATTTAAAGAACAATCTTGAGCGAGCATCCGGCTGATTTCTTCCCGCTCATCCGAACTTAATCTTTGGTAATTTTTCATATGAATCTAACCTAACAGCTTTAGCGTCAAGCGCCAAGTGTTGCGTTAGATTCTGGAATGAAACCATGATAAAAGTAATAAATTCCGGCAGTTGGAAAGAAAGGTATGCCAAGTTTTGTTTGCAAGTTAACAATATATTGAGAGGAGGTAAAATTTACAAAAATTGAAATTAAAGCCAAAAAATAGAATATTATAATTGGCGCTAAAAGTCGTTTTGTTTTATTGGTAAGAACAGCGGTAAAATGTAAAAAAGTAGGAGCGGCTAAAGTTGCTCCAACCATCAACATCTTTACCCAAAATAACGCTTGGTCATAATTTTTTGAAGTCTGCCAGAAGAAATAACTTATTGCCCAAAATAAGGCGGACAAATTGAATAAATTAAAATATCTAATGGATCTATTTTTTTTCCAATTGAAAATTAAGACACCTTCGGCAACCAGCAGAAGAACACTATTAAATAAACCAGAGTAAGCGTAGAAATTCATAAAGATGCTTGCCAAATATAATTTTGGAAAATTAGACAAATTTTGAAAATTGCGGCCAAAATGGTATTTGGCAAATATACCATTACAGCATTGTTAGCACCGACTCTTTAAAAAACAGAATATTTTCTCCAGTAGCTTTGTCAATTGCTTCTACGCGGGTTTTTTCCAAAAGAGTTGCTTCGCTACCTTCATCTTTTGCCGCGTATTGAATTCCAATATCAAAAGACACGGTCGCTTTATTTACGCTTTGCGGCAGACGGTTTAATGTCCAGGTAATTTGTTTAGTGATTTCGTCAAAAGTTATTTCTCCGGCGGACAAAGTTGAAACATTTTCCCAAACTACATTTTCAGGCAAAGCAGCTGTTAATTTTAAATCGGTAAGTTCATGTAATGAATTGGTTATATTCCATGAAACAGTATTTACGCTCTTGGTGTCATAGCGATTTTTAACACCGGGAGAAACCAATAAATCCTTGCTTTCTTTAAAAGTAACTCCAGAAGAAATATTCAAATCAGAATTTAAAATAATGTTTAAAGTATTGCTTTGAATAGCGGTTTGCTCTTCGCCGCCGTCCATTATCGCTTCCACAAAAATATTGGTGGTAAAATTTGTAAATTTTGTTAAATCCAATGCTGTTTTATTTTTAAGAGGAAGAGTAAATACAAGTGCGACTTTACTTTTTGGTTTGATTTCGGCCAAAGCCGGTATTTTGTTTTTATTCCAAATAATTATGGCACGCCTTACATCTTTATTTATTTGGCTGCCAGTAATATCGCCATCAGATTTGTCTTCAATTTTGCTCCAATCAAACAAGCTTTTATTATCAGTGGAAGGAGAGTCCAAAGTAAGCCGTAAAGTCACATTTTTAAGCGATATGTCGCCTGAATTTTCCGCGTTTATCGCAAAAGTTATTTTATCTTCAAATTTAACTGCTTGTTTTTCCGTTTCGTTATTAGCTGTAATTCCCAAAATTAAATTGGATTTGGTGATATTAATTGTTTTCTCCGCGGTTTTTTGCAAATAACTTTTATTATCCTTTCTTAAATTTAATAAAACCGATATTGTTTTCTGACCTCCACCGCCGTTGCCTGCCGGTATAATTGAAACAACCGTAGTAGTTGCCGCGCCTTTGGCAAGCGTTGGTAAAATCCAAACATCGGCTTTATTTTGTTTATTAGCCGGCAAATTGATTTTAAAATTTTCCAAAGCGGTAATGGACAATTCCAGTCCGGAAATTTCAGTGTCAAGATTATTAGTGGTAGTGATTGAAAGTTTGAATTCTTCTCCGTAAGCCGCTTCAACAGGCGTCTCAATTGTTAAATCAATCGGCAAGGAAACAATCTCCACAGTTTGTGAAACGATTTTTTGAAATTCCGCCATAAGATTGGCCGGCTGATAAGTAAAAAAAACCTGAAAAGTCGCTTGTTTGCCGGCCTGAGACAAAATATTACCAGCCACTGTTATCTCTTTTGTGTTATTTTTAGTGATTGTTCCTATATCCCATTCCCTGCCTTCTTTTTCTTTTGGTTCCGGAACGGCGGAAGTTAAAACAAATTCATCAGGATAGCGCAAAACCATGGTGGAGTTGGCTAAATTTTCCCTGCCGTCGTTTTTGATTTTTATTTTAAATTCAAGTTTTTCTCCGGTCCGCGCTTCTTTTGCAGTTTCTATGGTAATTTTAACAGCTTCTTCGGAAAAATTTTGTCCTTGCCCAAAAAAGAAAAAACCAGCCCAAGAAATCGCTGATAAAAAGGCCAGAATAAAAATAGTAAAAGTAAGAAATTTTGTTTTGCGTCCAGCCGGTCGCGGCAAATCTATTTCTTGATGAGTGGAATTTTCATAAATGCTTTTAATTTGCGTTTCAGTATTTCTTGGCGCGCGTTTGGTTGGTTTTTCTTCCTTCACTTGTTGAGAAGAAAAATCCAAATTTTCTTGGGGCGGGTTTTCAACAATTTTCTTTTTTGTTTTTGCCATATTGACGATGAAATTCCCGCGCGGATGGCGGGTTTATTATTAAAAATGTTTATTCTTGAAAAACCATGCCTAAAAATTTGTCTTCATTAAGAAAAGTTGAATAGGTTGAGATATTGTTTTGCCAAGATATTTGCTCGTTGTTAATCCAAACCACTTGCCATGACTTTGGCCATTCCAAAGAATAATTAAACATGTCTTGAGCAGATGCCCCTGGCTGTTTTTGCGTTAAAAGAGAATAATTAAATAAATTTTTTTGCTTGCCAAATATTTTTTCTTGCCATTTGGAAAAGTTGCCTGTCGTTACTTTTTTTGTTATTTTAAACGGCAGGCGATAAGAAATTTTGACAATGCTTTTTTCTTCCGGTTTGGTTATTATCCAATTGCCAAAAACTGTCTTGCCGAATTCATTGGTGATAACCGTACCGGATCTGCCGTCAATAACTTGCATTCCTTCTATTCTTTGGAGGTCTTCATCCAACTTAAACCATTTTTCAGGCACTTTGTATGTTTTTTCTTCCGGCCAATTAAAACCCTCGGCGCTTAAAAGTTGGCTGCCTTGCGGAACGTAAAAACGCGCGTAATCAATATTGGTTTGGTGCGTCAATGGGTCTCCAAGTCGTCCGGCATGCGCTCTTTCCAAAGTAACCTCATTAATTATTGAGCCGCCTTCTTCAATTTTAGTTTTTTGGCTGATTGTCTGCGTAATCACCCTGTCTGTTTTTAATCCGCCGATGTTTGAATTGACCACATAAAGAAAATCACCTGAAGGATTGTTTTTCATTTCACCGGCCCAACCCTCTGAAACAATTTGACGCTCCAGCTCAGGTTCGGAAAAATAGAATTGAATATGTTTGTTTTCCAAATTTTTATTCACAATTCCTAAAAATGGCAAAAGATTATTTTTATCGCTAAAAAGTTTCTCCAATATAAGTGGAGTCAAGTCGGAGATGATTTGTTTAGGTTGATTAACAATTTTATCATATTCAAACTCAACGTTTTTCTGTATTTCATCAATAAAATTATCAGTTGTAATGGTTTTGTTATAAGATGGCATGGCTATTGGTCCGGTAATTTTTAAAATATCCAAAAGCGGGTTGGTGTCTATGGCGATAACGCCGTCAACAGTGGAACCGCCGCTTCGTTCATAAAACCACATAATTTTTTTGGCTGACTCTGGAAAATCAGGAAACCAATTAGCATCCTGCATTTCCCAGCGCGGAATCATAAGTTGCAAAGGAGTAGGCGACATTACGAAAGCTGTAAGCGTTCCTTGCAGTTTATACGGTCCCTCGCCAGGAATGTCTAATTTGGTGATTTTGCCATTTTTTACTTTTAATTCCGCGTAACTGCCAATAAAACCGCCTGTTGGACGAATTTCATTATTGTTTTGGAAAATCACCAAATAGGTTTTTTCTTCAACCTGCCCCAGCGCCTTGAAAAGGTTTTGACTTAAAAATTTTAATTTTTGCAAATCAGAATTCAAAAAGAAAATTGTCTGACGGATTTTTTCAAATTGCTCGCGCGAATCTTCTGGAAGATACAGAGGATTCACAGCCATTAAGCTTTGATTGGTGGCCGCGAAACGCGGCGCGGCTTCTTCCATGGTGGTTTTTATTGTGTTCAAATCAACTTGCTCTTTGCCGGAAAAAAGATAGAGTATCGGCAAGGTGCCTAAAGATAAATTGGTGCCGGCCAACATTAGCTCCTCGCCGCTTTTCAATTTATCCCCGATTTTTGGAGTAAGATAAAGCAGGGTTCTTAATGCCGGATGTATTTTATTAAGCTCTTTTTGAGCCACGCTAAATGCTTCAAGCGATGACTGAAGCATCTCAGAAGCGGAAATAAAATCTCCTTTTTTTAATGCCTCTTGACCTTGCCCAAGGTATTTAAAAGCAAGAGAACCTGAATCAACAATTTGTTTCTGCGACTCTTGAAGAGTGGAATATGCCGACAAAACTTTTAGCGGAAGCACCAAAATTAAAGCCACTATCGCAAAACCAGCAAGGGCTTTTTGCCACGCGTGTAAAAGTATAAAAGGCGTCTGGGTCGGCTGTTTTTCTTTTTTTTTGGTAAATTTGAAATTTGGTAATTTTAGCTTGGGCAGTACTGGAAATTTTGAAGTTCTGAATTCAGGCGGGTGAATTTTATATAGAAATTTAAACAAACTTTTCAACTCCAACTTTTGTATTTGAGCGTTTTCCTGTTCATCCCAAATAGGTTCAAAATCAATCTGAATTTTAGGATTTGCTAAACTGCGTTCTTTTTTTGTTTTATTTCGCAGTTCTTTCAGCGGATTACTTAATAAAGATTCCAATTTTGACGGTTTCCAAGCCGACGATGAGATCGGAGCAAGTTTTTCCGGTATATTCAAAAGATAGGGAGAAGTTGCGTCTTCCTTATTAAAATTGATTGAAATGATTTTATGATTTTTAACAGAAAAAATCAATGGAGCGTTTTCTGTTAAATTTTTTTTCCTCCTCAACATGATGATAAAGTTCTTTAACTTAAAATGAATACTTTAATTATACACTATTTTTATAAGTTTGTAATGTAAGTTGTGCACATTTTTTAAAGGAAAAACGATTTAGATTAAGGATTCCATTTCGCGCCAATTTTTCTCTTAAATTTTGGTCAGTGGCGATAAGATTCATTTTAAGAGCCATTTCTTCAGGATTTAAAGGATTAAAAAATAACGCTGCATTATCTAAAATTTCCAACAAACACGAAGCATTTGAACTTAAAACCGGAGTTTTACGCGCCATTGCCTCTAAAGGCGGCAGGCCGAAACCTTCATACAAACTGGGAAAAATAAAGGCGGCGGCATTTTGGTAAAGAACGTTTAAATCCGTGTCTTCCACAAAATCGGTAAAAATCACAGGCAAATCAAAATAAATGGAACGCGCCAAATTTTTCAGCCGGCGATAAAAATAATTTTCTTTGCCTACAAACAATAATTGATAATCTTTGCCATATTTGCCGCGGAAAATTTTAAAAGCTGCTAAAAGACGCTCCAAATTTTTATGCGGATATGCCGCGCCAACATATAAAAAATACGGTCTTGTAATGCCTTTACGCCGTAAAAAAGATGTGTCTGCCGGCGGAGTTTTCCCAAGCGCGTAATCAGGCACACCCTGGTAAATCATTGCGACTTTTTCTTTAGGAATTTTTAACGCCTTGATTATATCGTTTTTGGTAAATTGAGACGGGGCAATAATCATCCGCGCTCGGCGAGCGGCATTTTTTAAAACCATTTTATACGCGGCATTTTTAATCAGATAAGAAAAAAAATTTAAAGTGGAGGCGCGGCGCGATGAGTAACGCAAGAGAATTAAATCATGGATTGTCACTACAAATTTGCCGCAATAATTCAAAGGCGCATTCCAGTGCGGAAAATGCATAATATCCAACGCCGTTTTTTTTATAAGAGATGTAAAATGTGTTTGTTCTTTTAATGTGTACCAAGTAATATCAGCTAAAATTTTAGTAAAATTTTTATTGGTTAGCTGGCAGGCGGCAAATCCCTGTTGATTCAAAAAAATAACATATTGATTTTTATTGTCTATTTCTTCCAAATTTTTGATTAGTTCGCGCAAATACCTGCCTATGCCGCCAGGCTCGGCGTAAAAACGCGCGTCAATTCCGATTTTCATAGATGTTAGATTAACTTTATCATAGACGCAAAACCGCCTCGGCGCAAGAGGTCGAGGCGATTTTTGAAAATTTACGTCTTGGGTGCTGAGATGAATTTATTTTAGCGGCACTTCAAAATAATATTTTGTAGAAATGCTTTTGTTGCCTGAGGGGTCAAAGGCCTCGGCCCAATAAGTATATTTTTTGCCGCGAGAGGCGTTATAATAGGTTGTCGTGCAAACAGCTGGGGAAGCGGCCGCCGAACAAACGCTTCTCGGCGAACCTACCTCTGCACCAACTTCCGAGAGGAAAATTTGTATTTTATTGATTTTCCCGCTCTCATCTTTAGCCAAGGCGGAAACCACAAAATTATAATATTTTAGATTGAAAAGGATATAATCAAATTTACCTTCAACAGAAATACTCGGCGAAGTTATGTCAGCGGCTGGGATGACAGGTTTGTCTTCCGGCATTTTAAAATAATACTTGTAGGAAACACCTCTGTTGCCTGATGTGTCAAAGGCCTCTACCCAGTATATATATTCTTTGCCAGAAGAGATATAGTAATAGGTTGTCTCGCAAACAGCAGGGGAAGCTGTCGCCGGACAAACGCTAATCGGCGAATTCACTCCCACTCCAACTTCCGAGAGGAAAATTTGTATTTTGTTGATTTTCCCGCTTTCGTCTGTAGCCGAAGCGGAGATTTTCATTCCATATTTGTTTAACTGTGTCTTGATTCCCACAAATCCTGATCTAACGGTTATGACAGGAGCGACACTGTCAGCGGTTGGAGTAATCGGAGTAGAGGTTGGAGTAATCGGAGTAGAGAGCGTTGATTTAATTATTTTTACGCCAAGATACCCTGTCCATGCGCGATTACCAGCTTCATCATAGGCATTGGCGCCGTAAGATACCGAAGTGTCTGCGTAATCAGGATAAGGTCCGCCGATGTAAGAACAAATTTCCGCATTTTCGCAAACCTTAACCTCTTTGGCATTAACCAAAATGTTAATCTTTTTAATTTTTTTGTTGTCCAACGCTTTGGCTGTGAAAGTAATTAAGTCCGTGTCTGACGCCTGTGTCTTATCAACGGAAATGGAAATCACGGGGTTTTCCGTATCATCCTTGATTAATGGCTGTAAAGGTTCGGCAGGTTGTGCTGGTGTTGCCGGCCCTCCACCACCAGAGGTTCCGCTTTCTGCTGGTGTAGACGGCCCTCCACCACCAGAGGTTCCGCTTTCTTTTATGGTTTTAACCCAAAACTTTCCCCACGGCTTAATTGAATTTCCAGACACATTGGTAACAATAAACTCATATTTGTGTTCACCAACCTGATTTTCATCAAAAGGTCCAAAAATTGTTCCACATTCTGTTTCATTCTCGCAGGTTTCCATTAACTGGCCATCCAGCATAATTTCAATTTTGGCAATGCCAATTTTATCTTTTGTTAAAATCTTCAAATCAAGAGAGTCGCCAACGGATAATTGGTTTCCTGAAGTAATAATTTTGGTGAAGACCGGCTTGGTTGTGTCTTTGGCCTTTGGCTTAACCAAAATGTATCCGACTCTGGTCGTTCCAGATTCTTTAGAACCTGTCCTTTTTTTAATTGCCACCACTGTATATTTCATCCATGTATTTTTGGCTACATTAAAAGGGCCTGCATAAATCCTGCAAGAATAAGCATTTTCGCACCCTTCTGTTTTGCCATCAATGGTTATCTGAATTCTATCTGCCATTTCTCCGACTGGAGTCGCGGCCAGCGCCGTAATAGCAACACTATCTTCATTAGAAACAGTTTTGGCTGAAGTAAAAACTGTTAAAAAGGGCTTTTTTGACCAATCAGCCGCTTGGGCGGGCAGAGCAAAAACAAACGCGGTTATCAGTAAAAAAAATACCGCGAACGATGTTTTAAACGCTAACGATGTTTTAAATATGGTTTGGCGCATATTCATATTTTAGATTAAATTTTAACCGTGTCTCGCGACAGGTGTATTTTGCCATTTGCGGCAAATACATTTATTTAGTTTCCCTGTTACTTCGACGTTGGCGGCAGGGTTATGGACATCACACTATGAAACTGCGCTCCATAATTCATTATTGCGGCGATTTGCTCGTGTTTCATAAAAAAATAAACTCGCTGTATATTTAATACAGCTCGCTTATTTTTTTACTCCAACACTTCGCAACTCATCCACACTAATAAATTCTTGATGCGGTTTCATAGTGTGATGTCCATATATTTATTTTATGTATTCGTTATACCTTTATATTATACCTTATTTAGTCAAAAAAGTCAAGGCCTCCTGATGCCATGCCTCCTGATGCCAGCCCTTTTTAAAGTCCTCCAAGCGACCGCTAACCTGCTCGGTTATTTTTTGTTTGAAACTTTCCGCGCTGAAGCGTTCGGCAAATTCGCGAATTTTCAGCGGTTCAAATTTTTCAGGAGCAAAATTCAAAACAGCGTCAAAAATCGCTTCCCAATTCTGTTCAAAAAAAAGCGCACCTGTTAAATTTGGAATGACAGTTTCCAGTGCTCCGCCTTGGCCAAAGGCGATAACAGGCCGTCCTGCCGCCATTGATTCCACCGCTGTAATGCCAAAATCCTCAACTTGCGGATGTATAAAAGCGATTGCTTTGGCGTATAAATCAGCTTTTTCCTCATCACTGACCCCGCCTAAAAATTCAATGTTTGGCCCTGCTAATTCTTTCATTTTTTCTTCTTCTGGCCCGATGCCGAAAATTTTCAACGGTAGCCCCAAACGGTTGAAAGCGCGTATTGTAATATCAAATTTTTTGTAAGGCACCAGCCGTCCGCCTGTTAAAAAATAATTACCTATTTTGCCGGCAACTTTAAATTTTTCAATTTCCACAGGCGGATAAATCACCTCGGCGTCGCGATGATAAAATTTCTGAATGCGACGACGAACATTTTCAGAATTGGCCAAAAAATAGTCCGCCCGTTCCGCGCTCATTCTGTCCCACATTCGCAGTTTAGAAATAATCGGCGGCAAAATCAATTTAATCAGCCAATTGCAATTTAAATCTTCAATATAGCTGTGAGTATCAGTCCAAAGATAACGCGTGGGGGTATGGCAATAAGAAATATGCAGGGTGTCGGAATCAGTTAAAACGCCCTTAGCAAACGCGCTGGTGGAAGAAATAACCAAATCAAATCCTTTAAGATTGTAGTGTTCGGTCGCGAGTGGCATCAAAGGCAGATACAAGCGGTAATAATTTTTAGCAAATGGAATATAATGAATGAAACTTGGTTTTATTTCGCTTTTAAAAAAAAACTCCGGCAATTTGTCTTTATTATAAAACAAAACAAAAATGGGGGCTTCCGGATACAACTCTTGCAGAGCTTTTAAAACCCTTTCCGCTCCTCCGTCTTGTGATAAATAATCATGGATTAATGCTACTTTCATAATTGGTTCACGATAGAAATTGTATTTGACGGACGGCTCTTACAAGGCCTTACGGGATTTTAATAATATGAACGGAGTTTTAATTAAGATAATTAAATCCAAAAGCCAAGACCAATGTTCTAAATAAAATGTGTCTAATTTTACTTCATCTTCAAATTCTAAGTCGCTTCGGCCGGAAATTTGGGCCAAGCCGGTGATACCAGGTTTGATGTTTAAAACCTTGCGTTGGTGTTTGGCATACTTATTAACCTCGCGCGGCTGATGCGGACGAGGACCAACTAAACTCATATTGCCTTTTAAGACATTAAAAAGTTGCGGCAGTTCATCAAAACTAAGACGCCGCAAAACGCGTCCAATTTTGGTGACGCGCGGGTCGTCTTTGATTTTGTATACAGGCCCTTCTTTAATGCTTTTTTCTTTAATCAAATTTTCTTCAAAACGCAGGACTTCCTCCTGATTTTTAAATTGCGGCCCAATACAATATTTTTGAAACATTGAGCGGAATTTTAAAGTAAAAAAACTTTTTCCATTTTCTCCCACGCGCTCATTTTTATAAATAATCGGGCGGCCGGTTTCAATCAAAACCGCCAAAGCCGAGAAAATTATAAATGGTGAAGTAAGAATGATTAAAATAATTGAGCCAATGATGTCCATTAGCCGCTTGATAACGCGTCCCCACGCCTGCAGGCGGGTTTTTTGCAGCTCCACAATCGGCACGCCGCCAATAGCGTAGACAACGGTATTGGAAAGATAAGTGGCAAATAAATCAGCCGAGTACTTAAATTCTAAGTGATTTTCTTCGCAAAAATCCAGCACAGCCAAAGCTTCTTTTTCATCGCCTTTTGGATTAGTCAAAAGAATTTCATCAATTTTTTTGTCGCGATTTAATTCCCACATGGCGATTTTGGTTTTTTCGTCAAAATATAAAAAATGACCAACCACGCGATAACCAAAACCGCGGCGTTCTGTAAGGGTTTGAAAAAGAATGTCGGCAATTCTGCCGCTGCCAATGATTGCGATATTACGCACGCCTATTCCGGCGCGAAAAAGCAAATTTTTGATAACGCGCAAGGCGGCGCGTTCCAAAGACACAAAAATGATGGCTAACGCCCAGCCGGCCAAAACAATAAAGCGGGAATTAAAATCGTCTAAGCGAAAAAATAAATAAATAGTTATAGCGGCGAGGCCTGTGGAGCAGGCGAAAAAAACGCGAGAGATTTCATTCATCAGACGACGTGTTGGACTGGCGCGATAAAGGCCGGAAAACATAAAAAGGACAATCCAACCAAGAGCGACAAAGAGCATTAGCGGCGCGTATTTAGTTAAGGTAAGATTGAAAATAACCGGCTTGATTTTGATTATATATGGATGAAAGCGTAAAAAATAAGCTGCAAAACCAGCGGCCGCAAGCATTAGATAATCCAAGGGAAGAGAAACAGTGGTTAAAATAATAGCGGATTTTTTCATAAAAATAAGATTGATTGATTTAGCCATTTTAATTTAAAACGCGGCAAAAGTCAATTAAAAAAGACAATTAAAAAAGGCGGCTTTATTTGCCGTCTTTTTTATTGCCAAGATTTGACTATAAGCCGAATTTTGTATCCCCAGCAAACGCCGGGGCGATGATCATCTCTCTGGGCCGATTGTCGCCAATCGGCTCATGCTCTGTTTTACAGATTGCACCAGGCAGGGTTTTTCACTATTCTCCATTACTGGAGACAGAGAGGCGTAGCAAACCGTCTTACAAACCTTTAGAGTTTATCAGGCGTTACATCGCCTCACTTTTCACATTTCACCAGACTGTCTAATAACTCCAGATCTGGTTAGTATTGTCTCTGTGACACTGTTCCGTCAGCCGGGTTTATTTGGCTCGCGCCTTTTATCCCGGCAAATTGCCCACCTGTTAGGTGGTGCCGCTTATTTCCGGATAAATCCGGAAGGTGTTCGGACTTTCCTCCCCGGCCGTAGCCAGGGCGATCATCTGTTAAATCTTGGCATTTTTTATAATAACAAAAAATGTGATTTTTGTCAAGGGTGTGAAACAAAAAAAGATGATGATATTGATGTGGTATAATCAGTTATCCATCACATTGATGGCGGGCTTATTTGTTTTTTAATCTTTTTATTTCCATTTCAATTTCTTTTATAACTTCCTTATTACCAATTTCTCCATCTAAACTAAAAACGATAAATACTTTGCCTTTATATTTTTGTTCAAAATCAATAAAATTTGCCTTCATTCTTTCTGATGCAGAATAATTTCCGAAATTTGCTTTTGCAGTAATCGGTTTAATTTGTATTCCAAAAGCATGTTTACCTACAAATCCTAAATAATCTATATCGCCAGCATGATCAATATCGTTGTCGCTCTCAATAAATTTTACTTTTGGAAAACATTTCATCAACCCATCGTTTACTACGGATTTTTCGCGAATGAAACCATCATAAGTGCGCTGAATTGTAAGATTGTAAATATAATCTTTGCAGTCCTGCAATGATAATTCACTAAACGCGGCTTGCCATTCTGAAATTACAACTTCCGTAATTTTTTCATACAATCGTTCCCCTAATTCCTGTAATATCTTAGGCGTAATTTTAATCGGGGCTTTATTTTCTGTAAATGCTTTTTCAAAATACCACTTTTTCCACTCGTCTATTGTCTTTGGTTGGCATTCTCTTATTAATGCCATTACCGCACCGACTTTATTTGGTCGGGACAATTGATAAGTTTGGCAAGCATAATTTAACACCTTTTCCTTTTTGCCGAAATCGGCTGAAAATTTCTTTGATATTTTATTTTTCATAATTATTTTGAGATAAATTAATAAATTTTTCTTTACATTTGTAATCCATTTCATTATTGACAAAAACATATCCTTCTTTAATTAAATGAGCGTTAATAAAAGTTTTATTTTGTAAATACAAATAACACAATAAATTATTTTCTTTATCGTATTTTAAGTTATCAAATCTTAAAAAAACCTTTTGTTTGTTGGTTTTATTTAATAAATATTTTTTAGCGTCCTCGCTTTTTTCAGGATTAATTTTTATACCCAATAATTTAACAACTAAATCGTTGTTTAATTTAATCGTTTTCGGATCTATTATTTCTTTTACGGTAAAAAAATCGATTCTTTGTGTTTTACTATCATCTATTTTCGATCCAAATTGTAATTTTTTTGGGTCTATTTTTTTATCAAGTTTAATGGGGTCTTTAAAAATATAAAGCAATTTGGAAATCTCTTCGTTATAATCACTTTTTGTATTGCCTTGATCTATAAAATTTACAGTTGAATTATCAAACATCTTATTGGTGTTAACTTCTAATTTTTGTTTGATAGTATCTATAAATTTTGGATTTATTTCATAGCCAACCGAATTACGGCCTAAATTTTTTGCGGCTAATGATGTTGTGCCACTACCCATAAATGGATCAATTATTGTATCGCCGACGAATGAAAACATTTTTATTAATCTTTTGGGCAATTCCTCCGGGAACATTGCTATATGGTCGTCTTGCCTTACCCCATTAAAATGCCAATGTCCTTGAAAATATAAATTCCATTCTTCTTTGGTGAGTTTTGATAATTCTTTTAATTCTTTATTTAATTTTTGTGGTTCCCCATTTTTTTTAAATATCAGAATAAATTCATAGTCAAGTTTAATTATCCCATTTCGAGGATAAGGAAATGATCCCATGATTGTTGCTCCGCCTGTCGTGTTCATGGTGGTAGATTTTTGCCAAATTACGGATCCCATATAATCAAAACCGATTGTCTCACAGAATTTAATAATTTCTGTTCTTATTGGTATGACTTTGTATCGCCCATAGTAAACCGAGCGAGCGAACTGATCTCCGATATTAATACATAAACGGCAGCCATTTTCTAAAACTCTATGGCATTCTTGCCAAACTAAATTTAGATTATTTATGTAATTTTCGTAACTATCGTGATAACCAATTTGATTATCAGCGCCATAGTCTTTAAGTTGCCAATAAGGAGGCGAGGTTATAACTAAATGCGTTGAATTATCTGCTAATTCTTTCATTCGTCTCGAGTCGCCTCGTATTATTTTGTGATTAGTTTTAATATTATTTATAGTCATAATTTAATTTGAATTAGTTACAGACAATGTGGTTATCCAGTAGATGAGTACATTACACTGAAATAATTTTAGCACTAATTATGCAAAAAGACAATCAAAAAAATAATTTATTTTTTACTTTAAAATCCTAAAAGAGGCCTCTCGACCCCTTTTTAATATTTCCTTTCGTTTTTTTTCGCGCCCAATCGCGTTTTTATACTTCAATAATCACTGGTAAAACCATTGGGCGCTTTTTTGTTTGCGAGTATAAAAATTGTCCAATGTCGTTTCTTAATTTTGCTCTGATATATTCTTCAAAAGCAGGGGATTTAGGGTCGCTGTCTTTTAGAATTTTTTTGGCGCGCATTCTGGTTTTTTCTATCAATTCTTTGTTTTCTTTCAAGTATACAAAACCTCGTGAAATTATGTCAGGATTGCCAATCAAGCGGCCTGTTCTTCTTTCAATCGTGGCGATAATTACAAACATTCCATCTTCCGCCATCATACGCCTGTCGCGCAAAACAATTTGCGATGTGTCGCCTTCGCCCAAACCGTCAATCATCACATAATCGGTGTTGACGTATTCTTGCGTAAGTCGTCCGCCAATCTTATCAAATTCCATCACTTGGCCATTGTCGGCCAGCAAAATATTTTCTCTTGGTATGCCGATGGAAACTCCCAAATCACAATGAGCTTGGAGCAAAAAGCGATTACCATGCACAGGAATAAGGTAGCGTGGGTTGGTGAGCCGTATCATTAATTTTAAATCTTCTTGTTTGGCATGTCCGCCAGCGTGGACATCCATCATTTGATAATGGATAACCCTTACGCCGTTGCGTACAAACACATCTTTCAAACTTTGCACGGTGCGTTCATTGCCAGGAATGACTGAAGAGGAAAAAATCACTGTATCATTTGGTTTTAAAGTGATGAAGCGATGCTCATTGTTGGCAATGCGCATTAAAACTGCGTTTTTTTCACCCTGCGCGCCAGTGCCTATAACAATCAATTTATTATCAGGATATTTCTTAAATTCCGATTCTTCAATAATAGTGGTTGATTTGAATTTAAGATAACCAAGTTCATGCGCCAATTCCACATTGTTGCGCATACTTCGGCCTTCTATCAAGACCTTGCGGTCGTATTTTTCCGCGATTTGTAAAATTTGTTGCGCGCGTGTTAGAAGGGAAGCAAAAGTTCCGACGATAATGCGGCCTGGAGATTGAGACACAATGCGATCCAATTCATCTCCTACGGTTTTTTCCGAAATTTGATGGCCAGGACTTTCCGCATTGGTGGAATCTGAAAGCAACGCCAAAACATTGCACGAACCAAACATAGCAATGCGGTTTAAATCCGCCGGCTCTTCATTAACCGGCGTATAATCAAATTTGAAATCGCCGGTATGCAAAATTAGGCCGAAAGGAGTGGTTAAAGCAATGCCAAAAGCGTCAAAAATGTTGTGGTTGGTGTGAAATGGTTCAAAAATAAAATTTCTGCCCAACGCTATCTTGGTTTTTCCGTTAACTAAAATAATGCGCGGCGCTGGAGCGTCTCGGAAATCTTCTTGCCGTTTTCTGATGATGCCAGCAGTCATTGGCGCGGTATAAATTATTGGGTTGCCTAATTTGCTCAAAAGATGAGGTATGGCGCCGATATGGTCGTAGTGGCCGTGGCTGATAATTATACCGCGGATATTTTTTTCTTTGCCTTTTAAGTAAGAAATATTTGGGATGATGTAGTCAATACCAGGCATATCTTCGTCTGGAAATTGTAATCCCAAGTCCACAATAACAATGTCTTCTCCGCACTCAAAGATAGTCATGTTGCGACCGACTTCTTCCAATCCGCCTAAAGCAATAACGCGTAATTTATCAGTGGAAGCGCCAAGCGAAGATGGCGTTTTGTGTACGAAAAAATTGGTGACCTTTTTTTGTAAAGTCCCGCTTTCTGGTTTGTTATGCGGCCTTTGCGCCGCATAATGAGACCGCGCGGGCGGTTGGCGCTTGGCGGAATGTTGTTGTTCTGTCATAAATAAGATAGGGACATCACACTATGAAACCGCATCAAGAATTTATTAGTGTGGATGAGTTGCGAAGTGTTGGAGTAAAAAAATAAGCGAGCTGTATTAAATATACAGCGAGTTTATTTTTTTATGAAACACGAGCAAATCGCCGCAATAATGAATTATGGAGCGCAGTTTCATAGTGTGATGTCCATAGGGCAAAATGCCTAAAAGTCGCCGTTTACTTAATTGACTATTGTCAAATACAAAAATAAGCTTAAGCAGTAATAAATTAGAGATTAAATAAAGATTAAGCGAGATTAAACGCGCAATCTTTGTCTAACCTATACATATACCGATTAACTATAAATACAGTATAGCAAAAATATAAAGGATTGTCAAGAATTCACAACGAAAAATCGTTTAAATTCATTGAAAAGTTTTTTACTTAGAAACAAAACCCTCGGCACTTACCTACTTTTGCAGGACCGGGTTGGGTCCAACTATCATCAGCGCTTGAGTGCTTAACTGCCGTGTTCGGAATGGGAACGGGTGTGTCCACTCCGCTTGAAGCACCGAGGGTTCTGTCTCAAAGTTTGGGTTTATGGACATCACATTATGAAACTGCACTCATAATTTATTATTGCGGCGATCCACTCGTGTTTCGCGGAAAAATAAGTAAGCTGTATATCTAATACACCTTACTTATTTTTCCGCTCCAACACTTCGCGGCTCATCCGCGCTAATAAATTCTTAATGCAGTTTCATAATGTGATGTCCATAGTTGCAAAATACGCTTTTGAAAATTTCAGTCAAAATGGTATTCGGCAACTATACCCATATATCCGTTTGTCAAAAACACGCAAAATCCACACAAAGATGGAGAAGAGAACGACCAATTAGTATTCCTCGGCTCAAATCCTTGCGGATCTTACACCTGGAACCTATCAACCCATTCATCTAATGGGGGTCTATGAAGTTTAATCTTGAAGACGGCTTCCCGCTTATATGCTTTCAGCAGTTATCCGTGCCGAACATAGCTACTCGGCAATGCGGCGGGTGCCACAACCGATACACCAGAGGTTCGTTCATTTCGGTCCTCTCGTACTAAAAATGAGTCTTCTCAAACTTCCGCGCCCGTGGTAGATAGGAGACCGACAAATTTGTTATTCCTTTTAAAAGGAAGCAAAGACATTTCTGTTTTGCTCTCTAATTCTCATTAGAGTTCGGACTATATCTTATCGCCTCATCGGCGATTCTAACGTATAGTCTCTGAGGATTCCTACTTCTTCAATAATTTTTCTTTTTTAATCAATCTATATTTTCCGTTACCATTCATCTTATATGACAGATTAATAATCTTTCGGATACCAGCCCTGTTTAAGTGTTCTTTTCTAAACATCATCCAAACTATTTGAGAAAAAATTTTAAAACTTTCTTGTTTCTTTGATAATAAAGGATATTTCTCAAAGAAAGGCAGAATTTTTTCTCTCAAATCTTGGTTGTTTCTAACCACATAAACCAAAGTGTCATCTTTAAGATTAGTTCTATGATTAACCTTGATGTAACCGCAATTAAAGAATTCTTTAATTGAGTAAAGAGTTATAGAACGGAGTTGGCTTTGATTAACATGAAATTCTGGAATTATTTTAATTCTTTGTTTCATTAATTTATCTTCATATATTGCTATATGAAAAGTGCCTTCTCCTTCCGCAAACCCAGTAACATACCAAGGATTAATAGAAGAAATAATTCTTTCCTGCTGATTGTCTGCACTCAACACATTTTTACTCATAGTAAAATTATACCACAAGTAGTGTGAGATTTACCAGTCTCATAAATAATTTCTCCAAATTTATGTATGAGTTGCTGCACAGAGTTTCCAGCATTTAGTTAGATTTTTAGACAGCACGGTTTTTATTTTACTGTCTCGCGCATGATATTCCATTATTACTAATGGCACAGACTATACCTTCATCCTTTTTAAACGCCTTAAAAAAGGAGCTGACGTCTCTTTGCCACGTGAGGCAAAGTCATGATTTGTGAGCAACAAATCAATCAGTCGTTACGGGGATTTAATTTTTAGTCAGATACTTTTCAACTGTCGCGGTTGTTATCGTCCTTTTCTTGGAATAATTGTAGACCGCTGTGGCGTCTACCTGCCGACAAAACTTTAAATATTCTTTGAGTGTTGGCCGGCCATATTTAGGCCAGCTATCAATCAATTTTATTATTGCTTTGGCTAACTGTTTTTTGAGATATAAATTAGGTAACAATTTTTTTAGAACCTTTCTAACATAATCCATGCCGACAATTGTGTATTCACACATTTCGTCGTTTCTTGTCCTAATATAACCACGTTTCAAATGTTTCTTCAACCAATAAAGAATTTTTTCATTTTTTTTCTTTTGATAGAAGACAACGCTTGTCCTAATTTAGTAACCATAAACATATCCGACTCTTTTAACTAATTGAGCCATAATACATCCGTCACCATCCAAAAAACCGGCAATTTATGCTCTAATCTCCTTTGACATATTAAATTAAATCTTCCCTCGGTATTGTCCTCTTGAACAGTTCGAAATTCAAGTAGGATTCCACCGATATTAGTCAGATTTATTGTACCACATTACTGTGGTAGAACGCAACGTAATTTACGTTCTGAACCCAGCTCGCGTACCGCTTTAATTGGCGAACAGCCAAACCCTTGGGAGCTTCTTCACCCCCAGGATGCGATGAGCCGACATCGAGGTGCCAAACCGGATCGTCGATATGGACTCTTGGATCCGATCAGCCTGTTATCCCCGGAGTAGCTTTTATTCGTTGAGCTTCGACCATCCTACATTGGATCGTCGGATCACTATGTTCCCCTTTCGGGACTGCGCGACTTGTAGGTCTTGCAGTAAAGCAAGCTTATGCCATTACACGTCCAGCTCCGTTTCCATTGGAGCTAAGCTTACCTTTGTAAACGCCTCCGTTACATTTTAGGAGGCCACCGCCCCAGTCAAACTACCCACCAGATACTGTCCCGCCTCTAGGGTAACTAAAAGCAGTTAGAATTAAAAAAACTAAAGGGTGGTGTCTCATTGTTGAACCGCCTTGCGGCGGCTCTCCCACCTACGCTGAACAACAGAATTCTTAATTCAATACCAAGTTGTAGTAAAGCTTCACGGGGTCTTTTCGTCTAACCACGGGTAAGAGGCATCTTCACCTCTCTTGCAATTTCGCCGAGTCCCTCGTTGAGAGAGTTTTCAAGTCGTTATGCCATTCGTGCGCGTCGTAACTCACACGACAAGGTATTTCGCTTAATTTTGTTACACTGTTTTTCAACAGGACGCGGACATTTCTGCCGCATTCTGCATGTCGCCATGCAGTTCGGACTATATCTTATCGCCTCATCAGCGATTCTAGCGTATAGTCTCTGAGGATTTTAGAGATTTTTATTTCCCTTGCGATTCATAGTGAGAGTAATCTGTTTGATCTTTTTAAAACCAACAGATTTAAGATGATTACCGTTCTTCATCAATTTAACAATTCTTTTAAATTGAATGAAATCTTTTCTTTTAGCTGTCATCAACCTGTGTTTCTCAAAAAAAGGAATAATTTTTTCAATCAAATCTTTTAGAGAACGCACACAATACCGATAAATATCTTGATGATGATTATCGTGGCGGCGATTTATAAAAATCGCGCCACAACGAAAAAATTTTCGAATCATTTTCAAAGCGTTTAAACTTTTAGCGCCTTGAGACACTACAAACTCAGGAAATACTTGCCAGCCGGATTTGGTTGTTTTATTGCGAAAGATGCTTATTAAAAAGCTTCCTTCGCCATCTACAAAACCGATAATCCAACTTTTAATCTCTAATCTTTCCTGCTGGTTGTCTGCACTTGAAACTTTTTTACTTGACATAATATTCTAAGGAATAATTATACCATAGTAGTTCAAGATTCGCCAGAGATTCCAGCATTTAGCTAGATTTTACTAAGGCAGCAACTCTTTCTTTCGGAAGAGAAAACACTTTTTCACCTTAGGACGATTTATTTGTGTTAACTTTATGTCGCCATAAAGATCGGACTATATCATATCGCCTCATCGGCGATTCTGGCGTATAGTCTCTGAGGATTCTTCTTTAATTCAAGAAGTCTTTCCTGCTGATTGTCCGCACTGATTGAATTTTTACTTTTTATTAAGTACCATCAGATACTACGGAGTTTCCAGCATATAGCCAGATTTTTTTAGATAACTACAATCGTTATTCTTTTATAGTTATCGCCGGCGTTCATCAGCGCTTCAGATCAGAGCTGCCCCCGTATTGCTACAGGATGACCCCTCCCCTTAACGTTCTGACACTGGCCAGGCATCAGCCCCTATACATTGCCTTGCGGCTTAGCAGAGACCTGTGTTTTTGTTAAACAGTCGCTTGAAATTGTTTGCTGCGGCCCAACGCTCTTGCGAGGTTGGGCAATGCTTATTCCTAAGTTACGCATGCTTTTTTGCAGAGTTCCTTAACGAGGGTTCTCTCGTACACCTTGGCACACTTACGCCCACCCACCTGTGTCGGTTTACGGTACGATTCCCATACTTTTAACGCCTTGTACCTTTTCTCGGCACCCCTTTGACCCAACTTGGTTCCACCTTGCGGCTTCACCTCGTCCCTGCGGAATGTATATAACCAAAATACACTTGCATCGCGAAGATGCGTCAGTACAAAACAAAAGTACGGAAGTGGCCGAATATTAACGGCCTCATCCATCGGCTACCCTCCGCCAAAGCGGAGACTCACCTTAGGGTCGACTAACCCTGGGTCGATTTGCGTTGCCCAGGAAACCTCGGGTTTACGGTGCTCTGGGTTTTCACCAGAGTTTGTGCTACTTATGCCAACATTCTCTCTTCCTAACGCTCCACCGGCCCTCGCGGGTCCGACTTCACTGCTGTTAGGAATGCTCCCCTACCACTGTATTAAGGCTTTCACCCTAACACAATCCGTATCTTCGGTGCCGCGTTTAGCCCCGTTACATTTTCGGCGCAGAACAACTTGACCAGTGAGCTGTTACGCTTTCTTTAAAGGATGGCTGCTTCTAAGCCAACCTCCTGGTTGTTTAAGTCATTCCACCACCTTTCACACTTAACGCGGACTTAGGGACCTTAGATGACGGTCTAGGCTGTTCCCTTTTTGTCACATGGAGCTTAGCCCCCACGGACTGACTCCTGGAATATAACTCTTAGCATTCGGAGTTTGGTTGAAACGCAACAGATTGCTCCGCCGCATCTCATTCAGTGCTCTACCACCAAGAGGATCTTCCAAGGCTAGCCCTAAAGCTATTTCGGGGAGAACCAGCTATCACCGAATTCGATTAGAATTTCTCTCCTAACCACAGTTCATCACCTAGTGTTGCACGGCTAGTGTGTTCGGTCCTCCCCCCTTTTTTCAAAGGGGTTCAACCTGACCATGGTTAGATCATCCGGCTTCGGGTCTTATATGTGCGACAAACGCGCTATTCACGCTCGCTTTCACTATGCCTAACGGACCAAAGGCCCTTAAGCAAGCCACACACAATAAACTCGTTGGCTCATTCTTCAATAGGAACGCCGTCACCCCATTTCACCGAAGTAAAATTGGGGCTCCGACTCTTTGTAAGCGCATGGTTTCAGATACTATTTCATCGCCCTTCCGGGCTGCTTTTCACCTTTCCCTCACGGTACTTGTTCACTATCGATCATAAGAAGTATTTAGTCTTGGGCCAGTAGTCGGCCCGGCTTCACACCGGATTTCACGAGTCCGGTGTTACTTGTGAACATTACAGCGAAGTTATGATTCTTTTCATATACGGGGCTATCACCCACTACGGCTCTTTTTTCCAAAAGATTTTATTAAAAATCATACTTTTTACTTCGCCTGTTTTTATAGGAAAACATCGCAATGTCACGCAACCCTCTACCAAGTATAGCCCTATAGCTTTAAACAACTCACGTGATTTTAATTTGCATCAAAACTCGCCTAATAATTTAACTTATGTAGAGTTTAGACTTCTCCCTTTTCGCTCGCCACTACTTAGGGAATGAATTACTTTTTCTTTTCCTCTGGCTACTGAGATGTTTCACTTCGCCAGGTACGCCTTCCGCCTTGCGGCAGAATCTTTTGGATCAACTCCAAAAGGGATTGCTCCATTCAGAAATCTCCGGATCAAAGGTTGCTTGCCACCTCCCCGAAGCTTATCGCAGGCTGCTACGTCTTTCATCGCCTTCTTATGTCTAGGCATCCACCATACGCTCTTACGCTCTTCTCCATCTTACTGGAGATTTTGCTCTTACCCAGAATTGACACGCTTTTACGCGTTCAACTCTATCATTGTTTGTTTTTGACTCTTTAAGACCTGAATTGTCAAAGTTCATTGGCCTTTGCGGCCACTGAAAAATCCTCTTTTTTTTCACTAGTCGCAAAGAATTTAAAAACCGCTTGTTATTATCAAGCGGTCTTTTCGTTAAAAAATTCACGAGATCAGACGTCCGCTTGGATAATAATTGGCAAACTTGTAACCATATTTTTGTGGAAACAATGATTAAAAGTCAGAGGTCCAAACGGATTTTTGCCTTATTTATCAACAAATTTCCTTGTACATGATTCTTTTTTTTACGTAATCTCTATTATATTCTCTTGCTAAAGCATTGTCAAGGATAGGTTGTGGATAAACTTTCTCTAATTTTTTCTCCGAATTCTTGAGCCGCCGCAGGACCATCGGCAGTGATTATTTTCCCGTCAACAACCACTGCTTTATTTTGATATTTCGCGCCATTTGCTTCAAGAACTTTTACAGGCCTTTGCTCAACCAAACTTGACCAAACCGTTGCCTGTCTGCCTTTAAGCGCTCCTGCTTTGGCTAAAATTACCGGCGATACGCAAATGGCTGCTAAAATTTTTCTTTTTTCAACCGCTGTTCGCGCTAAATTATATGAGATTTGATTATCTAAATTTTCTAAAGCGCCTTGACCGCCAATAAAAATAACTGCGTCAAAATCATCAGGATGAATATCCTTTACTAACAAATCAACTTCTGCCTCAACGCCGCCTGTTCCTTTGGCTTTTCCAATTTTATTGGAAGCGGTTTTTACTTCTACTCCTCTTTCTTTTAAAATCTTTTTTGGCGTCAAATATTCTTCATCGCGAAAATTTTCATAAGCCACAATCATCACTGCTTTTTTATTTATTGAATTTTTATCAGGCATATTTTTTGACTTTAAATAAACCACAGCGCGGCAAGCTGCGCAGAATAATCAAATTTAATTTCTCGCATTTAAAAAACACTGTTTTTAGTATATAATAAATCCGACTCTGCCGCCAGAGGAGGAGCGCTTGCACGCCAGTTGGCAAATATTAGAGGCATTCCGATGTATTCACATATGGACATCACACTATGAAACAGCGCTCCATAAGCTTAAAAACTATTTAATGAAAGCATGAAAGAGTCCTATTTATATAAAAAATTAAAAGATAAAAAAACGCAATGCCAAACTTGCGCTTATTATTGTATTATTGCTCCGGGAAAAAGAGGAATTTGCGGCGTGAGAGAAAATATTAACGGAAAACTGTACGCCTTAAATTATGGAAAGGCCGCCGCGGTGAACATTGACCCGATTGAGAAAAAACCATTCTTTCATTTCCTGCCCGGCTCTTATACTTTATCAATTGCCACGGTTGGCTGTAATTTTAGATGTTTAAATTGCCAAAATTATACTCTTTCTCAAACGCCAAAACCTGATAAACCTGTTTTGGGCGAAAATTTATCGCCAAAAAAAATTGTAGAAATGGCGAGCAAAAATAATTTGCCAAGCATTTCTTATACCTATGTAGAACCGACAATCTTTTTGGAATACGCCTTAGATACAATGAAATTGGCAAAAAAAGCCGGATTGAAGAATAATTTTATTTCCAATGGGTTTATGTCAAAGGAATCGGCTAAATTGATAATACCCTATCTTGACGCAGATAATATTGATATCAAAGGTTTCTCCGATGAATTTTATAAAAAGGTTTGCGGAGGCCGCCTTCAGCCGATTTTAGACACGGCAAAATTAATGAAAAAATCCGGCGTCTGGGTTGAAATTACCACTTTGCTCATTCCTGCTTTGAGCAATTCAGAGGAAATGCTTAAAAAAATCGCTAAATTTATTTATGAAGAATTGGGTCCAGATACACCTTGGCATATTTCTCAATTTTCCGGCGCGATTTCTTGGAAACTTCAAAATTTACCAAATACCCCGGTTGAGATATTACAAAAGGCCTGGAAAATCGGCAAAGAAGCCGGCTTAAAATATGTTTATACGGGTAATGTTCCCGGCCTATCTTCAGAAGACACTTTTTGCCCCAAATGCGGAACAATGGCTATCAATCGCGTAAATTATATTATTCATCGCCGCGATAAAGATGGTAAATGCCCAAAATGCGGCGAGGATTTAAATTTAATTTTAAAATAATATGCCAATAGTGTTTACTTGCATATCTCCCCATCCTCCAATAATTTTGCCTTCGGTTGGCTCTCTCCAAGACAGGGCTCAAGTTAAAAATACGATTTCGGCTTTGGAAAAATTGGGAAAAAAATTAAAGGAGGCAAAAGCCGATTCAATAATCATCTCCGCTCCTCATCCTGACTGGGGATTTAATGTTCCACTGTTTTTCCTCGCGCCAAATTTCAATGGAAAAATTGAAACATTTTTGGTTGGTTTAGAATCGCCTAAATTCTATTTTGATGAAGGAAAGAAACTTTATCAATCCGCAATTTGCAATTTAAAATCTAAAATCGCGTTGATTGCCTCTGGCGATATGTCTCATTGCCTAAAAAAAGAAGGACATTATGGATTTCATCCTGATGGGCCAAAATTTGATAATGCTTTCATTGGCGCCTTAAAGAAAAAAAACATTGAAACAATTTTGAAATTAGACGATTCATATCCCGAAGCAGGTGAATGCGGCCTTCGTTCTTTTTGTTTTCTTTTGGGAATTTTGGAAGCTAATTCTGAAAATTTAGGAAAAAATTGGCAGTCGAAAATTTTATCTTATGAATGCCCTTTTGGCGTCGGCTATTTAGCCGCTAATTTTAAAATAAATTAAAATCTAATTATACAATTTATATGCACACTTTAGTGTCTTTAGCAAAAAAAACAGTTGAAACTTTTATCAACGAAAAAAAAATCATTTCTCCGCCAGAGTATTTACCAAAAGAATTTTTAGAGAAAAAAGCGGGAACTTTTGTGACGATTGAGGAAAATGGAGAGTTAAGAGGATGTATTGGCACATATTTGCCAACAAGAAAAAATATCGCCGAAGAAATAATTCAAAATGCTATCGCGGCGGCGACTGAAGATTATCGTTTTGGACCCGTTCAAAAAGAGGAACTTCCTTATCTTACTTATACTGTTTATATTTTAAACCAACAGGAATCAGTCAAAAATATAAAAGAATTAGACCCGAAAAAATATGGCGTCATTGTTAAAACCTCGCCGATTATCTATAAATCAGGGCTTTTGCTTCCTGACTTAGAAGGTATAAACACCGTAGAGAAGCAAATCGCCATTGCTTGTCAAAAAGGAGGAATTAACCCGTCTAAAGAAAAAATTGTTATTTTTAGATTCACTGTTGAAAAATTCAAATAAAAAAACTTAAAATGCGCCGCCCGGGAATCGAACCCGGAACCTTATCCTTAAGAGGGATCTGCTCTGCCAATTGAGCTAGCGGCGCGCGTTTTACTGTAAATTATCAATGCTTAACAAATTATCCGACATTTTGTTTTATTGTAAGGTTCATTATTTCCTCGCGATAGGTTATCGTTACAAAGGTAAGAAGGAATTTCAAAATAAGTAAAAATAGCATCTTTCCTAAAAAATCCAATTGCCCTTGGCAGGAATCGAACCCGCATAAACAGCTTCGAAGGCTGCTGTCCTATCCATTGAACGACAAGGGCGTGCGCCTTTTAAACAACACAAACCAGTCAACCAAAAAAAGACCAAACAAACAAACCGCCTTTTCACTCAATTGCCACACCAAAAACAATCCAACTGCCAAATAAACCTCCTAATCCTACCACCCCTTTGCTTTAATTCCAGCTCCCGCCGCAGCGGTCTGCGCTTCTTGCTTGGAAGTCCCCTCGCCTCGCGCCACTTCTTCTTTGTTCAAGTACACCGCCACGGTAAAATGCTTGGCGTGGTCAGGCCCAATTTCTTTCAAGACCTTGTAAACCGGCGTCACTCCGACTTTCTCCTGCGCCAACTCTTGAAAATTACTCTTTGGGTCAATGTATAACAAATTATCTAAAATGGTCGGAAGATGAATTATAATATGATGATGAATAAAACCACTTACAATTTCATACCCGCCATCCAAATAAATCGCGCCGATAACCGCCTCAATAGCGTTTGCCAAAATATATTGTCTGGCTTTTGTGTCTTTGTCTTTTGACTCGCCTCGGCTTAAATATAAAAAATCTTCAATGCCTAAATCTTTGGCAATACTGGCAAGGATTTTAGCATTTACTAAACTGGCGCGCCAATTTGTAAGTTCTCCTTCTGGGTTGTCAAAATTATTAAAAAGATACACAGTCACCACTAATTCCAAAACAGCATCGCCCAAAAATTCCAATCGTTCATTGTGCCCCAAAGCAAAATCGGGGTGCTCATTCAAATATGAACGATGCACTACCGATTTACGCAACAATTCTTTATTTTTAAATTTCACGCCGAGTTTTTTTTCCAACAGGGTTAAATCTTCTTTCATAATTATTATGAAAGAATCAGGAATTAAGAATTATGAATCAATGAAACATTTGGTTCTTGATTCTTAATTCTCTGTTCTTGATTCTTATAAATTAAATTTTAATTTTTTTAATTTCCGCCGACTGCGATAGCGAAGGAGATGGCGATGGAGATAATTCAATCGCTTCTTCTTTTGTGTCCTTTTTATTTTCCAAATCAACTTTTTTCAATTGATTTTTTTCCACCATTTCCCGATAAATCGCGCCTAAAACCCCATTTATAAACTTGCCGGAAGAATTGCCTCCAAATGTTTTGGCCAATTCAATTGATTCATTTATTGCCACCTTGGATGGTATTTCTTCATTAAATTTCAATTCAAAAATGCCCAAGCGCAAAATATTCCTATCCACTAAAGTGATTTGCGCCAATGGCCACTCCGGAGCGTACTTTTCTATCATCTTATCTATCTTTGCCGCATTTTTGAGCACACCATCAATCAAACTTTTGATAAATCCATTATCGTCAAAATCCGGAGCAAACTCCGCCAAATTAAAAGCAAGCATTTCTGAAACACTTTTTTTTGCTTGATTGTGAAAATCCCACTCAAACAGAGTTTGCATGGCAATTGACCTGGAAAGGTGGCGATTGGACATATAAATGAAAGAACAAAGATTTATGAATAAAGAACAAAAAATTTAGCGACTTACTTTTTGACTGTTTTACCGCGATATTCCCCGCAAAAAACGCAAGCGTGATGCGGTTGTACGGCTTTTTTGCATTTTGGACACGTTTGCAATTGCGTCTCTTTTAAGCCAAAGTGAGCGGCTCTTCTTCTTTTATCAGATGAAGTGCGACGATGACCAGGTAAACCCATAGTGTTTTATTTTAAATTAATAATTAACGCATTCAAAATATATCATCTTCTGTTCTTTTTAGCAAGAGGATGCTCTCTGTTCAAGTCCATGAAACGGTGATCAAATTCTTGACAACCTTTCCAAACCTGCTATAATAATCTTTATTAACTCCTCCCCAAAGGCCAAAAACGGCCACTAAGGACCGAACCATGCAAGTAAATGGTGTTAAAAACCAAAAGGCCTTGCCTCGGCTTGGTAAAAATAATGCCTTATGTTAGACAAAAAAACTAAACAGCGCGTTATTGATAAATTCAAAACGCACGAAAATGACACTGGCTCTACCGAAGTCCAAATCGCCATATTGACTGAAGAAATGTCTGAACTTTCCAAACACTTAAAAAATCACCGTAAAGACAATTCTTCCCGCCGCGGACTCTTGCGCAAAGTCAATGAACGCCGCAAGTTATTAAAATACCTTTCCAGAGATAATCCTAAAAGTTTTAATGACATTATCGTCAAACTCAAATTAAAAAGAACCGCTATTATTTTAGAAGAACCTGCCATAGAAGATATAATTTTGGAAAAAGCGGCTTAATTTTTTAAGACGCGGGATAACCGCGTTTTTAAAATAAATCTAAAAATATATATGATAAAACATCCTGACCAGCGCGTAGGAATTTTCATTGATGTGCAAAATCTTTATTACAGCGCCAAAAATTTATACGACGCGAAAGTTAATTTTAGCGAAATAGTTAAAGTTGGCATTGCAGACAGAAAATTAATCCGCGCCATAGCTTATGTTGTAAAAACACAAACTGGCGAAGAACGCCCGTTTTTCACGGCCTTAACCAACGCGGGCATTGAAACAAAAGAAAGGGACTTGCAAATTTTTTTCGGCGGCGCCAAAAAAGCCGATTGGGATGTAGGCATTGCTGTTGACGCAATCCGTTTATCCCCAAGCTTAGACGCTATTATCATAGTTTCCGGCGACGGCGATTTCATTCCTGTCGTGGAATACCTGCAAAATCAAGGAAAGCAAGTGGAAGTTATTGCTTTCAAAGAAACTTCTTCTTCAAAACTTTTAGAAAAAGTTGATGATTTTACAGATTTATCAGCTGATAAAAAAAAGTTTTTAATTAGTGAAAAAATACCAAAGAAAAAACGAATTTTTTCGTCTTAAATGAAAAATTCATCCATTTAAAAAATCTTATGGTTCAAAAATTCTCATGTTTATGGGGAGGCAAAGACATCGCCATTGAAGTTGGCAAATTAACCAACCAAACCAATGGCGCGGTTACCGTCCAATATGGCGACACTATTATTTTAGCAACGGCTGTTATGGGACAGAATCCTCGTGAAGGCGTTGATTATTTTCCGCTTATGGTGGATTTTGAAGAACGTTTGTACGCCGCTGGAATTATCAAGGGCTCTCGTTTTGTAAAACGCGAAGGCCGTTCTTCTGACGACGCGATATTATCCGGCCGTATGATTGACCGCGCCATCCGTCCTTTTTTTAATGACAAAACACGCAATGAAGTGCAAGTGGTCATTACTGTTTTATCTTTTGATGGAGAAAATGACGCTGATGTCCTAGGTTTAGTTGCCGCTTCCGCCGCTTTATCTATTTCTGATATACCTTGGAAAGGACCAATTGGCAGTGTCAGAGTTGGACAAGTTAATGGTGAATGGGTCTTAAACCCGACTTATGAAGCAAGAGAAAAAAGCGTAATGGATGTAATAGTGTCAGGCACATTAGAAAAAGTTATAATGTTAGAAGCGTGCGCCAAAGAAATTCCTGAAGACACTGTTTTGGAAGCCATTTTATTTGGCCAAAAACACCTGAACGAAATAATTGACTTAATAAATGAAGTTACTAAAAAAGTTGGAAAAAAGAAAATTATCATAGCGCAAGATATGGATGTAAATGAAGACACCACTGCTTTGGATGAAAACGCGATTTTGGACTTAAGCAAAAAATTCATCGCGGAAAATGTTGATAAGTATTTCTTTACAAAAACATTAACTGTCAAAGCTGAACGGATGAAAGCTTTCGCAAGTTTATCAGCTGATTTGGAAAAACATTTGCAAGAACAAAACATTGGTAAAGACCGCCGCAAAATTGTTAATCAGCAATACAAATTATTAGTGGAAGAATTTATAACAGAAAAAATTATTAAAGAAGGAAATCGCGTGGACGGCCGCGCGCTTACTGAAATCCGCCCTATTTCAGCCGAGGTCGGAATCCTGCCTCGCACTCACGGTTCAGCTCTTTTTGCCCGCGGCGAAACACAAATTTTAAGCGCTGTTACTTTGGGTTCGCCAGCTTCGGTCCAAACACTGGAAGGAGTTGAAGGCACTTCCAAAAAACGCTATATGCATCATTATAACTTCCCGGCGTACAGCGTTGGCGAAGTCGGTCCAAACAGGGGCCCTGGCCGCCGCGAAATCGGCCACGGCGCTTTAGCTGAAAAAGCATTAACGCCCGTATTGCCTGAAAAAGAGGACTTCCCATACACAATTCGCGTTGTTTCAGAAGTTCTTGGTTCCAACGGCTCCAGCTCTATGGGTTCTACTTGCGGTTCATCTTTGGCCTTAATGGACGCTGGAGTGCCAATTAAACGGCATGTGGCTGGTATTGCCATTGGTCTGGCTTCAACTTTCAATCAGGGCGGCAATGATTACAAAATTTTAACTGATTTGCAGGATTTGGAAGATGGCAATGGCGGTATGGATTTTAAAATCGCTGGAACTACAAAAGGCATCACTGCTATTCAGTTGGATACCAAAACAGAAGGCCTTACTTTAAAAATCATCAAAGAAACATTGGAACGCTCCCGCGCGGCTCGCTTGGAAATTTTAAAAGTAATGGAAGCGGCAATCCCCGCTCCGCATCCTGAATTGTCTCAATATGCGCCGCGCATTATCGCTTTCAAAATTCCAATTGATAAAATCCGCGAAGTTATCGGTCCTGGCGGCAAAGTCATCAACGCCATTATTGAAGAAACCGGCGTTGAAATTGATATTGAACAAGACGGCACTGTTTCCATTACAGCTGTTAATAAAGAGGCATTGGAAAAAGCGGAAAAGAAAGTTAAAGATATTATACGCGAGGTGGAGGCGGGAGAAATTTTTGACGGTACTGTCACGCGGTTAATGGACTTTGGCGCTTTTGTTGAAGTTCTGCCTGGAAAAGAGGGTTTGGTTCATATTTCAGAAATGGCATGGGCGCGCACCAATAAAGTAGAAGATGTGGTTAATGTTGGCGATAAAGTCCAAGTTAAAGTTAAAGAGATTGATGATATGGGCAGAATCAATTTAACAATGAAAGAACTCTTGCCAAAACCAAATGGTTTTGTAGACCGCCCGCTAATTGACAGAGGTCCTCGCCCGCCTCGCCGCGATGTTAACCGTGGTGGAAGACGCGCGGGAAATTCTGGCAGACGTTAAACTGCCATTCCGACAGAGCAAAATCGCGCAAAAGAGCGGAGGTTATGAATTAAAGTTAAGGATTATATTATATTATACCTTAGCCAAATTTATCAAACATACAGTTATCAGTAGTTAGGCGAAATAAAAATTTTTAAGACTACGTATGGAAAATAGACCAAAAGTCGGGATTGGGGTAATTGTTGTTAAAAACGGCAAAATCCTACTCGGCAAAAGAAAAAACGCACATGGTGAAGGCGCATGGTGTTGCCCTGGTGGCCACCTGGAATATGGCGAGTCCTGGGAAGAATGTTCCCGTCGTGAAGTTATGGAAGAAGCTGGTATTGAAATTAGGAACATACGATTTGGCACGGCTACCAACGACATATTTGAAAACGAACAAAAACATTATATCACAATTTGCATGATATCGGATTTTGCCTCCGGTGAAGTTAAAGTAATGGAGCCTCATAAATGTGAGGAGTGGGGATGGTTTGAATGGGATCAATTACCCCAACCCCT
>Ga0265296_1000975_pt1 | contig 36195 bp, 27 predicted proteins | sample MunlanPumphouse1_FD_189073 | JGI IMG/M metagenome (GOLD analysis project Ga0265296, IMG submission 189073) | Groundwater microbial communities from a municipal landfill in Southern Ontario, Canada - Pumphouse #1 | ecosystem: Environmental > Aquatic > Deep subsurface > Groundwater | place...
CAGGTGCGTATCGGCATCACTGCGCCGAAGGACGTCGCTGTGCATCGCGAAGAGATCTACCAGCGCATCCAGCGTGGTGACGAAGCCGGCAGCACCGGTGGTGAAAATTCTGCGGAATAAGGCTTTACGTTCGCGCGTGATTAACGTTATGATTCACGCCCCGCTGAGGTGCAACGCACCAGACGCGGAGAAAACCCCGGAGCGATGCCCGAGCGGCTGAAGGGGCTCCCCTGCTAAGGGAGTATAGGGTCAAAAGCTCTATCGAGGGTTCGAATCCCTCTCGCTCCGCCAGATACAAAGAAGCGCCTGCAGATCCTCGATCTGCAGGCGTTTTTCTTTTCCGCTCGCTTAAAGCCTTACGGTCACGCCGACCTGGAACCCGCGACCGGGCAGCGGTGCGATGTACTTCAACGGCGAGTTGTGTGGGCGGGCGTCGTCGTCCAGAAGGTTGCTGCCGTTGACGAACACTTCCATCCCAGCGATGTACGCATTGCGTACTGGCAGCGCGCGGCTGACCTGCAGATCGACCAGGTTGAATGCATCCAGCGGAATCTCTTCGCTGACGTTGCGGCCCAGGTACTTCTGCTTGTCGTAGTAGGTGCTGGAGAGTTGTACCTTCCAGCTGTCGCGCTGCCATTGCAGGGTGGCGCCATAGCGGTTGGTCGGCATGTTCGGCAGGTACTCGCCGTCGTTGTGCGCGCGCAGCGTGTCCGGACGATCAGCCTGGTTCCTGACCAGATCGGCGAAGGCGGACAGATTCAATTTCCCGTAGCCGCCAAGGTCGAGCGCCTGCGAGGCATCGATCTCGAACCCCTTCACCGTGGTGTCGGTCTGCTTCCAGTACTTCAGCGGCAGGCGGTTGGCCATCTGCATGCCGGAGTGGCCCTGGTAGAGGTAGTTTTCGTACTTCATCCGGTAGGCGGTGGCCGACAGCGCGAAGCCACCGAGGTGGAACAGTCCGGTCAACTCCAGGTTCTTCGCGCGTTCCGGCTGCAGGTTCTGGTTGCCTTCTTCCTGGGTCATTACCGAGTAATGCGCGTTGCTGGCATACAGCTCGTTGATCTCCGGTGCGCGCTGCGAGGACGAATAGCGCACCTTGGCGGCGAACAGCGGGCCGAGTTCGACATACGAACCCAGGGTGTAACTGTTGAGACGATAGGAGCGGTCCTGCAGCGTGCTGTTGGCAGCATTGCGCGAGGTCTTGAAGCGGCTGGGCTGCAGGTCATGGTCCACGCGTTCATGGCGGACGCCGGCATCGAAGGACGCCCAGCCGACGTCGAGGGTTTCCTTCAGGAACACCGCGTTGCTGCGCGTTTCCACATCAGGCAGGTAGCGCAGCGCGCCGCTGCCGGTGACGTCGCGCGCCTGATGGCTCAGGCCCAGCACGCCGCTGAGCGGCCCGACGGGTTGATGTGCCAGCAGCAGTTCGGCCTGGGTGCTCTGGAAGTCGTAGTCGTTGGCCCTGGTCGAGCCCAGGCGCTCGCCCGAGGTGTTGTCCAGTGTTGAAACCCGCAGTTCGGCACGTTCGACGTACGGCAGCGGGTCTCGCAGCAATGCTTCCAGGGCGTAGCGCTGCTGTTTGATCACCACGCCCACCGGCAGGCCGTCGGCAGGGTTCGCGCCGAAGGACAGGTTCTGCATCGAGAAGCCCGGCACACCGTATTCGCTGTCCTTGGCATTGATGCTGACGCCGACGTAACCGCGATCGAAGAACCAGGTCGAGCCGAGTGCCACCTGCGAACTGCGTGAGTAGCTGTTACCCAGCCGATGGTGGTAATCGGGGGTCACATCGTTGTTGATCTGTTTCTGTACGTACGAAGGCGTGCCGGCGACATAGGCCGGGTTGACTGGATTGAGGTAGGTGCGGCGCTGCCAGACCGAGGTCGGACTGTTGGTGTAGAAGGAAAAATCGCCATCGGCCCAATCGGGGTTCTCGGTCATGAACTGGTCGATGTACGGTTGCGAGGCCTTGTTGTAGAGCTGCTGGACGCGCGCTTCCTTCTGGCAGCTGTCGGCCAGCGCCGAATTGACACCGCCGGTGGCCGGGAACAGGCGAGTGTTGCAGACGCCGGCCTTGCTGTTGCCGGGAATGTCGTAGTACGAGATGCGTTGCCGAGAGACCTGCAGGTTCGTCGAGACATTCCGCTGGTTGTTGAAGTTCATGCGGAAACCCTGCGCATCGGCCGCGTTGAAACCTTTGCGCAGGACCAGTTCCATCGACTGGTCCTTGTCCTCCATCGTGCGCGAGATCAGGCCGGAGTCGATGTCGACGCTGCCGCCGATGGCGTTGCCGCCGTAGCGGACGGTATCGGAGGATTTGTTGACGGTGACGCTGCGCACGAACAGCGGGTCAAAGGGAATGTTGATGTCGCCGCTGAAGGCGTTCATGCCGAGGATGGACTGGCCGTCCTCCAGGATCTGCACGCGGTTGCCGCTGAGGCTGCGGATGACCGGTGCGCCGGCGTTGGGCCCGAAGGCGCTGTTCTGCACGCCGGAGACATGTTCAAGCATGCCGCCGAGGGTGCGGTTCTGGGCCTGCGAGGCCTCGACCGTGACGATGCTGTCGATCCGGGAGGGCTTGCTTGCCTCGACCTGGACGGCGGGCAGGGTGGGGTCGTTGCTGGCATGGGCGTTGTGGACGACGAACAGGATGGCTGCAGCAAGCAGGTGACGACGCATGACACACTCCGTGAAAATAATGTGAAATGTTATAACGTAACTATTTAGGTTCACAAGCCGGAGGGGGACGGCGCAGGGGGAGATTGGGCCTGGCCATCGCCGGCAGCGTGGTCGCTTGCACGACCGGACTTTGGCGCGCAGCATCGGCCATTGCCGGTACCCCAGACCGCACCCTGCAGCACTTTCTCCACTCGAAAGGAGCCTCGCATGAAGCTGTTGTCCGCCGCGTTGCTGTCCGTGGCCCTGCTGCAGGCGATGCCTGCCCTGGCCGAGAGCCCGAAGTCCTCGCCGCTGCTCGGCCGCTGGTCGCTGGATATCGCCACGTCCGCGCTGCCTGAAGCACAGCGCCCGCAACAGGTCGTGCTGGAATTCAAGGATGCCGGCGCGGGCAGGTGGAGCTCGCACGTGGATATCGTCCTGCATGACGGCAAGACGATGAAATCCGACGGTACGCTGGCGTTGGATGGCACGCCCGCATCGCTGATAGGCAGCTACGGCGCCAACCAGGCGACGCTGAAACTGCCGGCGCCGAATACGCTGGTGATGCAACTGGTCGATCACGGTGCGCCGGCGTCCACCCGTGTGTATACGGTGGCCGCCGATCGCTCAACGATGACCGAAACCAAGGCGTTCTTCGCTCATGACGGCACGCCGATCCTGCAGACCAACCTGTTCAAGCGGTTGCCGTAGCGGTGTAGTGCAGCGACACCCGCAGAGGCATGCTCTGCGGATGCCGTTGCTGCGCTGTCATGCGGCGGCGGGATCGCGCTTGCCGGTATCGATCCCGTAGCGGTCGATTGCCTGCTGCAGCAGGTTCCGTTCGACATGTCCGTCATCGGCCAAGACCTTCAGTGCGGCCAGCACGATGAAGTGGCGATCGACCTCGAAGAACGTCCGCAGCGATTCGCGTGTATCCGAGCGGCCGAAACCATCGGTGCCGAGTGCGATGAAGCGACGATCGCTGATGAAGGGGCGGATCTGGTCGCCGACGATCTTCATGTAATCGGTCGCCACCACCACTGGGCCAGCGTGGTCCTGCAGGCACTGCTGCACGTAGGGAACGCGCGGCTCGTCGGCCGGATGCAGCAGATTCCAGCGCTCGACAGCCAGGCCGTCGCGGCGCAGTTCGGTCAGGCTGGTAGCACTCCAGACGTCGCTGGCGATACCGAAATCCTGCTGCAGAAGATCGGCGGCGGCCAGCACTTCGCGCAGGATCGAGCCACTGCCCATCAACTGCACGCGAGGCCGTGCAATGGTGTCGGCAGCGGCGGGGCGCAGCAGATAGAGGCCCTTCAGGACGCCGGCTTCGGCGCCGTCGGGCAGGGCCGGGTGCGGGTAGTTCTCGTTGAGCAGGGTGATGTAGTAGTAGATGTCTTCCTGGTCCACGTACATGCGGCGCAGGCCATCGTGGATGATCACCGCCAGCTCGAAATTGTAGGTCGGGTCATAGGACACGCAGCTGGGAATCACCGAGGACAGCACGTGGCTGTGGCCATCGTCGTGCTGCAGGCCTTCGCCCATCAGCGTGGTGCGGCCCGAGGTGGCACCAAGCAGGAAGCCGCGGGTGCGCGCGTCGGCTGCTGCCCAGGCCAGGTCGCCGACGCGCTGCAGGCCGAACATCGAATAGAAGATGTAGAACGGAATCGTGGCCAGGCCGTGGTTCGCGTATGCGGTACCGGCGGCGATCCACGAACAGATCGCGCCGGATTCGTTGATGCCTTCCTGCAGGATCTGGCCATCCTTGGCCTCCTTGTAATAGCTCAGCTGGCCAGCGTCCTGCGGCGTGTACAACTGGCCGAGGTAAGAGTGGATGCCGATCTGGCGGAACAGGCCTTCCATGCCGAAGGTGCGCGATTCATCGGGCACGATCGGGATCACCAGCCTGCCCAGCTCGGGGTCCTTGAGCAGGGTGGAGAGGATGCGCACGAAGCCCATGGTGGTGGACTGGCCGCGATCACCACTTCCCTGCAGCTGGACGTTGAACGTGGACAGCGGCGGCAGTGGCAGCGGATCGACCTGTGCCAGGCGTGCCGGCAGCTGGCCGCCCTGCGCCTGGCGACGCTGCGCGAAGTAGAGCGCCTCCGGGCTGCCCGGCGCCGGGCGCAGGTACGGCATTTCCTCCAGCTGTTCATCGCTGATCGGTAGATCGAAACGGTCGCGGAAGGCGCGCACCGCATCGGCGCTCATCTTCTTCAACTGGTGATTGATGTTCTGGCCTTCGCCGGCCTCGCCCATGCCGAAGCCCTTCACCGTCTTGGCCAGCACCACGGTCGGCCGGCCGCTGGTGTTCACTGCCTGCTGGTAGGCGGCGTACACCTTCTGCTGGTCGTGGCCACCACGCGCCAGCGCCCAGATCTCGTCGTCGCTCATGTGCGCGACCAGCGCCAGCAGTTCCGGGTAGCGTCCGAAGAAATGCTCACGTACATAGGCACCGCTCTGTGACTTGAAGGTCTGGTAGTCACCATCGACGCATTCCATCATGCGCTGGCGCAGCAAGCCGCTGTGATCGCGTGCCAGCAGGTCGTCCCAGCCACCGCCCCAGATCACCTTGATCACGTTCCAGCCGGCGGCACGGAAGGTGCCTTCCAGTTCCTGGATCACTTTGGCGTTGCCGCGCACTGGTCCGTCCAGGCGCTGCAGGTTGCAGTTGACCACGAACACCAGGTTGTCCAAGCGCTCGCGCCCGGCCAGTGAAATGGCCGCCAGCGATTCGGGCTGATCCATTTCACCATCACCGAGGAAGGCCCAGACCTTGCGGCCCTGGTGCTGCTTCAGCCCGCGGTATTCCAGGTAGCGCATGTAACGGGCCTGATAGGCCGCGGTCAGCGGGCCCAGGCCCATCGATACGGTAGGGAACTGCCAGAACTCCGGCATCAACCGCGGGTGCGGATACGAGGACAGGCCCTCACGCCCGGCTTCGCGGCGGAAGTTGTCCATGCGCTCGGCGCTGATGCGGCCTTCCACGAATGCACGTCCATAGATGCCCGGTGCGGAATGGCCCTGGATGTAGATCATGTCGCCGTCGAAGGTGTCGGTACGGCAACGGAAGAAGTGATCGAAGCCCACGTCATACATGACCGCGGCGGACTGGTAGGTGGCGATGTGGCCGCCGACATTGGAATGCTTGCCGGCGCGCAGCACCATCACCATGGCGTTCCAGCGGATCATCGCGTTCAACCGCCGTTCGATGGCCAGGTCGCCCGGGTAGGCGGGCTGGCGCTCGGGTGGAATCGTGTTGGTGTAGGCGGTCCATGCGCGGGTGTGCAGGTCGCCATGCTGCTGCACATCAAGCTCATCGAGCTGGTCCAGCAGGTAGTGCGCGCGGGGGCGGCCGCCAGCCTTGATCACCGCGTGCAGGGACTCGCGCCATTCGCGGGTTTCCTGCGGATCGGTGTCGAGAGGGAAGTGTGCCTGGTTCATGCTGCGTCTCCAGAGAGCGCCGGCCGGCATCTGCGCGACACCGCCGGCAGGGCGACAGCTCTGGAGCGGAGTCGCGCCGGCAGGGCCGTGGCGCGGGGGCGGCCTTGATGGCTGCCGGGGAGACAAGCGTATGCGGCGCATGGGTTGGCCGGTAGACAGGTGAGGGTTGGGTCTGCGCGAACCTGCGCTTTGCCCGGCGCCGCTGCAATGCGGCTGTCATCGTCGGTGTGCACCCTGCTGGGTTTTCCAGCCTCGGGGTGGTTGGTCGGTTGTGAACAGCGTCAGGATCTGGGAGAAGAGCTACGCCCTGCGGCGCCGCCTGCTGCGTGGCTTCTTCCTTCGGCGTGGTTCACACGCTGCCGATGCCGAGGATCTGGCCCAGGAGGTCTATCTGCGCCTGCTGCGCAGCACCGGCGAAGACGCCGCGGCGATCGAGAACCCTGAAGCCTATCTGTTCGCGGTGGCAGCCAACCTGGCCCGTGAACAGGCACGCTCGCGCTCCGGCCTGCCGCAGATCGAGGACGTCGACCTGCTGGCCGAGGTACTCAGCAGCGAAGAGGACATCGAGGCTGATTTCGAGCGGGCGCAGCGCTGGAGCGGAATCCGTGGCGCCATCGCGCAACTGCCGCCCACGACGCGGCGGGTGATGGAGCTGCACTACCGCGAAGGACTGGATTGCCATCAGGTGGGGGCGCAGCTGGACGTGTCGGTGCACATGGTGCGCAAGCACATCGGCAAGGGGCTGGAAGCCTGCAGGAACGCGCTGGGCGCCAGGAAGGACGGATGAACCAGAAGGAGCCTGCAGCGATGGATGACGAGGTGGCCGAACAGGCTGCGCACTGGTTCCTGTGCAACCGCGAAGGTGACCTGAGCGCTGCGCAGCGCGCCGAGTTCATGGCGTGGATGAAGGGCTCGCCCGAGCACGTGCGCGCGTACCTGCATGCCCTGCATCTGCATCGGCAGGTGGGCGCGGCGATGTCGGTGCACCCGCAGGAACAGGGAAGCAGGGCAGCGCTGCCGATGCTGCCGGCAACGGCGAAAGTGGTGCCGTTGTTCGCCGCGGCCGTGCCCGCACCGCGCGCCGTGGCTGCAGCACGAACGCGCCGGCCGCTCTGGAGGCGGTTGGCTGCGGTGGCGTGCTGCCTGGTGCTGGTGGCCGGTCTGCTGCCGTGGCTGATGCCGCGCGAACAGATGCTGGTCGCCGGGCATGGGCAACTGCGTGAGGTGGTGCTGGCTGACCAGACGCAGGTGCGGCTGAATGCAGACAGCCGTCTGCGGGTGACCATCGGCTGGTTCAGCCGCCGCGTCGAACTGCTGCAGGGCGAGGCCACGTTTGATATCGCAGCGGATCGCCGGCCCTTCCAGGTACGGGTCGGTGATCTGCAGATCCGTGACATCGGCACCGTGTTCGATGTGTCGCGCCGGTTGCAGAGCACGCGTATCGGCGTGGTATCCGGCGAGGTGGAGGTCTGGACCGCCGGTGATGGGCAACGCCGGCTGGCGCAGCTGCCCGCCGGGCGGGTGGTGCAGGTCGATCATCTCAGCCATGCGGTGCAGCCGCTGGAAATACCGATGTCCATGCTGCTGGACTGGCAGCAGCGCCGGGTGTCGTTCCGTGATGAGCGGCTGGACGAGGTGGCTGCTGCGTTCAACCGGCACAACCAGGTGCAGGTGCGGGTGACCGATGACGTGGCGCGGGCGGCGCGCCTGTCGGGCAGCCTGGCGGCGCACCGGGTTGCTGCGCTGCAGGCATTCCTGCAGCGGGACGCGCGCTTCGTCATCCGCCGCGAACAGGACACGGTATGGGTCTCCAGCCGCTGATCCCGGTTGGGCGATGGGCTGTCAGAAAAAATTCATCGAATCGGCGTTCTCCACTTCCGCCGATGCAGGCTCTTACTTGGGAGAAGCCGCTGTCGAATGCCGACGCGGCAGCAGCAGTCCTCTCTCCTGCAAGGAACCGTGATGCGCAAGAAGCTCTATCTGTCGGTGGTACTGGCCTTGTCTCCCTGCCTGGGCGCACATGCGCAGGCGGTGTCGTCCAACGGGCTTGAGACCAAGGTTACTGCAGCGATCGCCGCGCAGCCTTTGAGCCAGGCACTGGAGCAGCTGTCACGCAGCTCCGGCGTGCAGTTCCTGTATGCCGGCGCGGGCAATGCACCCATGGCGGGCGCGGTACCGCGGGGGGCCACCGTCAAGCAGGCGCTGGACACGCTGCTGGCCGGCACCGGCCTGCGCTACACGGTGCTGGACGGCAACGTGATCGCCATCGATGCGGCACCGGCACAGCGCGAAACCGGGCCGGCCACACCGGCACCGCAGCAGCCGCAAGCCGTGGTCGCTCCGACGCTGGGAACGATCAAGGTGATCGCCGCCCATGAGGTGATCGATCAGAAGAAAACCTCGCCGGTGATCAAGGATTCGGTGATCTACGATGAGATGGACAGCTACGGCGATGAGACGCTGGCCGAGAGCCTGATGGCCGCGCCCGGTCTGAGTGCGGTGGAAGATGCGGGCGAACCGCGCTATGTGACCGTGCGCGGCGTGCAGGCCAATCTCAACTACACGACCATCGACGGCATCGCGATCGCAAGCGTGGGTGGCAGTGGCTCCGGCGAGCGCATGAACAACCTGCAGCTGATTCCCAGCGACATCGGCACCCGCACGGACATCTACAAGAGTTTCAGCGCCGAGCAGGCACCGGATGCCATTGGTGGTGTGATCGACATCATCAGCCGCAGTGCCTTTGACCGCTCCGGCAAGTATGTGTTCGCCGACGTGGCCGGTATCTATTCCACGGCCGAGACCAATGTGGGGCGCAGCGCGGGTGGCGACCACAAGACCCTGGGGCACTTCGGCAAGAGCGCCAAAGCGGTGTTCTCCAACCAGTTCGGTGCCGATGACCAGTTCGGCATCGTCGCTGTCGCGCGCTATGAACAGCGCTCGCGCAACAGCGTCAAGCGCTGGGTGGAATCCAACTATTACTACAACGATGCCGGCAAGTACCTAACCGATGGCACCACCGGCCCGGACGAGGCGAAAGGCTGGAACGGCCTGCGCGCGCCGGGCAACTTCAGCACCGGCACCTACACCAACTACATCACCAACTTCGGTGGCTCGGCCAAGCTGGAATGGAAGCCGTCGGACGATCCGTTCTACGCCTCGCTGCTGCTGTACTCGTACCGGTTCTACGAGAACTCGACGATGAACAAGACCGATCTGTATGGCAACGCCAAGTTCCCGATACGCAACCAGAGCGAGGACGGCGGCACCACCCAGATCAACAGCATCTACATCAAGAACCGCCATGACCGCTGGGACCGCAGCAATCGCGGTGCGATCGCCAGCTTCAACTGGGATATCGGCGACCTTTCGCGGCTGACCCTGCGCGCCGGCCACACCGAAGAGACCTTCCACAACACCCAGGTCTACTGGGGCGTACGCGCGTACCCGAGCAACCTGTTCGTCGACTATGCCAACGACAGCCATGGCTTTCCGAACGCGGTGGGTGTCTCGGACTCCAGCCTGTTGACCAGCTCGGCGTTCAAGCTCAATCCCGCGCAGGCCTACATCTCGCCGCGCGACGCCAAGGAGAGCATCGACAACCTGCGTGCCGACTTCAGCTACAACATCGATGCCGATGCGCGCGGCTTCGGTCTCGCTGCTGGTGCCGAGTATCGCCACCTGAAGATCTGGCAGGACATCGATTTCGATTACTACAAGACCAGCGCGACCCTGAACGACTATCTGTATCCGGGTTCGACCCTGCTTGGCAGCGTCCCCGGCTTCCCGCTGATCGACAACCGCAAGTGGCATGACGAGCTGTACCCGAAGCTGGGCAACAACGATGCGGCTTACCCGAATGCCGATTTCACCAGCGACTACAAGTACGTGGAGGACATCGCCAACGCCTACGTCTCTGCGCATTACGCCTGGGACCGGCTGCTGCTGATCGGTGGCCTGCGCTATGACCACACTACCTTCGATGCGTTCAGCCCGTTCAGCGATGATGGCGGTACCACCTACACCTCGGCATTCCGCAAGAGCAGTGGCGGCTACAACAACCTGCTGCCGTCATTGAATGCGACCTTCAAGCTGAGCGAGAACCAGCGCCTGCGCTTCTCCGCCAGCCGCACGCTGGGGCGGCCGACACCCAGCAACATCGCCCAGGCCACCAGCACCAGCTGTGGCGATGACGAACTGGGCGGAGGCTTCTGCACCGTCAAGCAGGGCAATGCCTCGCTGCAGCCGCGCCGCTCGACCAATCTCGACCTGGCCTGGGACCTGTATTTCAACGGCAACAACGGCCTGGTGTCGGTCGCGTTGTTCGACAAGGTGATCAAGGACGACATCTATACACTGACCACGTTCGAGAACATCGGCGATGTCCGCTATCGCGTCACCCAGCCGATGAACACCGATGAGTCCACGCTGCGCGGTGTCGAATTCGCGGTGGCAAACCGCAATCTGCAGTGGGGCCGCCAGCGCTTCGACATGTACCTCAATGCCACCCGACTGGACGGGCAGACCAACTACCGCATCAGTGATGGCAGCGAGCGCCGCCTGGACCGCCTGCTGTACCAGCCGGACTGGTCAGTGAATGGCTCGGTGATCTGGCGCATGCCGTGGAAGAGCTCGCAGCTGCGCGTGTCCGGTACCTACCGCAGCCGCATGCTGGTCGACTTCGGCGATACCCAGTGGCTGGACTCGTACTACGACCCGTACATGACCTTCAACCTGGCCTTCAGCCACAAGGTCAGCAAGCACGTGACGCTGAAGTACGAGGCGAAGAACCTGTTCAATACCCAGCCAACCTACAGCACCGGTCCGAACGGACGCTTCCGCACCGAGATCGATGACTACGGTCGCTTCTTCTACTTCCACATCATCTACAACTGAGGGCGGCCGTCTTGGATACGATCAATCGCAGGCGCTTCCTCGCCCTGTCGGGACTTTCCGCATTGGGTGCGTGGGCCGGGACTGCGCGTGCGCTGGCTACGCAGAGCGATGCGGCAGCACTGAATCCGCGCAATCTGCTGGCCGCGCCGCGCTTTGCCAGTACGCCGTTCACCCTCGGCGTGGCATCCGGTGATCCGTCAGCCGACGGCATGGTGTTGTGGACGCGGCTGGCCACCGAGCCCCTGATGTTCGGTGGCGGCATGCCCACCCGGCCGATGGTGGTGGGATGGCAGGTGGCCACCGACGAGACCATGCGCACCGTGGTGCGGCAGGGAACCTCGCTGGCCCACCCCGAACTTGGCCATGCGCTGCACGTGGAACTGGACGGCCTGCTGCCTGGGCGGCCGTACTGGTACCGCTTCACCGTGGGAGGCCATGCCAGTGCGATCGGACGCACCCACACCCTGCCTGCGGCGAACGCGCCGATCAAGCGCGTACGCTTCGCGGTGGCCGGTTGCCAGCATTTCGAGGAAGGGCACTACACAGCCTGGCGGCACATTGCCGAGCAACCACTCGATTTCGTGTTCCATTACGGCGACTACATCTATGAGGGCGAAAGTCAGACCGGCGTGCGCAAGATGAACGGTCAGCCGTTCACCAACCTGCGCAACCACGTTGGCCCACAGACCTATACGCTCGACGACTATCGCCGCCGCTACGCGCAGTACAAGACCGATGCGGACCTGCAGGCCGCGCACGCCGCATCACCGTGGTTCATGACGTTCGACGACCATGAAGTGGACAACAACTGGGCGGGTGCCGAAGACCAGGACGGTACGCCCAGCGAACTGTTCCTGCTGCGCCGCGCACAGGCGTTCCAGGCGTATTACGAGAACATGCCGTTGCGCGCTTCGTCGTTCCCGCGCGATGGTCATATGCAGATGTTCCGTCGCGCACGCTACGGCACGCTGCTGGACCTGCACCTGCTCGATACCCGCCAGTACCGCAGCAAGCAGGTGGACATGGCGCAGCGCGGACAGGTGGAATCTGTCGAGCGCAGCATTGTGGGTGCGAAGCAGGAGCAATGGCTGTTCGATGGCCTGGCCGATGCCGCGCCACGCTGGCACGCGATCGCGCACCAGGTCTCATTGGGCAATTACATGCGCGAGAAGGACGGCGTGGTGCAATCTTCCGATGACCAGTGGTCCGGCTACCTGTCCAGCCGCCGGCGCCTGCTCGATCACATCCAGAAGGTGGGCTTCGGTAACGTGGTGACCGCCTGTGGCGATGCACACCGTCACTATGCCAGCGACCTGGTGCAGGACAACGTCGATTCCGGGGTGATTTCCAGCGAGTTCCTGGCGACGTCGATCAGCTCGGGCGCTGACGGGCAGGGCGTGGATGCCTATGCAGAGAACCAGCTGCGGCACAGCCCCCACTTGAAAGCGACGACGGACAAGCGCGGTTACGTGCTGTGTGATGTCACCCGTGATGCCTGGATCGGTGACATGAAGACGCTCGATACGGTCATGCGGCCGAACGGCGCGCTGCAGAGCTGGAAGCGCTATGCGGTGGAGCACGGCCGACCGGGGTTGCAGGAGGCCTGAGCCGGCTGTCCTGCCCTGTAGAGCCGGGCACGCGCCCGGCACTACGAAGTGCGTTCAGCCGTGTTCGAAGCGCAACGGTGCGGTGCCCATGGCGGGGTCGCTCGAACCAGGACGGCCATCTTCGGCACGGCCGGCCAGGCGTTGCTCGACGCCCTCCGAGTGCACGATCAGGTCGTACCAGCCTGCGGTCGGTGTCGGGTCCCAGGCCAGCACGGTTTCCGCGCCGGCCACCAGCTGCAGTTCCTGTGCCGGCATGTGGCCCGCGTAGGCGCCGCCCTGCACCTTGACCCTGCGCGCTGAAGGCGATGGATTGCGCAGCACCAGCCGCAGCTGGCCATCGGCGCGTTCCACCTGTGCATGCAGCGGCGCGAGCGTGCCCGCGCCGCGATAGTGGCGATGGAACCCATTCGGCCCCAGCAGCCAGAGGTCGTAACGACCCTGTGCATCCAGCGGCCAACGATCCTGCAACGGGGCACCTGGTACCACGGTGTAACGGCGCGGGATGGCGTCCAGGCGCAGGCGGTCATAGACATGCAGCACGGCCGTGGCGCCATCGCTGGCCAGCTGCAGGGTGAGGCCCTCGCCATCCACCGACGTGGCCTGCACGTGCGGCCGATAGGGCAGTGCCCGCGCCGGACGCACGCCCGGCTCCTGGCGGGCCGGATGCAGGCCATCGGGCAGCGCAGGCACGGTACGGCCGGGCAGGGCGGCGGCGCGCGCTGCGACGGCGGTGACATCCGGCAGCGCCTTGACGAAGGGGCGGGTGTCGCGCTGGGCGAAGTCGAAGGCGTTGCTGAGATCACCGCAGACCGCACGCCGCCACGGCGAGATGTCCGGCGCGGTCACGCCGAAGCGACGCTCGATCAGGCGCAGCACCGAGGTGTGGTCGTAGACCTGCGAGTCGACCCAGCCGCCACGGCTCCACGGCGAAATCACATACAACGGGACACGCGGGCCGAGACCATAGGGGCGGCCGCGCAGCTCGGCGGCATCGTATTTCCCGTCGCCCGGTGCCGGGTTGCGGTGGTACTCGCCCTCGGTGCTGACCGCCGATGCACCGGCCCAGCCATCGCCAAGCGGAGAGGGCGGTGCCGGCGGCGGTACATGGTCGAAGAAGCCATCGTTCTCATCGAACATCAACAGCAGGGCGGTGCGGCTCCAGACCTCGGGATCGGCGGTCAATGCATCAAGCAGGCGCGCGGTATAGGCGGCGCCCTGCGCGGGGCTGGACGGCCCCGGATGCTCGCTGCCGGCCGCATCGGCGATGATGAAACTGACCTGCGGCAGGCGGCCGCTGACCGCGTCCTGGCGCAGCTGCGCCAGACCACGGGTACTGACGCCGCGTGCGCGCAGCTCCGGGTCATGCCCCGGGTCGCCGCGATGCGCCTGGCGGAAGGCCTCGAATCCGGCCAGCGGGTTGTCGGTGAAGTTGTCGGCCATGTCCTGGTAGATCTGCCAGGACACGCCGGCCTGCTGCAGCCGCTCGACATAGCTGGTCCAGCGATATGACTCCGGATAGCCGCCCTGCTCGGGGAAATTGTCGTGCGAATTGGCGATCACCGGGCCGCCTGCGCGGGCCTGGGCATCGTTGTGGCCGGTCCACAGGAACACGCGGTTCGGGTTGGTGCCGGCCTGCATCGCGCAGTGGTAGGCATCGCAGAGGGTGAACGCATCGGCCAGGGCGAACTGGAACGGCATGTCGCTGCGCTGGAAGTAGCCCATCGAATGGTTCTGCTTGGCCTTGGGCCAGTGCGCCATGCGTCCGTGGTCCCACGCCTGCTGTGCGTCAGGCCAGGTGTGGGGCGTGCCTTCCACCCGCATGTAGCCGAAGTGCGCAGCGGTATCCAATGGGAAGGGGGCGATCGCGCGTTGCCCACTGGCGTCGGGCTGCAGCCACAGGCTGCGCGGGCGGTCGCTGCCAGGCAGGGGCGACGCTGGGGCCACGAAGCGGTCGCCGAAACCACGAACGCCCGGCAGGGTGCCGAAGTAGTGGTCGAACGAGCGATTCTCCTGCATGAACACCACGATGTGCTGCAGGTCCTGCAGGCTGCGCGTGCGCGAAGCAGGGGCGATCGCTGCTGCCCGGGCGATGCTGGGCAGCAGCGGCGAAAGGCCGGCGGCGACGCCGGCCTGCAACAGTCGGCGTCGGCCGGTATCGGTCACAGGGTCACACTCACAAGTCCACGCGGAAGGAGATGCCGACGGTGCGCGGGGCGCCGATGAAGGCGTTGTCGCGGCCGTCCACCCCTGCAAGATAGCGCTTGTCGGTCAGGTTGCTCACCACCAGGTTGGCGCCCATCCCCTTCAGGCGCGGCGACAGGGCCTGCAGGTCGAAACCGATGTTGGCGTTGAACACGGTGGCCGAAGGCAGCTTGTTGACGTTGGCCGCATCCAGGTAGCGCTCGCCGAGGTAGCGACCGGACAGGCCGAAGTTCCAGCTCTCACCCTGCCAGTCGGCCGACACCACCAGGATCTGCTCGGGCTGGCCGATCACCTTGGCGCCGTCGACGATGCCCAGCTGCCTGTCGCGCGCGTCGTTGCCACTGCCCAGGTACTTGGAGCGGTTGTAGGTGTAGGCGGCATTGATGCGCCAGCCATTGTCCCAGCCGTAGCCGAAGGCCGCTTCCAGGCCGTTGCTCTCCACGCCGCCGAAGTTCTCGTAGACGCCATCGGTCTCGCCGAGGTAGTCGATGCCGCTGACCAGACCGGCCGGCAGGTAGACGATGCGGTTGTCGAACTTGATGTTGTACAGGGTGACCGAAGCGGTCAGCGGCCAGCGGCTGATGCGCATGCCCAGTTCGATGTTGTCGGCGGTTTCCGGTTCGACATTGCGGAAGCGCTGCGGATCGGTTTCACCCAACACCCCGGAGGGGATCGCGGCGAAGTTCTGCGAGTAGCCGGCGAACAGCTCCATGCCCTCCACACCTGGTGCCCAGGTGAAGCCGGTGGACAGCAGCGGATCGGACTTCGAATCGGACTTCACATTCTCGGCGGCGCCGATCACACGGCGACGGGACTGGTCGACGAAGAACTGCTTCACGCCGAGGCGCGCGCTGAACGGGCCGAAGCGGGCCACGTCCTCGACGTAGTACATCTGCTCATCGACCTTGTACTTGTCTTCGAACTGCACCCAGTAGGGCTGGTGGTCGAAGGCGATGTCCTGGCCGACGTTGAGCAGGCGGTGCCAGTCGCGGCGCACGGAACGGTCGAGCTTCTCCACCCACAGTCCACCGCGGATCGTGTTGTCGATCGCGCCGAAGGTCTGCCGCCATTCGACATCGGCGGTGACGCCCATGCGATCGTTGTCGTAGTGGGAGTGGCGATAGGACTGTGCACCCTGCACATTGCCGGCGTAGCAGTTGGGGTCGTACTCGGCGCTGAAGCCGAGTCGCGGCGTGCAGTTGGCCAGACGCTGGGCGGAACTGCCATCGGGGTTCACGAAGTAGATCTGGCCGCGGTTGCTGCCGCCGTAGACCGTTCTGCCGCCGAGGTATTCCGACTGCGGGCGACCGGCGCCATCGTCGCTGACATCGGCCAGGTACGGCGGCAGCCAGTCACCGCGGCCCTGCATGCGGTGCCCGTAAGCGGCCATCGAGGCTTTGAAACCGTTGCCGCCATCGAAGGCCGCGCGCAGGTAGCCGAAGGTGTTCTCGCGCAGTGCGCGCGAACCGGAGCGGTAGTTCTGGTCCAGATACGGAATGCCGGTCAGGGTGCCGACCAGGCCGTCGCGGTCCGGATTGGTGGCGAAACCCTTCGGTGAAACGCTGGTGTATTCCGGCTCGTCGGCATCGTTGTAGGACAGGTAGCCGGTCAGGGTCCAGCGGTCCAGCTCGGTGATGAACTTGCCGGCGATGTTGTCGTTGCTGGTGTGACCAGTGCCATCGATCCAGTCATGCACGCGCGCCGACGATGCGCTGATCCATGCGCGGGTGTGTCCGCCCAGCAGGCCTGTGTCGTAGCGTACGTAGTACTTGCGTGCTTCATTGTCACCGGCACCCACCACCATGCGCAGGCGCTGTTCCTGCAGTGGATCGCTGGTGAGGAAGTTCAGGGTGCCGCCCAGCGCTTCGTTCGAGCGCGAGGAGATATCGGCAGTGCCCTGGCTCACCTCCACCGTTTCCAGGTCGAGCGTGTCGATGTAGCGGTTGGCCAGCGAGCCGCCGCCATAACCTGAACCGCCATTGGGCAGGCCGTCGATGGTGGTGCCGATCTGCTGGGTATCGCGATTGGTGACGAAGCCGCGCATGCTGATCTGCGTGCCCCAGACCGACGAGCCAGTGGCATCGGCTTCGCTGACGACCACGCCGGGCACTTCGTTGAGCGCGCCATTGACGCTGCTCAGCACGGTCTGCCGGTTCAAGGTTTCCTGGCGCACCGAGGTCTTGGCATAGCTGGTGGCCTGGCCGATCACCTGCACCTGGTCCAGGGTCCGCGCGTCGGCGCTTCGCGTATCGGCTGCATCGCCCTGCGGAGCTTCAGCCAGGGCATCCAGTGCGGGAGCAATCAGCAGGGCAAGCAGCGAGATACGGGGAAAGCGCGCAATCGTTCGCATCGAAACCGGACCTTCAGGGGAGGAAAGTCCGGGAGTGTCGGCAGTGCCGATGACATGGCGGTGACGCGCAGATGCAGGGAGTGTGTTGTGTGACGGCCGGCAACACCGGCGGCGTTCCTCAGTAGCGTGCGTCCTTCGGTTTCGGGTCGCGTGGCCAGTCCTTGGCCTTGCCGGCGAAGTCCGGGCGCGGCTGGTGGATGAAGTAGCTGGCGATATCCACCGCATCCTGGTCGGGCATCACCTGCTGGCCCAGTGGCGGTTCACGGGTCACTGCCGGTGGCATGTTGTGCTTGACGAAGCCAGCGGCCTTGTACAACCGCGCCATGCCGGCACCGATGTTGAAGCTGCGCTCCCCCCACAACGGCGGGAACGCGATATCGCCGCTGGCATCGCGCTGGCCTTCGCCGTTGTCGCCGTGGCAGGCAGCGCACTGCGCGGCATACAGCGCCTGCCCACGTATCGGGTCCGGCGTCAGCGTGCTGTCGATCGGCCCTTCGCTGGGCGCGGCCACGCGTGCACCCTCCGGTACCGGGCGGCTCAGCCACGCCATGTATTCCAGCATCGCGCGCATCTCCGGTGCATCCTTGGCCAGCGGTTTGCCGTTCATCGAACGCTGCAGGCAGCCGTTGATGCGCTCGGCCAGACCGATTTCCCTGCCCGGGCGCGGCATGTAGCGCGGGTAGCTGCCGCCGCCGGTGTTGAAGTAGTGATTGCCGAACGGTCGCTTGCCTTCGGCCATGTGGCAGGAATTGCAGTTCAGATCGTTGCCGACGTTGTCCGGCAGCAGGCGTGCGGTCTCGTTGAGCAGGCGACGGCCGAACATCACCGCGTCTGCGTTGCCGAGGCTGGCGATTTCTTCGGCACTGGGCACGTGGTACTGGCCCACCACCTGGCCGTGGCCGTCGAGGATGTCCAGGGTCCTTGCCACCTCCGCATCCAGGTCCGGGTACAGGTGCTGGTACAGCAGCGTACCGGCACCGGCCAGCAGCACCGCAACCACTGCGCTGGCGACCAACGCTCTGGAACGCTTCTTCGAACGCCTCATTGCGCCGTCTCCTGCGGGACCACATGCACCGGCTTGTCACGCACCACCCGGCGCATGCGCGCCACGTCCAGTTCACTGACCGTACTGGCCTGGTTGCCCCAGCTGTTGCGGATGAAGGTGAGGATGTCGGCGAGCTGCGCGTTGGGCAGCTGCTCGAAGCCCGGCATGGTGAACGCCATCCGGTCATGCGGCGTGTGCGGCGTACGCCCACCGATCAGGGTTACCTGCACCAGCGAGCTGGGATCGTCGGCGAACACGATGGAGTTGCCGGCCAGGGCAGGGTAGATCCGTGGCATGCCACGGCCATCTGCACGATGGCAGGCCTGGCAGTGTTCGGCGTAGGCCAGCGAACCGGCCACTCGATAGTCGCCGCCGCGCAGTGCGGCGGTGGTGGTGTCGGTGCCCGGCGTCCACTGCGCGCTGCGGCCTTCGCGTGCTGGCAGCTGCTTCAGATACCGCGCCATCGCCAGCAGATCGGCGTCGGACAGGTACTGCGTGCTGTGCTCGACCACATCGGCCATACCACCGAAGGCCGCGGAACGATCGGTACGGCCGGTGCGCAGGAACTCGACGATCTCGGCTTCGCTCCAGCTGGCGAGGCCAGTTGATTCGTTGCGCAGGTTCTTCGCATACCAGCCTTCCAGCACCGATCCGGACAGGAACTGGCGGCTGCCGTCATCGGCCATCGCTTTTTCCTGGAAGGCCAGCCCGCGTGGGGTATGGCACGCGCCGCAATGGGCCAGGCCTTCGACCAGTTCGGCGCCGCGTTGCTGGCCGGCATCCAGGGTTGGATCAGGGATGAAACTGCGCGGGCGCGCGAACAGCAGCTGCCACCAGGCAAGCGGCCAGCGCATGTTGGCCGGCCATGGAATGGTGCTGTCAGCGTTGTCCTGCCGGACCGGCTGCACTGCGCCCATGAAGTAGGCATACAGCGCCTTGATCTCGGCATCGCTGGCGATCACGTACGAGGCGTAGGGCATTGCCGGATACAGCGGCTGGCCGTCATGGCGGATGCCACGCCGCACCGCGCGCTCGAAATCCGCATAGTCGTACGCGCCGATACCGGTATCCGGGTCCGGGGTGATGTTGGTCGAGTACAGCGTGCCCATCGGTGTCTGCATGCCAAGCCCACCGGCGAAGGGCTTGCCGCCCGGTGCGGTATGGCAGGCGGCGCAGTCGGCGGCACGCGATAGATACCGGCCCTGCTCGATCAGGGTCGGGTCGTGGATATCGACCTCGGCCTGTTGCCGTGGGGCGAACCAGTACGGTGTGCTGCGGGCGATGCCGTAGGCGGCGGCCAATGTGGCGGCCAAGGCAATGGCGAGCTTGAGCGGGGTGCGCATGCTGGCACTGTGGCCATTCGTGCGAAGGCGTTCATTGATCCGGATCAATGCTTTGGCCGGTCGCTACATTGTGACAAGCTGAATCGATCCTGCGCTGTCATCAACCCGTCATCCAGCTGCGATAGATGACATTGGGCGTGACCGCTAACCTGCCACGCTGTCGCACTTTTCCCCTGACTGCCCATGAAGCGCCTGCTGCTGCTTTTGCTGGCGTGCGCCGGCCTGTGGCTGGCTGCATGCTCTTCTTCCATGACCGCCTCGTCCACCTCGCTCAGCGACCGCCTGATCGCGCCCGGTGGCGTTTCGACCCTGCTTGATCAGCCGCGTATCGCCGCAGCGGTGGCTGCGTTGCCGAACCGGCATGGTTTCGCTGCGGGCCGTGATGGCGTGCCGATCTTCTGGCGTGCTTTCGATCCGGGCGACTATGGCGCGCGCTACCACTACCTGCCGCAGCAGCACCAGAACGGCCTGCCGCTGGATACCGGGCTGAGCCTGGCGGTACCGCAACCGTTCCGCGCGCAGGCGCCGCGTGGCACCGTGGTGTTGCTGCACGGCTGGATGATGAACGGTGATTCGATGCTGCCGTGGTCGCTGCAGCTGGCCGAGTCGGGCTACCGCGTGGTCACCCTGGACCTGCGCAACCATGGCCAGTCCGGCGCTGGCCCCTCCGGGTACGGCACCTATGAATCGGACGATGTGGTGGATGTCATCGCTGCGCTGCGAGCGCGCGGCGAAGTGACTGGCCCGCTGTACCTGTTCGGCGTTTCCTATGGCGCTGCCACCGCACTGTTCACCGCCGACAAGCTGGGCGACCAGGTTGCCGGCGTGGTGGCGATGGAATCGTTCGCCAATGCCGGCGTAGCGATCCGCACCATGATTCCGCATCTGATGGCCCTGCAGCCGGAAGGCTTGAAGGCACAGGCCATCGCTTCGTATGCACGCTGGCGCTACGGCGGCCAGGACATCAACCAGGTGGTGGCCGCCGCCAGCCGCCGCATCGACGTGGACCTGGACCAGGTGGACGTGGCACGCGCGCTGGCCGATACCCGTGCCTGCGTGCTGCTGCTGCACGGGCAGGGCGACCAGCACATTCCGGTCAGCCAGGGGCGTGCGCTGGCACAGGCCAACCCGCGTGCGCACTACATCGAGATGCGCGGCGAAGATCACATCACCCTGCCGCTGCGGTTGGACCTGCTGGCCGGGGTGGTCGATGACTGGATGGCGCGCGACGAACACCACCCGAAGTCCGCGTGCCCAGCGCCCCAATTGCCGGCTCAGGCCGAGTGGCTGGTGCACGGCGTCGATGCACCGGCAAAGACCCCAGCGCGCAGCTGAGCCTTCAGGGCAGGCGGCGGGCCAGTGAACGCGCCGACGCCGCCACGCCCAGCAGCATCGCCGCCACGCACAGGAAGGCAAAGCCCAGGCTGGTGGCGTGGGCGAGCGCGCCGATCGCTGCGGGGCCCGCAAGGATGCCGGCATAGCCCAGCGTGGTGACTGCGGTGATCGCAATGCTCTCCGGCATCGCGCGCTGCTGGCCGGCCATCGAGAACAGGGCGGGCACGATGTTGGCGCAGCCCAGGCCCACCAGCACGTAGCCGACCAGTGCCATCGCGAAGGAGGGCACCAGCGTGGCCAGCGCGAAACCGGCTGCTGCGGTGAAGCCGCCAATGACGATGGTGCGGGTGCGGCCAAGGCGCTCGACGATGCCATCGCCGAACAGGCGCATCGCGGTCATCGCCAGCGTGAACACCGCAAAGCCGGCACCGGCCTGGTCGCGCGGCACATGCCGCACTTCGGCCAGGAATACCGCGCTCCAGTCGAGCATCGAGCCCTCGGCCAGGAACACCACGAAGGCGAGCACGCTGATGAACAGCACGACGCCGTGCGGCACGGCCAGCATCGGGCCATCATGCAGGATGCGCTGCGGGCGCCAGTGCGGGGCCGACAGCAGGGCCACCAGCAGCATGGCCGCCACGGCGATCAGTGACGCCAGCCACAGCGGCGTACCGAGAACCAGCAGGCCGGTCATGCAGCCGGCGCCGACGAAGCCACCAATGCTGTAGAACGCGTGGAAGCCGGACATCATCGGGCGGCCCGCATCGCGCTCGACGGCCACCGCCTGCATGTTCATCGTGCAGTCCATCGCGCCCACACCCGCACCGAACACGAACAGCGTCGCCCCCAGTGCCAGCGGCGTGGGGGCGAGCGTCAGCAGTGGCAGGGCGAGCAGAATCAACGCCGTGGTGGCGATCATCAAGCGGCGTGAGCCCAGCCGCGCGGTCAACGCACCTGCCAGCGGCATCGCCAGCAATGAGCCCAGTCCCAGGCACAGCAGCAGCCCGCCGAGGCTGGCATCGGACAACCCGGCCTTGGCCTTGGCGAACGGCACCATCGGTGCCCAGGCAGCAGTGGCAAAGCCGGGAATGAAGAAGGCAGCGCGGGTCGCGTGCTGCTGGGCGTGGGGAGAAGAAGGCGTCATGCGCGAGGAAGGCTCCAGAGGATCGCCCTCATGAAAACGTTTTCAGATGCGCCGGGCAAGTGCCATGCGTGACATCGAATGTCGAATACGAATGCATCGTCGTGATTCCTCTGGCTTTCCATTGTGAGTAACGCATTCGGGCCATTGTTGCGTTGGTACCTGCAGCAACGATGCGCTGCGTCGATGCTCACGCAACGGCTCGCGCGGATGTCGCGCGCATGGAAGTGTGATCCTCCGCCAGCTTTGCACCAGCAGGAGCGGAATCCTTGGCGGAAGCAAGGACATTTCCTGATACAGGGCCCACGAAGCACCTCCTAAGGTCTCTCCGTCGCGCAGAAGCGACCGGTGCAGGGAATCCCTGCTCACCGCGTTTCCATTCACGGAGGAGATCGTCAATGAACTCATCGCGCGCGCTGAAGCTGGTCGTGGCCAGCGTTCTTGGGCTGGGAGGCGGCGCCGTTGCAGACGGCGCAATAGCAGGAACCAGTACCTGCACGGGTTCGGGGTGCTGGGTCTATCCGCCCTTCCTTCCAAACCCTGGTGGGGGCGGTGGTGTTGGAGGTGGCTGGGGCGGTGGTGACGGTTCGTCCGATCCGCGCGATGAGTATCACAAGATCTCATGGTGTACCGATGCCCCGGGCTACGCGTGGGACGGTCATGGCTGTGATCTCTACAACCCGCCGGTTCTGACGGTGAATGGCTGTGGCACGGCGGGTGGCGTACCGGTGCCGGATTTTCTGGTTGCACCTGGGGCATTGCAGGGCGGTGCGGCGGCGTTCGGAGCGATGTTCAAAGCGGCCTGTGATGCGCATGACATGTGCTACGGAACCCATGGCAATGACAAGCATCAGTGCGATGAACGTCTTCGGCAGGACATGATCGCGGATGGGCAGCAGAAGCTCGGCGGTGCATTCCCGGCATTAGGTGTATTCGTGATAGGCCAGGCCACGGCGTATGCAAGGTTTCTGCAGTGGGAGTGGATCGAGCCCTGGACTTCCCAGCCGGCCTATGACCGGTCGCAGATGGACGCGGCCTGCCGTACATCCAGCGCTGCCTTCAAGAACTACTGCGATCATCTCGGGTTCGGGAGCTGACCATGAAGTTCAGCTGGAAGGCTGCAAGCCTGTTGGCGGTCCTGATCTGCGGTGGCGGACTTTGGCTCCTGGATTCATATGTCGGGGAGGATGTCGATCCGCTGCAATCGGTAGATCATGAGGATCATTTACTGCAACCCTACAGCGACGCGATGGCGGGGATGAAGGCGCATCGTGACGCCGAAGCCATGGCATCCATGAAGAAACCACCGCAGCAGCGCACACTGACGGTGCGGGAGGCGTTTGCTGGCGATCCCCGTCTGATCGCGTTGTCGGTTGAAGAGGCGGCATGGATGGATCGGCATCACTACCCGAAAGCTGCCGACTTGGCAGAGGCAGAGTCGATCGATCCGCGACAACTGGCAGGAACCCGCGATCCGCGGCTTTTGACGATAGCGGGTTCTGCATTCAAGAAGCGTGGTGAGTACATGCTGGCCATGAGCCAGCATTTCGATGCCGGTGCTCATGGTGCTTTGTATGCCTATCAACAAGGTGCGGTTGCCGAGCGCGCGCTCTACGAGGAGCGCTTTGGACCTACGAATCGGGATAGTGCCGGCGTACTTCGAGCTCGCCTGGAGGTGCCACTGGCGCTGGGGGATCACACCGTGCAGTACCTGATGGATACCGTAATGGCCGACGTGGACGCCATGGCGTCACCGAAGCAGGTGCAGATCCAGTCTCGTGAGTTCCTGCGCGCGCTTGCCGAAGATGCTCGACTGCAGGGGTTGGCGCCGCCCAGTGTGGATCCACGCCCGAACGCAGCGCAGTGGAACGACCTGTATCAACTGAGCCGATCGGGCGTCGCAGACCAGCTGGTTACCATCTACGAGCGCCAGTAGCCATGGATATCACCTTCACCTGCAGCAGTCAGTGGATTGCTGATGCCTTTACCGAGCTGCGCCTGTCGTGTGATGTCCCGCTTCGGCGAGACATCACCTGTCCGTTGCCAGTAGTAACCGCTCTGCTGCTGCATGATTCATTTGATCATTCCGAGGTTTTTGAGCGGAACCTGGAACGTCATGAGCGGCTGCACGCGCAGGGAATACTCGAACTGTCGCTCGACCGGGCGCTCAGTGCATGCACGCTGGGGCAGCTATCGACGGCACTGGAAACGATCACCTGCATGCGCCCGGTGCAGCGCATGCAGGGGATTGGGATCGTGACGCAGAATTCCTACAGTCGACGGTTCCGCGCACCGCCAGCGGTGGAGGCCATGCGAGCGTCGGTGCGCTTGTTCAACGCACGGCGTCGGCATGCGGAACGGTCGGGTGTCGAGCGGGCACTGGCCACCTATCTGGTGCTGTTGTCGATCCATCCGTTTGCCGATGGCAATGGGCGCACGGCACGCATGCTGTTTGCCGCCGATGTGCTTGCGCATGATGGCCACGCCGCGCCTCGGTTGATGCTGGGCCTGATTCTGCTGCACCGTGGGCGAGGACGGCTGTTCCACCTCGCTGCCATGTGCGCCCGCACAGGTGACTTTTCGATGCTGGCAACGTGCTACGGCGAGGCATTGTCGTTGGCTGACACATTTCTCCCGGCGCTATGCCCGCAACATGGTCGGCTGGCAGTGCTCGAGGAGTATCGGAAGATCGATGCACTGTTGAAGCGCACACCAGAACCGCACGTCTGAATTCCGACTCCAAAGCCTCACCAGGGATTAACGTCGCCTGCGCAAAGTAGCCCGACGGTCGGCATTCCGCCCGGCCGCTGCCGGAGATCAGCGCATGAGCACCACACCGACCATCCTCCTCGTCCATGGGTTCTGGGGCGGGGCCGCACACTGGGCCAAGGTGATCCTGGAACTGCACCGCAAGGGCCACGACCAGGTGAAGGCGGTCGAGCTGCCGCTGACCTCGCTGGTCAACGACGCCGAGCGGACGCGCCGGATGATCCGCCAGATCGATGGCCCGGTCGTGCTGGTCGGGCACTCGTATGGTGGCGCGGTGATCACCGAAGCCGGCAACCAGCCCAACGTGCAGGGCCTGGTCTACATCGCCGCGTTTGCGCCGGACAGTGGTGAGAGCCCCGGCGGCATTACCCAGCAGCACCTGCCCGAAGCGGCACCGAACCTCGCCCCGGACAGCGATGGCTATCTGTGGCTGCGTGCCGACAAGTTCCATGAGAGCTTCTGCCAGGACCTCAGCGCCGACGAAGGCTGGGTGATGGCGGTGACCCAGAAGGCGCCGCTGGCCAGCACCTTCGGCGATGCAATCAGCGATCCGGCGTGGAAGCACAAGCCGAGCTGGTACCAGCTTTCCAGCCAGGACCGGATGATCTCGCCACAGAACCAGAAGGCCATGGCCGAACGCCTGCAGCCCAAGCGCCTGCTGCAGCTGGAAGCGAGCCATGCCTCGCTGGCCTCGCATCCGGCCGAGGTGGCGGCACTGATCCTGGAGGCGGTGGCGGCCGTCGACGGCTGACGTTTGCCACGGGGCAGCGCCTGCTCAGGCCCGGGCGCCACCCACGACAGCGGAAGCGCAGGAGAGTAAACTCCTGCGCCTGCGGCCCTTGGCCGCCATTCCCCCTTTCCCTCGAGCCGCCGCCAGAGGATCCCACCCCTTCGTGGAGGTCCCGTCGTGTCGTCCGTGCCTGTTCGTTTTTCCGTCCTCTCCCTGCGTCGTCGCCCGTTGGCGAGGGCTCTTGCCCATGGTCTTCTGCTGACCTCAGTGGCCGCTGCCGGCGCCGCCTCGGCGCAGTCCGCACCGGCTGAAGAAGAGGGCAGGACGACCTCGCAGACCCTGCAGACCGTGCAGGTCACCGCCAACCAGCTGGGCACCATCACCGAAGGCAGCGGCGCCTACACACCGGGCACCATCGCCACCGCCACCCGCCTGGTACTGACGCCGCGGCAGACCCCGCAGACCATCAGCGTTATCACCCGTGCGCAGATGGATGACTTCGGCCTGGACGGGATCGATGATGTGATGCGGGTGACCCCGGGCATCAGCATCGTCACCTACGACAGTGAGCGTACCGAGTACTACGCACGTGGTTTTGCCGTGCAGAACTTCCAGTACGACGGTATTCCGATGTCGCGCGACTCGGCCTACTCGGCCGGCAATACGCTCAGCGATACCGCGATCTACGACCGCATCGAAGTGCTCAAGGGTGCCACCGGCCTGCTGACCGGCATGGGCGATCCCGGCGCGACCATCAACCTGGTGCGCAAGAAGCCGGGCAAGGAATTTGCCGGCAGTGCGACGCTCGGCGTCGGCCGCTGGGACGACTACCGCGCCGAAGTCGATGTCGGCGGACCGCTGACCGCTGATGGCCGCGTGCGTGGTCGCGCGGTAGGTGCCTGGCAGGACAAGCATTCCAATCTGGACTTCTACCAGCGCACCAGCAAGGTCGGCTATGCCGTGCTGGAAGCCGATCTGGGCGAACGCACGCTGCTGACCGTGGGTGGCGACGTGCTGGAGAGCGACCCCAAGGGCTCGACCTGGGGCGGCATTCCGTTGCTGGACGGCCAGGGCAATTTCAATGACATGCCGCGCTCGTTCAACAACGGTACCCGCTGGAGTGGCTGGCGCCAGTACGTGCGCACCGGCTTTGCCACGCTGGAACACACCTTCGACAACGACTGGGTGGCCAAGCTGCAGCTCAACCACCAGGTCAACGGCTACGATGCGGCGCTGGCCGGTGCGGCCGGTGGCAATCCCGATCCGGTCAGCGGCGAAGGCGTTTCGTTGTGGCTGGGCAAGTATGTCGGTAAGACCGTCAGCAACGCTGCCGACTTCTACCTGAGTGGCAACTTCGGCCTGTTCGGCCGTCAGCATGAACTGGTGGTCGGCGGCAGCGCGTCGCGCAAGCGCTGGACCAACACCGGTTATTCGCCGCAGCCCGGCTACCCGACCGCCGTTGCCGATTACAACAGCTGGAAGGGTGATATCCCGGAACCGGAATGGCAGCGCGGTTACGGCAACAATGAAGTGACCCGCGAGAACGGCCTGTACGTGGTCGGTCGCTTCGATGTGGCCGACCCGTTGAAGGTGATCGTCGGCAGCCGCCTGGCCAGCTACCGTTCGCCGCAGACGCGCGAGACCGGCGTGTTCGTGCCGTATGCCGGCGTGGTCTACGACCTTGGCGAGCACTATTCGGTGTATGCCAGCTACAGCACCATCTTCAAGCCGCAGGGTGAGCGCGACGAACAGGGCAAGGCACTGGATCCGCTGGAAGGCCGCAGCTATGAAATGGGTCTGAAGGCGGAGTTCTTCGACGGCCGCTTCAATGCCAGCGCGGCGCTGTTCCAGCTTGACCAGGACAACTTCGCCCAGCCTACCGGTGGCAAGACGCCGACCGGCGATATCGCCTATCGCGGATTGATGGGGGTGCGCACCAAGGGCTACGAACTGGAGTTGTCCGGACAACTGGCCGAGGGCTGGCAGGTGCAGGGCGGCTTTGCGCACAAGATCGCCCGCCAGGCAGGGACCAAGGTGTCCACGCTGGAGCCGGAAAACCAGTTCAGCCTGCACACCAGCTACCGCCTGCGCGGCGACTGGCAGGGGCTGACCGTCGGTGGCGGCGCGCGCTGGCAGGATTCCACGTTCGGCACCATCACCAACCCGGCCGATGGTGCGTCGGTGGTCCATCGCACCCAGCCGTACTGGCTGCTGGATGCCATGGCGCGCTACCAGTTCAACGATCGCCTGTCGGCCACCGTCAACGTCAACAACCTGCTGGACAAGCGCTATTACACGATCTTCAGCTGGTACAGCACCTACACCTGGGGCGAGCCGCGCAACGTGCGGCTGGCGGTGACGTACAAGTTCTGATCGCGTTGCGACATGACAAGCCCGCGATGCCGGACGGCATCGCGGGCGTGTGGGTTACAGCGGCAGGTCGAACACCAGCACTTCGGCGTCGTTGCCGTTTTCCAGGGTCAGCTGTGCCTCGTCGCTGACCTGCAGCGCGTCACCCGCTTCCAGGGTGATGCCGTTGACCTGCAGCTGGCCCCGCGCCACCTGCACATACGCGCCGCGGCCGGCAGCCAGGGCGTGATGCAGCTTCTGCTCGCCATCGAGGATGGTGGCGAAGATGCGCGCATCCTGATGGATGTGCAGCGAGCCATCGGCGCCATCCGGCGAGGCGATCAGGCGCAGCTGGCCGCGCTTGCTCTCCGGCGTGAAGTGGGTCTCCTCATACGACGGCGTGATGTTCTCGGTCTGCGGGAAGATCCAGATCTGCAGGAAATGCACCGGATCGGTGGCCGAATGGTTGAACTCGCTGTGGCTGACACCGCTGCCGGCGCTCATGCGCTGCACGTCGCCGTAGCGCAGCACCGAACCGGTGCCCATCGAGTCCTTGTGCTCCAGTGCGCCACCCAGCACGTAGGAGACGATCTCCATGTTGCTGTGGCTGTGGGTGCCGAAACCCTGGCCGCCGGTCACCTTGTCTTCGTTGATGACCCGCAGCGGGCCGAAGCTCACATAGCGGGGGTCGTAGTAGCTGGCGAACGAGAAGGTATGGCGCGAGGACAGCCAGCCATGCTCGGCCAGGCCACGGGTAGCGCTCTTGCGGATCTGCAGCATGATGGAATCTCCTTGTTCGATGGTTTCGATGGGGTGGGGTGGGTTGGTAACCCCTGTGTTTCCCCGTTGGTGAGAAGTATCCGCTTGCACCTTGGGTTTGAAAAACGGATAGTTTTGACAGCCATCATCGAAAATCTCGAATGCTCAAGCTCAGCCTCGATGCCCTGCAGATCCTGGACGCGATCGACCGCCGAGGCTCATTCGCCGGCGCCGGCAAGGCCCTGCACAAGGTGCCCTCGACCATTTCCTACACCGTGGCCAAGCTGGAAGAGGACCTTGGGGTGCAGCTGTTCGACCGGATCGGCCCGCGGGCGGAGCCGACCGAGGCCGGGCGCGCGTTGCTGGAGGAGGGCAGGCACCTGCTGCGTGCGGCCCGGGAGCTGGAACTGCGGGTACGGCGCGTAGCCTCGGGTTGGGAGGCGGAATTGACCCTGGCGGTGGATTCGGTGTTTCCGACCTGGCTGCTGGGGCCGGATATTGCTGCATTCCGTGAGGTGGCGGCGCCGACCCGATTGCGCCTGTTTGGCGAGGCGTTGTCCGGCACCTGGGAAGCACTGCTGGACCGGCGCGCCGACCTGTTGGTCGGTGCACCGGGCGAGGGTCCCAGTGGCGGGGGCTACGTGGTGGAACCGCTGGGCAGCGTGGGTTTCGTGTTTGCGGTGGCGCCGGGGCATCCACTGGCGACCGTGCCGGGTGTGCTGGGCCGCGAGCAGTTGGCGCCGTACTGTGCGATCGCGGTATCCGATTCGGCACGACGCCTGCTGCCACGAACGGTGGGCCTGTTGATGGGCCAGGAGACGTTGACCGTGCCGGACATGGCCAGCAAGTTGAAGCTGCAGTGCCAGGGGCTGGGATTCGGTTTCCTGCCCGAGCCCTGCGCGCGCGCGGCGGTGGCACGTGGCCAGCTGGTGATTCGCGAGGTCGAGGAGCACAAGCCGGAAGAGAACTTCTGGCTGGCGTGGCGCACCGGCGAAGATGGCGCGGCCCTGCGCTGGTGGCGCGAGCGCCTGCGACGGCCGGAGCTGCTGGCGCAGTGGTGGCAGACGATGGCAGAGGGGTAGGGTTCGGCAGGGCTGCGCCCTGCACCCGCCGAATCGACGGCAACGGCAACAGCAACAGCAACGGCAACAGCCAAAGCCAAAGCCAAAGCCAAAGCAACAGCGGGCATTCCGTGGGATGGCGGGGTGGGTCCGCTTGCGGGGGCCGCTGCAAGTACGTCCATGTAAGCTCGGTCGCCGCATCCATGCGGCTCACGCCCCCGCAAGCGGACCCACCCCGCCTTCGACAGATTTCCGCAATCTTTTGGATGGCATGGCCTGATCTTGGTGGGTGTCGACCTTGGTCGACACGTAGATCCACGCCATGCGTGGATGCTCTTCGTTCAATTGTCGAAATATTCGAATTTGATGGAGTCATCCACGCGTGGCGTGGATCTACCAGACATCGGAAACTGTCAGAGGTGGGGCGGTGTCGGATTGCGGGGTGTCAGCCGCATGGATGCGGCTGCCAAGCCTACAGGGACGTACTTGCGGCGTCCCCGCAATCCGACACCGCCCCGCCACCCCGCGGAATGCCAGCTTCTGCTGTTGCAGTTGCTGTTGCCTCTGCAGGTGCAGGGCGCAGCCCTGCCAAAAACACAAAAAAAAAACAGCAGGCCGAGGCCTGCTGTTTCGGTGTAATGGTGCGCCCGGAGAGATTCGAACTCCCGACCGCCTGGTTCGTAGCCAGGTACTCTATCCAACTGAGCTACGGGCGCCAATTACATAAACTTGTTGTGTTGATCGTGTGTGGTGCGCCCGGAGAGATTCGAACTCCCGACCGCCTGGTTCGTAGCCAGGTACTCTATCCAACTGAGCTACGGGCGCGCGGTACACAATCAACTTACTGCCATATTTTACTGCACTTCCAGCGGCGGATGCTGAAGGTCTGTCGAGTGGTGCGCCCGGAGAGATTCGAACTCCCGACCGCCTGGTTCGTAGCCAGGTACTCTATCCAACTGAGCTACGGGCGCCCTGCGACAGGAGCGGAATTATGCGGATGTCGGCGCGAGTCGTCAACGCTTTTGTGAAAATTTTCACCCAACTGAATGAAAAACGCCTTTGCGACAGCCTCCGGGTGTTTCATCCACGCGAAGTGGTCAGCTCGCGTACCCAGGTCCTGCGCAGAAAGCACGCGCAGCTGTGAGGCGACATTCGGCAGTTTCGCCAGCAGCGCCTGCATCGATCCGATAGGCGCCAGCCAATCGTGTTCCATCAGCACCGCCTGCGCACTGCCATGCACACGCGCCATCTGCGCGTCCAGATCCTCGTCCGTGCCGACGGCAGCGTAGTGATTGTTCAGCCCTACGCGCGCCCAGTCGGCGATCAATCCACGTGCTTCGGTGCCGCCGAAGCCCAGCCGGCGCCCGTGCAGCACGCCCTGGCGTCGCGCGATCCATGGCAGGAAGCGATAGATCAGGGGCAGCAACCAGCCACGCGGTGGCGGGAACGTGCGCCAGAAGGGTGTACCGCTGGCGGCCAGCCACAATCGATCGAATGCCTGCGGCTGGCGCCCGGCGTGCACGCAGGCCAGTTGGCCGCCCAGGCTGTGACCACCGATGATCCATGGCAGCGCGTTCTGGCCAGCATCGGCATCGGCGAGCAGTGCTTGGCTGGCCGGCAGGTCGTGGTCGAGGATCTGCCGGTAGCCCCAATCCTGGGCGCGTGACGGGCGCAGCGAACTGCTGCCATTGCCGCGCCATTCGTGCAGGTAGACCGCCACGCCCCTGGCGGCCAGTGCCTGCGCAAGGGGCAGGTAATGGCGTGCGGCCACGCCCAGCGCCGGCAGCCACAACAACCGCGCCAGCGGCTGTGCAGGCACGCAGGCGATGACCTCGTAACAGTGGCCATCGCCGCTGTCCACGGCGAGTGCGCGTGGCGAATCGCTCATGCGTGCGGTGCCGCGCCGAAGTGGTCGAGTACCAGCACCTCGCTGCGGCCGGGCGCGTAGCCCTGCTGCAAGCCGCGCGCTACGTAATCGATGCCGGCTTCGCAGGCGTTGGCCAGGCTCAGCCCGTTGCACAGCTGCGCGGCGATGGCCGAGGCCAGCGTGCAGCCTGTGCCGTGCGCATCCAATGGCAGGCGCGCATGGATGAATTCTTCGCTGCTGACGCCATCGAAGTAACGGTCGACCACGCGGTTGCCTTCATGCAGGTGGCCGCCCTTAAGCAGCACCGCGCCGGCACCCAGATCAAGGAGTGAGGCGGCGGCCTGCTCTGCGTCGTTGCCATTGGTGATGCTGCGGCCGACCAGCAGCTCCGCTTCCGGTGCATTGGGGGTGACCAGGGTGGCCAGTGGCAGCAGCCGTTCGCGCATTGCCTGCAGCGCGCTGTCCTCCAGCAGGCGAGCGCCGCTGGTGGCGACCATCACCGGGTCCAGCACCACGTGCGGTGGTCGATGGCGTTCCAGTGCATCGGCCACGGCGTGGATCACCTCGGCGTTGGCCAGCATGCCCAGCTTCACTGCATGGATGTCGAAGTCGTCGAAGCAGGCCTCGATCTGCGCGCGCAGGAAGTCGATCGGTGGTACGTGCACGGCGCTGACGCCGCGGGTGTTCTGCGCGGTCAGTGCGGCGATCACCGACAGGCCGTGCACGCGATGCGCGGCGAAGGCCTTCAGGTCGGCCTGGATGCCGGCGCCGCCGCCGGAATCGGAGCCGGCGATGGTCAGGGCGGAAACGGGGGTAGTCGGGCTCATGCAGTGATTGTGCCGTGCTGCCAAGTGTGGGGGTAGTGCCGGCCGGGTTGCACCCGGCACCCGCAGAAGCCGGGGCAACAGCAACAGCAACAGCAGCTCTGGATTTCTGCGCGGGAGGCGGGGCGGTGTCGGATTGCGGGGACGCCGCAAGTACGTCCCTGTAGGCTTGGCCGCGCCATCCATGGCGCGGACACCCCGCAATCCGACACCGCCCCGCCTTCGGCAGCTTCCCGGTGACGGTCAGTAGATCCACGCCATGCGTGGATATCGCGGAAATGATCGGAGGGACAACGTAGATCCACGCCATGCGTGGATGACGCCATGCTCAGCGCCGCCAGCGTGCCCATTGCTGGTAGAACACATAGCCCAGACCGGTCAGTCCGGTCAGCAGGGCGGGGGCGAGCAGGGCGTCGTACTGCCAGCGCACGAACAGCCAGGCGCCGATGACGCCGCCTGCAAGGAAGCCGCTGATGATCAGGCCGCTCAGGGTCAGGCGTCGTATCTGCAGCGGCAGTCCGCGCAGCAGGTGGCCGAGGCCGATGCCGAGGTCGGTGAACATGCCGCTGAGATGGGTGGTGCGTACGACGGCACCACTGAAGGTGGTGGCCATCGCGTTCTGCAGTCCGCACGCCATTGCGGCTGCCAGTGCGCCCCAGATCTGATGCTGCTTGAACAGCGGAATGGCCGCCAGCAGCAGCAGTGATTCCAACGCCAGCGCGACGCCGTAGCGGCGGCCGAGCTGCAGTGCGCTGTCCTGGATCAGCAGCCCGCTGACCATCGCGCCCAGTGAGAACGCGATCAGCAAACCCCACAGGTGGCCGACCGCGCGCCAATCCCCCTGCGCCAGCGCCATGCCAAGCTGGCTGGTGCTGCCGGTCATGTGGCTGACCGCCTGGTGTTCAAAACCCAGGAAGCCGACCACATTGACCATGCCGGCCACGCACGACAACGCGACCGCGCCGATCCAGACCCAGGTGGGCAGGCGGATTCCCATGGCAGGCCCTCAGGGCCCGCCGAAGCCGCCGTTGAACTGCAGCTCGTTGAAGGTGCCGCTGGCCGGATCGAAGACCGCGCCCCAGAACTGCGCGCCACCATCGCAGACCCGCACCGCTTCGCGGGCGGGCCGCAGACGGTTGTCTTCAGGCAGATGGAACGCGTTGATGTAGATCACCCGCTTTCCGTCCAGCTCGATGCCGACGTACTGGCGATCGAAATCCATGACGTGCGGCACCTGCGTTTCCAGCGTTGCCAGCTTCGCTTCCAGCTGGTCTACCTGCTGCCGGCTCGGTGCCCAGTAGCCGCTGACCCGCCCGGCCTCGCGGCCGGGGCTGGGGCGCGAGCAGGTGTCGAGCACCTGCGCGGCGATGATCGGGCGGGTGACCACCCAGGATTGGCCACTGCGTTCGGTGGTCGGCACGCTGGCCGGTCCCTGCGTGGTCGCGCAGGCACCGAGCAGCGTGGTGATGGCGACCGCCATCGATGGCAGCAGCAGACGGGTGCAACGGTTCACAACACCTCCGACGCGTAATCGGCCAGCCGCGAGCGTTCACCGCGACGCAGCGTGATGTGCGCGCTGTGTGGCCAGTTCTTGAAGCGGTCCACGGCGTAGGTCAGGCCCGACGTGGTTTCGGTCAGGTAGGGGGTGTCGATCTGTTCGACGTTGCCCAGGCAGACGATCTTGGTGCCGGGGCCGGCACGGGTGATCAACGTCTTCATCTGCTTGGGCGTCAGGTTCTGCGCCTCGTCCAGGATCAGGTAACGCGACAGGAACGTACGGCCGCGCATGAAGTTCATCGAGCGGATCTTGATGCGGCTTGCGAGCAGGTCGTTGGTCGCCTGGCGGCCCCAGGTGCCGCCTTCCTGGTTGTGCGTCAGTACTTCCAGGTTGTCGGTCAACGCGCCCATCCACGGCGTCATCTTCTCTTCCTCGGTACCAGGCAGGAAGCCGATGTCCTCGCCGACGCTGACCGTGGCGCGGGTCATGATGATCTCGCGGTAGCGCTGCTGGTCCATCGTCTGCGCCAGGCCGGCGGCCAGCGCCAGCAGGGTCTTGCCGGTGCCGGCGGTGCCGAGCAGGGTGACGAAGTCGATTTCCGGGTCCATCAGTGCGTTGAGCGCGAAGTTCTGTTCGCGGTTGCGCGCGCTGATGCCCCACACGGCGTGGCTGCCATGGCGGAAGTCATCGACCAGGGACAGCACCACCTTGCCATCGCCGACGATCTTGCTGACACGCAGCTCGACTTCGTCTTCGCCCGGCAGGTAGACGTACTGGTTCGGGTACCACTCCTCACCCTCCTGGGCGAGGACTTCGTAATGGGTGCGGCCCTTGTCGCTCCAGCTGCGCAGATCCTCGCCGTGGCGCTTCCAGAAGTCTTCCGGCAGCTCGGTGGCGCCGGTGTAGAGCAGGCTGAAATCGTCCAGCGCACGGTCGTTCTCGTAGTCTTCCGAAACGATGCCGGCGATGGCCGCCTTGATCCGCAGGTTGATGTCCTTGGAGACGAACACCACCGGGATTTCCGGCGTTTCTTCCTTCAGCGCCAGGATCGCGCCGAGGATGGCGTTGTCCGGGATGACCTTGCCAAAGCTCTTGCCCGCGTCGAAATGACTGGTCTGGAAGCGCAGCTTGCCCACGCTCTGCTTGCCACGCAGCTGCAGGCCCTGCGGCCGCTGCAGCGGAATGCCCTCGGCCAGGTTGTCCAGGCCCGAAGCCTGTACCAGCTCGTTGAGGAAGCGGCTGACCTGACGCGCATTGCGGCTCGCTTCGGTCGTGCCCTTCTTGCCGTTGTCCAGCTCCTCGATCACCTGCATGGGCAGGTAGACATCGTGCTCCTCGAATTTGAACAGCGCGGTGGGATCGTGCATCAGCACGTTGGTATCCAGCACGTAGATGCGCTTGCCTCGGGTCATCATCGGTTCCTGGTTACGGACAGGGAAAAACCACCACGACCTGCTGCAGGGCAGGGTGGTGGCGGACAAAGTGGGCGATGGGACTCACTTGGACGGATGGGCCTTCAGTTCGGCAAGCACGGCGTCGGCATGGCCGGCGACCTTGACCTTGCGCCATGACTGCACGATGCGGCTGTCGGGGGAAATCAGGAAGGTGCTGCGCTCGATGCCACGTACCTGCTTGCCGTACATGTTCTTCATCTTGATGACGTCGAAGGCGGTGCACAGCGCTTCGTCGGCATCACTGACCAGCGGGAACGCGAAACCCTGCTTGGCACAGAAGTTGTCGTGGGACTTCACCGAGTCGCGGGAGACGCCAAGCACGACCGCGCCTGCCTTCCTGAAGTCGGGCAGCAGTGCGTTGAAGTCGATGCCCTCGGTGGTGCAGCCCGGGGTGCTGTCCTTGGGGTAGAAGTACAGCACCAGCCACTGGCCGGCGTAATCGCCGAGGGTGGCCTGGGCGCCGCCGGACAGTGCCAGCGGCAGGGAGAGGGTGGTGCTGTCCAGGGTATCGCCGTTGTTCATGAGGTCCTTCTGTCGAGCCTGGGTTCTTTCTACGACAATTGCATGAAACGCCACGCGCCCGTGAGGAGCGCGCGAAAAATCCGGGTTTCAATCAGAACTTCATCGGGTCCATGATCGCGTCCAGGTTCAAGTGGTCGCAGAACTCGAGGAAATCGTCGCGCAGGGCAGCGATGTGCATGTTGGCCGGCACGCCGATGGTGACCTGTGCGCTGAACATCTCCGCACCGGTCTGCATGGCGCGGTAACGCGTGCTCTGCAGGTTCTCGATGGTGATGCCCTGGCGGTCGAAGAAATCGGCCAGCTGGAACAGGATGCCAGGCTTGTCGGCGGCAATCACTTCCACG
>Ga0265296_1000976_pt1 | contig 36120 bp, 30 predicted proteins | sample MunlanPumphouse1_FD_189073 | JGI IMG/M metagenome (GOLD analysis project Ga0265296, IMG submission 189073) | Groundwater microbial communities from a municipal landfill in Southern Ontario, Canada - Pumphouse #1 | ecosystem: Environmental > Aquatic > Deep subsurface > Groundwater | place...
TGTCATACGAATCAACCGCTTCTGCATGCCGGCCAAGTTCACGTAACGCCAAGCCCCGGTTGTACCACGCATCTGCGAATTCTGGGTTGATAGCAAGTGCTTTGTCATAAGAGTAGACCGAGTCTGGGTACCGATCAAGCTTTCCTAATGCAATTCCGCGGTTGTACCACGCATCTGCGATATCCGGTTTGATGGCAAGAACCTTGTTATACGAGTCGATCGAGTCTGAATACTGTTCAAGTTCACTTAACGCTAAACCCCGGTTGTGCCACGCTTCAGCGAGACCTGAGTTGAGAGAGAGCGCCTTGTCGAATGATTCAACGGCTTTAGCATGCAGTCCAAGATTACTGAGCGCTAAACCCCGGTTGTGCCACGCTCCTGCGAAATCGGGGTTGATAGCAATTGCCTTATCATACGAGTCAACCGCTTCCGAATACCGATCGAGTTTTCCTAATGCAACTCCACGGTTATACCACCCATCTGCCAAATCCGGGTGGAGAGAAAGCGCCTTATCATACGAGTCAACCGCTTCTGAATATCGTTCAAGCTTTCCTAATGAGACTCCACGGTTATACCACCCATCCGCGAAATCAGGGTTGAGAGAGAGCGCCTTATCATACGAGTCAACCGCTTCCGAATATCGATCAAGCTTTCCTAATGAGACTCCACGGTTATACCACCCATCTGCCAAATCCGGGTGGAGAGCAAGAGCCTTGTCATACGAGACAATCGATCCTGAATATCGTACGAGATTGCCAAGCGCTATTCCGCGGTTGTTCCACGCATCGGCAAAATCGGGGTTGATAGCAAGCGCCTTATCATACGAGTCAACCGCTTCTGAATACCGGCCAAGTTCACGTAACGCCAAACCACGGTTGTTCCATGCCCCGGTGAAATCGGGGTTGATTGTTAGCGCCTTATCATACGAGTCAACGGCTTCCGGATGCCGGTCAAGTTCACGTAACGCCAAACCACGGTTGTTCCATGCCCCTGCGAAATCAGGGTTGATTGTAAGCGCCTTATCATACGAGTCAATGGCTTTCGCATGCCGGCCAAGATTACCGAGCGCTATTCCGCGGTTGTACCATGCACCCGCGAAATATGAGTTGATGACAAGTGCTTTGTCATACGAATCGACCGCTTCAGCATGCCGGCCAAGTTCACATAACGCTAAACCCCGGTTGTTCCACGCCCCGGCGAAATCGGGGTTGATTGTTAGCGCTTTGTCATACGAGTCGACCGAATCGCCATACTGTCCAAGTTCATGTAACGCCAGGCCCCGGTTATTCCAGGCATCCGCGAAATCAGGGTTGATCGCTATTGCCTTATCATATGAGGCAACCGCTTCTGAATCACATCCGAGATTACTTAACGCCAAGCCCCGGTTATTCCAGGCATCAGCAAAATCAGGGTTTATCGCTATTGCCTTGTCATATGAGGTACCCGCTTCTGAATCCCAACCGAGAGCACTTAACGCCAAGCCCCGGTTATTCCATGCATCTGCGAAATCAGGGTTGATCGCAACTGCCTTGTCGTATGAGGTAACCGCTTCTGAATCCCGATCGAGCGCACTTAATGTTAAACCCCGGTTATTCCACGCCTCTGCGAAATCAGGGTTGATCGTAATTGCCCTATCAAAAGAGGTGAGTGCATCAGAATCCCATCCGAGATTTTCCAGCACGAGTCCGCGGTTGTTCCACGCATCTGCGAAATCTGAGTTGATGATAAGCGCTTTGTCATACGAGGCGAGAGCTTCTGAATACCGTCCAAGTTCATCCAGCGCTAAACCCCTGCTGTTCCACGCACCGGCATCATTTGGATTAATAGCAATTGCCTTGTCATACGATTCGACCGATTCTTCATGCCGGCCGAGAACTCGTAACACTATTCCGCGTTTGTACCACGCCCTGGCATCGTTTGGGTTGATAACAATTGCTTTCTTATACGAGTCAACCGCTTTTAAATACAGTCCAAGTTCGCTTAACGCCAAGCCCCGGTTGTACCACGCCTTGGCGTCATGGGGGTTGATGGCAATTGCCTTATTATACGAGGTGACCGCGTCTGTATATTGACCGAGTTTATCGAGCGTGACTCCCCGGTTTACCCATACTTCATCGGAATCCGGGTTGATAAAAAGCGCCTTATCATATGATGCAACCGCTTCTGAATACCGACCGAGTCTGTCCAGCGCGAGTCCATGGTTGCTCCACGCTTTTGCGTCATTTGGATTGATAGCAATTGCCTTCTCATATGAGGTAACCGCTTCTGAATATCGACCGAGTCTGTCCAGCGCAACTCCGCGATTGACCCACGCCCCGGCGAAATCCGGGTTGATAACAACCGCCTTGTCATATGAATCAACCGCTTCAGCATGCCGGCCTAGTTCACTTAACGCTAAACCCCGGTTGTTCCACGCATCGATGTAGTCTGGCTTGATGGCAAGCGCATGGTCATAGGAGGCAACCGCCTCTTCATGCCGGCCGAGATCACGTAGCGCGAGTCCACGGAAGTACCATGCTTTCGTGAGATACGGATTGATGGCAAGCGCATTGTCATAGGATGCAACCGCTTCTTCATGCCGTCCGAGATTATCGAGCGTGGTGCCATAATTGTACCACACACTGGCATCATCCGGATTGATAGCAAGCGCATTTTTGAATGAATCGACAACTTCCGCATGCTTTCCGAGATAATGAAGCGCATTTCCACGGTTGACCCAGGCATTAACGTAATCCGGCTTGATAGCAAGCGCATGGTCATATGAGTCAACCGCTTCTTCATACCGTCCAAGTTTTTCCAGCGCGAATCCGCGGTTGTTCCACGCAATTGCGAAATCCGGATTGATGGCGATTCCCTTATCATATGAGGCGACTGCTTCTGAATACTGACCGAGTTTAGCAAAAATGAGCCCATCGTTAAAAAAAAGCTCTGCTCGGTTTTCCATGAATTACAATATACTTACTATTCAGATAATTACTGTTGTGATTCATACCTGTGTAAAGTAATATACAGGCTTTTTGAACTCTGTCGTTTTAATTCGGTCCACAATGTGGCCGGAAAACATCCTGAAAAGCCGGTATCTCCAATAAACAACCATTTAACCCGCCGTACCTGAATGAATCTATGGATCGGACAGAGCACGTCCATATCATCAGCGCCGGTGAGAAGATTGCCATCGCGTATCCGGCCATGTTCCGCGAACTCCCGGGTATATCACGGACTATCATCTTTATCGATAGCACCACACACGAGAGTTCACCAGACCCGGCAACGGACGAGCACCGGCTCGTGGTCCGGAACGCCGTCTCGGCAGTGCAGGAGATCTCTGCGTCGCTCTCGATACCCGTCACCCGGGTGGTGATTTATCCGCCAACCTATGTTTCTGTCCGGTCAAGGCTTGCGAAGATCCGGCGAGAGTACCCGGATGCTCGCTTCACCTTCGATCTCTCTGGCGGCTCAAAAGAACTCTGCCTAGCCATCTTTGCGTTTGCGCCCTGGCTTGGCGGGGAGGTCTTTTCTTCGTTTGACGAGAAGAACGCTCGCCGGGTCCCGCTGCCGGACCGCACCATCAGTTCCCTGCTTGCCAATCCCAATCACCAGATGATTCTCGCGATTCTCCTCCGGAGCAGGGATGCCAGAAAAGGAGCAACCAAAGGGGCAATCCCGGCATTGTGGGTGCCCCGACAGTACCTGTACCAGCAGTTCTGGCCGTTTTATGTTCCCTCCCGGACGAAAAAGGAAAAACCCGGTGATTCCGAAAAGCCGGTCATACGTTACCGGAAGGGTGAGAAGCCGGCCGCAGAATTGTCCCACGCTACCTTCTCCGGGTTTATTCGCACCCTCCGCGATGCCGGGCTCATTGAGGAGGAATATTCTCTGGAGAGCAAGAAAGAGAAGAGCTACCGGATTACGGAAGCCGGGGAGATTGCCTTCCGGTTCTTTTCTGATCCTGCCACCAACTCACTGGTCAAGGGCATGCTGGAGAGTTCCTGAGCAGTTACTTGGGATCATTTTTTGTGCATTTTTAGTGTACAATTTTCTGCCATATTTTCTTTTTTCAAAATTTTTTTAGTCAGACATTGTCTGAAAATTTTGAATCGCGATCACAGGGTGTTAGTTGGTGAGGCTACAATTGGATAATTATGCTACAAAATGCATGTACATGCTACAAAATTTTTGATTCTCCGGCGTGATGGTCCGGAAAATGCAATCAAAATCCGGTTGAAAAAAATTGAGCGGGGGGTGAGGTGGCGATTGAAAATTTTTTGCCGGATATTGTTGCGAATTTTTTTGTGCGAAACGGATCCGGATTTTTTGTAATGAATTTGCCAAAATTTGATCATAATAAGTTCAAAATCAAATAATAAGAATTGTTGAAAATGGTAAATATCAGAAGGATTCCCCGCCTCAGGGCCTCTCCGAGGCATGGCGGGGCAGGAGGTTTTATTCTAAATTATTATCCGGGAGGATGTCGCCCTAATCTTATGGTTGATTAACCCTTTGCGATTCTCTGACACTATCGCGGTGATGATCGGAAAATTTGCAGAGGGTCTGGAGTGCCGACCTTCAGAATTAAATCATAATATTAATGGTTTAATACACTTTTTTCTATTCATGGAATCGAAAACCGTGGGAATCCTTGCTATTATATGTTTAGTTATTGGAGTGATTGGGGTCGTTTTAACCGTTGTTATGCCCCAAAACCTGAACATTCTTTTATTAGCTCTTTTGGCTATCGGAATGTTCCTTGAAAATCATAAAGATTTTATGAATGCATTTTATGGAGAAACCATTGGAATGGTATTGAAGGCAATAAGAATTTTGATTCTCGTTGCGCTTGTTCTCGGATTCGCGTTTTACATTCTTACAAACTTGGGTGTGTGGACCCCGATCTTTATGGCACTTTTATCCATCGGTCTGTTCTTTGCGAACCGGAGCTTCAACCAACTCCAAGTGAGTGTCTGATCCAAAGCATCAGATAACCTCTTTTTATCTTCGCCATATATTTGACGTAAAATGTGCCAGAAACACATCAAACATCCTTCAACGAGATTTCCGGAAATGCCAATCTAACATGCTTCTCCTCGGCATTCTGGCTCAAACCTAAACCGCAGCGTGCGTCATTCACGTCCCCACCCCCTCAGCTCAATTATGATACTTTTTTCATGACTCATGCAGATAATTAATGATAGAACCGCGATCTTCTCGCCGGTCACCTCTTCAATCACTCATATCACCGTAGGAGTCTGATTACCATCGCCGAAATCCCCAAAGAAGAATACGTGCTGAAATGCACATCCGCATGCGCAGGGTGCAGCGATTCGCTGGCACTCCGGTACGTGCTCAAGGCAGCCGGCCCGGACACCGTCATGGTCGTTCCTGCCTGCTGCACGAGTGTCATACAGGGTATCTACCCGAACACCGCGTTCAATGTCCCGGTCTACAATATCGCTTTTGGTGCCGCTGCCGCGTGTGCCTCGGGCATGTCAAACGCGTTCCGGGCAGCCGGAAAAAAGACGAACGTGATTGTTTATGCAGGGGATGGCGGGACGCTTGATATCGGCATCCAGGCAATGTCGGGAGCTTTCGAACGGGGCACCGATTTCCTGTACATCTGTTACGACAATGAAGCTTACGGCAATACGGGTATGCAGCGCTCCGGGGGCACCCCGATGGGAGCAAAGACAACCACCACACCCACCGGTAAGACCGATGCCAAGAAAGACATCGATATGATCATCGCCGCACATGACCCGCCCTACATGGCAACTGCCTGCGCAGCCTACCCGCAGGATATCTTCAAGAAAGTGCAAAAAGCCCTCACCTTCCGGGGTCCCACCTTTATTCACATCCTTGCTCCCTGCCCCCCCGGCTGGCGCTACCCCACCGAAAAGTCGGTTGAGATGGGAAAACTTGCCGTAAAGACCGGCATGTGGGTCCTCTACGAGCGGGAGTATGGGAAAGTCACCATCGGAGCGCAGTCCAAAGTTGCCATGAAAAAACCGCTGCCGCTCGAAGATTACCTCTCGCCGCAGGGACGGTTCAAGGGCATCGATACCAGGGTTGTTGAGATCCTCAAACAGCGGATCGCAAAGAACTTCAAACGGCTGGCAGCCGAAGAGGAGGCGTCAGCATGAAGAAGATTGCAACCGGCAACAAGGCAGTGGCCGAAGCAGTAAAGCAGGCAGCACCCACGGTTGTCGCCGCGTACCCGATCACCCCGCAGACCGAGATCGTTGAGCAGATCGCCGAGTTTGTCACCAGCGGCCAGATGCCAACCAAGTACATCGCAGTCGAGAGCGAGCATTCCGCTATGGCAGCCTGCATCGGTGCAAGCATCACCGGCATCCGTACGTTCACGGCCACCAGCTCCCACGGGCTTCTCTACATGCACGAAATGACCAACTGGGCAGCAGGTGCACGCCTTCCGATCGTGATGGCAAATGTGAACCGTTCTGTAGGACCCGGCTGGAACATCTGGGCAGAGCATACCGATGCCCTGCAGGAACGCGACACCGGCTGGCTCCAGGTATACGTGAGCACGGTTCAGGAAGCCTATGATGCAACGCTCATGGCATTCCGTATTGCAGAGCACAACGATGTGCTCCTGCCGGTGATGGTGAATCTCGACGGGTTTTTACTCTCCCACATCATGCAGCCGGTCGATACCGTTGAATTAGGGGATTTCATTCCTGCACTACACCTGCCCTATGCCATTGATCCCAAACACCCGGCGGGATACGGCACACTGACCGGTCCTGACCAGCAGTTCAAATTCCGCTGGGAGATCGAGCGCTCTATGCGGGACTCGGTCAAGGTCATCGAAGAGACCGAGAAGGAGTTTGCCAAACGCTTTGGCAGGAAGTATGGTTTTACCGAAGACTACCGGTGCGAGGATGCTGACGTGATCGTAATTGCACTGGGCACTCTTGGCAAGGAAGCGGAAGTGGCCGTGGATATCCTTAGGAAGGAAGGCATAAAGGCCGGCTCGATGCGTATCCGCTGGCTGCGTCCATTCCCGGCACTCAACCTGAAAGGAAAAGAGGTAGTGGTCATCGACCGCGATTACTCGTTTGGTTTTGGCGGTATCGTGGCGAATGAGATCAAAGCGAAGACCGGTATCAGCCTTTACAGTGTGATCGCCGGTATTGGCGGACAGGAAGTGACCTACGATGATATTGCAGGTTTTGTCCGCACCCGTCGAATAGGGGAAGAGTTCTGGTTCGGGGTGAACGCCCATGTTTGAGATCCGCATTCATTCCCGCGGCGGGCAGGGCGGCGTTACCGCAGCCCGGCTCCTCGCAATGGCCGCACTCCACGACGGTAAGTATGCCACCGCGTGCCCGTTCTACGGTGCCGAGCGCCGGGGTGCACCGATCGTCTCGTTCGTTCGTATCGATGACAAACCCATCAAGGTCTACAGCCAGATCCGGCAGCCGGACCTGGTGGTAGTGCTCGACGAAAGCGTGATGGATGTTGTCGATGTACTGCACGGGCTGAAAAAAGGCGGCCGTGTCTTTCTCAACAGCGCAAATAAAAAAGAGTTTGCCGGATTTGAGAGCCGTAACGTTGACCTGACCGGCATAGCATTGCGCGAAAACCTTGTGGTTGCCGGCAGTCCGATCTTGAACACACCTGTGCTCGGGGCGCTTGCAAAGATGGATATCATCACTGCAGAATCTGCAAAAAAAGCGATCCGCGAGATGTTTTCCGATGAGCGCAATGTCAAAGCTGCAGATGCAGCCTATAAGGAGATGAGGATATGAGTTCTTCACGCGAGCGCCTTGCGATGAGCCACCCGAAAGAGGGAGCAGCCGGGCAGACCGGGACGTGGCGGGTATTCAAACCCGTAGTTGACCGGGAAAAATGCAATGCCTGCGGGCTGTGCGCTATGTACTGCCCGGACGCTGCGATTGATGAGGACCTCAATGTCGATCTCCGGTTCTGCAAAGGCTGTGGGATCTGTGCTAACGAGTGTCCGAAAAAAGCAATTGAGATGGTGCGGGAAGAAAAGTAATTTTTTTCAAAAACCAGCTTTTTTTTCAATCGAACCGTTCTTTGTCAGAGATAAAAATCCCCCAAAATTCACATGAGGTTTTCATGCAGCGGTACAGGTTTAAAAAAATTGATGCGTTTGTTTCTGGACAATCAACGGGGAATCCGGCAGGATGTGTGTATCTGCCACGTGAGGATGCCCTTTCAGCCGAAAAAATGCAGCAGATAGCCCGGGAACTTGCTGGATGCGTAAGCGAAGTAGTCTATGTGTACCCGGATAATGGCCATACCAGCCTGCGGTTTTTTTCCGCTGAACGCGAAGTTGCGTTCTGCGGGCACGGTACCATTGCTGCCATGTACGATCTCATAAAAAATGACCCGGTTCTTTCCTTGGATCCGATCACCTGTATTCACGTAGGGGAGCAGGAACTGCTCGTCAGAAACGAGATCGCACACGCAGATTCGGTCTTTATCAGTGCACCGCAACCCGTTGAGCAAAAACTAACGACATCTCCCGATGGGGTTGCAGCCGCATTACGGATCGCACCCGACAACATTTCCAAAAAACACCGCATTGCCTGTATAAATGCCGGGCTCTCAACCCTGATTGTCCCGATAGATACTCTCGACACACTGCTATCCATTCATCCGGATCAGCAGAACTTAAAGGAATTTTGTCTCATAAATGCCATTGAGATTATTTTGGTTTTTTCACCAGAAACTTCAGGCGCAGGAAACAGTTACCGGACACGGGTGTTTGCTCCCATCTTTGGATATCTTGAAGATCCTGCAACAGGATCGGGCAATGCGGCGCTGGGGTATTACCTGCTCAAAGAAGGTACATGGAATGGATCTATGATTGCCATAGAGCAGGGAAAGAACCGGGAGCACCCCAATAGTATCCGTATTGTCAGTGACGCATCAAAGGTGCAGCACAGCGTTTTTTTCGGGGGTAATGCGGTGGTACGGATTGAGGGGGAATACCTGATTTATCCTTGAGGAATTTTAAAAAACCATAATCCTCTGCAGATCTCCATTTTTACAATCCGCACCTTCAGTTTTAACTATTTTTATAAAAGAGAGAACGGATTAGAAATTATTTTTAGAATGCAACCGAAACCACTCTTCAATATCTGCCTGTTCAAGCGTGAACGAGGTAATTCCCTGCGCGAGAGGGATCATATCAGCATCACCGTTTTTAAGCATGCAGCCGTTATGGTTGAGGATCATTTCAGCCACGAGCCGTGCTGTGCGATTGTTACCCTCGCGAAAGGCCGGATACGCAACAAGGGAGAAAAAGACAAGCGCAGCCCGTTGGTAAACATCCTCAATACGGTTGGCTGAAAATACCATCTGGTGGAGACTGGCTTCTGATAACAGCCGGTCATCCCCGCCATCGGCCTTCATCACCTGGTTATGGAAGGCGATAACCTGTTCCACCGTGAGATCGTCCATGCAGTTTACCGGTTTGTTCTCCGGAATGGTATTAAATGCTGTGCCATATAAACCCGGGGAATTTCCCGGCTGGGTCTCCTGAATGAAATGGGCGAAAGAGACATGTAATCCTGCATCCAATAATAGGAAAAAAAGGTGATCATTATAGGAATTTTTGACAAGTTAACCGGAAAAACTGCAACGCTCAATCCGAAATCCGCACTCGTGCTCTCCGCAATTACTGTTATTGCGGCAGACGGTGTTATCGATCAGGCCGAGATGAACGATCTCGCAAAGATCTGCCGTGGCGACCGTAAATCCATTGATACTGCAATGGAAGTTTTAAAGGCCAACAAGTTCCCCGGGGTTATTGACATGATCGCAAACGTCCTTGATGAGAAACAGAAGATTGCAACGCTCGCTATTCTCTGCGATCTCGCCATGTCTGACGGAGTGCTTGCCGGAGAAGAAAAGGCGATGCTGCAATTGTACATGGACAAGTTCGGGATTCCTGAAACAAAGATGACCCCCATCATCGAAGCAATTGCAATCAAGAACGATTTCTCGATTTTTTCGTGAAATTTCAATCGTATTCTTTTTTTAATAACCCGTTCACGCTTTACGGACTTCGTTGTAGAGCGATACTACCGATAAGCTCACAAGATTGAGCGTTGTCGCAATATACCAGAGCAGACTCTCTAACGGAGAGAGGGTCGCAATCCAGCCTGACCAGAGCATCAGGCAGATGATCGAGAACGAAAGCAGGGTATCGAGTGCAAGAAATACCATTGGCCGGGAAAAAAATCTGCCCACTTGGGCTAACGTGCAGCATTCGTACCGGGCCGGAAGGTGCAACAGATCCTGCATTGAGTATGCACTGTTCATAACAAGGTCCGCAATTGCCCAGATAATAATCAGCCATCCAGTCGCTGCAAACAATTCCCCTCCCGCAGTTCCTGCCCGAAGGATGCTGATCCCAAAGATCATCTTATAGATACAGAACGGAACGCCAATCGTCAGGCTTAGGAAGAACGGACGCAGGAAAAATCGCTGGATAGCATCAGACTCCCGCGTATATCGGCATGCAGGTGCATCATTGCCGCAAGAAATTTCCCTGTCAGGTGAGGTGGTGTCAGCCATTATTCAGGGAACGTTTGGTGTGGCATGGATATATCTGCTGTGACCCGGTGCTATTTTTGTATTGGGTGCTAAATACGGTACAGGAGTCATGTGCATGGGATTTGAGTGCCATCAGTGCGGGGAGTGTTGTTCCCATCTGGGGCTGGTCCATAGTATACGTAAAGATCTTGGGGACTTTCGCTTTATTGTGTTAAACCAGTATACTTCTGATGAAACTGAAGTAACCATAGACTCCGATAAGCACGATCTCTTCTTGGACAAGAGCATCTTTGCAAAACTTCCCGAGGCCTGCCCGTTCTTCCGGCATATGCCCGGCAGCGAAAAAGCGTACTGCACCGTCCACTTGACACGACCGGATATCTGCCAGGACTTCTCCTGCTGGCGGATACTTATCCTCAATCATACCGGGCGGCGGGTAGGACGTGTCATGTTCCGGCGCTCGCTTGTTACCGATGATGCCTTATTAAACCGGATCTGGGAGAACTGCATCGATCCGTTACCTGATACCGATGACATTGTCTGGGACACAGAAGTAGTCCGTATTCTCACGCGGGCGGGTTATACAGTGAGGCAGTAATTGTGAGACTAAACAAAGGATTTTGCATCAGTAATCCACTACCATAAATCATTCCAGTATCAGGTTGCAGAATTCCTGATATCAGAACGAAAAAGCAATAACCCGATTACACAAAACGACAAGGGTGACTGCTCTTTCCTTTACAGATTTTTTTCTGGCGCTCTACGCAGTTCTCAACATTATCGCGTTTCTCATCTTTGCAAATGACAAGAGAAAAGCAAAGAATAATGCATGGCGGACACCGGAGAACCTGCTGCTGCTGGTTGCTGCGTTCGGTCCCTTTGGAGCGTACGGGGCAATGCTACTCTTCCGGCACAAGACCCGGAAAATAAAATTTTACCTGGTGCCGGTATTTTTGCTCGTCCACGTTGTGGCAATTATCTCCCTGTTACGGTAATTTTCCTCTGCTCCACAGGATTTGAATGTAATATTGACGAGTCCTAAGCACCTGCGATAAACCGACACGAAACCGTCCTTAAATAAAAAAGTTCAATAAAAAACGCAGAAAATGAAAAAATTATGAAATTAGAACCGGGGTTTCCGGTGTTTCGGGAGGCAGTCCCTGCAATATACAGGCCTGCCCTCGGTTGGCTTAAAGGGTACTTCGCATTCCTTCCCACAGTCTGAACAGGATACTTTTGTCATTTCTCGTGGGCCCTGATCTCTTGCGCCGCCAAAATTTCTCTGGCCGCCGAATTTATTTTCTCCAAACATGTTAGTTCTCAAACAGTCATTTGAATAACTGTGCCATTATATAGGTTTTATTGGTTTATAAAAAGTAGTATACTACCCATGTATATCTCACGAAGCTATCAAAAAACAAGATTCGGATAACCCGGTGTTTTAATGTTTCAAAACGCAATAATTATTGGATTTATCTACAGATGGATAAAAAAAACCTGTCCATCAGATTCGTATGAGGAATTGATAGAATGCGATATATTGTGACCGGGGGTGCAGGATTTATTGGCTCCCATATTGCCGATGCACTTGCCAATCGTGGGGATGAGGTCGTTATTCTTGATAACCTTTTTTCCGGCAGGATAGAAAATATTCAGAATCTGGCGAATACACCAACGGTAACTTTTATAAAAGGAAGTGTTACTGATCAGGCACTTCTTCAAAAAGCCTGCAAAAATGCTGATGGCATATTTCATGAAGCTGCAATTACTTCGGTTCCCCGATCGGTGAAAGATCCTCTTGCCTCAAATGAAGCAAATGTGACAGGGACCCTGAATGTTCTGGTTGCCGCCCAAAAATGCGGAATAAAAAAGATCGTCTACGCATCCTCCTCCTCAGTCTACGGGGATACACCCACTCTCCCCAAAAGGGAGGATATGGTACCAAATCCAAAGTCCCCGTACGCAATAACAAAAATGACCGGAGAAAATTACCTGAATGTTTTTCATGAACTGTATGGGATGGACACGATTTCATTGCGGTACTTCAATGTCTTTGGGCCACGGCAGGATCCAAAGTCTGAATATTCCGCCGTTATCCCGAATTTTATTACAAAAGTTCTGCACCACGAATCACCGGTAATCTATGGAGACGGAACGCAGACCCGGGATTTTTCGTATGTGAAAGATGTCGTGCAGGCCAATCTTCGGGCGATGGAGAGTGATGCGCAGGGTGTTTTCAATGTTGCATATGGGAACCGCATTTCGTTAATCAATCTCGCACGAACAATTATGGATGCACTTGGTGAGGATCTGCCTCTCAAATATGAAGCCGGGCGATCGGGAGATATCCATGACTCTCTTGCAGATATTTCTGCAGCACAGAAAGCCTTCGGGTATGCACCGGAATATTCAGTTACAACCGGTCTTAAGGAGACGATTGCATGGTACAAAAATCAGTAACGGGACAAACCGTTTGTGTTGTAGGTCTCGGCTATGTTGGTACACCCCTTGCTGAGGCATTTGCCGAGCACATTTCAACGATTGGATTTGATATCGATCAGCGTAAAGTTGATTCGCTTATCCAATCCGGGTCAAAAATCCAGGCAACAACCGATCCGTCCACAATAAAAGATGCGGATTTTGTCATGATCTGCGTTCCGACACCCGTGACAAAAGCAAAGGATCCTGATCTCGGACCGGTCAGATCGGCAACCACAACCATTGGCAGGAACTTAAAGCGAAATGCAATTGTTGTTCTTGAATCTACGGTATACCCCGGTGTCACCGAAGAGATCGTTATCCCCATTCTTGAGCGGGAATCCGGCCTGAAATGCGGGAAGGATTTTTTTGCCGGTTATTCTCCCGAACGGATCAACCCCAATGATGATGCACATACTCTCGATAAAATCACCAAGATCGTTGCCGGGATGGATGAAAAGACCACCGACAGACTCATCGAGATGTACAGCCATGTCACCAAGGTTTACCGTGCGCCGAATATCAAAACTGCAGAAGCCGCAAAAGTGATCGAGAACATCCAGCGTGATTTAAATATCGCCCTGATGAACGAACTGGCACTTATCTTTGAGCGCATGGGACTTGATACCCAGGCAGTACTCGATGCTGCCGGGACCAAATGGAACTTCCACCCGTACCGCCCGGGGCTCGTAGGCGGTCACTGCATTCCGGTTGATCCGTACTACTTAGTGATGAAGGCTGAAGAGATAGGCTATCACCCGCAGGTGATTCTTGCCGGGCGGGCCATCAATGATTCTATGCCAAAACATGTGGCGAATCTGGCAATCAAGGGCCTCAATGAAGTGGGGAAAGTGATCAAGGGTTCAAAAATCCTGATAATGGGACTAACGTACAAAGAAGATGTTCCCGATACCCGCGAATCCCCGGTTGAAGAAATTGTCCATGAACTCAAGGAGTTCAAGGTGGATGTGTATGGATATGATCCATTGCTTCCTGATGAAGTGATCGAGCGGTTTGGTGCAAAACCGCTTCCCCGGCTGGATATGAAAGTTGACGCGGTGATCATTGCAGTGGCGCATTCGCAGTTCAGGAAGATGCCGGTTGAGAAGATCCGGAAGTTGATGAACGATCATCCTGTTTTGATTGATGTCAGGGGGATGGTGGATGGAAAAACCGCTAAAGCGAAAGGATTCCATTACCGGAAGTTATGAAAAATGCAGTGAATCACTGATATAAATTTGAATGTTTTCACCGTGGAACTCCATGAGTTAATACTTGAAAAATCTCTCAAATTTCCCTGATAATGTTCAATACCGTGTGAGAATGCGACTTCTAAAAACCAGTTATCGAGATAAATTTTTTTTTTAAGAGTCTAATAATCTTGAAAATTTCAGGAGAATGATCTGTCATATCAACCGGGGCTTAACCCCTCACGGGATGGACAAATCACATCCTTCTTCGTAAATATGAAAGTTCCGGCTACCCGACTTTCACTTCTTCCTTGGCCATATATTCAAGATCAAACTTGTAGAAGTGAGTGAACCCGCAGTTCCGGCACCGGACGGTAAAATGCCGGCAACCGATCGTGAGATCGTGGGGGCCGGTGACATGACAGTTCCTGCATTCTGTGGTTTCAACAAGTTGCCACAGATCGTAGCACCCGATCTTCATGAACGTGCCTTCCTTGCTTACGTCTTCTATCCGTGGGACAAAGACCCGGGTCGCCCCGCAGTTTTCACACACCACCTGAGCCTGATTAGGAACCGCATTGATGATCTGATCTGCCATTTGTTTACAATGATAACAGTCCGTGCGGTATTTTGTGAAAATGAACCGGTCGCTCATGAAAGATACTGGATGCGTCCGGGTTCATTAACCTGTTGTTGAGTACCTTCTGACGGTTTTTAAAAAAACAGGTGTTGTACTCTGTATTTTAAGAAAATGTACCATAAACTGACCGGATATGACAAACAGAAGGTACTTCTTTGTGCTGCAACAAAACAGACCTCATTTGATTAGGAGATTTAATTACAAGGCGATAACAATGTAATTTCCATGAAGAAATTCATTGGATTATTTATTGTCATGATTGCCCTGGTTCTGATCAGTGGATGTACCCAGCCGGCACAACCCGCAGCAGTAATCACACCCGTTGCAACTTCAGTTCCAACCGTGCCCCCAACGGTTCCTCCTACTGTAGCAACACCCGTACCAACGGTGATTCCCACGACGGTCATTACAGTCATGTCCACGCCGAAAATCACCTTGGTACCCCAAACCAAAAACACGATATTCTACATGCGGAACAACACGTTCGTTCCCACAGAACTCACCGTACTGCCGGGAACCGGCATAACCTGGGTGAATGAAGACACCGTAGTCCACTCCGTTAAAATCACCGGTACTCACACAGGCATGTTCAACTCAGGCGATATTATTCCCGGAGGTTCATCGGGAAACACTTTTGCCGATGAAGGTGTGTTCGAATTCATCTCCCCCGATCACCCGGATATGAAAGGGACGATTGTAGTAAAGGCGGGTGCATCGGTTGAAGGTGCGCCACCTATGCAGACACCTTCAAAATGATCAGATAATCATTTTTCTTTTTTTTTATCTGATACTGGATACTATCAATGGAGGGATGGCAATCCATTGAGCTATAATAAATCCGGTCCCAAATTTTTTAGTAAATTTAAATATAAGACGAAAACAATGTAATTTATATGAAGAGATTCATTGGTTTTTTCATTCTCATCATTACATTGATCTTGATCAGTGGATGTACACAACCAGCACAGCAAGCAGCAGTAACCACACCAGTTGTAACTACAATTCCAACAGTTCCCCCAACGGTTGCAACGTTGGTACCAACACCTGTACCAACTATGGAGCCTACTACTGTCCCTACACCACAGAGTACGATCCCAATAATAACTAACGTGACTACCGTAGTAAAGACACCTACTCCGGTACAGACTGCCTCGACTAAGATCACCACGATTTATATACGAAATAATTCGTTCGTCCCCCCGGTACTCACAGTTTTACCGGGAACTGGAATCACATGGATGAATGATGACGCAAAGGTTCATGCAATCAAGGCAACGGGCACTCACGCAGGCATGTTTAATTCAGGGGATTTCGTGAAAGGGTCTCTGGTGGACTACACCTTCGGAGCAGATGAGGGTACGTTCGAATTTATCGACACTTACTCAAATGCAACGAGTGTAATCATTGTCAAGAAAGCCGAGTTGTTGAGCGGTTATACCACTGTTCGCCCCACATCAACAGCATAATTTTTCACCTCTCTTTTTTTAATACCAAGTGTTTACCTCAAGGTATCCTGTTCCTGTTAAAACAAAAAAAATGGATATTCCCGATAGCAGGAAAGCACCGGGAAAATCTGATAAAAAAATGTAAAAAAAATAGGTTTAGTAGTCGCCCATGCCCGGAGGCATGCCGCCCATTCCACCCATACCGCCCATACCACCTGGAGGCATACCGCCTTCAGGTGCATGGCTCTTGGACGAGGCAATGACATCGTCAATGCGCAGGATCATAATCGCTGCTTCAGCTGCTGAAGAGATTGCCTGGGTCTTGACCCGGAGAGGCTCGACAACACCGGCTGCTTTCATGTCAACGGCCTTGCCTTCGAACACGTTTAAGCCGTGAGTCTTCTTGCCCTTCTCGTGGGCTGCACGGATCTCGACAAGCATATCGATGGGGTCAAGTCCTGCATTCTCTGCAAGGGTTCTTGGGATAATCTCAAGCGCTGATGCGAATGCCTCAATGGCGAGCTGTGCCCTGCCACCAACGGTTGCGCCGTACTCGCGGAGACGGAGCGAGAGCTCGGTCTCAGGTGCGCCGCCACCGGCAACGACTTTCTTGTCCTCGACAACGACACCGACAACGCGGAGTGCGTCGTGGATAGCGCGTTCGAGTTCGTCGACTACGTGCTCAGTGCCGCCCTTGATGATGATGGAGACTGCCTTGGGGTTCTTGCACTGCTCAACAAAGGTCATGTCTTCGCCACTGACCTTGCGTTCCTCAACGAGCCCTGCCTTGCCAAGCTCTTCTTTGGAGATTGCATCGATCGAGGAGACGAGGGTTGCACCGGTTGCACGGGCAAGCTTCTCCATGTCGCTCTTCTTGACACGGCGGGTTGCAAAGAGTCCTGCCTTTGCAAGGTAGTGCTGTGCAATGTCGTCAATGCCCTTCTGGCAGAAGAGAACATTTGCGCCACTCTTGACGATTTTGTCAACAATACTCCGGACCATGCGCTCTTCCTCATCGAGGAATGCCTGGAGCTGGTCGGGGCTGGTGATGTTGATCTCGGCGTCGACTTCGGTCTTCTTGAACTCGACTGCTGCATTCAGGAGAAGGATCTTTGCATTGACAACCTTCTTGGGCATTGAGGGGTGAACGCGTTCCTTGTCGATGAGTACACCTTCAACAATCTCGGAGTCCTCGATCGAGCCACCGGTCTTCTTCTCAATCTTTATGTTTTCAATGTCAACGGTGCCGTCAGCATCAGTGACCATGGTCACTGCCTTGACAACAAGATCACAGAGTTTGTCCTTGCTGGCCTCTGCGCCTTTTCCGGTCATAGCGGTGCCTGCAATGTTCTTTAAAAGTACCTTGTCGGTGATTTTTATATCGAAGGCGATCTCTTTTAAGAGCTGCTGGGCTTTCTCGGCTGCCTGACGGTAGCCTGCGGCAATGATCGTCGGGTGGACATCCATCTCAAGGAGGTCTTCTGCCTTCTTTAAGAGTTCGCCGGCAATGATGACTGCGGTGGTTGTTCCGTCACCGACTTCATCATCCTGGGTCTTTGCAACCTCGACCATCATCTTTGCGGCCGGGTGCTCGATGTCCATTTCCTTTAAGATGGTGACACCGTCATTGGTGATCACTACATCGCCGATTGTATCGACGAGCATCTTGTCCATACCTTTTGGACCGAGCGTGGTCCTGACTGCACTAGCCACTGCCTTTGCGGCGGTGATGTTCATACCCTGAGCGTCGCGGCCGCGGGTACGGGTGCTGCCTTCTTTGAGAATAAGAATCTGCTGTCCTCCAAGTTGTTGTGACATAAATTTCACCACTTTCGATATAGATTTAGCACTAAAATTGGTTTGTGGTTCTATATAAATATGATCTAAAAAAAGTCAGTCGCCCAGAAGGTCGAGAAGTTCAAAACCGTCCTCAATCCTGTGGAGACGGTCCTCCCCAATCACGAGCGTCTTTCCAATCTTTTTTTGTTTGTGGTAATCGGTGATCACGCACATTGCATGTTTCTTTGCGATTTGGGAAATATTGCCTATAAGAGCTGCCCGTTTCACAACTTTCTGCGCCGTGCCGTAACCGGTGAGGATCGTATGCTTCTCAAACGTCAGAAGCGCCTGAAACGGGGCTCCATGAAGCGTATGCAGGTGCACACCTATCTGTTCCAGGAACTCCATGGGATTCGGAATTCCCGCATCATTCTGGACAGGCTCGGAGCCCATCACTTTTGGAGGTTCGTGCCGGACGAGATCGATCGACTCCACCACGCCCGTGTCAAAAAATTCCTCGATACGAATCGCTACATCAAGAGTTGTACCCATACCGCTCTCGTATTTGCTGATAGTGCGCCGCGATACGCCCAGTACCTGCCCCATATCCCCAAGCGACATGTTACGTCTCTCGCGGAGATCTTTGAGCGCGTCTCCGTTGATGTTTACGTACAACCCACCGGGAGAGGCATAGACCAGTGGGGGGATCTTCTCGACAAAATAGTCGTAAAGCGTGGATGGACTGATCGCATAGATACCGTACCGGACATAGACTGCTCCGCGCTCCAGCTCAGCGTCCCGTGCGCGCTCCCCCACGATGAGCGGGACACCCCCGAGATGCCGTGAGATGACTTCAAGATCGAATGCCACCTCTTCACTTACGGAATCGATATGAGAGACCACCTTGATAATCAGCAACGTCCCGTCGTTACGGGCCATGAGATCAAAGCTCCGCGGACGGATAGTGAATCGCTCTGATACGTCAAAGCCTGCGGTAATCATTACACTGGTGACCAGCTGGAGCTGGCGGTCTTGGGACATGCAGTTACAAATGGATGGAGCGTGCCCATATATTAATATAGACATGCTGATCGGGATCGATGATACGGACTCGCCGCAGGGGATGTGTACCACGTACCTCGGGGCAGTGCTCGCTCGTCGTCTCATTCACCAACACATGCAGATAAAGGAAGCCCGACTCGTCCGGCTCAACCCGAATGTTACGTGGAAGACCAGGGGGAATGCAGCGATCGCATTTGACGTCGATGGCGATCCAGACAAGGCGTTTGAGATCGCATGCGCGACTGTAGAAGAACTCTCTGATTTCTCGTGCGGGAATACTAATCCCGGCGTGGTAGTGACGGAAACGCGGCTCGATCCTGCGTTCTACTACAAAGCGGTGACAGATTTCTGTGAGATTGACGAAGCCGTGAGCATCCTTGAGACTGCCGGAGCACGATACCGCGGCTACAAGAACCGGCGCGGGTTGATCGGGGCAACTGCAGCAGTCGCAAGCGAACTTAAGGATCAGACATCAGAAATTCTGGTGTACCGGCATCCGGAACGCTGGGGAACACCCCGTGAAGTTGACCGGGACAGCCTCTTTGCTGCTGAGTTGGCAACGTTCCCGCACACGTGGGATACGGTGGACGTCGTGAATAATGTGGTTGTATGTGTTCCGCATACGCCGGATCCGGTGCTGTTCGGTATCCGGGGCAAGAATCCGGCGTGGGTTATGGCAGCCCGGCGGCACATCCAGTCAGAACCGCACAGCATTGAACAGTTATATGTCACTAACCAGGGAACAGACGCCCACCTGCTGCCGGGGAAGATCGGGCATCTTTCCGAACTGCTCTCCTATGTTGTTCCGGGGATTGTTACGGATATGCCGAAGACAAAAGCGGGCGGTCATGTCTCGTTTACCATGAAAGACGAAGATTTTGAAGTGCGGTGCATGGCCTACGAACCGACCAAGAATTTCCGGCAGATTATCCGTCAGCTGGTGCCGGGTGATTCGGTGATCGCAGTTGGCAGTTTCAAGAAGGGCAGTATTAACTTAGAGAAGATTCGGATTATCGCACTAGCCCGGCCTACAATTACCCGCCCTCCACTCTGCATCGCGTGCAACAAGCGGATGACAAGCGATGGGAAAGGGAAAGGTTGGAAGTGCAAGAGGTGTGATGGCCGGTCTATAGAACCGGAGATTGAAGAAATTTCCCGGTCGCTGAAAACCGGATGGTATGAAGTGCCGCCTACTGCGAGACGGCACCTGGCTAAGCCGTTGTGCCGTGGAGAGCCGGAACTTAAAACCCAATTTTTTTGAATCGGGAATTGCTTGCGATGTGAGCGATGACCCAATAGTGGAAACTCATGAGAATTTTATAAAATACACTGTCGTAACTGTGGGTTTGGCTAAAAAACTGAACCATGGTTGCTGGGTTGACATTCGTATCATTACAATAGGTATTTCCCTATCCGGTGAAAAAAGATGGATCACTGGAGAACGGTATGGAGATCGACATTCGCACGCTTGCCATTGTTCTGGCTATTGTGGCGGACATTCAGGAGATTGCATTCTTTTTCCAGTACCTGATAAATAAAACGTACCGGGGTGTTGGATGGGGGTTCATTGGCAGTTCTCTTGCGGCATTCGTGTATGTGCTCCTGAAGGCGGCAATGGAAATCCTGTCTATCACCGGGATTACTACCCATGAGAATAGTGAGCCAGGTAAAGGTGTACGGTTCGAGATCTCGGTGCTAAAAGAGATCTGGCGTTCAACAGGGAATGATGCATGATGGGAGATGCGATCCGTATCCTCTACGTCGATGACGAACCCGCCCTGCTCGAGATCGGAAAGCTGTTTCTTGAGAAATCCGGGGATTTCACGGTTACCATTATTGAGTCGGCATCTGCTGCCCTGGATCTCCTTAAAAATGAGCAATTCGATGCCATCATATCCGATTACCAGATGCCGGATATGGATGGACTTGAATTTTTAAAACAGGTCCGGCTTTTTCATGGGGGTATCCCCTTTATCCTTTTCACGGGAAGAGGGCGCGAAGAGGTCGTGATTCTTGCACTCAATAACGGGGCTGATTATTACCTGCAGAAAGGCGGGAACCCCCAGGCGCAGTTTGCGGAGCTCTCGCATAAAACCCGGACTGCAGTAGAACGACGCATTACGGACAGGGCATTTAAGGAGAGTGAAGAGAAATTCCGTGTTCTGGCAGACACTGCACCCGTAGGTATTGCGGTCATTCAGGGTAACAGGAACGTGTACATCAACGACTTTACAGCTCACATGGTAGACTATAGTAAAGAAGAACTTTACTCCAAGAATTTTTGGGATATGATCCATCCGGATTTTCAGGATTTTATCAAAGAGCGGGGATTTGCCCGGCAGCGGGGAGATGTTGCCACAAAATATGGTGTAAAATATCTTACCCGAACAAATGAAGTCCGGTGGGTCTATCCTTCAGCAGGCAACATCATATACGACGGTAAACCAGCGATTGTGGTCACGCTTGTGGATATCACGGAGCAGAAAAAGGCTGAGGAGGAGTTGCAGGCATCCTATGAACAGATGGCAGCAGCCGAAGAGGAATTGCAGGCACAGGTTAGTGCATTGGAAGACAGCCAGCAACAGATCCAGAAAAGTGAACAGGACTATCGCAATATCCTGGAAAATATTCAGGATGTCTATTATCGCAGCGATGCGGAAGGTAACCTGATTCTCGCAAGTCCATCTCTTGCAACACTGCTGGGCTATTCTTTAGTATCAGACCTCTATGGGAAAAGTATCGCAAAGACCCTGTACTACAGTCCAGGAGAGCGGGAAAAAGTCCTTTCGGATATTCAGAAGAACGGGGCTGTCACCAATTATGAAGTGACATTCAAAAAACAGGATGGGACACCGGTTATTGTTTCGACCAGCAGTCATAAGTATTTTGATAGTGATGGGAATTATCTCGGCATTGAGGGTATATTCCGGGACATCACAGCACAAAAACGGGCAGAAGAATCCTTAAAAAAATCAGAGGATCTGTACCGGACGATCTTTGAGATGACCGGAGCTGCCACCATCATTATCGAAAAGGACACAACAATTGCCCTGGCAAACTCAGGGTTTGCTAAGATCTCCGGCTTTTCGATTGAGGAGCTGGAAGGCAGAAAATGCTGGACAGAATTTGTGGTCAAAGAAGATCTCGAACGGATGAAAACGTATCACTCTGATCGCCGTAATGACCAGACGATTGCACCCAGAGTCTATGAGTTCAGGTTTATCAACAGGTCTAAAGAAATCCGACATTGTATCGTTCATGTCGGGGTGATTCCCGGAACAACCCGTAGCGTTGCATCCGTTGTTGACATCACCGAACGTGTGGAGATAGAGCATACACTCAGGGAATCTGAAAACCTGTACCGGACTATTTTTAATAATACCGGGGCTGCGACCATCATTATTGCACCGGACACTACGATCCAGCTCGCCAACGAGGGTTGGATAAACCTGACGGGGGTTCCCCGGGAGGAGCAGGAGAACAAGAAAAGCTGGACAGATTTTATCGACAAAGATGATGTGGAGCGGATGAAGCAGTACCATTACGCGAGACGCAATGATCCAACCATCACGCCGAAGATCTATGAATGCAAACTTATTGATGCCAAAAATACCGTCCATCGCTGCATTGTCTATGTAGACCTGATCCCGGGTTCCCAGAACAGCGTGGCATCACTTGTGGATATTACCGCACGAGTACAGGCTGAGGAGATCTACCAGACAGTCTTTGAAAATACAGGAACTGCCATGGTAATCCTTGAAGAGGATACGACCATATCGCGGATCAATGAGGAAATGGAAAAAATCTGGGGATATTCAAAAGAGAGCGTTGAAGGGCAGATGAAATGGCCGCAACTGATTGTACAAGAAGATCTCAAAAAAATGCTGGAATATCACCACCTCCGGCGAACGAATCCGGGATCAACACCAAAGAATTATGAATTCAGGTTTATCCATAAAAACGGGGAATTACGGCACGCATCACTCACTGCGGCAATGATTCCCGGTACGAAGAAGAGTGTAATTTCCATTCGCGATATCACGGAATTTAAAAATACCGAAAAAGCGCTGCGGGATAGTCAGGCAATTTACCAGCAACTGGAAACTCAGCTTCCTGATTTTGTCATCATTCACGAAGGCGAGAGAATCGTCTTTGTCAATGCGGAAGGAGCGCGCCTGATGGGAAAAACACCGGAACAGATTATCGGGACATCGGTCCTGTCTTATGCTGATCCGTCGTATCATGAGCTGATCAAAAAGAATACCCGGCTCCGGTACCAGGGAGTTGCCGTTGAACCCTATGAGATAGAGCTAATCGCACCATCAGGGGAGCACCGCTGGGTTGTGGTACGAGCAACCCGGGTCCCCAACCGGGAAAGTCCGACAACGTTAACCGTACTTACCGATATCACCGAACGCAAACAGGCAGAAGAGGCACTGAGGGAGAACGAGGAAAAGTACCGCACAATCATCGATAATATGCAGGATCTTTTCTACCGGACGGATTTGCAAGGCAATGTAACGATGGCAAGTCCGCGCGGAGCCATACTCGCAGCATGGGCATCTCCTGATCATATGATAGGGCTTAATGTCACCCGTGATGTATACGCTGATCCCACAGAACGCGAACAATTCCTTGCAGTGCTTGCAGAGAAAGGGGAGGTCAATGACTATCCACTTACTCTCAAAGCCGGTGACGGGACCATCCGTCACGCAACGGCAAGCAGCCATTTTTATTATGATGCACAGGGAAAGGTGCTCGGTGTTGAAGGGATCCTGCATGATGTTACCGAACGCAAAAGGGCAGAGGAAGCTCTGCGACAGGCCAACAAAAAGCTAAACCTTCTCTCGGGGATTACCCGGCATGATATCAACAACCAGCTGAATGCACTGATGGCGTACCTTGGGTTACTGGAAGAGATGCAGCACGATCCTACGCTCAATGAATATTGCCGGAATGCTGCAACTGCTGCCGGGCGAATCTCTACCATGATCCGGTTTATGAAAGAATACGAGAGTATTGGAATCACGACTCCTGCATGGCACGATTGCCGCACACTTGTTGATAGTGCAGCAAAAGAAGCCATACTCGGACAGATCGTCCTGAAAAATGATTTACCCACCGGTTTGGAAGTGTATACCGACCCCCTTATCGTCAAAGTCTTTTTCAACCTGATGGACAATGCGGCGCGATATGGGAGTAAGATTTCGATTATCCGTTTCTCGGTTGAGAGCCGCAATGGCGATCAGGTCATAACATGCGAAGACGATGGTGCCGGCGTAGCTAGAGAAGACAAGGAGAAGATCTTTTTACGGGGTTTTGGGAAAAATACGGGGCTTGGGTTAGCCCTTTCCCGGGAAATTCTCGACATCACCGGCATAAGCATTCGGGAGACGGGTGAAACGGGCAGAGGAGCACGGTTTGAGATGACGGTGCCAAAGGGGGCATGGCGTTTAACAGGAAGTGGTGCATGATGGCAGAAACACCACAGATCTTCTATTCCGAACTTTTCGATCTCGGTGGAGAAGCAATCTTCCTCATTGATAATGAAACCGGAGCAATACTGGAAGTAAATACTGCAGCAAGTGAGATGTACGGGTATTCGCGGGATCTCCTCCTCACGATGAAAAATACAGATCTATCTGCAGAGAGTGAAGATACGCAGAAGTTCACTACTGAAATATCGCAAGGAACAATTCGGGTGCCCCTGCGTTATCATCGCCGGAATGATGGCACTGTTTTTCCGGTTGAGATTATCGGGCGGTTTTTCATCCGGGACGGGCGCCCCTTTCACGTCGCCGCTATCCGTGACATTACTGAACAGAAACGGGTAGAAGAAGCACTACGGGAGAGTCATGATCGTTTCGAACAGATCTCCGACCAAAGTCGGGAGATGGTCTGGGAGGTGGATACCGAAGGACTCTACACGTACGTCAGCCATGCATCCTATGAAATTCTTGGTTTCAATCCTGACGAACTCGTGGGAAAGAAGCACTTTTACGATTTGCATCCCAATGAGGGGCATGAAGCATTTGTTGCCTCGATTTCCGAGGCAATTGCCAAACGAAGTATTTTTCACGACTTCCTGCATGCCCTGCAAACGAAAACCGGGCAGATCGTATGGATGTCCACCAACGGAATACCCATCTATGATGATTTCCACAACTTCCTGGGGTACCGGGGTTCTGACAGTGACATCACTGAGCGCAAGCGGGCAGAAGAGGCACTGCAACAGGCCAATAAGAAGCTCACACTCCTCACGTCCATCACCCGGCATGACATCAACAACCAGCTGACAGGATTGCAGGGATACCTTTCCCTTATTGAGGAGGAACAACCCGATACTGCCAACAATGAATATTTCCAGAAGATTGCAACCGCTGCAGAGCGCATCTCTGCCATGATCCGGTTCACCAGAGAATACGAAGCGATCGGCATAACTTCTCCCGCATGGCAGGACACCCGTAAACTCGTTGAAATGGCGGCAAATCAAGCCTCGCTCGGACATGTCTGTGTGAAAAACGATCTTCCTGACGGAACAGAAGTGTTTGCGGACCCGCTGATCTTCAAGGTATTTTACAACCTGATGGACAATGCGATCCGATACGGCAGGAAGATAACGACAATCCGGTTTTCTGCTGAAGATCGTAATGGTGATCGGATAATCGTGTGCGAAGATGATGGCGATGGTGTAGTTGTAGCAGATAAGCAAAAGATATTCGACCGGGGTTTTGGGAAGAACACAGGGCTTGGTTTAGCCCTTTCCCGTGAAATTCTTGATATCACCGGCATCAGGATTCATGAAACCGGTGAGCCGGGTAAGGGAGCCCGATTTGAGATGATCGTGCCGAAAGATATGTGGCGTACCGTAGCGAAAGGTGTATAATGGCAGATACAATCCGGGTACTCTTCGTTGATGATGAGCCCGAACTGCTTGACATCGGCAAACTCTACCTTGAGAAGAGCGAAACATTTGCCATCGATACGTGCATCTCTGTCCCTGAAGCACTCCTGCGCCTGAACACGGAGCGCTATGATGCCATTGTCTCCGATTACCAGATGCCGGATATGGATGGGATCGCATTCCTCAAACATCTCAAAGCATCGGGGAATACAACGCCATTCATCATCTTCACCGGTCGGGGGCGCGAAGATGTTGTAATCGATGCACTCAACAATGGTGCTGATTTTTATATTCAGAAAGGCGGGGATAATAAAGCGCAGTTCACTGAACTTTCGAACAAAATACGTTATACAGTAACACGGAACCGGGCAGAAGAGGCACGGCTTAAGAAAAACGAGGGACTCGGGGCTTCCTGCGAACAGATCGCTGCAACTGAAGAAAAACTTCAGCAGCAGTTAGATGGACATACTAAAAAACAGGCTGCTCCCGAAATTTCAGAGGGCCAGTTCCGCGCTCTTGTGGAAAACTCTCCCGAGCCAATCTATATACAGGTCAATGGTCATTTCGTGTATCTTAATCAGGCAGCGGCCCGGCTTTTCGGCGCAGATTCTGCGGATCAGCTCTTAAATACCCCCTTTATGGACCGGATCCACCCGGATTTCCATGATCTTATCCGAAGCCGGGTCAGGACGATCATCGAAAATCCCGCACCAGTCCCTCTTATCTACGAAGTATATCTGCGAGTCAATGGAGATCCGGTCGATGTGGAGGTTGCAGCTGCACCAATCCGGTTCCAGAACGCGGAAGGGGTTTTGGTTTTCCTCCGGGACATTACCGACCGGAAACGGGCGGAGGATGCACTGCTTAAGAAAAACGAGGAACTCAATGCTTCCTACGAACAGATTGCTGCAACCGAAGAGGAACTCCGGGCAAACCTGGAGGATCTGACCCGGCAGGAACTGGCACTTCGTGAGAGTGAGACCCGGTACCGCCAGTTTTTCAATACCACGCTCGACAGCGTATTCATCACAACACCTGAGGGGAAGTGGACGGATTGTAATGATTCCTTATTGGAAATTTTTGGCTTTTCGACAAGGGACGAAGTATTCGGCGTGCCTGTTTCTTCGGTCTATGCTTATCCCGAAGAACGTGCTGCATTTTTAAAGCTCGTTGAGCAGGATGGATATATCAAAGAATATCCCATGCAGTTTAAGAAAAAGGATGGAACGATCAGGGATGGTCTCATCACTATTGTGCCCATAAAAAACCCTGATGGTTCCGTCAAAGAGTTTATTGGAACACTCCGGGATATCACGGAATTCAAGAATACCCAAAAGGCGCTTCGGGACAGTGAAGCAATTTATCAGCAGCTGGAAGCACAGCTTCCTGATTTCGTCATCATTCATGAAGGGGAAACCATTGTCTTTGTCAATGCAGAGGGAGCGCACCTGGTGGGAAAAACACCTGAACAGATTATCGGAACATCTGTCCTGTCCTATGCGGCTCCGGCGTATCACGAGCTGATTAAAAAGAACACCCGGCTCCGGTACCAGGGAGTCGCGGTTGATCCTTATGAGATTGAGATTATCACTCCATCGGGAGAGCAACGCAGGGTTGAGGTACGGGCAACCCAAATCTCCAGCCGGAAAAACCCGGCAACATTAACCGTTCTTACCGATATTACGGACAGGAAACGTGCCGAAGAAGAACTGCGGGGAGCCTATGAACAGCTCACGGCTCAGGAAGAAGAGTTGCGGGCACAATATGATTCTCTGGCAATCAGTCAGGCCGAATGGGAATCAACCTTCAATGCCATATCCGACTGGATCACCCTTATCTCTCCCGACGGTAAGATTCATCGCACGAACAAGGCAGTAGAATCCCTGCTCGGTATACCATCAGGGAAGGTACTGGGCAGGTACTGCTTTGAACTTATTCATGGAACTGAATGCCAGATTGACGATTGTCCACGGAGGCATATGCTGGAGAGTAAGAAACGGGAGATCACCGAGAGCCAGATGGGGAATGGAAATGGCTGGGTGCAGGTGACCGTGGATCCGATAATAAATGCCAATGGTAATGTGGTGAGTGCAGTTCACATCGTCAGGGATATTTCCGAACGCACCCGGTCACAAAAAGCCCTCGTGCAGGCAAAAAAGAAACTGAATCTCTTAAATTATGTAACGTTCAACGACATCCGGAATTCAGTTTTTTCACTTTCAGCATATGTTCAGATAATAAAAGATGAAGTCACAGATACACGAATCAATGGATTTATCGATAAACAGGACGAGATACTCCAGAAAATCACCCATTCTCTTACATTTTCACAGAGTTACCAGGATCTTGGCATCAAACCGCCAAAATGGCAGAATGCCAACCATGTATTTCTCCTGGCAATTTCCCACCTGGATTTCCTGAAAATAAATCATACGGTTCAGCTGGAGGGACTTGAAATCTTTGCCGATCCCCTGCTCGAAAAGGTATTCCAGATTCTTGCGGACAATACACTCACGCATGGAAAAACAGCAACCAAAGCGGTGTTTCGGTTTACTCAGGGCCCGGAGTCCGTGACGCTCTTCTTTGAAGACGATGGCGTGGGCATTCCTAAAGATAGTAAGAAGAAAATATTTTCACCGGACTTCCAGAAAAAGAAAGGCGTCGGTCTTTTCCTTGCCGGGGAGATTCTTGACATCACCGGTATTTCTCTCTGCGAAACCGGAGAACCGGGCAAAGGTGCACGGTTCGAGATGACGATTCCAAAAGGTATGTGGCGCATGACAGGAGATGAGTCATAATGGCAGATACAATTCGGGTTCTCTATGTCGATGACGAACCCGGCCTGCTGGATATTGGCAAGCTGTTCCTGGAAAAAACAGGGGAGTATACGGTCGATACGCTCGAGTCTGCCATAGAAGCACTCCGGCAACTTAAAACGAAACGGTATGATGCCATTATCTCTGATTACCAGATGCCGGATATGGACGGTATCGAATTCCTCAAACAGCTCAAAGCATCAGAGAACACAACACCGTTTATCATTTTTACCGGGAGAGGACGTGAAGATGTAGTCATTCAGGCACTCAACGAAGGTGCTGACTTTTATCTCCAGAAAGGCGGTGAACCCAAGTCGCAATTCGCCGAGCTTTCCAACAAGATTCGGTACGCTGTAACGCGGAAACGTGCGGAAGAGGCACTGATCAAGAAGAACGAAGAGCTCTACGCCTCCTATGAACAGATTACTGCAACCGAGGAGGAGCTTCGTACAAATCTGGATAAACTGACCCGGCAGGAAATGGCGCTTAAACAAAGCGAGGAGCGATATCGCTCGGTTGTCAATGACCAGACAGAGATGATTGCCCGGTTTACTCCTGATGGAAACTTAACATTCGTCAACGAGGCATACCGTTCATATTTCGCATCGCTGCTGGACATAAAAGATGTCAAGGGACACTATATCCGGGAAATCCTGCAGGTGAAGAATTATGCTGATGTGGAAAAATTCCTCAGCTCACTCTCCCATAAAAACCCAATCCGTGAAATAGAACGCGTAGTACGGGGAAAAGACGGCGAACAGCACTGGCAAATCTGGTCAGTCCGGGCGCTTTTTAGCACAGATGGTAGTCCTGCTGAATACCAGGTTGTAGGCCGGGATATCACCGATAGTGTCCTGCAGAAAAACACCGAAAAGGAATTGCGGAGAAGCGAACAGCGGTCCCTTGCCGTGAGTATGAATGCCGGTTCCTGGATCTGGGAAGTCGATCCCTATGGAGTTTATCGATACACAAGTCCCGCCGTTGAGCAGATCCTCGGCTACCGGCCCGACGAGTTAGTAGGCAAAATGCATTGCTACGACCTGTTTGAACCCTCTATGCGGGAGGAACAAAAAGCGACCGTGCTTGCTATATTTAACCGCCACGAACCGTGCCGGCATTTTGTAATGCACGCACGCCACCGTAACGGGACTCCTGTTGTCCTGAACACCAGTGCTATCCCGGTATTCAAAGAAGACGGGACTTTTTCCGGGTACTATGGGGTCAATGAGGATATCACCGAGCGCAAGCGGGCGGAAGAAGCGCTAAAACTTAGTGAGATCCATCTTGCAGAAGCGATGGATCTGGCACATCTAGTGAGCTGGGAGTTTGATGTCAGGACAGGTCTGTTCACCTTCGATGACCGGTTCTATGCTCTCTATGGTACGACAGTAGAGCGTGAAGGTGGCAACCAGATATCAGCTGAAGTGTATGCCCGGGAGTTTGTCCACCCGGAAGATCGTGATATCGTTGTAAAATTTATGGAAAAGGCCGATAAAAAAACAGACCTTCATTGCGTATCACAACTGGAACACCGCATAGTTCGCCGGGATGGCGAGATCCGGCACATTGTGGTACGTATCGATGTCACGAAGGATGCAGAAGGCCGGATTGTCAAGACCCATGGGGTGAACCAGGACATCACCGTACGCAAGAGAACTGAAGAGGCACTCCGGGAGTCACGCCAGATTCTTGAGGCAATAATCAATACCATCCCCGTCAGGGTCTTCTGGAAAGATACCAATCTTACCTATCTCGGTTGCAATCCCCCGTTTGCCCATGATGCGGGCTTTGAAAAACCTGAGGATATTATCCGGAAGGATGATTACGCAATGGGCTGGAGCAAACAGGCCGAGCAATATCGGGCTGATGACCGTCTTGTTATTGAGAGCGGGAGACCCCGGCTCCTGATCGAAGAACCGCAGACTACCCCCTCCGGAGAAGAGATCTTTCTCCTCACCAGTAAAGTCCCGTTAAAGAATGCAACCGGTGAGGTCATCGGGGTCCTGGGAACCTACTTTGATATCACCGAACGCAAGATCACGGAGTCTGCCATCCAGGCAATAGTTAAGAGTATGGTGGGTTCAACCGGGCTTAATTCTCTTCGGAAAATAACGGAAAGTGTCAGCTCGTGGTTGGGAGCCGAATGCGTTATGGTCGGTGAGATTCAGCCCGATAACCAGACCGTCAATGTCCTGTCCATGCTCCTTGACGGAAAGGAGATCCCGGATTATTCCTACACTCTCAAAGGTACACCCTGCGACGATGTTGCAGAGCGGGGATTCTGCCTGTATCCCGATAATGTCATCCAGCTCTTTCCGGAGAGCAAGGACCTTATTGAGCTCAATATCCGTGGTTACCTCGGAACACCCCTGCGGAATTCCAGTGGACAGGTTTGTGGGATCCTTTGTGCGCTTTTCCGTAGCCCAGTCCAGGCATCGATGTCAATGCGGGAGATCATGGAAATTATCGCTGTGAAAGCTTCCGCGGAGATCGAGCGCAACCAGATCGAACGTGCACTTCGTGAAAGTCAGAAGATGCTCGCAGAAGCAATGGATCTGGCACATCTTGTGCACTGGGAGTTTGATGTCAGGACAGGTATGTTCACCTTTGATGACCGGTTCTATGCTCTCTACGGTACGACAGCGGAGCGGGAAGGTGGCAACCTGATGTCGGCCGAAGAGTATGCCAAAAGATTCCTCCACCCGGATGACCAGAACCTGGTGAACAATGAGGTGAATAAAGCCTTACAAGCCACCGATCCCGGCTACACATCACTGGTCGGGCACCGGATAATTCGCAGGGATGGTGAGATCCGGCATATTGTCGTGCGGTTCGGAATCACAAAAGACGAAAATGGCAGGACAGTCAAGACCCACGGGGCAAACCAGGATATTACCGAACTAATGCGAATGGAAAATGCCCTGCGGGAGAGTGAAGAGCGTTACCGGCAACTGGTGGAAAATCTCAATGATATTGTATATACCGTAGACACTAACGGCATCATCACGTACGTGAGTCCGGTGGTAGAGCGCCAGTACGGATATTCCTCTTCCGATCTCTTTGGCAAACCCTTTACGGATGTTGTATTCAAAGACGATATTCCAAATCTCCAGAAACGGTTCGCCGAAATGAGCACCGGAATAATTGTGCCGTTTGAGTGGCGACTGAAACATAAAGATGGCAGTCTTTCCTGGGTGAGGTCATCCACCCGCCCGTTACGGGACGATCACGGAACGAGCGGATTTTTGGGTATAGTCTCTGATATCACCAGAGAAAAACAGGCAGAACAGGCGCTGCGGGAAAGTGAAGCCCGTGCCAGGGCAATGATCCAGGCTATTCCCGATCTGGTTTTCCGTATGGATCGCCAAGGCGTCTTCCTGGACTATAAGGCAGACGTCAGCGATCTCTATGCCCAATCCGAGCCAACCCTCGTTGGCCGACGCAACCGGGATATTACTCCCCCGGAATTTGCCGATTTGATTGACTTACAGATTCGCACGGTATTAGAGACGGGTACTACGCAAACCTTTGAGTACGAATTGCCTATTCCGGGACGAGGTGTGCGAAATTATGAGGCACGCATGGTTGCGAGTGGTCTCAATGAAGTCACCGCAATTGTTCGCGATATTACCGAACAAAAGCTGGCGGAAGAGGCGCTTGCTGAGAGCGAGTCATTCAACCGGGGGCTTGTGGAAAACCTGCCCGAGTATCTCTCTGTCTACGGATCTGATGGGATTCTTCTCTACGTAAACCCGGCATCGGCAAACGCATGGGGGTTTGAAGCAGAGGAAATGATCGGCACGCATGTACTGTCCTATATTCCTCTGGAGTATCACAAACTGGTGAATGCCAATATTGCCGTCCGCCAGAAAGGAGGTGACATATCCCCGTATGAGATAGAAATAATCACCAAGAACGCGGTCCGGAGATCGGTTATCGTTAAAGCAACCCAGATCCAATACCAGAACAATCCCGCAATCCTCCTTCTCCTCATTGATATCACCGAGCGCAAGCGGGCAGAAAAAGCACTCTATGAAGCTGCCCAGTACACCCGCAAGTTGATCGAGGTCAGCCTTGACGCACTGGTCACCATCTCTCCTGAGGGTAGGATCACGGACGTCAATGCGGCAACTGAGCAGGTTACCGGATACTCCCGTGATTACCTGATTGGAACAGATTTTTCGGATTATTTCACGGATCTCGTGCGGGCAAAGGAAGGATACCGTAAAGTGTTTGATAAGGGTGTTGTGCTGGATTACCCGCTTGAGATCCGGCACAAGGATGGAAAAATCACCTCTGTCCTGTATAACGCAACGGTCTACCGTGATGGATCAGGAAACGTGCAGGGTGTCTTTGCCGCAGCCCGCGACATTACCGAGCGCAAGCGGGTGGAAGATGCCTTAAAGATGGCAAACAAGAAACTCAACATCCTTTCTTCCATAACCCGCCACGATATCAATAACCAGCTCGCGGTACTCACAGGATACCTTCGCATTCTAGAGAGAAAACAGCCCGATCCAACGCTCATCGGATATTCCCAGAAGGTTGCAGCTGCTGCGCAGCGGATCTCTACCATGATCCAGTTCACCAAAGAATACGAGCAACTGGGAGTGGAAGGCCCTGTATGGCAGGATATCAGTAAGCTCTCAAAAATGGCGGCTGTTGATCTTCTCCCGGAGAACGTTGATCTCAACGTGAATATGGAAAGTTACGAGGTCTTTGCCGATCCCATGTTCATGCTGGTTTTGTACAATCTTTTTGAGAACGCTATCCGTCATGGGGTGCATGTGACAGAAATCTCCGTTCACTTCATAGAAGAGGAAAGCTCAGGCACGCTGATTGTTGAAGATAATGGCGTTGGAATAGCAGCATCCATCAAAGAGAGAATATTTGAAAGAGGATTCGGTACTAATACCGGATTTGGCCTGTACCTGATCCGTCAGATCCTTCCAATCACCGGCTTATCCATTACAGAAACCGGGACTGAAGGAAAAGGCGCTCGTTTTGAGATCCACCTGCCTCCCGGAACATGGCGCAGAGGTCCAGGCTGAACTATCCGGAGGTACGATGCTGCTGATACCACAGATGGTGAGAATACATGAAGGGGAAAATAGGATGGTATTGAATAAAGCGAGTAAATGGCCGGGGGAAACACATTACCGGGAAAAAAATTTGATGTGTAGTGCGAGAGGGTAAGAGAACATGGCACTTGAACTTTTTTCCTATCAGAACAGTATCCTCAATCCTTTGCTGAAGCTGATTGTTCTGGTACTGTTTGTCATTGCAGTGTACGTGTTTTATCGCTGCCGTTTGATCTACGGGGGAAAATTACAGTTAATAGCCACCCTGCTCCTGCTGGGAGGTGTTGCCGGAGTATTGGCGTGGATATTCCGGTACGAGGGGGATTTCTATACCCAGTGGAAATGGGCGGAAAGTTTTTTTTCCCTTGCATTAGCGATAATCACCCTTGTGATTGCGTATATCGTGAGAATGAAATTTAAAAACGCAATTGCCCTGTTCGGTGGAGAACAAAACGGGGGCCAGAGATGATGGATCTTCTTGATTATGCGATAAGTCCCCTGAACCCGGCGCTGAAAATAGTTACATTCCTGCTATTTGCCGCCGTCTTCCTGATCTATCTTGACACACGAAAATATTTCGGCGGGAATGTGAAATCATTTATTGATTTCCTGTGCCTGTTTGCCCTGTTCATGACAATGGGGTCACTCTTCCGTTATTTCGGGGACGGCACGGACTTTGGTTTTACCAGCGCCTATTCCCTGAAATGGGTCCAGAGTATCTGTTACCTGTTTGCAGGAGTGTTCTATATCATTGCTGCAAAAAAACTACTGGCCCTGTTTCCGGGGGATAAATCATGAGCCAGATCGCAGATGAAATTACCAATATCTTATCTCCGGTAATAGGAAAAGGTCTCGCAACATCTGCAGTTTATATGCAATGCAGGAAAATGGCGATTCTGCCACAAGATCTGTCAGAAGAAAATATTGAAGAATTTTCTGAACAATTCAAAAAAGTGATGCAGATTTTTGCCGGTGAGCAGAAAGCCAATGAAATTACCATGAAGATCAGGAATCTAAAAAAATAATTTTTTTGATAACCGTTGTATGCTTTTTTTTTAGCCTTATCTTTTATTCATGCTCAATCGGGCAGATTTTTTGGATCGATAAAAAATTGTGTTGACTCTTACGCAGACTATTTTTCCATTGAGCCTTTTCATTTTTTTTTGGATTTGATAACGGGTTCCATAAAAAACGAAATCGTTGTGCCCGGACCAGAAGAGAGAATGATACACTCGCTGGCAGCTTGCGGATGAACGCCCGCTTTTTTTTTACGGAGCGCCGCTCGATAACAAAGCGTATCTACCTGTCATGCATGTTTTAAAAGACATTGATGTCGGAACATAATCCAAAAATTTTGAGATGAAAAATATGCGGGGCGTACGACCGGTCGTTACCATTAATTCAGCGAAAAAATTTGCCGAGCGGCAGGGTTACCGCTGGGTACCCAACCCGGATCCTGATCTGCCGTACGATGCCATTGCCTACCGCGATCAAGATGCCATTATGATCCGGGTCAGGACAGCCCGGCATTCACCGGGTGAATTCGATCTGTGGGAGGACTTCTTTTCCGATGATTTTGAAATCCTCCGGACCCTGCCAATGCCGGAAAATATCAGCCGCGAACTCTGGGTGCGCTATGTCTGGAGCCGGGTCTTCCAGCGGTACCGGGTCTTTGGAGACAAGTTGATGGAGATTAACATGATCGACCGGGAGAAGCCGGTTTTTAATAAGAGGGGAAAAGGCAATCCATTCTTTAAGTAGCATCTCCGTCAAAGGCCCTGAAACCAAATAAGCCCTATACGGGCTCCGTTTGGCAAAAGGACAAAGGTCAGATCCGGTTCCAGTGGAAGTGCGTCAACACCTGTGGAAAATAGTCTTTTAATCCGTTATTTTTCGAAAATACGCGTTTTAATCAGGATAAAACCTGTCAATTTAGCGGGCTTACAGCAGCCCCTTTTTTGGGGGTTACTTTGGGTCACGCCAGAATATTTCCTGCCTTTGAACACCCGTCATGACCCTGTTTTTGATAAGAGGGGAAAAGGCAATCCCTCCTTTAAGTAGCATCTCCGTCAAAGGCCCTGAAACCAAATAAGCCCTATACGGGCTCCGTTTGGCAAAAGGACAAAGGTCAAATCCGGTTCCAGTGGAAATGCGTCAACACCTGTGGAAAAGTCTTT
>Ga0265296_1000977_pt1 | contig 36087 bp, 29 predicted proteins | sample MunlanPumphouse1_FD_189073 | JGI IMG/M metagenome (GOLD analysis project Ga0265296, IMG submission 189073) | Groundwater microbial communities from a municipal landfill in Southern Ontario, Canada - Pumphouse #1 | ecosystem: Environmental > Aquatic > Deep subsurface > Groundwater | place...
CGTTATGAAGACGAGTTCGTGAAGCACAAGATCCTCGATGCAATTGGTGACCTCTACCTGCTGGGCAATAGCCTGATAGGCGAGTTCAAAGGCTTCAAGTCGGGCCATGCACTGAACAACCAGCTCCTGCGCAAATTGATTGAGCAGAAAGATGCTTGGGAAGTCGTGACCTTCGAAGATGCCAGCACCGCACCGATCTCTTACATGCGTCCCGTTGCGGCGGTGTAAGTAACAACTCTCTTTCTTTAGTTTTTAAAGGCTGCCTTCGGGTGGCCTTTTTTTATTGGCAAACATCCGCCTATAGGGGCCGGCAAGCCGGCTCCTACATTCAAGGCGCCAGCAGTGTGGCCGCATCGACCACGCGGTTGCGCCCGCTATTTTTCGCCTCATACAACGCCCGGTCAGCACTGAGCAGCAACTGCTCCAATGACGCGCTGCTGCGTTTGTCCCAGGTGCTCAAGCCGATACTCACCGTAACTGGCTCACTATCACCCGCAACCGGCGGCAAGTGCTGGATCCCCTGGCGGATACGCTCAGCAATCGCCCGGGCACCGCTGGCATCGGTATTGGGCAGGATCACCGCAAACTCTTCGCCGCCATAACGCGCCGCCAGGTCGGCCGGGCGGCGGATCTGGCTGCCGATCACCTGTGCCACGCTGCGCAGCGCTTCGTCGCCGCCCAGGTGGCCATGGCGGTCGTTGAAGGCCTTGAAGTGGTCGACGTCGATCATCAGCAGCGCCAAGGGCTCGGCGGAGCGGCGGGCGCGGTCCCATTCCAGGGTCAGGCGCTGGTCGAGGATACGGCGGTTGGCCAGGCCGGTCAGGCCGTCGGTGGCTGCCAGTTCTGACAGCACCTTCTCGGCGCGGTAACGCCGCCGTAGTTCCAGGCGCAACATCCAGCTCAACCATAACAGGCCCACACACAACACCCCGGTGGCGCCTGCCGTCAGCCATGCGGCGCGTTGCCAGGCGGCGAATACATCGTCGCTGGCCAAGGCCACCACCACGATCAATGGCAACTGGCCGACATTGGTGAAGGTGTAGAGCCGGGGGGTACCACTGATCGCAGAGATCGCCCGGAAGCTGCCGCTGCCCTCTTGCAGCATGCGCTTGAAGTTGGGGCGCGAACTCAGGTCCTTGTCGATCATGTCCCGTTCGAGCAGGGGCTGCTGGGCCAGCAGGATGCCCTGGTTGTTCAGCAGGTTGATGGTGTTGCCGCTACCAATGGTCAGGCTGCTGAACAACTGGTCGAAATACGCCAAGCGCATGGTCGCCACCGCTACCCCGGTAAATTCGCCATTGGGGCCGGTCACGCGGCGGCTGAAAGCGATGCGCCAGATTTGCTCGCAGTCACAGTGGATCTTGAACGGGCGGCTGATAAACAGGCCGGTCTCGGGGTTTTGCTGATGGATTTGGAAGTAGTCGCGGTCGGCGAAGTTGCGCAGGGTGGGGGCCTGGGTCGACGAGTCGGCCAGCACCGTGCCCTGGGCGTCCAACAGCAGGACTTCGCCTTTGTAGGGCGCTGCGGTGGATTGGTCGAATTGCAGTTGGTGCCGCACATCGCCCGGCAGTCCGGACAAATCCCGACCTGCAGCAGCAATCAGCCCTTGCAGCGCCAAGTCATACAGCTCGACGTTGCGCAGCACATCGGCATTGATCAACTGGGTGATATTGCTGGTGGAGCGCTGGGCGGTCTGTAACGTGCTGGCGTGCTCGCGGATCAGCAGCACGGCGACGATGATCAGAATCAGCACAACGGTGAGGCCACTGCCCAGAATCAGCAAAAGCTCCGGGCGTGCAGGCAGTTTAAGGGCGCGGCGTTGACTCATCGGACTGACTTCGGCGGTGACGATGATGGCAGTTTAATTCCGCGCGCCTGAAATTAAGCAATCGGCGAAAAAGATAATTCGCCGTCAGAACACATTGATCGGGTAGTCGACGATTACCCGGTACTCATCCACATCACGGTCCACCGCCGAGTAGCCATTGCTGCCACGGTTAGTCGCCCATTGCAGGCGTACCGCCAAGTCCTTGGCCTTGCCGCCCTGTACCACGTACTTGAGGTCGATATCCCGTTCCCAGTGCTTGGCATTCTTGCCGTCGGCGCTGTACCAGGCCGAGTAGCCGCGGCTGTTGGGGTCGACCTTGGTCAGGTCGGTCTTGCCGCTGATGTACGACACCGCGGAGGTCAGGCCGGGCACGCCAAGGCCAGCGAAGTCGTAGGCGTACTTGAGCTTCCACGAGCGCTCGTTGGGCCCGTTGAAGTCCGAGTATTGCTGGGAGTTGTCCAGGTACACGCTGTCGCCCTGGGCGATGTAGTCGAACGGCGTGTTGCCATTGACCCGCTGGTACGCGGCCGTGACGCTGTGATTGCCCACGCCCACGGTGAAATGCAGGCTGTAGGTGTTGTTGTCGATATCCCCCAGCAGGGCATGGCCGGTGTCTTGGGTGTGGTAGAAGTGCAGGCCGGGGTTGAGACTGACCAGGTCATTGAGCGCGTAGGTGTAGTCCAGGTCGTAGTAGTACTGGTTCCACACGTCCTTGAGTTCAGAGGCGTACAGGTTGCTGGTCAGCCCTGGCAGGCCGCTCCAGGCCACGCCGGCCCAGTTCATGTGCTGGCTGTCCTGGCCCTTGGGCAGCGCGCCGTAGCTGGTGCCGATACGCCCGTGGCCGCTCTGGTTATAGAGCTTGGCGAAACTCGCCTGACCCCCTTCGAACATCCAGCCGTCAAGGCTGTGGTTGGTCAGGCTGACGCCACGAAAGGTCTCGGGCAGCATGCGCGTCATGCCACCGGCAATCACCGGGTTGTTGAGGAACAGGTCGCCGGCTTTGAGTTCGGTGTCGAAGGCGCGCATTTTCAGGGTGCCGCCACCGGTAGAAAACGAGCTCGGCGCTTTGCCGTTGCCGCTGCCGTACGGCAGGATGCTGGAGCCGTCGGTGCCACCACCGCCGTCCAGTTTCAGGCCGAGCATGGCATGAGCGTCCAGGCCAAAACCCACGGTGCCTTGGGTGTAGCCAGACTCGAAGACCCCGAGGAAGCCTTGGCCCCACTCTTTGCTGTCGTCAGTGTGGATGTCGCGGCGGTCGCGGTTCATGTAGTAGTTGCGGGTGTTGATAGTGAGGCTGGAGCCTTCGACGAATCCGTCGGTGGGAGGGGCATCTGCGGCATGGGCGAGAGGGGAGATAGTTGCTGCAATCGCGAGGAATAACGGGGTGAATGTCAGCGCGGGTTTCACCGGGGAAGCTCCTTTGGATGAGTCTGAACGGCCAATGTTGTGGGGTGTTCCTGGCCTTTTTTACGGCAAAAAAAAGCCGCTGAAGTCAGCGGCTTTAAGACAGATTCCCAGTGTAGAGCCCTGGAAATAAGTCGAGGGAAATAGCAGGGCGGGTCGGCTGTCTTTGCCGTCTCGCTCGTCGATGCGACATATTGGCGCAGGCGAGCGGTACGGTACAGAGTGTAACAAGATAATGACTGTTGCCCAAATCGCAACAGTCGAGACGGCGATCTACCTATGGGGATGGGCTTGTGTGGGAGCGGGCTTGCTCGCGATAGCGGCGTGTCAGTCGGTTAATCGGGCACTGACACACCGCTATCGCGAGCAAGCCCGCTCCCACATTTTGATTGTGTAGTGGTTTAAAAAAATTAGATGGGCAGGGTGATACCAAAGGTATTGCCACCGTGTTCACTGTGCACAAACACATCCCCGCCATGCATCAAGGCAATCGCCTTGACGATGGCCAGCCCCAACCCATGATTGGCCCCGCTGTTACTGCGCGAGGCGTCGACGCGGTAGAAGCGCTCGAACAAGCGCGGCAGATGTTCGCGGGCGATCAGCTCCCCTGGGTTGGTCACGCCAATCAGCACCTGCTGCTCCTGCGTTTCAATCCGTACCTGGATCTCCTGCCCCGGCGAGGTGTGCTGCACGGCATTGTTCAGCAGGTTGATCAGCGCCCGGCGCAAATGAGCCTTTTCGATCTGGACCTGGGCATCGCCGACCACGGTGACCCGCACCTGGGCGTCTTCGAGGATAAAGTCCAGGTACTCGAGGGTCGTCGCCACCTCATCGGCCAGGGAGCACTCAATCAGTTTGGTGGCCTTGCTGCCCTGGTCGGCGCTGGCCAGGAACAGCATGTCATTGATGATCGAGCGCAGGCGCTCCAACTCTTCCAGGTTCGATTGCAGCACTTCGAAGTAATGCTCGGCGGAGCGGCCACGGGTCAGCGCCACCTGGGTCTGGCCGATCAGGTTGGTCAGTGGCGAGCGCAGTTCGTGGGCCACGTCGGCATTGAAGGACTCCAGGCGTGAGTAGGCGGTTTCCACCCGCTCCAGGGTCGAGTTGAAGGAGTTGACGAACTGCTTGAGCTCCGGCGGCAACGGCGACAACTGCAAGCGCCCCGACAGTTTGGGCGGTGCCAGTTTTTGCGCCTCATCCGACAGCTTGATCAACGGTTTGAGACCGATGCGCGCGACCCAGAAGCCCAGCAGCGAAGCCAGTACCACGCCGACAAACGACAGGCTGATCAACGCCATCAGCAGATGGTGCTGGGTGGCGCGGAAGTTGGCGGTGTCGATGGCGATCATAAAGCGCAGCGGCGGGCGCTGGTCCTTGGCCGGGAACTGACTGACCAGCACCTTGAACGGATAGGCGTGGCCCGGCAGGTACAAATCACGCTTGCCCGTGGGGCCGGCGGCGAATTCGCGGATACGTGCGTCGGGTTTGCCGTACTCATAGGTCGGGTCACTGCTCACCACCCAGAAACGAATGCGCGTGTCCTCTTCCCCCAGCAGCTTGAGTTTGCTGGCCATCTTCACCCAATGATCCGGCGTGCCGAAACGCGTGATCGACGACTCCAGCACACTGTAGCGCGCATCCAACTCGGCCCCCGGCAACAAGCCCAGGCCACGGTCCACCTGCTGGTACAACGCGCCACCGATCAGCAGGAAAATCACCAGCGCCACCAGGGTGAACATGCCGCTCAGGCGCAGGGCAATCGAGTTACTCGACACTGCGATTCTCCAGCACATAGCCCATGCCGCGGATGGTGTGCAGCAGCTTGTGCTCAAATGGCCCGTCGAGCTTGGCCCGCAGGCGCTTGATCGCCACTTCGACCACATTGGCATCGCTGTCGAAATTGATGTCCCAGACCATTTCCGCAATCGCCGTCTTCGACAGGATTTCGCCCTGGCGCCGGGCCAGGACGCTGAGCAGCGAGAACTCCTTGGCGGTCAGGTCCAGGCGCTGGCCGGCGCGGCTGGCCTTGCGGCTGATCAGGTCGATCCACAGGTCGGCGATGCTCACCTGTACCGGCTCATGCCCACCGCTGCGCCGGGTCAGGGCTTGCAGGCGCGCCACCAGTTCGAGGAAGGAAAACGGCTTGCCCAGGTAATCGTCGGCGCCTTCGCGCAGGCCGCGAATGCGGTCTTCCACACGCTCGCGGGCGGTGAGCATGATCACTGGCGTCTGCTTGCGGGCCCGCAGTGCGCGCAGCACGCCAAAGCCGTCGAGGCCGGGCAGCATCACATCGAGCACGATCACCGCGTAGTCGCTTTCCAGGGCTAGGTGCAGGCCCTCGATGCCGTCGCGGGCCACGTCCACGGTGTAGCCTTGTTCCGTCAGCCCGCGATGCAGGTAGTCGGCGGTTTTTTCTTCGTCTTCAATAATCAGGACGCGCATGACCCCGCCTCAATGTGTGGTCGCCAACCCGAGGGCCGGTTTGGGTCTGTGGAAAAGTTTCTCAAGGTACAAGTATATGACCGGCGTGGTGAACAACGTCAGCGCCTGGCTCACCAGCAACCCGCCGACCACCGCGATCCCCAGGGGCTGGCGCAACTCCGCGCCGGGGCCTGGGCCGAGCATCAGCGGCACCGCGCCCAGCAGGGCGGCGAGGGTGGTCATGATGATCGGCCGGAACCGCGTGACACAGGCTTCGTAAATCGCCTCGCCAGGTGCCAGCCCACGCACGCGCTGGGCTTCCAGGGCAAAGTCGATCATCAGGATGCCGTTTTTCTTGACGATACCGATCAACAGCACCAGGCCGATCAACGCCATGATGGAAAAGTCCTGGCCCAGCAGCCAGAGCATGATCAGCGCGCCCAGGCCGGCCGAGGGCAAGGTCGAGATGATCGTCAGCGGGTGCACGAAGCTCTCATACAGCACGCCGAGGATGATATAGACCGCCACCAGCGCCGCGAGGATCAACCACGGCTGGCTGGCCAATGAACTCTGGAACGCCTGGGCCGCGCCCTGGAAGTTACCGATGATGGTGCTCGGCATGCCGATTTCGTTCTTCGCCTGGTCGAGCATGATCACCGCGTCGCCCAGGGCCACGCCCGGTGCCAGGTTGAACGACAGGTTGGCCGCCGGGAACATGCCGTCATGGCTGATGGACAAAGGCCCGACCGTCGGCGGGTCGACCTTGGCCAGCGCCGACAACGGCACCATCTCGCCACTGAGCGGCGAGCGCAGGTAGAAATAATTCAGGCTCTCGGCCTTGCCCCGTTGCTGGCTGTCCAGCTCCAGCACCACTTGGTATTGGTTGGTCTCGGTCTGGAATTCATTGACCTGGCGTTGGCCGAACGCATCGTACAGCGCCTGATCGACATCGGTGGCCGTCAGTCCAAACCGTGCGGCCGCCTGGCGGTCGATGCTGATGTGGGTGATGCTGCCGCCCAGTTGCAGGTCGTTGGACAGATCGCGAAAGGCCGGGTTGGCGCGCAGTTTTTCGGTCAGGCGCTGGGTCCAGGTGTTCAGGGTCGCGCCGTCGTTGCTCTTGAGCACGTACTGGTACTGGCTGCGGCTGGGCCCGGAACTGAGGTTGATATCCTGGCCGGCGCGCAGGTACAGCACGATCCCCGGCACCTGGGCCAGTTTGGCGCGAATCCGGTCGATAAACTGGCTGGCCGACACATCACGCTCACCCCGATCCTTCAAGGCAATCCAGAAGCGGCCGTTGGCGATGGTCTGGTTGCTGCCGGTGACACCCACCGAATGAGAGAAGTTTTCCACCGCCGGGTCAGCCTTGATGATCTCGGCCAGGGCCTGGTGCTTGGCCACCATATCCGGGTAGGACACATCCGCCGCCGCCTCGCTGGTGCCGAGGATAAAGCCGGTGTCTTGTACCGGGAAAAACCCCTTGGGAATAAACACGTAGCCGGCCACCGCCAGGCCCAGGGTCACGGTGAAGACAGCGAGCATCGTGCGCGGATGGGCCAGTGCCCGTTGCAGGTTCCGCGCATAGCCGGCCAGCAGGCGTTCGCCAAAGCCCGGCTTGTCGTGGGGATGATGGCTAGGGGCGCGCATGAACTGCCCGGCCAGCATCGGCGCCAGGGTCAGGGACACCACCACCGAAATCAGGATGGTCGAGGTCGCCGTCAGGGCAAATTCCTTGAACAGGCGCCCGACCACGCCGCCCATGAACAGCAACGGGATAAACGCCGCCACTAGCGAGAAGCTGATGGACACCACGGTAAACCCGATCTCGCCGGCGCCCTTGATTGCTGCTTCACGCTTGTCCAGGCCGGCCTCAAGGTGGCGGTGGATGTTCTCCACCACCACAATCGCATCGTCCACCACAAAACCCACGGCGATGACGATGGCCACCAGGGTCAGGTTATTCAGGCTGAAGCCCATCACGTACATCAAGGCAAAAGTGGCCACCAGCGATACTCCCAGCACGCTGGAAACAATCAGGGTTGCCGACCATTGGCGCAGGAACAGCGCCATCACTGCCACCACCAGCAACACGGCGATCAACAGGGTGATTTCCACTTCATGCAGCGAGGCGCGAATGGTCTTGGTGCGGTCCGACAACGAGCTGACGTCCACCGACGCCGGCAGCATTGCCTGCAGGCGCGGCAACTCGGCCTGGATGCGGTCCACGGTGTCGACGATATTGGCCCCCGGCTGGCGGAAAATCACCAGGTTGACCCCCGGCGTATCGCCGGACCAGGCCTGCACGTAGGCGTTCTCCGAACCATTGATCACCCGCGCCACATCGCGCAACTGCACCGGCGCGCCGTCCTTGTAGGAAACGATCAGGTCGCCGTATTCCTCGGGGTGGAACAGTTGATCGTTGGTCGACAGCGTCGACACGCTGTCGCGCCCATACAGCGCGCCCTTGGCCAGGTTCAGGCTCGATTGCTGGAGCACCAGGCGGATGTCGGCCAGGGTCAGGCCGATGGCGGCGAGCTTGTCCGGCGAGGCCTGCACGCGGATCGCCGGGCGTTGCTGGCCGGTGATGCTGATCTGGCCGACCCCGTCGATCTGGCTGATCTGCCGGGCCAGCAGGGTTTCCACGTAGTCGCTCAGTTCGGTGCCGGGCATGTTGTTGGAGCTGATACTGAGGATCAGCACCGGGCTGTCCGCCGGGTTGACCTTGCGCCAGGTCGGCAGGTTGGGCATATCGCTGGGCAACTTGCCGGCCGCGGTGTTGATCGCTGCCTGGACTTCCTGGGCGGCGGTATCGATGCTCTTGTCGAGGGTGAATTGCAGGGTCAGGAGGCTGGAGCCCAGAGCGCTGCTGGACGTCATCTGGGTCATGCCGGGGATGGCGCTGAATTGCACTTCCAAGGGCGTTGCCACCGAGGACGCCATGGTATCGGGGCTGGCGCCGGGCAGTTGGGCGGTGACCTGGATCGTCGGGAACTCCGCCTCCGGCAGCGGCGCGACCGGCAGGCGCGGGAAGGCGATCAACCCCAGTAGCACCAGGGCAAAGGTCAACAGCAGGGTGGCGACCGGATGGTCGACGCACCACGCCGATACCGAGCCACGGCCCTTCATGGCCGGGCCTGCGCTTGGGCGGTCTGGATCACTTGCGGCGGCTCCTTGAGCACCTCCACCTGGGCGCCGGCCTTGAGGCGTGACTGGCCGTCGCTGACCAGCACATCACCGGGCTGCACGCCGGTGACAATCGTCAGGTCGCTGTTCTGGTAGGTCACCTGCACGGGCACCACGTCCACGTTGTCGCCATTGAGGCGGTACACAAAGTGCGAGTCCATGCCGCGCTGGACCACGGTCGGTGGCACCACCAGGGCAGCCTTGTCGAGGGCGGTCTGGATCTTTACCGTGACCAGTTGCCCCGGCCACAGCGTTTGCGCGGCATTGCTGAACTCGGCCTTGGCGCGGATGGTGCCGGTGGTGGCGCTGATCTGGTTATCGATCAGGCTCAGGCGGCCCTCGCCGAGCAGGATCGCGGCCGGGCTCTCGGTGTCGGCACCCAGGAACGCATCGACACTGGCCGGGTGTTGCGCGGCGATCAGGCCTTGCAGGGTCGGCAGCATCTGTTGTGGCAGGGAAAACTCCACCGCAATCGGGTCGATCTGCGTCACCGAGAACAGGCCTTGGGTGTCGCTGGTGCGCAGGAAGTTGCCTTCATCCACATTGCGAATCCCGACGCGACCGCTGACGGGGGAGCGAATCTGCGTGTAGGAAAGCTGGACCTGGGCCGCATCAATCGCCGCCTGGTTGCCCTGGACCGTGGCCTTGAGCTGATTGACCAGGGCTTGCTGCTGGTCGTAAGTCTGCTTCGACACGCCGTCGTCGATGCTCAGATCCTTGTAGCGCTTGAGATTGACCTGGGCCACCTGCAACTGCGCCTGGCTTTCGCCCAACTGGGCCCTGGCCTGGTCGAGGCTGGCGCGGATCGCCCGGTCGTCGATGCTCGCCAGCAGGTCGCCGGCCTTGACCAGTTGCCCTTCCTTGACCCGCAATCGGGTGAGGATGCCGTCGACTTGCGGGCGAATCACCACACTGTGCAGCGACAGTACCGAGCCGATGCCGCTGACAAACCGCGGGATGTCCTGCTGGGCGACACTGACCACCCGCACCGGGATCGCAGTGGAGGCGGACAGCTTGGTCTTGGCCGGCCGGGTCGCGACCCAGGCCACGACCGCCAGGGCCACGACGGCGAGCACAATCAAGGTGGTTTTGCGTTGAATGTGCATGGGCTCGCAGCGTCCGGACAGAGAATGGGAAGAGTGAAGGCTCTTTATAGCCGGCAAACCCGGTCAGCAAAGTGACCGTTAACTGACAGCGCTGACAGCAAAGGTCGACCATTCGTACGGGCAGTGGTTAAAGAACCAGGGCGCGCAGGTATACTGCGCGCCAGTGTGGCCCGCAAGTCGGGCCCGCGTCATTTTTTGCACGCTCCGGAGCTTCCATGAATTGCCCGACACAACCGCCTGTTGAAAGCGCCGAACTCGCTGATCCAGACAGCCTCGACAGTGAGGCCAAGCCGGTGATCCCGGCCTTCAAATTCCCCTTCAAACCGGGTGAACTGGCCGGGGCGAAAGACAGCAATCAGCCGTGGTACAAAAACGGCGCGAAGAACGGCCACACCAAAACCCCTGGTATGGCGCCGCCAGGCACCCGCCGCTCGATGGGTAAACGCTGACGGCAGTTGTGCCTACAGCCATTGCTGACTTTTCGTCTTGTCGGTCCACGACCTTTTCTTGAAAGCTTGCCTGATACCCCTTCGCCGCGCCTGATTGGCAGCAGTTTGGGTTGAGGGTGTGGGTCTTTCAGGAAAGGGATGTCTGCATGGCTTTGGCAAAGATCTTCGTGTTATCCGTTGGGCTGCTGCTGTCGGGCGGCTTTTTTATGGGGGCGGTGGCCGGCACTGCGCCGCGCAGCGAGATCCGCTTCGCGATCTCCCCGCAGTTCCCGCCCTATGAAAGCCGCAATGCCCAAGGGCGATTGGTGGGCTTGAACATCGAACTGGGCAATGCCCTGTGTGCCCAGCTCGATGTGCGCTGTACCTGGGTCGACCAGGTATTTTCCCACAGCATTGATGCCCTGGAACGCCGGCGTTTCGATGCGATCATGGGCATGGCATCCACTCCCCAGCGTCGGCAACTGATCGATTTCACCGACGACCTCTATCCCCTTACCACCCAGTTGGTGGCCCGCAAGTATTCCGGGCTGCTGCCGACCGTGCGTGCGCTCAAGGGCAAGCGCGTCGGGGTGCTGGCCGGCAGTAATCGTGAAGCCTTCGCCCTGGCGCAATGGGCGCCGGCCGGGGTGATCATCAAGAGCTTCTGGCTCAACGACCAGTTGATCCGCAGCCTGGTAGCCGGCGATATCGACGCGGCGCTGCAAGGCACCGCAGAAATCCGCCAGGAGTTGCTCGACACCGAGCAGGGCCGGGCGTTTGACTTCGTCGGCCCACCGGTGGCCGGCCAGCTGATGGGCACTGCCGTGGCTATCGGCGTGCGCAAGTCCGACCCCGAGTTGCGCAGTGAGCTGAACCGCGCACTGGAGCAGCTCAGGCAGAGCGGCGAGTACCAGCGCATTCTCCAGGGTTATCCACAGGAGGCACACGACACCGCCAGTGTTCAGGACCCGCTCGGGCCGCAGTTTTACCCCGCTGACCCGGAGCTGCCGTTTTCCGAGGCCGTGCGGGTCGGTAACACGCTGTACACCTCCAGCATTGCCGGGGTGGATGCCAACCTCAACCTGGTGAAGGGCGGCACGGGCGCGCAGATGAAACAGCTGATGAATACGCTGCACGAACTATTGGTGCGTCATGAGTCGTCGCTGGACCGCGTGGTCAAGTGCACCTTGATGCTGGTCGAGCTGGAGGACCTGCAGCTGGTCAACGACGTGTACCTGGGCTACTTCGCCCAAGGCCGGCTGCCCGCCCGCAGTGTGCTGGCCGTGCGCCGGCTGCCGCGCGGCGCACGGGTGGCGATCGAATGCGTGGCCGTGGTCGGCGACCCTCCCGGATCGTTGACGGGGGCAGCGGGTAACTAAATGCGTGGAACATGAGCTGGATCAGTATTTGCTCAACCGGTGCGCTTAGAGTCGGTGCCCCTGCCGACTCCCTCAACAACCCCGAGCGCGCTTTTCATGAAGATCAATCTCCCGGTCACGGGTCGAAGTGTGGACATTGCCCAAGACGCCAACATCCTCTCGACCACTGACCTAGGCAGTTCGATTACCTACGCCAACCAGGACTTTATCGACATTAGTGGCTACAGCCGTGAGGAACTGCTGGGCGCGCCACATAATCTGCTACGCCATCCAGACATGCCGTCGGCGGCGTTTGCCCATATGTGGCAGACCCTCAAAAGTGGTCGCTCGTGGATGGGCATGGTGAAGAATCGCTGCAAGAACGGTGATCACTACTGGGTCAGCGCCTATGCCTCGCCGGTCACCCGCGACGGGGCGACGGTGGAATACCAGTCGGTGCGCACCAAGCCCGACGCACGCCGAGTGAGAGCGGCAGAGCGCGCCTATGTGCGTTTGCGCGCAGGCTCCCGGCGCATGCGGCCGGTGCTGGAGATGCCGATGAAGTTGTCGCTGGTCACTGGGGCGACGTGCGCGCTGACCTGGGGCGTGGGGACCGGGCTGGCCAGTTATTCATGGGCGTTGCAAGTGCTGGGCCTGGCGGCAGTGGGCGCGGTTGGCGTGCTGGGCATCAATCTGTTGTTGCGGCCCCTGAGGCAATTGAGCGAGCGGGCGCGGCAGATTGCCGACAACCCCGTCAGCCAGGCGATCTACACCGGGCGCGCAGACGAGCTGGGGCAAATCGAGTTTGCCATGCAAATGCTCGAAGCCCAGGCGGGCGCGGTGGTGGGCCGGATTGGCGATGCCTCGCAGCGTTTATCCGGACACGCCGCCGCCCTGGTCCAGCAACTGGACAGCAGCCACACCAGCACCCTGGGCCAGCAGAGCCAGACCGATCAGGTGGCGACCGCCATCCAGCAGATGGCGGCCAGCGTGGCGCAAGTTGCCAGCCACGCCCAACAAGCCTCGAAAGCGGCAGACCTGGCCGGCAGCGAGACCCGTGAAGGCCATCTGCGCGTGGACGAAAGCCGCGATGCGGTGCTGCGCCTGTCCCAGGAACTGGCCAGGGCCACCACCGTGATCCATCAACTGGAAAGCCACAGCGGGGATATCTCCAGCGTACTGGAAGTGATCCGGGCGATTGCCGAACAGACCAACCTGCTGGCCCTCAACGCGGCCATCGAGGCGGCGCGGGCTGGCGAGCAGGGCCGTGGCTTTGCGGTGGTGGCCGACGAAGTGCGCGGCCTGGCGCAACGTACCCAGCAATCCACCAATGAAATCCAACGCATGATCAGCACCTTGCAGGGCGGCGCCCGTGATGCGGTGATGGCCATGGAGCAAAGCAGCCAGCATGTCGAAGTCAGCGTCGACCATGCCCAGCGCGCCGCGTCGGCCCTGGATGGCATCAGCCAGCGGGTCAACCAGATCACGGCCATGAGTGTGCAGATTGCGGCGGCGGTAGAAGAACAGAGCGCGGTGAGCGAGGACATCAATCGCAATATCGTCGGCATCCGCAATGCGGGCGAGGCGACCGTCAGCGCCGGCCAACAGAGCCAGCTCAGCTCGGGCGACGTCGCCGCGCTGGCGGAAGACCTGCGGCGCTTGGCAGAAGAGTTCTGGGGCAAACGCCGCTAACCTGCCGCCGCCCTCCCAGTGGCGAGCGGGCTTGTCGTGGCGAGCGGACTTGCCCCGCGCTGGGTGGCGAAGCCGCCCCAAAACCTGCTGGCTCGGTACATCTGAAACAACTGCGGTGCCTGGAGTGGGGCTGCTCCGCAGCCCAGCGCGGGGCAAGCCCGCTCGCCACTACAAGCGTGCCCGACACAGCGACAGGCTTACGCCTCTGACGGCCCTCAGGCAGCGCGCAGGGAGATGAACGCGTAGTTGGCCGGCACTTCGGTGGCGATCTGCGCCCCGGCGTCCAGCAACTGCTCGGCAATGTCCATCCCGGAGACATGGAACACCCATTCATTGGCCCCAACTGGCTGGGTCGCGGCCAATTCAATGGCCTGGGCAAAGGCGCCCATGTCCGGCAGGTAAGCGGTAAACCCATCGCCCTTGAGCGCCGTGGTCCGAATCCCCAGCAGGGCGCACACCGCCTCCTTGGTCTGCACATCGTCACGGTCGGCCTGGCGCGAGCGGCGGATCAGGTCGGCCAGTTCGTGGTCCATCAGTTCACCGCCGACGATCAGCGCCGGGCCTTGTTCCCAGGATTGCGGCGGGCAATCCTTGGCGGCCGGGTTCAGCGGGATATGCGGGTTGATCTCCATCGGGTAGATGCGACAGACCAGCGGCCTGCGCTCATAGATGCCGCAACGGTTGTCTTCGTCAAGATTCCGGCAGCGCCCGGCGTTGTAGGCGGCAAAGGTGATCGCTACGAACGCCTGGGTATTGCCGCTGGGCACCACCACTGAACGCCGTTCGGCATGCTCGCGCTGTTGCAGAGGCAGGCCCAGGCCATTGCCCAGGAAACCTTCCACCAGCACGATGACGTTGCCGCCATCTGCCGCCCACTGGCGGGCTTCGTCGAGGGTCAGGGGGACATGATGGTCGGTGCAGCATTTGCCGCAACCGACGCAGGAAAAATGGGTATTCATGGAGGATCTGCTACCAGGCCAGGTCAGAGGGCTCTCTTGAGCGGTGACGGGTTTTTACCTCTATCCGCCGCTCGCAGACTCTGGAAGCAAGTTATGCGCCAGCGCCGCTCAGTCTTCGCTGACCACGTCACGCAGCACCAAGACCATGCCGGCGCTCTCATACAGTTGGCGTGCGCGCTGATTGCTTTCCAGCACCTTGAGGTCCACGTAGGGTTCGCCGCGCTGCTTGAACACCTGGAAGCTATGTAGCAGCAAGGCGCGCCCCAGTCCCTGGCCCTGGGCGCAAGGGTGGATGCACAGATGCTTGATAAACGCACTGGTCCAACATTGCGCCACGCCAAGAATACCGTCGGCATTACTCGCCACCAGGCACAGCGTGGGGTCAAATTCCGCATCGGTGATGAATTGCTGCTGCCAGGTCTTCAGGTTGGGCACGTGGCCGCCGCCCTGGGCCTGGGTCATGCGCAATACCGCATGGATCGCCGGGGCGAGCTCATCGCGGTAATGGTCCAGACGGGTGTCGGCTGGCCACTGCGGCGCGGGCAGGCTCTTGGTGAGGTCGCGGCGCAGCAGTTGGTAATACGCTGTCACTTACAGGCCTTTTTGCGCCACGGTCTGGGCCGCGACCACCAGGCATTTGGTCAGCTCGGGCGAGGAGAACTTGGTCAGCACCGAGTCGGCCCCGGCCAAGCGCGCTTTTTCGCTGTTCATCGCGCTGTCCAGGGAGGTGTGCAGCAGCACGTAGAGGTCCTGGAAGTCCGGGGTTTCACGCAGGGTACGGGTGAGGGCGTAACCGTCCATTTCCGACATTTCGATGTCAGACACCACCACATTGATCTGCCCGGCGCTGCCTTGCAGCTCCAGCAGCACATCAATGGCTTCCTTGGCACTGCGTGCGGTGTGGCAGGTCAGGCCGAGGTTGCGCAGGGTGTGCACCGATTGCTGCAGGGCCACCTGGCTGTCGTCCACCACCAGGATGCGCGCATTGCCGAGCACTTCGGCTTCTTCCATGGTCAGGTCGGTGGGCGCGACTTCGATTTGCGCGGGGGCAATGGCGTGGATGACTTTTTCGATGTCCAGCACTTGCACCAGCACGCCGTCCACCTGGGTCACGCCGGTGATAAACGAGCACGTGCCGCCGGAGCCAAAGGGTGGCGGGCGGATGTCAGTGGTCAGGCAATGCACGATCCGGCTCACCGCCTGCACGTGCAGGCCCTGCTTGGACCGGCTGACATCGGTAACAATCAGGCAGCCGCCGTCGGGGTCTTTCAGGGGCATTTCGCCCAGTGCCCGGCTGAGGTCGATCACCGACAGGGCTGCGCCACGCAGCGTCGCGATGCCTTTGACGTGGGGATGGGACTCCGGCAGCTTGGTGAGCGGCGGGCAGGCAATGATTTCGCTGACTTTCAGCAGGTTGATGGCCATCAGCTTGCCGCTGCGCAAGGTAAAGAGCAGAAGCGAGAGTGAATCTGCGCGGGCTTTGGTGGTGGACATAAAAACCTTCTGTGGATCAGCGATAACAATCTTCTATGGCAGGTTATCGACGCTGGCCCAAAAAACTGTAGGAGCGAGCTTGCTCGCGAAAAAACCGAGGGCGCCGCGTTTATTCAGGATAGACGCGTTATCGTTAATGTTTTTCGTCGGAACGCCGCCCGGAGACAAGCTCGCTCCTACAGTGGGTTGTGTTGTGTCTTAGCCTTTCCAGACTTGCGGATTCACCAGATCCTGCGGGCGTTGGCCCAACAGGGCGCTGCGCAGGTTATCCAGGGCACGGTTGGCCATGGCTTCGCGGGTTTCATGGGTGGCCGAACCGATATGCGGCAAGGTCACGGCATTGCTCAGTTGGAACAGCGGCGACTCCGCCAGGGGCTCGCGCTCATACACATCCAGCCCGGCGCCGCGAATGCGCTGGGTTTGCAGGGCCTCGATCAGTGCCGGCTCGTCCACCACAGGGCCACGGGAGATATTCACCAGGATCGCACTGGGTTTCATCAGGCCCAACTCGCGATGGCTGATCAGGTGCTTGGTCTTTTCACTCAAGGGCACCACCAGGCACACAAAATCCGCCTCGGCCAGCAACTGGTCCAGGCTACGAAACTGCGCGCCCAGTTCCTGTTCCACTGCGGTCTTGCGGCTGTTGCCGCTATAGAGGATCGGCATATTGAAGCCCAGGCGCCCACGGCGGGCGATGGCTGCGCCGATATTGCCCATGCCGACGATGCCCAGGGTCTTGCCGTGCACATCACAGCCGAACAACGGCGCGCCGACGCTGGCCTTCCACTGCCCGGCCTTGGTCCACGCATCCAGTTCGGCCACGCGGCGGGCGCTGCTCATCAACAGGGCGAAGGCCAGGTCGGCGGTGCTTTCGGTCAACACATCGGGGGTATTGGTGAGCATGATCCCGCGTTCGTTGAAGTAGTCCACGTCGTAGTTGTCATAACCCACCGAGACGCTGGACACCACCTCAAGCTTGCCCGCACCTTCGAGCTGCGCCCGGCCCAGCTTGCGGCCCACCCCGATCAAACCGTGGGCGTGGGGCAGCGCTTCATTGAACTGCGCGTTGATATCGCCTTGCTTGGGGTTGGGGACGATGACCTCGAAGTCCTGTTGCAGGCGTTCGATCATCTGGGGGGTGACACGGCTGAAGGCGAGGACAGTCTTTTTCATCGCAAGTGGGGCTCATCGACAGGGAAGAATGCCAAGCAAGCTAACATTCCTGCACCCACTTGTCAGGACACCGCATCACCAATGTGGGAGCGGGCTTGCCCGCGATGGCGGTGTGTCAGGCATTACATCTGGCACTGATACACCGCTATCGCGGGCAAGCCCGCTCCCACAGGGGACTTTCTATATTTGGGGGCCGTGTTCCAAATCAGGTGGTAAGGCGCACCGCTCCCAAACTGCCGCTTAACTCATACGCCGCCAGCTCCGCCTGGTGCGCCGCCAGGATCTCCGGCAGTGAGCCACGCAGGTATTCCACCCAGGTCTTGATCTTCGCATCCAGGTACTGGCGCGACGGGTAGATGGCGTACAGGTTCAGTTCCTGGGAGCGGTAAGTCGGCATCATCCGCACCAGGGTGCCATTGCGCAGGCCTTCGATGGCCGCGTAGACCGGCAGCAGGCCAACGCCCATGCCGCTGATGATCGCGGTCTTCATCGCGTCGGCGGAGTTCACCAAAAATGGCGAACTGTTGATGCTCACGCTTTCCTGGCCATCGGGGCCGTTGAACACCCATTTGTCCAATTGGATTACCGGGCTGACCAGGCGCAGGCACGCATGGTTGAGCAAATCACTGGGCCGCTGCGCGCAGCCGTTGGCTTTGACGTAGGCCGGCGAGGCACAGACGATGCTGTAGGTGATCCCCAGGCGCTGGGACACAAACCCCGAATCCGGCAACTCGCTGGCGAGCACGATGGACACGTCGTAGCCCTCGTCGAGCAGGTCCGGCACGCGGTTGGCCAGGGTCAGGTCGAAGGTCACATCGGGGTGGGTGCGGCGGTAGCGGGCAATCGCATCGATCACGAAATGCTGGCCGATGCCGGTCATGGTATGCACTTTGAGCTGCCCGGCGGGGCGCGCATGGGCGTCGCTGGCCTCGGCTTCGGCTTCCTCGACATAGGCCAGGATTTGCTCGCAACGCAATAAATAGCGCTTGCCAGCCTCGGTCAGGGCGATGCGGCGGGTGGTGCGGTTGAGCAAGCGGGTTTGCAGATGGGCCTCCAGATTGGAGACCGCGCGCGAGACGTTGGCTGTGGTGGTGTCCAGTTGCACCGCGGCGGCGGTGAAGCTGCCGGCTTCGGCGACACAACTGAAGGCGCGCATGTTTTGCAAAGTGTCCATGGGGTGCTCTCAAGGGAGATGGCAAATTGTGACACGAAGTTACGGGGGCGAGTGACCCCGACCAATGGATTATCGCCTGAACGGTAACAAAGATTCACAGGAATCCCACCTTATCGCCATTCCTCGCGCCCCCTAGAATTGCCGCACCGTCCCCGCAACACCACTTCAGGAATTCGCAGCAGTGCCGCGTCGCATCAGCAGAGAGCTTAAGACTCTCAGTGTTTGGGCTTTATCGTTAGCAATCAGCGGCTGCATCGGAACCGGTGGAATTGCCCCCCAAGGCAAGAGCCTCGCCGCCAATAACCTGGCCACCGACGACGCAATCCAGAGCGCCGCCCGGGATGCCCGTTGGCCGACCACCCAGTGGTGGCAAGCCTACGGCGATCCGCAACTCAATGCTTGGGTCGACCTTGCCGTTCAAGGCAGCCCAAGCATGGCCGAAGCCGCCGCCCGGGTACGTGAAGCGCGGGCCATGGCTGGGCTGGCCGAGTCTGCCGAGGCTGTGCAGATCAATGGGGATGCCACGCTCAAGCGCCACAACTGGCCGAGCGATCAGTTCTACGGCCCTGGAAAACTGGACAACTCCACGACCTGGGACAACAACGCCGCCCTGGGCCTGAGCTATGCCCTCGACCTGTGGGGGCGTGAGCGCAACGCCACTGAGCGCGCGGTGGACCTGGCCCATATGAGCGTCGCCCAGGCGCGCCAGGCCCAGTTGGAGCTGCAGAACAACGTGGTACGCGCCTACATCCAACTGTCGCTGCATTACGCCCAGCGCGATATCGTCGCCGCCACCCTGGCCCAGCAACAGCAGATCCTCGACCTGGCGCAAAAGCGCCTGGATGGCGGCATCGGCACCCACTTTGAAGTCAGCCAGGCCCAGACCCCATTGCCCGAAACCCATCGGCAACTGGACGCCCTCGACGAAGAAATCGCCCTGACCCGCAACCAACTGGCGGCCTTGGCCGGCAAGGGCCCGGGGGAGGGCGCAACCTTGCAACGGCCGACCCTGGCCCTCGCTGCGCCCCTGAAATTGCCATCGGCACTGCCCGCGCAACTGCTCGGCCAGCGTCCGGATGTGGTCGCCAGCCGCTGGCAAGTGGCGGCCCAGGCCCGGGGCATCGACGTGGCCCACGCCGGTTTCTACCCCAATGTCGACCTGGTGGGCAGCCTCGGCTACGTCGCTACCGGTGGCGGCATGCTGGAATTCCTCACCGGCAAGAAGCTCAACTACAGCGTCGGCCCGGCGATCACCCTGCCGATCTTCGACGGTGGCCGCCTGCGCGCGCAATTGGGCGAAGCCAGCGCCGGCTACGACATTGCCGTGGCCCGCTACAACCAGACCCTGGTCAATGCGCTCAAGGGCATCAGCGACCAACTGATCCGCCGTGAGTCCATGGCCAAGCAGCAGACCTTCGCCGCCGAATCGGTGGCCTCGGCGCAGAAAACCTATGACATCGCGATGATCGCCTACCAGCGCGGCCTGACCGATTACCTCAACGTACTCAATGCCCAGACCTTGCTGTTTCGCCAGCAACAGGTCCAGCAGCAGGTCCAGGCCGCGCGCCTGAGTGCCCATGCCGAACTGGTCACAGCCTTGGGTGGCGGTCTGGGCGCGGGCAACGATGCGCCGGCAGCAGGCACCACCCTCGCGAGCAAGACCCCGGCGGCGCTGGCCGTATTCGATCACTGATCAGGTTTCCCATGACTCCCTTGCCTGCACCGCTGCGTTGGCTGCATTCCCTGGAATGGCGCCGTGGCTTCTTCGACTGGGCGCGCAGTGACGGCGTGACCTGGGTCTACATCTTCAAAGTGCTGATCGCCGCGTTCCTCACCCTGTGGCTGGCCATGCGCCTGGAGCTGCCGCAACCGCGTACCGCGATGATCACCGTGTTTATCGTGATGCAACCGCAAAGCGGCCAGGTGTTTGCCAAGAGCTTCTACCGCTTCCTCGGCACCCTGGCGGGGTCGGCGGTGATGGTGTTGTTGATCGCGTTGTTTGCGCAGAACACCGAGTTGTTTTTGGGCGCGCTGGCGATCTGGGTGGGCGTGTGCACGGCCGGTGCCACGCGCAACCGCAACTTCCGCGCCTATGGTTTTGTACTGGCGGGCTACACGGCGGCGATGGTGGGCCTGCCGGCGCTGGCCCACCCGGACGGCGCCTTTATGGCGGCGGTGTGGCGGGTGCTGGAAATCTCCCTGGGGATTCTCTGCGCGACCCTGGTCAGCGCCGCGATCCTCCCGCAGACCAGCAGCGCGGCCATGCGCAACGCCTTGTACCAGCGTTTCGGCACCTTCGCCCTGTTCGTTACCGACGGCCTGCGTGGCCGCAGCCAGCGCGAAGGTTTTGAAAGCAGCAACGTACGCTTTATCGCCGAAGCCGTGGGCCTTGAAGGGCTGCGCAGTGTCACCGTGTTCGAAGACCCGCATATGCGTCGGCGCAATGGCCGGCTCAGCCGCTTGAACAGCGAATTCATGGGCATCACCACGCGCTTCAACGCCCTGCACCAGTTGCTTGAACGCCTGCGCAGCGATGCTGCCGACCATGTGGTGGCCGCGATCAAACCCGGCCTGCAGGACTTGGCCGAGTTGCTCGATGGCTTCAGCGGGCGCGCCCTGACCAGCCCCGATGCCACGCGCCTGGTCAGCCAACTGACGGCCTATAAAGAGAGCCTGCCCGCCAAGGTCCGCAGCCTGCGGGCGCAGTTCCAGCAGAGCAGCCCCAGCGATGCCGAGCAGTTGGATTTCCACACCGCTTATGAGCTGCTGTACCGCTTTGTCGACGACCTGCACAACTACGCGCAGACCCACGCCTCCCTGGCCGAACACAGCCACGCGCGTGAGCACTGGGATGAGGCCTACACGCCGAAAACCAACTGGCTGGCCTGCGCCGCGTCGGGGATTCGCGCGTCGTTCATTCTGGTGGTGCTGGGCAGTTACTGGGTGGCCACCGCCTGGCCCAGTGGCGCCACCATGACCCTGATCGCGGCGGCCACCGTTGGCCTGTCGGCTGCCACGCCGAACCCCAAGCGCATGGCGTTTCAAATGGCCTGTGGCACCTTGATCGGCGCCCTGGTGGGGTTCGTCGAGATGTTCTTCGTGTTTCCCTGGATCGACGGGTTCCCTTTGCTCTGTGTGATGCTCGCCCCGGTGATCGTGCTCGGCGCGTTCCTGTCCTCGCGCCCGCAATACGCTGGGGTCGGCCTGGGCCTGCTGATTTTCTTCAGCACCGGTTCGGTGCCGGATAATCTGACGATCTACAACCCCTACACCTTTATCAACGACTACATCGCCATGATCATCGGCATGCTGGTGTGCGCAGCGGCGGGGGCGATCATCCTGCCGCCCAACAGCCCCTGGCTGTGGCGCCGCCTGGAGCGCGACCTGCGCGAGCAAGTGGTATACGCCATCAGCGGCAAGCTCAAGGGCCTGGCCTCGGGGTTTGAAAGCCGCACCCGTGACCTGCTGCACCAGGCCTATGGCCTGGCCGCCGGCCAGCCGCAGGTGCAACGCAACCTGTTGCGCTGGATGTTCGTGGTGCTGGAAGTCGGTCACGCCATTATTGAATTGCGCAAAGAGCAGGCGATCCTGCCGGTGCATCCGGCGTATGCCGAGTCCCAATCGTGGCGCCAGGCGATCCGGGTGATGGGGCGTTCGCTGGTGCGGCTGTTCCTGCAACCGAGCCAGAGCAACCTTGAGCGCGCCTTGATTGCGGTGGACCACGCCATCAGCCGTGTGCAGGCCACCGACGAACCCTTCGCCCCGCACTTCGATACCTCGGCCCTGCGCCGCGTCAAAAGCTACCTGCACTTTATCCGCACGTCCCTGCTGGACCCGCAATCGCCCCTGGCTGCTCTCAAGCTTGAAGGAACCGTTCATGCCGCGTGAAATCGCCTTCCATGGCATCTACATGCCGACCATGACTCTGATGTTTTTTATCGCCGCGGGACTGGCCTGGGCCCTGGATCGCTTCCTGGCCGGCTTTGACCTGTACCGTTTTTTCTGGCACCCGGCGTTGCTGCGCCTGAGCCTGTTCACCTGTCTTTTCGGCGCCATGGCGCTGACCGTCTACCGTTGAGAATGCCCCGATGAAAAAGTTTTTCAGCCTGCTCGCAACCCTGCTGGTGCTGGCCCTGGCGATCTGGATTGGCCGTACGTTGTGGGTGCATTACATGCAAACCCCGTGGACCCGCGATGGTCGGGTACGCGCCGATATCATCAACGTCGCCGCCGACGTCACCGGCGAAGTGGTCGACGTGCCGGTGCGGGACAACCAGTTGGTGAAAAAGGGCGACCTGCTGATGCAGATCGACCCCGAGCACTACCGCATCGCAGTCAAGCAGGCGCAATCATTGGTGGCCTCGCGCAAAGCCACCTGGGAAATGCGCAAGGTCAACGCCCATCGCCGTGCGGACCTTGATGCACTGGTGATCTCCAAGGAAAACCGCGACGACGCGAGCAACATTGCTGATTCCGCTCTGGCTGATTACCAACACGCGCTGGCGCAGTTGGAAGCGGCGGAGTTGAATTTGAAACGCACGCAAGTGCTGGCTGCGGTGGATGGTTACGTCACCAACCTCAACGTGCATCGCGGCGACTACGCCCGTATAGGCGAAGCCAAGATGGCCGTGGTCGATATGAACTCGTTCTGGGTGTATGGCTTCTTCGAAGAAACCAAGCTGCCCCACGTCAAAGTCGGCGACAAAGCCGATATGCAACTGATGAGCGGCGAGACGTTAAAGGGCCACGTAGAAAGCATCTCCCGCGGCATCTACGACCGCGACAACCCCGAGAGCCGCGAACTGATCGCCGATGTGAACCCGACCTTCAACTGGGTGCGTTTGGCCCAGCGCGTGCCCGTGCGGATCCATATCGATGAAGTGCCGGAGGGCGTGTTGTTGGCGGCGGGGATTACCTGCACCGTGATCGTCAACCAGGCTCAAAACTAAACAGCGGTGGGTGTTCTTGCCCTGATTTTGCGCCGTCGTTTGACCCTTAGCATGCTGGTGTAGCGGCGGTGGTTTTTTGAGTGGATTACCAGCATATAGAGCAGAGAGGTGAACAAAGGAGATAAGTTCAGTAGCGTAGCCGGATGACTGCCCAAGTAACCTATCGCGAGCAATATATTCACAATCGCCAGGGGTATCAGTATTCGAGGGGCGTAACGATATCCCTCACATAGCATTACTTGTCCTAGGTAAAAAATTAAGTACAGTGCTCCCCCGGCCGCGAAAGCTATTTCATCAGGGAAATGTAAGGCGTGTGCCAAATAAGAAAGGCTCGCCGATGTGTTACTTCCAATGCTGATTAGACTAAGCAACATGGCCCCGCCAAACGACGGTAAAAAACGATAAGCATAACGGCGCCAAATTCGATACTCACGTAGCGGGTCGAGACTACAGGTCATTGTTTTCGAACTCCTCATACAGGCCGATGACTAGGTGGTTGATGTTCCCGGAGGTGGCACTGCCTGTCACCGCTAAGGTTGCTCCCACCTGATCTGTGATTTGGGTGAGTAGGTCCAGGTGCAACTGGGGATTGCTGTAGCGTTTAGGGAGTTTTCCGGCTAATTGCTGCAGGCGAATTATCTCGCGGGAGTGGCGAGGGTTTTTCAATTTTAGGACTTCATTCGTCAACTTTGCGCGCTCTTGACGGCTCATGGGCCTCAAGATATCCAGCATTTCGCGACCGGTTGAACTCTTGATTGCCATCACTGTTTTGACGCTCGAAAACATGCTGGTGCCCGCGCCGACTAATGAAATTCCGTCCAATGCAACGGTCATTGTCTGGTACCAACTCAGGCTGTCGTAATGATCGTTTTTGGCTGGGTTATTCAACTCGTTCCGGGTTCTCCATACTCCGTTTAAACACTGCGCGCCGCTGGCAGCGGTGCCTGTATAAGCGATGGAGGTCAGTGCAAGACTTGCTCCGGCACTGAAGGGCGCCGCCGCAATACCTAACTTCGCAACGACGACTCCAATCACAGCTCCTGCACAGGAAAGCCCCATTCCCGATGCTTCCCTCCATAGCTGTGACTCTCGAGGCGAGCTTGCGGCTAATTGCGCATATTCATCGGCAGTCTTCATTGTTCCGGCCACTTCCCGCAATATCACCCGCTTGGGCGTGAGACTGCACAACGGCACAAACTCGCGCAGCACCGTTACCCGGTAGTCACTGCCGATGTGCACCACGCCGGCGCCGACAATGGCAGGGTTGGCGTCAATGGTTCGATAGAGTTTTGGCAAATCCAGCAGGCTGGTCAGTCGCTGGCGGGTGGTTGTATGAGCGTTGGGCACGCCGCTGTTGAGGAAATCCTTGAGCATCCATTCACCTTCCCGTGGGCAGAGGTGAAAGAGCCTGAAGACTGAGTCCGTCGAATGATGTCAGCTAGTTCGCGGTTTACTGTAGGAGCCGGCTTGCCGGCGAAGAACCTGAGAGCAACGCGGGGAACCTGGTGCTCCGCGTTAGCGTTGACGATTTTCGCCGGCAAGCCGGCTCCTACAGGGGAGAGTTATTGGCCCTGGATATAGGTCTCATGCAAATGCCGCCACAGCAACGCGCCGCTTGCCTGTTTCTCGAACACCACGGTGGCGCGGCGGTCCGTTTGGGTGCCGCTGTCATCGATCTGGTGTTCACGGTAGGTCACCGTGGCGCCCCGTGCATGTCGGTCAATGCCGGTCAGTTCGCTCAAGGTGATTTTCAACCCAGGACGCATGCCGCCCAGGCGGGTGAACAGGGCGTTGACCCCGGCTGTGTTGACCCGTGCGCCGGTGGCGGGGGCGATCATGCTGAACTCCGGGGAGAAGCGCGCCAGCAGGTTTTGCAAGGTGCCATCCGGCGCGACGCCGGCAAACCATTGCTCGATCTCGATGTGGGTCTGGATCACTTCTTCAAAAAAGTCGCTGTAATCAATCATCATTGAGGCTCGCTGGCTGGGTGAAGCAGTGCGCGAACCCTGGAGGTATCCAGGCTCAGCACTGCCAAAAGCGGCAGTAGTGTCAGGGCTGCCGCGATCAAGAAGGTCATGGTGAAGGAATCCGAGGCTGATAGCACGGCGCTGAGTGCCGCTGCACCGAGGCAAAAGCTCAGTTGCCGATTGATATTCCACAGCGCGCTGGCGTGGCCCATGCGCGGGGCGGGGATATCGAGAAAGGCCAGGGTCTGCGCAGTGCTGCTGCACAGGCTGCCGCCCAGGCCCATCAGGCCGTAGGCGAGAATGATCAGGGAAGGCTCGTTGAGCAACACAATACCGCTGCATTGCAGCCCCATGCCCGCCAGCAGCAAGGGCTTGGGGCCGTAGCGGTTGAACAAGGTCTTGCTGAGGTAGATGGCCAGCGCCGATGCCAGTGCCCAGGGCAGCATCAGCGCGCCGGTGTGCGTGGCGTCATAGCCCAGGCCGCGCAGGTAGAGGATGGCGATCAGGCTGGTGCCGATAAACACACCGGGGACGCACAAGTAGATCAGCATCGCGATGCGCAGCATCGGGTTGCCGATCTGTTTGAACAGGTTGCCCATCTCCAGGGAGGGGCGCGCAGTTGCAGGCGCGTCCGGTTTTATCCACAGCCACGCCAGCAGCAGGATGATTAACGCCAGCGGCAAATTGGCGTGGAATATCCAGCGCCAGGACAGGCTATCGACCAGCCACCCACCCAGCGCCGGGGACAGCGCCGGCACCAGCAGGGCCACGGACATCACACGTGCGGTCAATTGGCTGCGCTCTGCCGCTGGGCAGTGTCGGTAAGCCATGGCCTGGCCCACGGGAATCAGCAAGCCGCCGCCCAGCCCTTGCAGGGCGCGCCAGCCGATCAGGGTTTCGATGGAGCCCGCCTGGCCCACCAGCACCGAAGCACCGGCAAAGATCAGCAGGCTGGCGGTGATCAGGCGGCGTTCACCCATGACCGCCGCCAGCCACACACTCAAGGGAATGATCAGCGTCAGGCCGAGCAGGTAGGCATTGCTGACCCACGCCAATTGCGTGACCGAAGCCTGCAGTTCGTGGGCGATATCGGGGTAGGCGACGGTGGCGACAAACATGTTCACCAGATCGAGGGCGAAACCCAGCAAAAAGATCCAGGCGATTTTCGAGCGGTAGGTCATCGGGGCGTTCCTGCATTCAATCCCGGCAGGGTAGAGTGCTGCGGATACTTGGGGAACGCTGGTTTGACTGTTAGTTTGTCAAAAATATTTTGACAAGTGGAGGCGTAGCCCATGGTCAGCCTGGATCGTTTCGAGACGTTCAAGACGGTGGTGGAGGCCGGCTCGCTGACTGCCGCGGCCGATAGACTGGGGCAGACCCGCGCCGTGGTCAGCTTTAATCTCAAGCGCCTGGAGGCTGAACTCGGTGTCACCCTGCTGACGCGCAACACCCGGCAATTGGCGTTGACCGATGCCGGCGAGCGGTTTTACCTGCGCTGTACACGCATGCTCGAAGAAGCGCAGTTGGCGGTGGAAGAGGCGCGTTCGGAGCACACCCAGCTCAAGGGCACCCTGCGCATCACCACCACCGTGGAATATGCGCTGGCCGTGGTCGTCCCTGCGGTGGAGGCCTTTGGCCGTTTGCACCCGGATCTGAATGTCCACTTATCCACATCCTCCACCCATGCCGATCTGATCTCCGAACGCTTTGACGTGGCGATTCGGCTCGGGCGCCTGCTGGATTCCAATCATCGTGCGGTGCAGTTATCCACGTACCCGATATTCGCCGTCGCGGCGCCTGGTTTTGGTAGCGCCCATACGCTGGATGAACTTGAACAACTGCCCAAGCTGGGGCACGGCCGATTGAACGAGTTGAGTGTGATCGACCCGGCAGGTCGCGAGCATCAATATCGCTCCGGCCCCAGTGCGCTTATGGTTGACAGTGCCGCTGTGCTCCAGGCATTTGCCGTGCGCGGCCATGGCGTGGCAATCCTGCCGCAGTGGCTGGTACATGAGGATCTGGACACCGGGCGATTGGTACACCTGTTGCCGGATCATCGCTTCGTACCCCAAGGGGTGTATGCGCTGTATCCGGACACGCGGCATTTGCCGCTCAAGGTGCGGGCGTTTATTGATTTCATGAAGGAGGGTTATGTTGCTGGCTGGGACGCCATCGCGAGCAAGCCCGCCCCCACAGGTTGACCGTATTTCAAGGATGTACTCGGTAAGTGTGGGAGCGGGCTTGCTCGCGATACAGGCGCCTCGGTCTCGGAATAAACCTACAACTGGCCACCCAACCCAAACCGCTTCTTCAACACCTTCTCCAGCAACGCCTTGGGCAACAGCGCCGCCATCCACGGCAACGCGCGGCTGCCATTGCCTGAGCGCAACAGGCGCGGTGGTTCAGGTTGTTGCGCGGCCTTGAGCACATCCGCCGCAAACACGCTGGCTGGGGTTGGCTTGTCCTGGGACGCCTGGGAGCGCGCACGGATGCTTTCGCGCAACGGCCACCATGGCGATTGTTCGTTGATCAGCCGTTCGGCCTGGGTGCCGGCGTTCTTGGCGAAACTAGTGTTGATTGCACCCGGCTGCACTTCCATGACCCGCACGCCAAACGGCGCCAGCTCCATGCGCAGGGCATCGCTCAGGGCATGGACGGCGGCTTTGGAGGCGCAGTAGGCGCCGGCAAACGGGGTGACCAATACCCCGGACACGCTGCCGATATTGACCACCAACCCTTTGTTACGGCGCAACGCGGGAAACAACGCCTGGGTCACGCCGACGATGGAGAACACATTGGTCTCGAATTGCCGCTGCATCGCCGCGGTACCGCCATCGAGCAACGGGCCCATGGCGCCGTAGCCGGCGTTGTTGATCAGCACATCCAGCTCGCCCACTTGCCCGGCCAGTTGCGCCAGGGCCGCCCCATCGTTGACATCCAGTTGCACGGCCTTGAAGCCGGCTGCCGCCAGGGTCGCGACGTCTTCGGGGCGGCGGGCGCTGGCCCACACGTTATAGCCGGCAGCCTTGAAGGCATCGGCCAGGGCGCGGCCGATGCCGCTGGAGCAACCGGTGATAAGCACGTTGGGCATGGCTCAATCCTTTGTCGTTATTAATTAGTCGCAGAAGCTGCCTTGCAAGCGTTCGGCACGAAACTCCAGGGTTTGCGGGCGATAGCCGGGGCGCAGCGGCGGCATCGGCAGGCAATCTTCCCAGGTGGCGCCGGCCTGCAATTCGCCGGGGCCGCGATAGCGTGGGGCAGCATAGACGTTGTCGGCCAGGTTGACCGTGTCGCCCGGCGCATAGGCGGCGACGCGCCAGCGCAACTCGGTGAGGGGGACGTCATTGCCATTGTTGAGTTTGAGCTGCAAGGGGCGATCGGCAGGGCATTGCTCGGGGGCGTAGCTGATGCGTAGCTCCAGGCGCGCCAGTTGCGCGGCTTCGCGGTTGTCCAGCCATACCACCCACATCGCCACGAAACCCAGACCCACTGCTGCTACGAGGGATACAGGCAACGCCTTGGCGGGATAGCGCAGCAGCAGGATCAGCCAGGTGATGATCAGTAGAACGCCGAAGAACATGGAGGCAGCCTCGCGGATGGGGGAACCATCGTACCGTTGGCGGGGTACGGTTGCCTATCGGGTTGCGAGTACGCTCCGGAGATATCCCCCGTTACCTTTTCACTGGAATGGATGGCGTTGTTCGCATCACTTACATAGATACAGCCACAGACTGATAACTGTTGTTCTGCGGGCTTTCTTGTATCTGTCGGGGATAAACATCATGAGTATATCGATACAGAATCTTTCTTCCGGAGCCTACGAATACGAGGTTACCCAAGAGAGCAGCTCTATAAAACCCACATCCAATACGCAACCAACCACCGGCGCAGGCTCCAGTGTTCTGGACAACCGTAACTCGCTGACTCAGACACTGGTAGGCCTGGAGCAAGGCATCACAACGGGTCGCACAACCAATGAGCCTATTTTTCCGGTCTTGCAAACCACGAAGATCCAACTGGAGCCCGATACGAAAGATGCAGGCCCGGTCATAGAAGTCAGCCTATGGCAATACATCACAGCCAACGGCTGGAACATTCCGAAAAATCGTGAAGAACTCACCCAACTCAGGCACATCGTGTCTTCACAGGCACCGGAAAGCACTTCCAATGCCTATGCAGTCATTACCGAGCAAGTGGCCAAGGCCAATGTCGAGAAAGCCAAATTCAACAATATTGCCTTAGGCACGGCTGCGGCATTTCCAGATGTGCGCGCAGAAGCCAAAAAGTGCGCGCAAGACATCGTGTTCAAGTTGACCGGCATCCATGTAGACGCCGATAAGACGTATCTGAATCGTTTTAACGGCACGCAATCTGCTACAACCGCTACCGGTTGGGAGCATATGAAGGAAGAACCTTCCTCTTCAATCACTTTGACCGATGCGGTATTGAAGAACTTCTCCGAAAACGACGGGGTTCCCGGCAATCTGGACTCGGAAGCGGGCTTGTATAAAGACGGCCCCGGACAAAGCAAAAAAGCAGGCTACGGCGCTCATAACCAAATCCCCCTGGCGCCTTCCCAGTTTATGAAGGCTCTTTGGAAAGTCGACTTCCAAACGGTAATGTCGGAAAAAATCGACGACTTCTGGGAACACCACGCCGATAACTATCGGACTGTCCAGAAGGGGGTGTTCATCCATAAGGCAAGTGAACAACTCAAGTCCCAGGAGGCCAAGTTACCTGCTGAACGAGCGCTGCAGCCGCCCGAGCATCAGCTCACCAGGAGCGACTATAAACAGCTGATGACGGCTGTTTGTGGTGAGGGCGTATCTGAAAACCAGCCCCTGACCTTTGCACAATTGCAGGCAACATCCCCGGTAACAGGTGCTGTCCAGGCCCATGCTTTCGATATCAATGGCTTCCCGTCAAATGACATTGTGCGTTTTACCCTACCTGGCAAGTTGCCCAAAAAATACGTCCACGGTCGTCTGGACGGCGTGCAAATCCTCTACATTCCTGACGCCCAGCCAGCCTTTCTGAAATTCGACTCGTTGGAAAAAATGGATCGATGGGTCAGCGATCAGGCCAGCACGCCCTCCTTGCGTAAAGCCCTGGAGTCGCACTTCTCGCTGGCTGATCGGCAGAACAGTGAAACCGGGGCGGGGGCCGTATTATTTAACACAATAGTGCAGCTAAGCTTCCTGGCTGAAGTCCGTCCGAAAGACGGCGTCGATACATCGTTGGAATACCTCGGTGCAGGAACCGTCAGTAATCAAGAGGGCAGGGTCATCGACCGCGGCAACTTTGCGATCAAGGGCGATGTGTTCAGCCACATGGCGCATCTAAGCCAACAGCGCATGAAAAGTGATGCAGACACCGCGATCAAGTCCAACAGCGAGGTCACTCGTGATATTTGGCTCAATGACATCTCGGTCGGCGCAGGGTTGCTGACCAAGCTGGCCCCGCTGGCGGCTCCGATCGCCGCAGCCGCAGTTATCACGGGGCTCACCGAAGTGGCGCTGGGCACTGAAAAAGAGATCACGGGCGATACTCAGGCTGAACGTCATGACGGGGCGGCGAAGGTATTCGATGGAATGCTCAACGTGTTGTTCTCTTCTGTAGGTGTCGGCTCAAAAGCTGAAGATCCGTTCGTACTGCCGGAAAAAGAGCCGCCAATCCTTGAGCCGGCATCCGGCCCTGAATACGCTAGTTTCGACATACCCAATCGCCTGCTGCCGTCACAAGCGGGCAATATCAGCATCTACGCTGTTGCGGACGGCGAGTCATTACTTGCCAAAAGTACAGTTAATGCCAAAGGTATTTATCAATTCAAGGACGAGCTGGGAAAAGACCGTTGGTTTATCCGTTATACCGACCAGACAGGTATCGCCAACACGTATGAGATCAAGAGTGATTTCAAACTCAGTAACGACTATGTCCAGATTATCGATCCCCAGAGCGGCAAGCCTGTATTGACAGTCGACGCTGTGGCTAATGGCCAATGGCGTTCGAGCAGAATGCTGGGCGGGGTCCAAAGTACCGATAGGGATGTGAGCACGGGTCGAAAACGCCTTGCTGAGCCAGACCGTTCTTCAGGTCCATCCACTTCCGGTGGGCAATCCACCGTAAAACGCCCCAAGTTACCTGAAGCCTTTCCCGGTGAAAAAGCCACCCTGGAACCTCCCATCAAAGGAAAGAACGTCTTCTACAAATACAACAACCGAAGTCGTCATTCCGCTTTCGTCGCTGACCGCTCTTTTTCACCGTCCTCTACCGATTTAAAAGGTGGCCCGCTGCCTAGAGGGCAGGGCAGGCATTACTTCACCGATCTGGCGCCTGAAGATAAGCCTACGGAGGTCATATCCCAGATGATTTTCGGGCGTAACAAATATGGCAAAACGCTGAATAAGATGACCGATTACTTTGAGATAAACACCACCGGTCTGAAGTTGGTGGAAGTCCCCGGACATCCACATATTTTTTATGTGGATACCCCTTTCTCCATTCCGTTGCAATACAGGGATGGCGCCAGCGGTGAACTGGTGAGTCGCGTCATTTCTCGCGGCGAGACGCCGTACACCGCTTGACCGCCAATAGACAAACCGCCCATCACTCGCTGCGGATAGGGGACGCAGAGGGTGATAGGCGGCTGTTTTTTGCGGGGTCTACTGCGCGATAGTTTTCACCGACACGCCACGCTCAACCGGCGTCGAGCGCCCGTAGATATCTTCAAACCGCTCGATATCATCCTCGCCCAGATAGCTGCCCGATTGCACTTCGATAATCTCCAAGGGGATCTTGCCCGGGTTGCGCAGGCGATGCACCGAGGCAATCGGGATGTAGGTCGACTGGTTCTCGCACAGCAGGAACACGTTCTCGTCGCACGTCACTTCAGCGGTACCACTGACCACGATCCAGTGTTCGGCGCGGTGATGGTGCATCTGCAGCGACAGGCACGCGCCCGGCTTGACCGAGATGTGTTTGACCTGGAAGCGCCCGCCCATGTCCACCGAGTCGTAGGAGCCCCACGGGCGGTAGACTTCGCAGTGGTTCTGGGTCTCGCTGCGCCCTTGTTCGTTGAGGGTGTTGACCATCTGTTTGACGCCCTGGACCTTGTCCTTGTGGGCAATCATCATCGCGTCCTTGGTTTCCACCACCACGATATTTTCCAGGCCGATCACCGACACCAGCTTGCCGTTGCCGTGGATCATGCAGTTCTTGCTGTCCTGGATCACCACGTCGCCCTTGGTCACGTTGCCGTTGGCGTCTTTGTCATTGACCGCCCACAGCGAGGCCCAGCAGCCCACGTCGCTCCAGCCGGCACTGAGCGGCACCACGCAGGCGCGCTGGGTTTTTTCCATCACCGCGTAGTCGATGGAATTGTCCGGGCAGCAGGCGAAGGTGGCTTCGTCGAAGGTCACGGTATCGGCGGTATGCTCACTGCGCTCGAGGGTCAGCACACAGGTGTCGTAGATGTCCGGGTCGTGTTTTTTCAGCTCTTCGAGGAAGCGGCTGGCGCGGAACAGGAACATGCCGCTGTTCCAGAAATAACCACCGCTTTTGACGAACTCCACCGCACGTTTTTCATCCGGCTTCTCGACGAACTGCTGCACGCGGCTGACGCCTTCGGGCAGCAGTGAGTCGTTGGTGGACTTGATGTAGCCGTAGCCGGTTTCCGGGCGGGTGGCCGGTACGCCGAACAGCACCATCTCGCCACGCTCGGCGGCCACGGTGGCCAGGGCCAGGGCGCGTTGCAGGGCTTTCTGGTCGTCCAGTACATGGTCGGCGGGCAGGACCAGCATCAGTTCGTCACGGCCTTCATTGACCAGCATCATCGCGGTCAGGGCCACGGCCGGCGCGGTGTTGCGGCCAAACGGCTCCATCAGGATGCGCTGGCTTTCCAGCTTGCGGGCGCTCAACTGCTCGTTGACGATGAAGCGGTGGTCTTTGTTGCAGACAATGATCGGGCTGTCCATGCCTTCGAACACCAGGCGCTCCAGGGTTTGCTGGAACAGCGTGTGCTCGCCGGTCAGGGCCAGGAACTGCTTAGGGAACTGTTTACGCGAAAGCGGCCAAAGACGTGAGCCGCTACCACCGGAAAGGATTACTGGGATCATGGGTTTCTCCTTGAATCTGTATGGGTTAGAGCAACGAAATTCAGTCGTTTCACTCTTGTTTTTGTCTCGTGTCCCGAGTCGAAACGCGGACCCTGTGGGAGCTGGCTTGCCTGCGATGGCGGCCTTGAAGGCGCTATCGCAGGCAAGCCAGCTCCCACAAGGGGCGTCTCAACTCAGGGAATTTTTTAGCGGGTCGACACGGGGCGCTTGACCCACACTGGCGACAGGCTCGAACCGGAACCGGTGACATACAGCACCGCCGCCTCACCACGCTCCAGCGCCACCGGCTTCACGTCGCCGACTTTTTTATCGCCGTCATACAGCGCCAGGCTGACCTTCACCGGGTTGATCTCGCGCTCGCCACGGCCCTTGGCGGCCACGGCCTTGACCACGTCGGTCTTGCCGTCGGCGGTCTTCAGGGTCAGGGCCTTGTCGCTGAGGTTCTGCACGCGCACCAGGGATTTCTGCTTGTTCTTGAACGGTGGTTCTTCGATCAGTTGCGGCTGGCCGGTGCCGCTGTTGACCAGGGTGTAATAGTGATCGGCGGCCAGCTTGACCGTGACGTTCTGGCTGCCGACCTTGGCGCTGTAGTCACCGCCCGGCAGGAAGCTGAAGTCGCTGCTGGCCAGTGGCGCCACATCGCTCAACGCGGTGTTGCCGACGCTGGCGCTGACTTCCTGGTTGCTGGCGTTGAACAGGCGCACGAAGCTCGAGCCTTTCGGCGCGATGGGCCCGTAGAGGGCGGCGTCGCCGGCGAAGGCGGACATCGACACGAAGCTCATGCCGGCGGCCAGGGCCAGGGTCTTGGCGAGACGACGAGGAGTAGTAGTGAAAGTCATGTGAGTTACCTCTCTTTCAGTTTTGCGCCCGGTCGGGCGTCTCGGATTTCTGGGTTTTAACGGGTGTGTTGATTGCCATGTTCTGTTGGCGTGTACCGGCTTGCTTGAGTTGCGCAACCCACTTGGGGTCGGCGTCGCCGATTTCGTTGTTCACCGGCAGATAGCGTTCCGGGAACTCCCAGATCAGCACCTGCGGCGGGCTGTTCTTGAAGTCATCGCTTTTCAGGTAGCTGAGCATCGGCAGGATCGGGCCGTGGCCGTCCTCGGAGTAGTTCACCACTTCACTGCCCAGGGCTTGCTTGAGGGCACCGACGAAGTTCCAGTTGGGGTTGGCGCTGTAGCTGGTACCCACCAGGGCCACCGGCATCTCGCTGTCGGCAAACAACGCATCGTCGCCCGCCGCCTGGGCCTGCACCGCGTGGGTCACGCGTTTTTGCAGGGGTTCCTTGGGCGGCATCAGGTTTTCGAACAGCGGGTCCAGGGGCAGGAACAGGCGCAGGTCACCGCTGTGGGGGGCGATGCTTTCGGCGTCGGTGACAAACCGCTGGGGCTCGCCGCTGAGCAGGGTCTTGGCGTTGATCACGCTGGCCAGTTGCTTGGCGGCGACTTCGGCGCCATCCGGGGTCCAGTGGGTGTCGGTGCGCAGGAACACTTGCTGGCCGTGGAGCTTGGCCTGTTGCAGCGGGCCCAGCAGGTCGGGGGCGATGATCTTGTCGGCGGCCACCCGGGCATGGAAGTCCTGGTAGAGCCCGGCATGAATACTCGCTGGTTGCACTTCACCCAGGTGCTCGGGGTACAGGCGCACCTTGGCCGGGACAATTGCCATCACCAATTGCACACCCTTGGCCTTGAGGGTCTGGCGCACGCCTTCGACCAGGGCGTAGTTGTCTTGCAGGTTCTGCTCTTCGTTGACGGCGGGGTTGAACTCTTCGTCGCTGTATAGCCAGTGATCGCGACCCAGCACCACGCCGGGACGGCCCTCGTTGAACAGCTTGTAGTCCAGGGCCGCCCAGAGGTTGGTGCCCAGGCGCTTGATCGGGAACTCATCGTCGTAATGGGTTTCGACCGCCTTGGCCCAGCGCCCGTTGAGCACGGTGGCGTCGGCGTTGGTATTGAAACCGAAGAAACTGCGCACCGACCACGCGCCCAGGGCCAGCAGCAGGGCCATGAACAGCGCGGCGTAGAGGATGCGGAATGAACGGGTCATGGTCGGCTCCCTCAGAATTGGAAGTAAAGGAACGGCGAGAAGCTTTGCGCCGAGAGTTTCAGAATCGAAGCCACGAACAGCAGCAGGATCACCGCGCGCATGGCATAGCGTGACCAGTCGGCAGTCCAGTAGGCCGGTTGCACGGCGGCGTTGCTGCCGACGCTGAAGCCGGGTTCCTGGATGCTACCGGGGGTATCGCCAGGCACCGCCTTGATCAGGCTCGGGTCAGCCGGCTTGGCCTTGTCGGCCGGGCGATTGCTGTAGAAGTCGCGCAGGCCGAAGAACGCCAGCGTGGCGTAGGCCACCACCATGGTTGCCACTTGCAGGCCGGTGAGGTTGGCGCGGTTGAGTTCCGACAGCGACCACTCGCCAAAGCTGAACATCGCGCCGTACATGCGCCCGGCAACGTGCAGGTTTTCGGCGCGGAAGATCACCCAGCCCATCACCACCAGCAGGAAGGTGAAGGCCCAGCGCACCGGGTTGAAGCTGCGTGGCGAGGTGTTCAGGCCGATGGCTTTTTCAATCGCCAGCCACATGCCGTGCCAGGCGCCCCATACGATGTAGGTGATGTTCGCGCCGTGCCACAGGCCGCCGAGCAACATGGTCAGGAACAGGTTGCGGTAGGTGGTCAGCGTGCCTTTGCGGTTGCCACCCAGGGTGATGTACAGGTAGTCGCGCAACCAGGTAGACAGGCTGATATGCCAGCGCCGCCAGAACTCGGTGATCGACTGGCTGATATACGGCTGCTTGAAGTTTTCCATGAAGCGGAAACCCATCATCAAGCCCAGGCC
>Ga0265296_1000979_pt1 | contig 36079 bp, 37 predicted proteins | sample MunlanPumphouse1_FD_189073 | JGI IMG/M metagenome (GOLD analysis project Ga0265296, IMG submission 189073) | Groundwater microbial communities from a municipal landfill in Southern Ontario, Canada - Pumphouse #1 | ecosystem: Environmental > Aquatic > Deep subsurface > Groundwater | place...
TTCTTTAATCGCTTCAATAGCTACCTTCGCTTTGAATTCAGGGCTAAATGTTCTTCTTGATTGCTTCATATGACAGAAATTTTAAAGTTAGTAAATTCCTGTCCAGTTTTTTTAGACCACTACACTTGATATGATAAATTATACGACTGTTTATAATTAGAAATATATTTCATCTGTCCCTATCGAACGTTTTTATCATTACTTCATTTTTGTTCCAAAAAATATTTTTGATATAGCTCTTTTTTATTTAGCATAAATGCGTGCATTTCTAATATCATTTGCCTGTAGTCAGGTACTATATAGGAAAAATCCTTTCTAGTTGTAAGTAATGATTTATCAGTAGCATAATCAGGTGCTTCAATTAGTGAGACATCTGTTTTTCCAAATACTTCCTTGAAAAGATTTATCAAAAGGTATTTGCTAATTGGGATATTATTTGTAACATGAACTAAACCAGATATATTATTCTCAAGTGAATAGTGAATTGTTTTTGCCAACTCAAGTGTTGTAACACCACCCCAAAAAGATTTTGTATATCCATTTATTGATCCTTTTTGTTTCATAAACCAATCAAATAAACCTTCTCCAGTTTCCTTTATTTCGGGGCCAACTATAGAAGTTCGCAAAGTAAGATGATTTCCATAATCAACTTCCCCTAATGCCTTGCTTAATCCATATATATCTCTTGCATCCTTAAAATCATTTTCAGAATAGGCTCCCTTATTACCACTAAATACACAATCGGTACTTATGTGAATTAGTTTTGCCCCTGCTGGCTTTAAAATGCTTGCTAATTTATGAGGTAAATAAGCGTTTAAGTAAATGGCGTTTGATGGGTTTGATAATGAGCCTTTAATTAAGATTCCAATACAATTTATAACTATTTCTGGTTGTTGAGCAGAAATGAAATTTTCAAGTTCATCTTGTTTACTGACATCCAAAAGGAAGCTGTTTTCGTTAAATTTAAATGGATATGATGTATCAATAATAATATATTCATGGAGGCTTTTGAAATAGAGGTAAACTATATGACCTAGCATGCCCGCTGAACCAAGGATTAAAACTTTTTTCATATTTTGTAAACTATACAAATTTATGCCAAACAGTTCGATTAATATAATCTGTGTAAGAGAGAATTATACGTAATACTTTCTTTGAAACATTGTCTGCTTCATAATCCTTCACGGTATGAATTAATTCTTTGTTCTCAGCATGATGGGAAACGACAATGTCGATGGATTCAAGGATACAATCTGCATTTAAACCTGTCATAATTAAAGTTCCTTCATCCATACCTTCCGGGCGTTCATGAGCCTGGCGAATGGTTATGGCTGGAAAATGCAGAATGGATGATTCTTCCGTTATGGTTCCGCTATCCGATATCACGCAGAAAGCATTCATTTGTAATTTGATGTAATCCAAAAAACCGAAAGGTTTCATGAATTCAATCAGGGAATTTTCATTGGCAAAACCAATTGATTCCAACTTTTTGCGTGTACGCGGGTGAGTTGAAACGATTATTTTTTTATTGTATTTGATTGTAATTGCATTCAGGGAGTTTAGCAAATTGTTAAAGTTAATTTCCAAATCAACATTCTCCTCACGGTGCGCACTTATAATGAAATATGATCCTTTTGTTAGTTGTTCCTTTTCGAGTACATCCGATTTTTCAATGTTATTTTGATGGTAAAGCAAAACCTCTTTCATGGGTGATCCCGTTTTTATGATGGTTTCGGGAGCTAACCCTTCTGCAATTAAATAACGGCGGGCATGTTCTGATAGGGGCATGTTAATGTCACTTAAGTGATCTACGATCTTCCGGTTTATTTCTTCCGGAACGCGCTGATCAAAACAGCGATTTCCAGCCTCCATATGGAAAATGGGTATCTTCCTTCGTTTGGCTGAAATCACTGATAAGCAGCTATTGGTATCGCCGTATAGTAAAAATGCATCAGGCTGAACTTTTTCAAGTATTTCATCTGATTTGATGATAACATTTCCAATGGTTTCAGCAGCATTGGCTCCGGAAGCATTCAGGAAATAATCGGGTTTACGGATACCCAACTGTTCAAAAAATATTTCATTGAGTTCGTAATCGTAGTTCTGTCCAGTATGCACTAGTGTATGTTCGGTGTGCTTGTCCAACTCAGCAATTACCCGGCTCAGTTTAATGATTTCAGGTCGTGTTCCAACCATGGTCATGACTTTTATTTTTGTTCCCATGATGCCAGTTCTTTTTGAATGTAATCAAGTGTTAACAGCTTACTTTTTACTTCTTCAACGTTTAACCGTGTTGTGTTGTGAGAATTGTAGTCTTCCAATGACGAGGTTTTTACATCTCCACTCTCAAAGTATTTGCCATAGTTCAGATCGCGATTATCGGCAGGAATCCGGTAAAAATTTTCCAAATCAATAGCTTTAGCCATTTCTTCACGAGTACACAGGGTTTCGTACAGTTTTTCTCCATGCCGGGTTCCGATTACCTTAATGGGGTTCGCGGCATTAAAAAGCTCTTTGATGGCCTGAGCCAAATCGCCAATAGTTGAGGCTGGGGACTTTTGAATAAATAAATCGCCCTGAGCACCGTTTTGAAAAGCGAACAACACCAAATCAACGGCCTCATCCAACGACATAAGGTACCGGGTCATGTTTGGGTCGGTAACCGTTATAGGTTGACCGTTTTTAATCTGTTCGACAAAGAACGGAATCACAGAACCACGCGATGCCATTACATTCCCATATCGGGTAAGACAAACTTTGGTCGTATCACCCGGTATATTGCGAGATGCGGCAACAGCCACTTTTTCCATCAGGGCCTTACTCATTCCCATAGCATTGATGGGATAGGCAGCCTTATCGGTACTCAGACAGATAACATTTTTGACTTTATTTGCTACCGCAGCTTTGATTACATTGTCGGTACCAAAAACATTGGTGCGGGTTGCTTCAATGGGAAAAAACTCGCAAGAGGGAACCTGCTTCAATGCTGCTGCCTGAAAAACGTAATCGACACCACGCATAGCCATTTCAATGCTGTCGTAATTGCGAACATCTCCTATATAAAATTTTACTTTGGGATTGTTTAGGGCAACGCGCATATCGTGTTGTTTTTTCTCATCACGCGAGAAAATGCGGATCTCTTTAAAATGATCTGTATGTAAAAACCGTTGCAATACGGCATTTCCAAACGAACCGGTACCACCGGTGATGAGAAGGATTTTATTTTTGAACATATTCATTTTTAAATATTTTTCGCTACTGATCATCAAAAAGACCACGAGATTTTTTATTGCGCATTTTGTTGTTTTTATTTCAAAATTAAACAATTTATATATACGCAATATATTGATAACCAAGTATTTATTAACAATTTAGTTTTTAGAGGTACCCTTAATGCTTACCCCAGCGGGGTAGAAAGTACTTATCTATCAAGCCTGTTTTTTCAACTGATGTAGGGTAATTTATTAATACGGCTTTGAATTTACCTTTAAAAACAAATAGACTACCTGCAGAAATCCCTACGATACCTTGTTCTTCAATCATTTTCCCAATATCATCTAACGTGCCTGCCCCTCCCATTACTGTTAATGGAATACTGATGACTTCTCTTATTTTATTTATCAGGTTCATATCATAACCTTGCATCATGCCATCCTGATCAATGGAGTTAATCACAATTTCACCAGCGCCTAACTTTTGCATTTCTGCTGCAAAGGTCACAGCATCAATACCGGTAGCTTTAGTTCCATTGTGAGTGTATAGTTCGTAGTTACTGCTGATCATCTTCTTTTTTGCATCCAAAACGACCACAACACTTTGATTGCCTACTCTTGCTGCCATCTCCGAAATCACATCCGGATTTTCTATAGCAACCGAGCTTACAGCAATTTTCTCAACACCAAGGCTAAAGATGCGTTGGGCTTGCTCAACAGTTTTTATTCCACCGCCATAACAAAAAGGCATTCGGCACTCAACTGCAATGTTTTTAATCATTTTATAATCTGGTTCCCTTCCCTCTTTCGATGCATCAATGTCAATAACAATTAATTCATCTACTTCCTTTTCATTAAATATTTTGACGGCATTTATGGGATCACCAACATACTTTGGGTCTTTGAACTTAACTGTTTTGAACAAGGCTTTATTATGAACCAGAAGTGTTGGGATTATTCTTGGGTAGAGCATTTTTGAGAGGTTGAGAGGGTAAGAGATTGAGAAATTGAGAGGGTGAGAGGTTGAGAGAGTGAGAGGTTGAGAGGGTCATGACTAAACTTCTTAACCTCTAAACTTCTTAACTTCTGATTTTCAGTAGCAAAACTTAGAAGAGTTTATTTCCGTTGAGTTGAGCATGGCAATGATTTCTTCGTATTCTTTATCAAGTTCATCAAAGGTTTCCTAGTTTATATATTTACAGGCAAGTGAAAATTCGAGCCAACTTTGTGTATCTGATGCTTCCTGCTGGGAATCAGTCATTTTGTTTTTAAAGACCAATTCATAACAACGTTTTCGCCAGTCTTCTGCGAGATTTGAGCAAACTGAACGGGATGATCTTCTTATCTGATCTGTTAGCGAGTATCTTTCTTTCTTTGGAAAGTCCTTTGTGATATTCCTAACCTCTTATCTTCTTAAATTAACCTCTGTCTTTTAAAAACACCTACAATAAAGCAAAGTTTTTAAGCAACTGAACTCCATTTGAATGACTTTTCTCAGGATGGAATTGGATGCCATAAATATTATCCCTGTTTACCATGCTTGCATATGGGATTCCATAATCAGTGGTTGAAATAATGTTTTCCTGATTTTCGCAAACAAAGTAGTAGGAATGAAGAAAATAGAATCTTGCGTGACCATTGAAGCTTTTCAACAATGGATTATCCTTAACAGTGGTTATGTTGTTCCAACCCATGTGCGGCAGGCGTGTTTTGTAGGGTATTAAATTTACATTAAACTTTTTCACTTTTCCATCTATCCATCCCAATCCAGACAATTTTCCTTCATCACTCGATTTAGCTAACATTTGCATACCAACGCAGATGCCAACTATTGGTTTATTATTGCCTATAACTTGCTTTTCCAATTCGTCTCTCATTCCTGAAGAGTTCAATTGTGACATGGCATAATCAAATGCTCCAACACCCGGTAAAATTAATTTTGTAGCCTCCTTTAAATCTTCTGGTAGTCGGGCAATTTTTGTTTTAATGTTCAACCTTTCATAAACATTTACAAATGCCCTGATATTACCCAATCCATAATCGATTATTGTTATCATCCTATGCGCTTCTTAACTTTTTCAATTCCTAGTAGATTTAGTACTTTAGCACCTATTCGAAAAGTATTCTGCTGATTCTTATAATCCCAGTAGAATTTTTTTGGCATTGTAAAATAGTTCCGGAGTTCATCAGTCGTAATACCAAGTTTAGTGGAAATGTAGTTAAACTCTTCATCAATTTTTTCATAGTCATACGCTGGCTTCTTGATGATTTCAAGCGCTTCATTGCGTGACATCTGACCTGTTAGAATTAGGCTTGATAGATAAATTCTTCTTGTATCAAAACCGAAACGCTCAGGCAGCCAATAGCCCTCATAAAACTTCGTAAAGATTGACTCGCCATGTTTCAATGGGTATGGTTTCCAATCATATTCATTTTTCAAAAGATCAATGGCAGCAGACTTTGTGTAAGGGATATAGTTCAATGGCTTGACAACTTTCACCCCTCTGAAATATGGAAGATATATTTTATGCCAAAATATTGAGCTGAATGGATATGTCCGCATTTTCACAGTCCCAAACTTCTTAATAATATCTCTGATCTGAACCATATCCGTACCGTAATATATCCACTGCATAGGATGCTGAACGCATTCGGTCGAAAAATTACCGCCATTGAGGATATACTTAATGTTGTGTTTATTTGCGAAATGATAAAGAACACCAATGAAAGCCATGTCTTGCGGGACATCAAGATGTGGGACACCCGATTTAAAAAAGGCTAACTGAAAGTCTTTCATTTCCTCCCAATTGATCACCTCTGTATACAAATCTAGACCTAACTTATCTATCATAACATTAATGTTATGAACAGCCAGTTCTGAATTCCAGCCACCATCCACGTGGAAAGTCAAAGGGCGTAAACCCCAATCTTTTACAGCCATATGTAGCATATACGAGCTATCAACACCACCACTAATTCCGAGAATACAATCAAACTCTTTCCCTATACCGGATTGTTTTATTTTATTGATAATATCATTCAACTGTTTCTTTCCGCGTTCATCTGTATGCCAATTAGGCGCTACATATTTGTGGAAATCGTGGAAGTGGTCCGATACTCCGTTTTCATCAAATGTGATGTTAGCATCGGATGTGTCCATCACTGTTTTGGTGCAAATTTGATATTTCATACTTATTTCTTCAAAAATTAGATTTGTATATCAATCTGTTAACATGATTAAAAAGGAATCGATTTTAAATTGTTGATTAAATATAATCATTGAAAATGCTCATCAATTCAGTATTTGGAACTTTTTTTCAATCTCAACACAATACTATTGTAGAAGCATGCTAAAAGGGCCGGAGAAGAAAAACGAAACATCTCCAAACCCTTCTTTGTAAAATACACTATTTTGAAATGCAGCAATTTTCATGATAAACAGAATGAATAAAATAAAGAATATTACAGGTTTGTATTTAACCCTCATGACAATGTCGAGCGACAGAAGCGTAATAAATGGAAGCAAAGAATAAAAATACCGACCATAAAACATTGAAGCATTCGGATAGAGAACACCACACCACGCCATGAAACTCAAGGTCATAATAGAAGTGGCAGGAAGGTTTTCTATATTAGATTTATTGAGAAAAATATATATAAGAATAACAACACATATATAGATCGATATCAAATCGATACTTGATCCACTTGCAATAAAGTAAACTGATAATCTACCTTGGGATAAAGAATTAAAAAATCCCAAATAATATGCTATAACAATAGTTAGAATCAATGAAAGAATAACGGATATAAATACTTTTCGCCTAGATTTAAAATAATTAATATAAATTAAGAACGGAATAAAAATAACTAATGATATATGCACCAGAATTGAGCACAGTAATAATAAGATTGCCATTGGCCGGTTTTTCGAATAGAGAACCGCGGAAATAATGAAAAGAAGACCTCCAAGTGTGGAACGCCACAAATGCAAGGCTGCCTGATCTATAAAACCACCAATTCCAAAAAATAATAATGCCATCATCACTATAGAATACCTCCGAGTCACAAGTACACATAACACCGAAGTCAATGCTGCTATTGTAAAGTACATTATAAATATGAAGATCTTTTCATCTGAAGTAAATATCGAAATGAAGTATACATAAAGCCGATATAGTAATTCGTTGCCACTGGGATTAACAAAAAACACCTTCGCCAAAGAAGAAATACTTGCAAGTTGCATGGAGTTAAAATCCATTACGTACCCAACAACATCGTCGCCGACAAATAAGTTTCTAGAACTCCAAAATATTGCGAGAGATAACGAGCATATTGAAAAAAACCCCCGAGCATTTACCCGAACGTAAAGCTGTATTCCTGCGGCAATAATTATCAGAAAATAGGGGTGAATAAAAAATGCGAGAATTACCAGAAAAAACGAAATGGCGGGACTATTAAAAGATGCGTTTGCTTTAGAATGTACATCGCTATCGGGTTTATAAGTGGCCGAGCGGATTGGCAACGATGCAGAACCATCCATGGCATTCTGTGTCCCTTGCAACGAACTGGCCACCGCAAATGGTAAATCAGGGCGCAACCTTGATATTATTTTTTTCTTAATCATTTTTAGTAAAAAGACAATTTTTGCTTATGCATGCTTGCGCGGACTGTAAGGCAATGTATGGCGATATATGCGGCAGCGAACTTCTTTTGTTAAAACCTCACAAGGCATAGAATTATATACATGCGGCTGAATTATTTTCCCAACAGGATGTTTAGTAAACGCTAATTATTGTGAAAAGTCATTAGGTTTGAAGAAGTGCATACCTTGTGCGTGGTATCCAATGAAATTATGTAATTTCATTAATTGTTGCTTAATCACTATGAATAATGCAAATATATACTTTGCTTTTCTATTATACTAAAGTACAAATGTTTAGTCTAAATTGTTTAGTTCCAAATATCCATTATAATATTCTTCTATATATTCATTTAGTGCAATTTTCCAATCCCGCATAATATTTATTCCTCGAATATTTAACTTTCTATTTATTAATCGTTCACATGATGGTCTTTCAGAATAATAAGTTTCCTTGAAATAGTCTGATCCAACTGGAATTACTTCTACTTGATTTTGAATTTTTAGAATTTTAAGAAGTTCATTTGCAACTTCGAGGCGACTAGTCTGCCCACCACAAACCATATTGTATAAACCCCAATATTCTTTTTCCAGTAGTAATTTCACGTTTTTCGCAAAATCATGAGTATAAGTTGGAGTTCCATCTTTATCATTGACAATATGCAATTCTTTTCGGCCCTCTTTTAATTGTATCATTAACTTGTGTATGAATTTTTTATCTTTTCTTGGCCCAGAACCCATCATCCATCCTGCTCTACAGATGAGATATCGGTTTGCATTTTCTAAAACGAATCGTTCACCCATAAATTTAGCACGTGCATAAATTCCTAAGGGACTTGGTTGATCCCAATCATCATAGAATTCTTTTTCGCCATTGAAAATACCAGCAGTACTTATGTACAATAAAGGAATATTTAATTCATTTGCTATATAAACAGCATTTTCTACAGCTATAGTATTTGTATTAAATGTTTCTTCTGGATTTGTATCACAAAATTCAAGATCAGTGTAAGCACCAAGATGAAATAAATAATTGGGATTGAACTTCACCACATCTGTTTTATAAGCTTCAAATTCTCTGAAATCAAGATATGATATCCAGTCCTCATTAACGTCTTTATCTGTGCATTTCAGTATATAATCATTTTTAAATTGTACGTAAAAAGCTTCACCAAGCATTCCACCACAACCTGCGATGTAAATTTTTTTTATTTTTTCCATGTATTTTATCTTTAAAACATTCTACAATTGATTTAAATATGTTTGTAACTACATTATACTGTATGAACTCAGGTTTGAAAGAATTACACCTGGATTAATTGAAAATTATCGGTTATTAAAGTTTGCAATTCGGTCCTGTATTTTTCCAAATGGCGAAAAAATTTCGACAATATTTTCTGAATACAATAATTTTTCGTAGTAACAAAACATATTTCATTCTCCGGATTTGTCAACCTCTTTTTTATCAGAGGGTTTTGCTTTGTCGGGACTTAAAAATATATACTTCATCCAAAATGGGGTTAAAAACCCTTTAAACCTATGAATAGATTTCCATACTAAAGGCAAATGACATAGAATATACAATAACCTGTATTTTTTATCTAATTTCACAGCAACGTGCATAGAAATAACCGCCTCCTTGTATTTCTTCTGGTCAAACAGGTACCGAGCTTTGTAGTAATATCCGCGGGCTTCAGCAGCCTTAAATGTTGTAGGATATAACTCTTTTATCCCCGGCTTTTCACGAACAAGACGCTCAAGTGTTGAAAAGCGCTCCATGGCCAAATTTGATGTAAGAGTTTGAGTTGCAGAGTTTTTATGTGTGCGGTAATTAGCCAAAACATGATGTATAACTTCACACCCATCATGTACCAATAAATACACTAATATAAAATCATCATCCGGAGATACTCTCAAATTTGGATTAAACTGCACTTTGCTTTGCAACATTTTCATTCGATTTATAACAAAGGTTAGAATATTAGCTTCAAACTGCCAAAGCTGCTTTTCAAACATTGGCCCGCTGGAATGAACAGGCATCACCTTGTGTAATAACTTGCCACGCTCATCAATGCACTGAATCCCTCCGTAGCACATGTCATATTCACCTGATTTCATCACATCATACTGAATTTGGAGTTTGAATGGCAGCCACACGTCGTCCTGATCCAAGAAGGCAAGAAATTCGCCGGTAGCCTTGTCGATCGCCTCCTGCCTGGCCTGCCCAAATGGCATAGGTTTTTCAAGCCTGAATATCTTTACCTTCGAATCATACCCTGAGGCAATTTCAACGGACTTATCCGTCGAGCCGCTGTCAAAGAATATAATCTCCCAATCCGTAAACGTTTGGGCATATACGGAATCCATCGCCTCCTTGAGGAATCTTTCCCCGTTAAGGCTATTCATAATTACAGAAAATGTTGGCATAAAATTCTTTTCAGTGTTTTATAGCAAGAAGTACAAGCGGTTTTTCACTACAAATTTCTATAGTAAAAGTTTTTTCCACCGCGGCAAATCCGTATCGAGATGGAAGAAGTCCTGTACATTCCTTTTTACCCGGTGACCGGATGCAGCCGTGGTCAAAGCCTTTGCTAGTTCATCTGGTGTGCTGACAAAGTGAACACCATTAATTCCCCGCAGGGGGCTTAGGTTAAGGGTGCCGGGGTCAAGAACTGAGATAACAGGTACACCGGCACAATACGCATCAACCGCTGCAGATGTACCCGCGCTGGTGTAGGCCATATCACATTTCGGCAGCAGTTTGGAAACAGGCTCCATCGTAAGGGTGAACTTCAGTCCCGGGTAATCCTGAGACGCAATGGGACAACCTGGATGGGGTTTGACTGTAATTTCTATATCCGCCTGCAACGATTGGGCAGCCATTTCAAGCAGGCGCATCTGCACCATAGTGTTTCTTTTCACAAACTCCCCAAGAACCAGTAATTTCATGGCTTTCTTTGCATCGGTTAAACCATCGCCATACCTGCTGGGCAAATCATTGAGGTAAAGGTAACGCAGAGCCTCCACTTCTACCAGATCTTCTGCAGGGTAACCGCCGTTTCGATATTTCTGTGCAGCGTGCGATCCGTTAACAGCTATCTTATCGGGCAACGGCAAGGGGTTGGCCCTTGCGCGGTTGTAACTGCGGGGATCGAAAAAATAGCGCAAGTCCCAAAATCTAACCATACTATGAGGACAACCATTTATGCAACCATGCCCTGCCGCCTTCCATGCCCATAGAAAGGCAAATTCCCAGTCCATATTCTCCTGCAAATACACCCCGGTGCGCTGCTTTGGCAGAAACTTCATTGCACGCTCATACAAGTTCAGGTGCCAAACATTACTCATTGCAGTCTTACCTACCATCGATTGTCGCCAGTTGGCTTTGAAAAGGGGCCAAAGCGAAAGCCCCTCGCTTGTGACCTGTGAAACCTGATTTTCCAAAGATTTCGACATTCGGGCAATCCCGAACCAATCCTGCAGTATTTTTAAAAGAACCTGCCCGTCGAGAAACGAATCAAGAGCGACATGGATCTGCTGCCCCCGGCCTGATTTGTTGAAATCGCGAAGCGCTTTTGCCGCTTTACGGACATCAGGCAGCAAACTGTCCTTCATTAACATGTGCAGCCAATTGGTTTTACATCCTCCAGCCTCCAGCACCCCAGGCAGATTCGTCCAGTAACGGCTTTCAAAGCGCTTTTCAACCAGAGCACTAGGCTCAAGGTGGAACAGATAGGACACAAAGGTGACATTCGCGTCTGATGACTTCCATTCCTTGACGCCGATTCCAGAAAGAGGCCACCGATCAATGGCATAATGAACCAGCCAGATGAGCGCCTGCAGCGGGTATGGAAGCATATCATAAGAGCGCCGCAGCCACGACAATCGTTTCACCGGCTCTTTTAACCTCTGCCAGATAAACTTCACTTTTCTTTTTGCACACCATATCTTCAAACATTCCGCCAGTTTCCTGTTTGCGCTCATTAGCCGCATTTCATTGATGACTTGCTGGGACGCCCAATCATCGAAGGCTATTAATTTAATGGCATCATCAATTTGAGGAGACTTGCTAAAATTACACTTCTCTGTTATTAGTGTCATCCACCAGTAACTGAATCCGTGTCTTATTTCTAAATGGTCAACTACACGCTTGCCTTTAATATTTGTTTCACCAATCTCAAAAATCCATGACAAATAACGAGACCGCAAACTATCAGATTTTTCCTCTACCAAACTAGGGATTGAAATGAAGTTTGGACTATTATCATCAGTAAAACTACGCCACAATACAGTGATCCAGTCGCCTTGGGGTGGATTGCCTACCTCGTCCCATACTAGTAATGTGGGAGGATCGAAGGTTTGATTTTTCAAAATTTATTTATTAATTTTTCAAAGAATTTTCATTAAACTCTAAACTTCGAAATGTCATCGTTTGCATTGCAGTGCCAATAGCCCATTTTTCTATTCCGTTCTGACGAAAAATGATTGTACGAGTAAGAAAATTCGTCTTTATCATATTTTTCTTTTATTTTCTATTAAAATCGATTTTTAAACGGTTTAATAATTCTTTTTACACGTTATCATCATGTGTGAACTTAAACCTAAATTGGCAATAAAATCCTGAATTGAATCCAGCTCATTCTCAGATGCATAACCTAAAACATTTCTCCAAAAATGATCTTTAATATGTGTTTTATTATTTTTTAGTATATCAACGTCAAGTTTTCCAGGAGTAATTGCTTCAATTACTTCAAAACCTATGTTTCCCAACAATGCAGAAACTGACTTTGGATTCATGAAATTTAAGTGATGAGGAGGTGACAAGGCTTTTGCATGCTCCCCTAATACCTGTATATCGAGACCCATTCCGCTGAGAGTAGTAAAAATAAAAAGATCATCTTTATTCATACTATTGAATATGGTTGTCAGGAACAAAGATGGATTGTGCAAGTGTTCGAACAATTCAAAACTCACATAACATTTGCGACCTTCGGGGAGTTCATCCGGCAGAATCTCCTCCATAAACTTCTCAATCACCTTTAAGCCCTTTTCTCTGCATACATTCGAAAGATGGACAGAAGGTTCAATTATAATGGGTTTAATGTTCATTATCAGACTTATCTCTTCATCAAAAACCCCATATCCTCCTCCTATATCTATAATATATTCTATTAAGGTCTCTCCCTGATATTTTTCAATGGTATTTTTTATTAACTGTGCTTTAGGTTTCCAGAGTTTCTCACGCCTGGCTGATTCTGTTACTTTATAAAAAGTTGTTGCCCAGAACTTTGTTGAGGGGGAGTCAGTATAATATGCATCAAACGCTTCCCGAACCGGGCGAGGGCTAACAAAAATAGTCAGACATGTTTTGCACTGCTGATAGACAAAACCCAGTTTGGTGGCCCATAAATGACCACCACCACCACAAGCTGGACATGGAATATCTATTCTACTTACATTACCAAAATATGTCAACACGTCTTGACGGGTAAGTTTCAGATATTTATCGAAAATTTTTTCAGGTCTGATCTCTTCTTCTGTTACCTTCATAATAGTTAAGATTAAAAAGCTATAATGTTACAGGGTACGCCATCATCACCTCCGTAAGCGGGCGTCGACTCAGACAAAAAATAAGATAAATAAACTGGATTTATGAATTGGGATTACTAATATTGTGTTTGGTACGCCAATCTGTATCACTGTAATATATATTGAAAACAAGCTTCATGGTTTCCAATGCATCATTACTAGTTCCTGATTCTATCTTTTTACCCTTTAAGACTGCGTCTGCAAATTCATAGATTTCATCTCTCCAGGAATTATCTTTCAGGAATTTTATGGTTCTACTTTCCATTTGCCCATTATCAGACTCTTCATTTCTTCTAGTTATAACAATTTTTTCTTCACCATAACTCTTTGAACCTGAAAGTATTCCTGACAATTCTAAAGACCCTTCGGCAAGAGTAATCTCAAGATTAAATTTATGCTGCCATTGTGTAGCCGACGAATTCAGCATAGCGACCCTGCCTGATTTATCTTTCAAAAGTGCGTAAGCATTATCTTCAACATTGTGTTCCCAGAAGTCATTAGAGATAAAACTTTTTACTTCTACAAAATCACCACAAAAGAGACGCATTAGATCAACCATGTGAATACCTTGATCTAGTAATATTCCTCCACCTGCTAATTCCCGCTTTGATCTCCAACCTCCAGAGAAAGAAATCATCCTGCTTTTACCATAAACACCACGCAAGTTGATTATCTGACCCAATTCACCTGATTGGATTATTTTTAATGCCTCTCTTACAGAATCATGGTATCTATGGTTGAATCCATATTTAAGTTTTAAATCAGGATGTTTTTTTTCTACTTCAATAACTTTCCTGATATCTTCCACATTCATTCCTGGAGGTTTTTCGCAAAAGACATGCAATCCCTTTTCGAGTCCAGCTATAGTTGTAGAAGCCGCCACATTATTTGTAAGACAAACAAAAAGTATATCAAGATCACAGTTAAGTAAATCTTCCACCGTTGAATAGCATTCTACCCCTTGTTCGTTAGTGTGATTTTGTTTAATTGTTTGGTCACAAACAGCCACAACTTTAAGATTGGGGTGATCATTAATAAATTGATGCCTTCTTTTCCCAACTACACCATATCCTGCTATTCCAACTTTTAGTTTTGTCATGTTGATAGGTAAATTTATTTTTTAAAGTTCTGATGTTTTTATTAGATACTTACTTTAATAGTGATTTTTCTTATCAATTCCGGTTTATCCACAAAATGTTGGGGACTGTGTCCATCTTCTGGAAACATAATTGCAAAAAAACCATTTCCGATATCTACATGAGTTCCTAATCTTGAGGGATTTTTATAGAAAATCCTGTCTCTATCTTTATCATAGGGAATATTTACAGCCATATTTTCTATCGGAGACCATTTTACGCGCTCTAAACCAATAATGGGATATTGAATGTCTATCACATGGTTATGAGCTTCATATCCTCGTTCGAAACACGCAACAGTTTCATATTCACTTACGATAGCTTTGACATTCTTATTAATATGATACTGCCCCAACTCAATATCCGGAGTAGCTTTTGCCAGGAATTGCAATCCAACGTAAATATCCGATGATAAGCCTTTGTATAGTACAATGTTTTTAAGTTGATCAATGATCATATTTTCAATAATTTATTATTCGTTTGAAAAATATTCCATAATCCATGAATGAAATTGGGAATCTGAATCCATGACATGCTTAAAAATATTGCCATACCCCTTATTAAGTATCAATCCAAGTTTAGAGCCGATGTTCTTTTTATCTTTACCAAGCGCCTTCAAGAATGCATCAACATCGATGTTCTCCAAAGGATAACCTTCCCAAATTGTCTCGACAACAGAACGAACTTCGTAACGTATAGATTCAGGTAATATGCCCAATTTTACCGAAATGAAATTTGCCATATCCATTCCATAGCTAACGGCGATACCATGCGGAATTTTATAATGAGTAAGTGATTCTATGGCATGTCCAAAAGAATGTCCGTAATTGAAAACTTGACGAACATTTTTATCAAATTCATCAACCTCAATATAAACTTTCTTGATTTCCAGACTCCTGGCGATTAGTTTGGATAAAATCTTATCATCAGTAAAAGCTTTTTGATAGGAATCCCGATAAAAAATGAAATCATCTTTGCCTGAAACAATAAAATAATGGAGCATTTCTCCCAAGCCTGACTTCATTTCTCCCTCAGTTAATGTATTTAGAAAATGAGGGTCAATATAAATCAAATGCGGAGGATAAAAACCTCCTATCTGATTTTTGTATTCTCCAAAATTGATCGATGTTTTACTCCCTATACAACTATCACATTGAGCAAGCAATGTAGTAGGGAAAAAAAACCACTTAACACCCCTATATATGATGGATGAAATAAATGCGGTTACATCCTGAGTGATTCCACCACCAATGGCTATTAATCGATGATTTTTATGGAATCCATTGTCTATGAGCTCTTGAATGATTGGAAGAACACCTTGATAACTTTTCTGTTGTTCATTCGCATCAATTGATATATACTTGTTTGCCTCAAGGATACTATCTACTTTATAAAGCCCTTTTATCTTATTATCTATAATGATGTAGTCGCCATCTTGAAGCAAACCAGTTAAAGTCTCAGCAAAATCATCAATAAACTGAACTTCGTACTCATGAAAGATAGATTTAACATTAAAACTATACATTAGTATATCCTCCATCTACTGTTATGTTCTGACCGGTTAGATATGAATTCATATCGCTGCAAAGAAATGCTACAACATTAGCTATTTCAATAGGCTGCGCCATCCGCTTTGCAGGGATTTGACTTTCCAAAAGTTGTAATTGTTCTGGTGTATTTGTCGTTTTTGTTAATTCTGTCATGGTAAATCCAGGGCTTACGGCATTGACTAGCACATTGTATTGCGCCCATTCAATCGCAAGGCTTTTTGTCAATCCTGCTATAGCATTTTTTGATAAAGTATATGAGGAGCGGCCGGGTCTTGTGATCACGCTCCAAATGGAAGCAATATTTACAATACGACCATATCCATTTTGTATCATCTTGGCACCAACCACCTTCAATATCTTGTAGGGCGCTATTACGTTTATCTGTTGGATTTTTTCAAATTCTTCAAAGGGGACATCACAGAAATCATTAATAATGTTGATGCCAGCATTATTAATACATACATCTATCTTATCAAGTTGATCTATAGTAAGTAAAAAACCATCAATGGATTTAGATGAAGAAAAGTCTACTTGATAATAAGTGACTCTATCAATATTATTCACCCGATTCTGTTCATTCAATTCATCAACCTGTTCTTGCTTAGTACCTGTCAATAAGAGTGTAGCTCCATGATCATACAGACAATCCGCAATAGCCTTTCCAATACCTCGTGTACCTCCGGTTATCAAAACCACCTTACCTTTATAATCGATCACACAAATTATTTTAAGGACAGAAATTCAGGATCAATACTTAAATATGTCACTATCAGATGATCGTAAACCATGTGCAAATCTTCAATTGGGCCATAATCACCTTTGGGATTTGCATTGTGAAGTGAGTATGTACAAATCTTTTTCAACGCTCCACCATCAAAACCGACTATTGCTATTGATTTACCTCCGTTCTCATTGGCAAATTGTGCTGCCTTTACAACATTTTCAGAATTACCACTTGCTGAGATACATATTACGACATCTCCAGAACTAAAAACACCTTTCAATTGATGAGTAAATATATTTTCAAAAGATGTGTCATTTCCAATGGCTGTTATCATTGGTGTATTGTCAGTAAGTGAAAGAATTCGAGGTTTATACGGTGTATAATGTCGCACAAAGTATGTGATATCAACTTGCATATGTGAAGATGTTGCTGCACTACCACCATTACCACAAATAAATATAGTATTTCCATTTTTAAAAGCAGTTATCATTGTTGTGATAACTTTTTCTAAATCATTCACATTTACACTATCAAGCAAATCATCAAGTTTTTTGCGATACTCAAGATAGTGGCGTTTTATATTTTCTGTTCTATCCATATAAAAAATCTTTTAATTCGTTTATCCACTCAATTATGTGAATTAGTTTTTTGAATCATTATTTTAGAACATTTATTAGATTATTTACAGCATCAATTTCCATTTGAAGTTTACCTTCTTTTGCATAAGAACCTAAATGCGGTGTCAAAACAATATTATCTAAATTGCATAACGCTCCACTATAAGGTTCTTTTGAAAACACATCTAACGCAGCACCTGACAGCTTTTTGGTCGAAAGCGCACGATACAAAGCATCTTCGTCAACTACACCACCTCTCGAAATATTTATTAAAAAAGCATCGGATTTCATTTTTTGAAGCTCTTTTTCACCTATTACTGCTTCATTGTTTTTATTACCAGGAATATGCAATGTTAATACATCTGCTTCTCGAATAACTTCATCAAATGTTTTAATCTTGACCCCTTTTTCCTTAGCCCATTTTTCATCAGGATAAAGGTCAAATCCAATAACTGGATTCCCGATTCCAGTAAAAAGCTCCGCCACTAAGCGTCCAATACGCCCCAAACCTATAATCCCAATCTGTTTTCCAAAAATAAGATTCCCAATTTGTTTATTCCATTGTTTATTTTTCATGGCGGAATCAGCCTGAGGAATCTTACGAAGAAGTGCTAACGTCATAGCTAAAGTGAGTTCTGCTACACTCCGTGTAGGACCATCTGGTGTATTTACGACAATAATGCCTTTTCCCTTGGCATAGTCCAAATCTACATTATCCATTCCAACTCCAACACGACTAATACATTTTAAAAGAGGCAAAGAGTCTAAAACAGATGAACTTAACGATTCAACACCAGCAACAATACCAATGCAATCCTTGGCCAATTCAATAACCTCATTTTCAGTTAATTTTCGACCATAAGGATTATTTATAACATCGAACCCATTTTCTTTTAATAAATCAAATGGAATTTGACTTATCTGTCCAAACGAAGACGGAGAAGTTAAAACTTTATTTGTTTTCATTATAAATATTAGGAATTATTTACTATAGGATTGAAACAAAGGGTCATGCAGCATTTTTGCATCAACTCTCTTTAAATCATCAGGTGTATCAACAGAATCCGCCTCAAACTTTGTAACAATCATTTGTATTGGCACTCTATGTTCCAGAAAACGATTCATATCCACAGACTCGTAGATTTCAAGAGGTGTTGTTTCTAGATGAACAAATTTCAGTAACGCTTCTCTTGTGAATGCTATTAGGCCAAGTTGTCTGAAAGAAGGCAAACATCCGCTGAATTTCTTTTTTGATGGAATTGGCTCCCTAGACATATAGATTGCATTCCCATTAATATCTGCTACAACCTTGACATTATTTGGATTAATCCGTTCTTCTTCAGTTAGTAAAGGAGCCATAAGATTAGCAACCATATTTTTACCATTAATTAATGGCGTGACTGCTTCACTGATCATCTCAGGATTGATTAATGGCTCATCACCCTGTATCATTACAACAATGTCGAATTGCTGACCACTCAGTTCCTTCTCAATATTCAGCAGTGCTTCGGCAGATCGCTCTGAAGCTCTTTCGTGAGTATCTGCTGTCATAACAGCTTTGCCCCCTATACTTTCAATATAATCGTAAATCTCTATATCGCAGGTGGCAACATAAACCTCATCCAATAAAGAACACATTTTACTTCTGATATAGCAATGCCCTATCATTGGTATTCCCATGATTGATGCCATGGGTTTATAAGGGAAACGGGTTGAGGCCATACGGGCCGGAATTACACCGAGTATTTTCATGATTATTATTTCTTGATCATTTTTAATTGTTCGCGAATGATATGTCCTAGAAAGTAGGTATCAAAACTGAATGCGATAAAGTTGTACCCTTTATTTTGTTTTTCAAGCACAAGTTGATAATCTGGTGGCACAACATGAAAGCCAATCAGCTTATCATATTTTCCCGCAATGGTCTCATATTTTGCAATCGCTTCTTTGACATCAGGTTCATCATATTGACCGGGTTTACCTAAAGAACCAGAAAGATCATAAGGTCCGATAAATGTACCGTCAATGCCATCCAGAGAAAGAATTTCTTCAAGTTCGTTTATGGCATTTATGTGTTCAATTTGAGCAATTAGCAGGATATTTGGTGCGATTTGATCCCTGTAGGTCTCAAAATTAAAGCCATAACCTTGAGCTCTTGCCAGCCCAACACCGCGTGTTCCAATTGGGGGATATTTTACAGCACTGATAGCCCTCAATGCATCTGCTTTGCAATTTACTGATGGCACAATAATTCCATCGGCCCCAGCATCAAGCACTCTTTTGATTATTCGTGGATTATTTTCCCCTACACGTACAAAAGCTTTAATTCCTTTTGCTTGTATTGCTACCATCATTTGCTGAGCTTCAAAATAATCCGTTACCGAATGTTCCATATCAATGCAAAGCCAATCGAAACCTGCATCTGCCATTATTTCAGCGATTGACGGATGGTTAAGCGTAAGCCAACTGCCGATTGAATTTTTTTTCATACAATATTCACAAACGATTTAAGGTTAAATTTACATATGCAATATCGACCGATTGCCGAAACAATCAACCGTTACCAGCGCTGCACTTTGCCTCTTCAATAAGAACTGTCTTGATCCGGTTCATAAGGTCAGGCGGGGTGGCTGCGTAAACATCGCAGAAACTCTTTCTCGCAGACTGCACAGGATCGCTTTGCCACCAGTCCGCTACATCGTCCCAGACCTTTGTCATCTGTTGCGCGGCGCCCTCCGGCGTTTCATGGAAAATGCCCACCGCCTTTAGCCGTTCAAAATAGGGCTTTGCGCTTTCACGCAACTCCCAGTGTTTCGGATTCCAGAAAATTATTGTCGGTATGTTTAGTGACATCGATTCAAGATAGGTTGTCGCATTATAGGTACTGATATAGATGCGGGTTTTTTTAAGCAGGTCTGCCATTGGTAGACTGCCATCATCCAGCGCGACTTGGGGAAAGCGAGTGCGCCAGCGCAACACCTGCTGATGCCCCCAATCGTGAGAATGGAGCCGCACCAGCACACTCGTTTGCAACGCCTCGGGTAGTGCCTGGACGAAGCGGCACTGTTCTTCAAAATACTCTTGCCACTGACCGGCTGCTACGGGTGTACTATACATATGGTAACTGTATCGCGGTATGGTCATTTCGACCATGAGCGCTAACCCGGATTTATCTGGCACGGCTCTCCTGCCAAAATCCTTGAAATTACCAATGGGGGTGACTTTTTTTTGCCCGGGTTCATCCCAGCCCCAGGTCAGGAATCGGTCACTAATTGCAATTTGATGGTCGTCGGTAAACCCATACAACGCTATTCCATAGTTTCCGCCGTGCTGGCCAATAATCAGTGGTGTTCCGGTTTCCACTTTTGCTGCTGCCCAAACCTTGAATACTTCATCAGAGAAATGGGCATTACTTGTAAAAAGCGCTTTTGGTTTTTTAATACTCATTGAGTTATCCGCTAACAATACTAAATTTTTATACCCCTCCAGATATGCTGTCGGAATATGCTTCGGAATCATTGAGTTTAGCAATTTATTGAATTCCTGATAGTCCGGATTATCGGTACTATAGCTTGAATCAGGTATTTCCAGGAACCATTTTCGGGCTGAAGGGATGCAGTTATACTTCGGAATACGTACACTCGTCCAAAACACCGGAATCTGGCCCAGTTTTATCTGCAGAGCCATCTTTAACCTGAAAGGGAAATAGGAAGAAATAAAGAAATAATCGTCGTTTGCAGAAAGTAGTGAGGAAATTTCATTAACTAATTTTTTAATCCTCTGCGTTAATTTATTTTTGAGTGCGACATTCCTTATTAAAACATTATTGATTGGTTCTGATTTCTGAATTTGGATCTTCGTGACCGGAATTTTCATCCACTCCAGAATCTGGCCGAAAATCATCTCGTTCCAGTCATCGGAAAAGAAAAGCGGCGAAAATGCATCCATATCATTCGGGATCAGGTCATTTTCGTTGCGCTGAATAACGCGGACTTTCAAAGAAACGTTATCACGCAACACCTGCTGCAGCATATACCAGCGATCGAATACCATCTGAATAAAATAGCCTAGCCAAGGGCCAACAAATATTCTCCAATAGCGGACTGAATGGTTGACACCGTGAATTTCATTGAGTTTTGCCGCAAGTTCATCCAACATGCTTTCATACAGCGATTGCAGATACAAGTAATCCTGGTGCAGTTTCTTGCGGTCATCCCAATGATAGATTGCCACCACGGCGTCGAGTTTCTCCCACACATGCCTTTTGTCGAAAAGGCGGCACCATTCGCCGAGAAACAGCACCGGCTGATTGGTCGGCCAGGTACGCTCGTCAGCAGTAGTAACGAGATATCTTGCTACCATACAACACTCTCTCTTTCTGCTTTAATCATACATTGTTGAAAAATCATCGATGTGGATTTAGTAAAAACTCTTTCATCAATGCTGAACACAATTGCAGCGTTTCCTGTGAGTCAATCTCAAATGTTTTCCAGAACTCCATTTCAACCATCCCAATTCGCTCACCGAACCGATTGTTAAACCGACGAAGCACATCGGGTTTAAATAAATAAAAAGAGCCGTTTTCTATAAACTGGGGTAAATGATCTTGTCTCCGTTTTCTATTCCGCCAATCATAGTTAACACTTTCAAGCTCACCTCTAACAGTCCGTTGCCAATAGTACAAGTCTTCAGCAACACTGCAAGAGAACATAGAATCATAATGGCCTGAACTAAATAATGTCAGGCCTTTTTCAATATCAGTTGATTCTCGCAATGGTGATGTGACTTGAGGTGCGAGAACAATGTCAATGGTTCCTGATTGTTTCTCTATTACATCGATTGCGTGAAGCCAGCCAGACTCTGATGTGGCGTAGTCTCCAGCCAATACATCAGGTCGTTGAATGATTTGTGCGCCATTCTTGACTGCTACATCAAGAATCTCTTCACTATCAGAACTAACATACACTGAGTTCACACCCTTTGCAACTTTGCATTGCTCAATAGTCCACTGAATAAGTGGTTTGCCACAAAAAGCGATTAAATTTTTCCGTGGAATTCCCTTGGAGCCACCACGAGCAAGAATAATACCAACTGTATGCATCATTTCTCAATAAATTGTTAAAATCAAAATTGCGAATTACCATGCCGACCTGCCACCATCTATACTAATAACAGCGCCATTCATATAACTCGAAGCATCACTTAAGAGAAATAACAGTGCTCCCTGATATTCTTCCGCTCGTGCTAAACGTCCCATTGGTATTCTCATGCAAACCTCATTCAGAAACGCCGGATCCTGGTTGTTTTCAATACCACCGGGGCATAAAGCATTGCAGCGCACACCCTTCTCGGCCCAGTAGGTAGCGAGGTAGCGGGTTAGTCCTATAAGACCACTCTTAACAACTGAATAGGTTACGGGTTTCACGGGTTGCTGATCATCTGGAAGGCCAGGTTTACGGTAAAGGCGCTGATCGGGGGCGATGAGACCCAGGTCGGATGAGATGTTTACAATACATCCTCCTTGGCGAGCGATCGCAAATCCGTAATGTTTGGCGCACAGGAAAGCGCCGGTCAGACCTACAGCGATGTCTGCCTCCCAGACGGGTAGGTGGAAGTTTTCGAGTCGTGAGAAATTTTTACTACCGTCGCCTTCCACCTTTGGATTGTTGGCCGCGTTATTCACCAGCCCATCAATATGCCCGAAACGCTGGAGCAAGGCAGCACAATTTGCCTCAATCTCCGATTCTTGGGTAATATCGACTGCATAACCCGCAGCTGATACATTGTGCCGCTGTTCTATACTCCTGGCTAGCATTTCAACTGGCTCTTTGTGAAGATCAAGCAAAATAGGTATACCACCGTTACGGGCAATCACTTCAGTATGTTGCTGACCCAAAAGCCCTGCTGCGCCGGTAATTACGATTACTTTATTTCGAAGAGAAAACATTGTATCAGTCATTTAATCTCATTTTGATTTAAATTTGGATTATTGCCACAGATTAGATCATAGTTCTTAAAATATGCCTATGGTCTGACCGCCATCCACAACAAGGCAGGACCCAGTTATAAAGGAAGCTCTTTTGCAACATAGGAACAAGGCAGCATCTGCTATCTCCGAAGGTATACCGAAACGTTTCATCGGCACGGTTGATTGTATAATCGCTTCAACTCGTTGCGGATCCTTTTTAATCTTCTCATCCCAACTTCCATCTGGGAAATAAACATTTCCAGGGGCAATACAATTAACTCGAACAAGAGGTGCCAGTCGACGTGCCATCTGTTTGGTGAGGGCAATTAAGGCTGATTTGGCTACAGAATAATCAGTTGGCGCTCCGATTGCCTCCAGTCCGGCAATTGAGGAAATAAAGAGTAAACAGCCATTGCTTGCTTTCAACATTGGCAAGGTGGCACGTGCTGTCTCTTCTGAAGTGATAAAATTGGAGCGCCAGGCCGTTGCAAAGCGCTCCGTATCAGGCAGTGCATCCTGCGGACCACGGCCATCTCCGATGTTGGCAATAGCGACATCTAATCCACCCCATGCAGTATCAATTTCCGTAATAACTTTCACCCATGCCCGCGCATCAGCGCAGTCTATTGCGAAAGCGAGTACGCAATCCATTCCATAAACCTTGCAAAGCTTTTCTGCTGATTGGTTTAGCCTGTTGTTCTCCCAATCAAGCAGCACCACACGCGCACCTTCACTGAGAAATGCATTAGCAATACCATAACCAATACCACGGGAAGACCCAGTTATCAAAACACGTTTACCTACTAGTTCTAAGTCCATGTCGAATTGAGATATTTTTTACGAATCCAGGAAAGTTGGCGTTTGAAAACATCAAGACCATCGTCATCCCGATATGCCTGCATGATGAAAGGACCTTTGTATTTCAAAGGTTTAAGAGCTTCGAAAAAACGATCAAAGTGAGTGTCTCCGTTACCCAGCTCAACACTGCTTCCTCCCAACATACGATCTTTGATGTGAATATCAGAGATTTGTGATCCATAAGCGGCCAATTCTTCTGCTGGATCAAATCCGTTCGCAGCACTATTGCCGGTGTCATAGTTAACGGTTATACGAGCTGAACCGAGACGTTTTAATAGTTTAGCAAAAGGTAGAGGTGCGAGATCGGTTTCTAGGGAAAGATTAATCCCTGCGCTTTCTGCCTGTTCAACAGAGGGAATGATGTTAAGAACAAATCGATCCATTGCAGCTACGTCGCTCATAGAAGATTGATCTACACATGGGATCACAATATCAGTCAGACCTAGAATCTTGCCATTTTTCAATAATCTAAGAAGGATTTTTTTGCTACTATTTGAGATCTCATCATTGACATGATTCAAAGGTGCCTCCATGAAGTAGTCAGCGCATACTGTACGAACCAGTACACCCGTTTCTTCTGATATTGCTATAATCTCCATTATACCTTTAGGGGTTAATAGAGGATTTTTTTCAAAGTCATTAAAATCAAGGATAAATTCAATACAATTCAAGCCAAGGTCCGCCGCTTTTGTAAATTCTTGCTGCCAATATCCAACCGGATGAGCTTGATAACGTCCTTGATACTTGGGTAGCAAACGACCTTGCATAACCCCAATTAAATTGCCGTTTGGATCCATTTTAATTAGTCTTTAAAAAACATATTCTCGACCATTCCACATAATATATGCCCTAAAAGTATGTGCCCTTCCTGAATGCGCTCAGTTCTGTTGGATGGAATACACAAGCAGGGACAAGAAGCTATTAATATACCACCTGATTCGCCCGTGAATCCCATGGTACGGATCGATCGCTCTTTCGCAACTGTTACTGCATTAATAATATTTGGGCTTTTGCCACTTGTTGTTATGGGAATGAAAACATCAGCGGCATTACCTAAGGCTCTTAACTCTCGAGCGAAGATTTGGTCATATCCATAGTCATTACCGATCGCGCTCATTACTGAACTATTTGTTGCCAAAGCAATTGAGGGGAGTGGATTACGGTCGAATTGCAATCTTGATACAAATTCTGCTGCAAGATGTTGAGCATCTGCAAAACTTCCACCATTTCCTGCGAAGATGATTTTACCACCATTTCTCAACGATTCCAGGCACCAGGTTGCCAATTCCTCAAGCCTAATCTGAAGGCTCAAATCTCTCAATAATGCTTGATGTACTGCTGAAGCACTCTCTAATGAAGTTTTAATATAAGCTTTCATACTAACTCTTTTTAAATCGGTAAGGTGTTGGCGCATCGGAATCAGTAGTTACATCCACTGAGTTCCAATCCTTTATTTGAGCTGGTATATCTATACCAACATTTGTTGACCATTGAGTTAAGATTTCTTTAAACTCTTTACCAACAATTCCATCTCCGATTGCTAACCCATTTAATCGAGTTACAGGTAACATGCAAAATGGTGTGCCAGTCATAAATGCTTCGTCAGCCGTGTAAACATCATAAGGTTCGATGTTCTTTTCAACGACGGGCATACCTAATATCGGAGCCAATTCTTTCATTAAATAATCGCGTGAGATGCCGCGAAGAATGTTCCGACCCTCCGGGGATATGATTGTGTTGTTCCTGATGATGAAAAAGTTGTCACCGGTGCCTTCGGCAATGAAACCATCGGGGTCAAGCAAAATAGCCCAATTGTCAGCCCCTGCCATTTGGGAAACTTCAATGTTGGCCATAAGGTAAAAAAGTCGGCTACGGTTCTTGATCTTAGGATCCATTAGTGTAGCAGGAATGGCACGCTGCGAGGTGATTACCGCGTTGATCCCGCTATCGAAGAGGTGTCCCATTCCGGCCACAGTCCAACGTAGTGGAAAGTCCGCGATGATGACATTAGGACCCTTGTGAAGACCTTCAATACCTTGATATATTCCCAACGTACCTCTCGAAACATCAATCATCAACCGGTGTTCGTCATCAGAACCAAACAAATGGTCATTCGCTTCAATCGTTTCATAACAATGCTTTTCCATCTCGTCGATGGACATTTGAAGGGGTATTCGCAGAATCTTCAGCCCAGCGTAAAGACGTTCAAGATGCTCGTGCAATTTAAACTGCTTTTTCCCAAACGATCGGGTCATCTCAAACACCATGTCTCCAAACATAAGCGCTGAATCATACACGGAAATTTTGGCTTCATTCTCGGGAATTAATTTCCCGTTCATCCAGATTAAACGTCTTTCAATCATTTATTTTATTTTTGAATATTCCTATGAACCATGAATCGTTACTATTTTCCTTGGTCCGCTCATACCAGATATGGCTATCCAAATGAACTGACCCGACTTCGAAATGCTTAATAAGTGCATCTGGATTGGGAATAATATCCTTTCCCACAAAATTGCAATTCAATGGCGGAAAATTCTGTATAACCATTAACGCATCGTATTCTTCCAATTGTGCAAGTAGATTTTCGACCACGTTGTCAATTTTGGGAATAACGTACCAAAGCGTGCCGCGTATAACATGCAAGGTTTTGCCATTGATACGAGGTAATTTTAACCCTTGATTATCAGCAACCATGAGATTTGCTTGTATAAACCGAAATTCTGGAAACAGGTCGCTGGCTTTCCTGACAGCTGTCTCTGAAAGATCGAAGCCATAGCCCGCCCCCCCCCCCATCTTCCGCACCAAAATATCTAAATAATGACCCAAGCCACACCCATAATCGACGATCCGTTCGTAATTACCTTCTTCGCGAAGCAATTCGCACGTTAAGCGTACATCCAGCCAGTTTTCCTGCTCATTCTGATGCCATGGTATACCAGAAGACTTTGCATACATCTGCTCGAATTCTCCAATAAGTTTGCCGCCCTTGATCACATAATCGTGGTAGTCTGTAGAATTGATTTCCATGATGTCGGTTCTCTTTTTACGCATGACCCTGGCTTCCCATCGGCAAGTGAGCCCTTAGCTTAGCAGCAATGCCGACTTCCTTGGGATGCATTTCGAGAGACCCATCTCCCATGGCTTGTTCGATTTTGCGAATTGCACCGATCAGTTGTCGCAATCCTGCCGTTTCAACAGATGCTGATTGGTCGGAACCATACATGGCGCGATCTATCGTTATGTGCCGCTCCAATGATGTAATTCCAAGAGCAGCAGCTGCGTAGGAAACTGCAAGTCCAACTTCATGACCACTATAACCCACATCACATCCGTATCGCGTACGTAGTGTATTTATTCGATTTAAGTTGGCATCTTCATCCACCATAGGGTACGTTGAAATGCAATGCATCAGTTCAAATGGACAATTAGCATCTCTGAAAATTTTAACTGCCATATCGATTTGTTCAGGTTTTGACATTCCGGTAGAAATGAATGTATGTTTCTTTTCTTCTGCTACCATACGTAGCAAAGGTTCATAGACGATCATAGCCGAAGCTATTTTATTATATTTCAGATCAAACTGGCGCAGAAATTTCTGGCTTTCCAGATCCCAGGCTGAGGCGAACCATTCGATACCTTTTTCACGACAATATCGATCTATCTCTTTGTAATCGTCAAATTTAAATTCCAGGCCTTCTTTTTGATGGCGTTGTGTTGTACCCCAAGGACTTTCACGTGGTGAGTCGAGCAATTCCTTAGTGTAAACTAAGTTGATGGTACGCTTTTGAAACTTAACGGCGTCAGCGCCAGCATCTTTTGCGACATCAATAAGTTGTTTGGCAATCTCTAAACTACCGTTGTGGTTGATGCCGATTTCGGCAATAATGAAGATAGACATAATTTTTAAGTTTTAGTGAATAATTGAAAAATTACTTTATAAATAAGTTTTTTAAATTTCTTTTAATAGCGACTCGGAAAGTTCTTTGATGACCCCTTCACCACCGCGGGCGAGTGTAACATGCTTCGCAATCTTGAGTACTTCCGGATGTGCGTCAGCAGGGGCTACAGGAAAGCCGACCAAACGCATTGCATCCAGGTCGTTTACATCGTTGCCAATATAGATTACCTTCTTCAAATCGATATCATTGCTTTGGCAATAATTGACAAGATCCTTTGCCTTATTGTCGCTTCCTTGAAGGACTTCTATTTGCAGTTTTTTTGCTCTTGACGATACAACCTGATTGCTCTCAGTACTAAGGATTATCTGTCTGAATCCAGCATTGCGTAACTGAGCAACACCCCAGCCATCGGCACGGTTGACAAAAACGGCTTCGGTGCCGTCTTGTAAAACCAGTACACGGTTGTCGGTCATAACGCCGTCGAAGTCGTAAACGAGGAGATTAGGAGTGAACAACAGAGTTTTTGTTAGATTATTCATTCACAATATGCTTTAAATTGAAAAACTTGCAATTAAAGTATCTGTCAAACCCAAAGCTGCCAACCTTGCTTCATAAGCGTTTGAAAGTTCCTGACTATCCATAAAACTCCACAACTGATGACCGCCTGGCTTACCCTGAGCAAGCCAATAAAGGTGATTTGAAAGAGGATATCGCTGAATGTATTCAACATAGTCCAAATTTAGTCCTGCTTTCTTTGCGAGTATTTGCAGATTAGATGAATTGAATAAAAATAAATGACAACTCCAGTAGGTGAATTCTGAATATGGCACATTTTTATACAGTGTTATCAATGCATCGGCAGAGGAAGGAATTTCAATAATAATTTTGCCACTTTCTTGTAGTTTTGTTGCTAATTGTTTCAGTATTTCAGCAGGATCTTCAAGATGCTCGACAACATGGAATGCAGTGATTAAATCAAATTTCTGATCAACCGGTAAATCCTGGATGTTTTGTACAACATTCAGATTATTTTCTTTAAAGTGTGACTGGAGACGTGATTCCAACTCAATGCCAATTATCATTCGTGTTTTGGATCGCGCTTTTAATAAAAATCCTCCTGGTCCACATCCAAAATCCAGCACATCCCGATTGGTCATTGCTTCCTTGAGGTATTCAATGCGCCTATCATCATCCCGTTCTAATTGACGAAGCCACATGTCTGTTTCAATTAATTCTTCGCCATGCATTCCTGATTTCTCGTAAAAGTCATCAGGTATTTCATTAAGAGATAGGAAAACCAAACCGCAGTTCTTACACTCAAGAATATCTAAGCTGGAATTATCGCGAACTTTGCCGGGGCGTTGATAGTGGTCGGTAGAATTACATAAATAGCATTTTTGATTCATTGGTTGAACATTTTAGCATAACCATATGTCTTAAAATAATTTTTGAATTTTGCATTACCCGGTTCATCGGCACATTGAATAATGAGGGTTTATCCATTCCTGAACTTCTGCAACATCGGGTTAACCAGCGCATATAACTCAGCGGTTGAAACGCCAAGCAGCCCGGGAAATCTCTTAACAATAAAAATTACGCCGAGCGTATAAAGCATCCCTGACAAAATGAATGAAATCCATAAATTGTGTATTAATACATTGCACAGTAATGTGGAGGCAGCTCCAACAACCAAAAACGCAAGAATAATTTTAATATAATTACCTGTGACTTTTGTCCATTTGAGGTTCAATGCTGATACACAATACTTCAATAAAACAAGATGGGTTAAAGATGTGACCGATACCGTCATTATTGCGAAACCGACTGCCCCGAGTCCTAATCCAAAATACTCATTGGGTGCAATAAGGATAAATGACATCAGTAAACCAAAAACGCCAAATATTAACATAACATTTCTCAATAATGCGGTTCTGTTAGTTGCATAAATGAGAACATAAAGAATATTATTGGCAATATACGGGATCGGATAGAACAGCATGATGGTCGTCGGAAGAATTGCCCCCTCGAAGGATTTGCCCCCCACCATCATTGTGACTGCAGATGCATTCAGCGCCAGAAACACGGAAAAATAAGATGAAACAACAGTGAAAATGGATATCGATTTATTAAATAACGCACTCATTTTATTGATATTCTTTTCATTAAAGGAAATCGAGAACTCCCTGAGCAACAAAGGCGTAACAGAATTTGAAAAGATAATTATAAACGCAGAAAAAGACTCCGAGAGCGAAAAATAACCCTGCTGGACGGAGCCGCCGAATTTCTGCAGCATCCACCTGCCTGTTAAACTTAACGGAAGCACGATTATTCCAAGCACTAACAGCGGATGGGAATACTTGTAAAAGGAAGTGAATTTTTGTTTGAAATCGTGTAGAGATATTCTGAAATGTAAGACAGGGATGCCATTTGATTTCATCAATGCAACAAATCCGACTATCAGCACAAAGACAGCGATATAGCTGTACGAAAATACGGAAAGAAGATTTACCCAGTTAAAAACATATAAAAATAAACAGAGCACAATTAAGCCGGATAACTTTGCAAAGAGGTTAAAAATGGAAGCTTTTCTTGTCAAACCGCAGGTGTCTGTCATCGAATCCAGTAATGACGAAATAAAAGTGAAAAATGTCAGGGAAAATGCAAGCCAAATATAGAATATATCCTGACCCGGAAAAAGTACACCAGATAAACCTGAAAAAAGTGCCGGAATGATAATAATACACGCAACCGCCCATGATATAAATATATAAGTCCAATAAAATGAAATAACAGTTTTATCATGGTGATTTTTAGCTAATTCCGTTGAAAAAAAATTGCCTCCGAAACCGATTACACTGGACAATATTGTAAAAATATAAAGCAGGTATTTAAAGTCTCCGAACAATCCCGGTCCAAGCATTCTTGTGATGATAGAAATTGTGAGCACGTTTAGGGGTATGACTAAAAAACTTGTAACAAGTTTGAATAGGTACCTTTTTTTAAGTGAATCTGTTTTCAAAATTCTTTTTAAACTCCCCTTATTAGTCTTGCCGGATTTCCATAGGCCATTACACTGTCTGGAATATCTCTTACTACAACCGAGCCCATTCCAATTATAGTGTTAAATCCAACTCGAATTTTCTCTCTTATTATTGCCCCAGCTCCAATATAAGTTCCCTCGCCAATGTTTGAATGGCCCAATCCTATGGATCCAGGAGCAAGTACACAGCAATCTCCAATAATACTATCGTGATGAATTTGTACTCCGACGTTAATTTTAACACATTTTCCAATTATGCAATCGGAAGATACAAAACAATTTGACTGAATAAATGATCCTTTTCCTACCGTGCAATTTTTACTCACTGTAGAATGTGGAGAAATATATGTTGCTAATGATTCATATTTAGTTTTTAAAAGAAATTTACGCAAATTAATATCATCAACGGTAACTATTAATCCTGTATTATTTGGTATATTTTCTAAATTTTTTGCCTCACAAAGAAATTTAAAGGGTATATCACTTCGTTTATTAATGCTTGTATACCCTATGATCGTTAATTCACAAAAACTTAATTCAGTAATGATATCTTTGTCGCTACCAATCAAAATAAAATTGTCAAAATTCTTTTCGATAATACCTACAAAATGTCCTGTGTTTTGCATGAAATAATATTATTATTCAATTCCGCTTGTTGGTGATATCTTAAAATATTGATATTTAATAGGTTTTAAAGAAGTAAATACATACTTATCAATCTAATAGATATGTATTTTTGCGTAAAAAGCTGGCGCCAATACGTGTATTTATTTCATTTAATTTAATTTCTCCCGGTGAATACCATGGACTATTCGTATTATATAAAGAGCATGTTATTTCCCAAAACTTGTTTTGTAGCTTTTCGTCTTCAATGTCAGTCTTCCATCCAAATTTACAATGTTCAATAACTTCGTTCGCCACATCTTCAATCTCTTCTGGTGAATTGTTAATTAACGCAACACCAGCATTCTCAAAATCTTTGGTTGTGGTTTCTCCAAATAGACCTCTTTGGAACATTTCCCTTAAACCTAACAAACGATTTGTTTTTTTGTCCATCAGATGCTTTGTGATAAAAATGAAATTAGAATCATTTCTAACCAAATAATAATGCAAAAATGATGGACTTAAATTAATCATGCCTTCAGGTTTCCGAAATATTAATGGAACATTCATTATTCCAGAATCCCCTCCAATTATTGCAGAACAATTTCCCAAAATATAGATATCCAAAAATTCACTTTTTCCCCCACTAAATGCATAATCAATAATTTTATGATTTTTTGTAAGGATTGCTTCGTTTGTTAATGACCCTATACGAATCACATAATATCCTTGTTTTGTAAAATTCTCAGCGGCAGAAACCATTGTGTTAACGCTGAAGTCCCTAAATCTATGGTAATCGACCTTATTTGGATTATGTGAATTAAAACTTTCAAGATATGCCTTCTCTCTATTATGAATGCAAATATATGCAGCGCTCTCTGGTATTCCCATTTCCAATAATAAGGCCTTCCCCTGTTTATGTTGTAGATCAGTAAAAAATAGATGAGGCTTAGAACTACTAATTAAATGATAATCATTAATTCGATTGAATAGAGTGTTATGGTGTTTGTTTCCTCTTGTCCAAAATCTGCATCCATCATCTATGATTTCCCAAATAAATGAACATGGCAGAATATTTATATGCTTTTCCCACATAGTTAGAAGAAAACGATTGCAAACTGGTCTAGGACAAGCTATAATATCGAAAAAATATTTTGTTTCATTTTTTCTATCAAGTGAGCATAAATAAGCTTCAGTATCCGCAGAAAAATGCCCTATACGTTGGCTCATCAATATTCCAAAACGAATCAGAACAACCGGCCTTAAAACTACAATAAGCAAAACAACGGGTCCAGATAAAAAACTAAAAATTGGGAGACATAATAGTTTTATTAAGGTTTTCGTTTTTCTAAATAAAACATACCAACCTCCTGATTTTATTTCTAATATTTGAGATATAAATTTATGTGAATACTGATTTTTCATAAGTAGTATTGTAATACGTAAAATTTTATTTGATGTATATTTTTGAATAAAATATGTATCTCACATATCCATCTTAATATTCTTTATGGTTTTTTTATTTAAGATCCGTAAACGCAGATTCAAGTCTATCAACGACCTCTGCTGCCTCATCCAATGACATGATTTGGGAAATTGGAAGAGTGACAAGTTCAGTAAACCAGGTTTTTTCATAATTGGGGGCCATTCCCATTCCGTGCCCAAGGTGTCTCATTACAGAGTTCAAATTAATAGGCCAATAGCGGTTGATAATTTCCAAGTGATATTTATCTTTGAGCAAATTAACAAAGGAATTACGAGAAATGTTAGAATTTGAAGTTATAAAAAATGTATAAAGATGCCAGGAATTGTCTCCTTGATCTGTAATGTCTAATGATTTAAATCCTTTTTTACTATTAACCCAATCAGAATAGATGGAAGCAATCTTTTTTCGATGATCAATGAATTCTTTAAGCCGAAATAATTGGACCGAACCTACAGCACCCTGGACAGAACTTAGTGTATAACGGGATCCGTAAACTTGTACCTCCTGCCATGTTGAATTAAGGCTATCACCTGGTCTTAGAAAAGAAAGGTCTTCCTTATTGTTATAGGGCTCAATTGAAACCTCACTATGTTGTTTAATTCCTATTGGATAACAATTTCTTAAAAGGTTTGCAGTATAAGCAAAGTCTTCATTTGAGGTACAGATCATTCCACCTTCACCAAGGGTTGAAATATTTTTTAAAGTTGAAAAAGAAAAACAACTTATACTTGGGGATGATCCAACATGTTGGCCTTTATAGTAAGACCCTGTTGCATGTGCAGCATCTTCAATTATAAATAAACTATGCTGATTAGCAATATCGATTATAGCATCATAATTACATGGATTTCCACCAAAATCTAAAACTAAAATTGCTTTGGTATGTTGGTTAATTAATGAGATAACACTATCCGGACAAATTGTAAGATTATATGGAATAATATCTGCAACTCTGATTTTTATACCACACTCTAGAATTGGATTTATAGAGTTCCAAAAAGCATTTGCAGGAACAATAATTTCATCGTCAGATGTTAATCGCAGCATTTGAACTGCAATTCGAAGTGCTGCACTGCATGAACTAACTGCAATTGAAAATTTCGAACCAGTTAAATCAGCAAACTGCTTCTCAAATATTTCCACTTCTGGCCCTCTAGTTAAAGGGCCGTTGGAGTTTAAAACTGATGAAATTGCAGCAAGTTCTTTTTCACCAAAATGACTCCCTCTTGAACACTCTTTAATTTCTTTCATTTTGAATATTGAATTTGATTTCTGATTGGTAATGTTGATATTAAAAAATTTGACAGAAATAAACGATCGCGGGATCCATAATCCATAACAATTCAATCCTTTACTTAAACCCAATCCATTTTTTATTCTCAGGAATATTCTCTTTATTTATTCTTCGCATTGTATAAAGGTCTGAACTTGAAATATTTGGAATGTCGTTAATAAATTCTTCAGTTGACCAAGGATCAAAACTTGCGCTTATAGTTTTTCCTGTTAATCCTTTAGCAAGATCGGAAATGAGAAATTTGACACAATTTATTGGAACATCCATTTGAATGGAACCATCTAATAATTTTTTTTGAGTATAGTTATAAAAATCATCTCCCACGATTTTAGGCCCTGCAGCTAAGGTGGCTTTGTGGATTGGAGTGTTTATAAAACCTGGAGCTACGGCATTTACTGAAATTCCAAAAGCTTTAAGTTCCTCTGCGATTGTTTCAGTTAATCTTACAATTGCTGCCTTAGAAGTTGCGTAGGCACTATAGAATGGAAATGAATTAAAAGCTCCACCACCAGAAAATGTAACCACTGAGGGATTATTTGCGCGTTTTAATAGTGGAGTAAAGTACTTAATTGTTAAAAAAGTTCCATAAAGATTAGTTTTAATCGTATTCCACCAATCATCATCATTTACTTCCCAGAACTGTCCAATCGCTCCATATATACCCGCACAGCAAATAAGAGAGTCAACATGGCCATATTTTTTTTCGACAAAATCAGCAAATTTAATCACCTGTTTTTTTACACTAACATCAACTACTCGATATGACGCTATTTTACATTGTTCTGATATTGCTTTAAGGAGTTCTCTCCTTCTTGCACAAATAATTAAATTGTGACCATCTTTAATAAGTGATTCGGCAAGTGCTTTCCCAATACCTGAACTTGCTCCTGTAATTACAATATTTTTTCTTATTAATTCTTTATCCATTACTTATGGGTATCTCTAAAACTTTGATTAAAAAAAAATTTTAAATAATAAAACCCGTGTTGATAACTCTGTAGAAAAATAGGGTCGATGCAAAGGAGGCAGTGCAACCGGGACTTCATGCTGGGTCGGATCGGCAGCCCTCGTATCCGTATTCACGCGGACCATCGAAATACATCTGGCCGAATTCGCGGGAATTGCGGATATTTTCTTCTGTTTTGGTGTTCTCCATCGCCTGGATATTTCGTTTGCCTTTGTGCAGGGAATGCAATAGATTTATTTCTGCCATAATTTTTTGTCCTGAATTTTGTTAAATTTGACTAAAATACTACCATTCGTGACCCCTTTCAAAACATTAAAATCCCCTCTGTCTTCTTTCATGAATACGCTGAACTGCGATGTGAAAACCATTCTTGAGCATGGATTTTCACGTCAATAATTGACCGTATTTCCTTTCTGCTATCCTCCAAAATTGTTTATATTAATGCCTGATATTGAGACAAATACAACTCATATGGGGTTATAATTGAATAT
>Ga0265296_1000980_pt1 | contig 36062 bp, 35 predicted proteins | sample MunlanPumphouse1_FD_189073 | JGI IMG/M metagenome (GOLD analysis project Ga0265296, IMG submission 189073) | Groundwater microbial communities from a municipal landfill in Southern Ontario, Canada - Pumphouse #1 | ecosystem: Environmental > Aquatic > Deep subsurface > Groundwater | place...
CCCTAAACATATAGATCGATATTTAAAAATTGAAAATAACTTGCGCCGATCGGATAGTGGCTATTCCAGCGGACTGTAAATCCGCGGCCCTTTGGGCATCGTTGGTTCGAGTCCAACTCGGCGCACAAAATTAAAATACTCAGGCAAAAGCCTGAGTATTTTAATTTCTATATGCGCTGGAGCGAGGCATCTGCATGCCTCGTGTGTAGGATTCGAAAGGATTTTCTATATTGAACGAAGTGAGACGAGAAAATCACCTGCTGATGTAATCAGCGAATCCTACCCGGCGCGCATTTCTATTATAATTGTTGTATAATGATAATATTATTTAATTAATATTTTTTTATGGCAAAAGGAAATAACAGTCAAAGAAAAGAAGTCAAAAAACCTAAAAAGGCAAAGAAATAATTTTACATCAAATTAGAACATTAAAGCGAAACTTGATATTCTAATGTTGTATTTGCTATTTTAGAAAAATATGATATATTATCAGCTAAACAAGCCTTGCGGCTTTTTTCGTTTCAATTATAGGATATGGATCCCGTTAGAAGCCGCGATCGCAATTTAAATACAAACAAAACATGAAAGTAAATATTATAAAAATTAATAACACAAAATGTCAGACACGCGAGTTGATCGCGATCTGCTTCTAACGGGATGGAGATTAGAAATATTGCGATAATAGCGCACGTTGACCACGGGAAGACAAAACTTACCGATTCTTTAATGAAGCAAAACGGTGGAGTGCAAGATGAAAATATAACAATGGATTCAAATGCACTCGAATTAGAGCGCGGTATTACTATTTATTCAAAAAATACTTCTATTTACTATCCTTCGCCTAGCTCAGGACGTCCCACAACCAAAATAAATATTGTGGATACTCCCGGTCACGCTGATTTCGGTTCAGAAGTGGAACGTATTTTGCGGGCCATTGATTCAGTGCTTCTTTTGGTAGATGCAGTAGAAGGGCCAATGCCTCAAACTAGATTTGTCTTAAAAAAGTCTTTAGAATTAGGACTAAAACCGATAGTTGTCATAAATAAAATAGACAAGCCAGCGGCGAACCCAAATAGAGTCCATGGAGAAGTTTTGGAATTGTTTCTTGAATTGGGAGCAAATGAAGAGCAAATGAACTTTGAAACAATTTATGCAATTGGGCGCGAAGGTATAGCAAAGAAAAATCTTTTCGATGAATCCAATAGTTTGTCTCCATTACTTGATGTTATTTTGGAAAAAGTTAAGCCTGCTTCAGGAAAAGAAAATGAAAAAATGTCCGCGCAAGTTTTTAATTTGGCTTATGATAATTTTTTAGGCAGAATGGCCGTGGCAAGAATTTATTCCGGAAAAATAAAATCTCCCAGCCAGATTTTTGTAAAAAATGAAAATGGAACGAGAGCGGGGAAAATAACAAAACTTTTTAGTTTTGAAGGAATTAGCAGGAAAGAAGTTTCAGAAGCAAGTTCCGGTGATATTGTGCTTCTTGCCGGAATTCCGGATATTTATATTGGAGAAACTTTATGCGAAGATGAAAGCGTAGAATTAATGCCTCACATTGCAATTGATGAACCAACCATATCGCTTAATTTTTTAGTGAATGATTCTCCGTTTGCAGGCAAAGAAGGAAAGTATGTGACTTCAAGACAGATAAAAGAAAGACTGGAAAAAGAACTTGAAATAAATGTTGGGTTGAAAGTTGATTTTTCTCCAGTGGAAGGTGAAGGGAAAATGGGCCCGAGTTTTTTCAAAGTGTATGGCAGAGGAGAATTACACATAGCAATCCTTTTGGAAAATATGCGCAGGGAAGGATTTGAAATCCAAGTTTCTCAACCAGAAGTTATTTTCAAAGAAAATGATGGTGAGCTTGCCGAACCATTTGAGGAATTGTTAATTGATGTTCCAATAGAATCTTCTGGCGGGGTTATTGAAAAAATTGGCAAGCGCCGAGGCATTATGAAAAACATGATGGAGAAAGAGAATATTGCAAGAATTATTTTTGACATACCAACACGCGGACTTTTAGGTTATCGGGGAGAATTTATAATAGACACGAAAGGGGAAGGCATAATGTCTTCGCATTTTATCGGATTTAGGATATATGCCGGAGAAATAAAAAAACGGGAGTATGGTTCTATGACTTCCATGGTTAATGGCAAAGCGGTGGCTTTTGCACTTGCAAATTTACAAGAACGTGGTATACTATATATTGAACACGGAACGGAAGTTTATGAGGGCATGGTCGTGGGTAATGTTTTGAAAGGTGAAGAGATGTCAGTAAATCCTACAAAAGGGAAGCAACTTAGCAATATGCGGGCTTCCGGTACCGATGAAGCCTTATTTTTAAAGCCCGCTTTCATTTTAAGTATTGAACGAGGTCTTGAGGTTATGAACGGAGATGAGTATTTAGAAATCACTCCGATGTCTGTAAGGCTTCGAAAAAAGTACTTAACTGAGCTTGACCGGGCCAGGGCGAGTAGGGAAATTAGGAATTAATGCACATTAATATTTGACACCGAATAAACTATGTGTATAATATATAGAGTTTAGATTAAAAGTTTGTTTTATTATCAATAATAGAAAATAATTTTATAAAAAATTTATGTCAGCAATATCATTTAAACCAAAACAAGTTACTAAAAAAATAACCTCACATCTTCAGAATCGAGCCTGCGACGTCATTATGAATCGTTTTGGTTTGACTTCTGATGCTGACAGAAAAACTCTTGAAGAAATTGGCAAGAAATACGGCATTACAAGAGAACGCGTTCGTCAGATTGAAGACGTGGCCTTAAATTCAATAAAAAAATCCGAATTTTATAAAGGAGAACAGGCTGTTTTTGATGAGCTTAAGCAACTAATACATTCTTTAGGTTCAATTGTTGCTGAGCATGAACTTCTTCCGCATATTTCAAAAGACAAAGCAACTCAAAATCATATTCATTTTTATTTAGTGCTCGGAGACGCTTTTACAAAACATCGTGAGGATGATTATTTTCATACTCGCTGGAGCGTGGATAATGAAATGGCAACTGGAGTTCATGATTCCTTAAGAAAACTTTATGCAAGCCTAAAGGACGAAGATCTTGTTCCTGAAAGTGAAATGATTAAAAAGTTTTTTGATCAAATGAAAGATGTTTGTGATGAATATCGAAATGAAGAAATTGCCCGAAGATGGCTAGCCATATCAAAAACTGTTTCTAAAAATCCTCTTGGCGAATGGGGCAAATCAAGTTCGCCGAATATTCACACTCGCGGAGTTAAGGACTATGCATTTTTAGTTATGAGAAAGCACGGATCTCCGATGCATTTTCGCGAAGTAGCCGATGCTATTTCCAAAACTTTTGGCAGAAAGACGCACTATGCAACTTGCCACAACGAACTTATAAAAGATCCCCGTTTTGTTTTAGTCGGACGCGGAATGTATGCGCTCACTGAATGGGGTTATAAAGCGGGTATTGCCCGCGAAGTTATTCGGGATATTTTAAAGAAAGAAGGACCGCTTTCAAAAGAAGACGTGGCGGAGAAAGTAATGAAAGAAAGATATTTCAAAAAGAATACCATTCTAGTCAATCTTCAAAATCCAAAATATTTCAAAAAGAACAAAAACGGACTTTATACTTTAGTTTAAATGCAAAGAAATCGTGGAATAGTGCATATTTTTATCATAATTATTGGTATTATAATTGCCTTGGTTCTTTTGGGTTTTTTCAACTCTATTGGAAGAAATTTTAATTCTTTGGTGCCAAATCAAAACAGACAATAGCCTCTCCCTGATTTGTTTTACTTTATACTATTTTTATACTAAAATATATATAATGTTTGATTCAACATTGTCTTTTTTTCACAACGTATTTGCAGTAATCGGTCCGCTTATTGGTACGGTTATTTTAGGTTGGATTGCTTGGAAACTCTGGGTTCATTATATCCGGCAAAATTTCATCTCCGGCATTACTTGGACACTGCTTGAGATTGTTCCTCCGCGCGATGTTTTAAGGTCTCCCAGGGCAATGGAACTTTTTATAACTAACGCTCTTTATCATTTCAGTTACAAAGGCGGGCTTGAAACATATTGGCAGGGAGCAGTCTGGTTTTGGTTTTCTCTTGAAATTGCTTCCATTGACGGGCAGGTGCATTTTTACGTGCGCGCGCCGACGCGCATGAAGGATTTAATTGAAACGCAAATGTATGCCCAATATCCCCAAGCTCAAATTAAAGAAGTGGATGATTATACTTTGGGAGTTGATGAAATTTCACCAAAAAGCGCTTGGAATTTATGGGGGTGCGAATTTCATTTGGAGAAACCTGAAGTATTTCCTCTCAAAACTTATATTGATTTCGGCTTGGACAAAGATCCAAAAGAAGAATTCAAGGTTGACCCGATATCTTCTGTTATAGAACTTTTTGGTTCAATCAAAAAAGGAGAACAAATGTGGGTACAGATTGTAATTACGCCTTCTAAGAAAAAATATCATACTGAGGGTACTTGGTTTAAACATCATGATTGGGTGAAAGAGGGAGAAGTACAAATAAAGAAAACATTAGAACCTTATATAGGTACGCGTGTGAGAGCAGAAGGAGGTCCACTTGAGGGATTTTCACAAGAAATTCGAGCTCCTGGTTTTATGGATGAAATGATTAAAGGATCCGGCAGAAAACTTTTGAAAATCGGTTTTGATACTGGAGTTAGGATTTGTTATGTCGCCAAAAAAGAAATAATGCCTCTTGGCACCAGAAATAATAATTCCAGAAATATCCGTTTAATTTTTCGCCAATATGCAAATCCTTTTTCCAATCAGCTTTCGCGTGTGAACAATACTCAAGCGGATGCCTATAGCGGATGGTTTCCAATCGGATATAAAACAGTTATGCGTTTAGCGAACAGGATGCTTCATGAATACAGGGAACGAGCGTTTTTTCACCTTCCTCTTCGGCACCATCTTTTTTCTAAAAAAGTTATTTTTTGGCCTTTTTCTGTTCTCGTAGATGCTTATTTTCATCATGAGACTTTTGTTCTAAATGCAGAATAGCTGGCGACGCTATGGCATTTCCCAGGTCAGATATTGAAAGTTCCTACATTAGAACGCATAGAATCTAAAGAAGCTTCTCCGCCTCCGAATTTGCCGATATAATTTGACTATGGAAAATTTTTCACCAAATAGCGAACTTAAACATGAACTTGGACATCGGATGTCCAAGTTACATAAAAAAATAATTTTTGGACTTGCAGTTGTTTTTGGAATTTTAATTTTATTTAATTTCCTATTTTTTAGCGCGCCGAAAAATTTTCCCGCGGAAAAAATAATAAAAATAGAACAAGGGTCAAGTCTCCGAAATATTTCCAAAGATTTGAAAGAAAATCAAATTATTCGCTCCAGAATAGCGTTTGAAGCTTTTGCCATAATTTTTGGAGGTGAAAAACATATGGTTACAGGAGATTATTTATTTGAAAACAAACAGCCTGTTTTTAAAATTGCCATGCGTATTTTAAAAGGAGAATTTTATTTGGCGCCGGTTAAGGTTACAATTCCCGAGGGATTCGACGTTGGTCAAATTGCCGATACTTTTTCTTCCAAACTGGCGAGTTTTGATAAAGATAAATTTTTATCAGAGGCAAAAATAAAAGAGGGGTATCTTTTTCCAGACACTTATTTTTTCTTCACTACGGCAAACGAACAGGATGTATTAAAATATATGAGCGATAATTTCGAGAAAAAAATTGCATCTATTGAATCCGAAATTATTTCATCTGCCAGAACCGAAAGAGAAATTATAATCATGGCGTCAATAATTGAAAGGGAAGCAAAAGGGGATGCAGACAGGGCCATAATTTCTGGAATTTTATGGAATAGAATTTTAAAAGAAATGCCCCTTCAAGTGGATGCCGTTCCTGAAACTTATAAGACAAAAGGATTGCCTAAAAATCCAGTTTGCAATCCGGGTCTTGAAGCGATAGAGTCGGCGATTGACCCGGTAGATTCTTCATATCTGTATTATTTGCATGATAAAGAAGGGTTGATACATTATGCTAAAACTTTTACAGAACATAATAAAAATATAACAAAGTATTTGAGATGAGAAAACATAATTTAGCTTTTATAGACATAGAAACAACCGGACTTAGTGTTATAAAGCACGAGATTATTGAAGTTGGCTGTGTCCTGACGACGCCCAGACTGAAAGTAATCGAAGAATTTGAATTAAAAATAAAACCAGAAAATATTGAAAATGCGAATAAAGCATCTTTAAAAATAACCCGCTACAATGACGAGGATTGGAAGGACGCTTTTGGCCTAGAAGAAGCGATGAAAATTCTTTTGGAAAAAACCAAGGATTGCATTATGGTCGGGCAGAATGTTGCTTTTGATGTCAGTTTTTTAGAATACAATTTTGCCAAGCTTGGATTAAACAGCATGATGCACTATCACAAGCTTGATACGATTTCTATCGCTTGGGCGAAACTAAATAAAGAAAAAGATTTTGAACATTTTTCTTTGCGCGAAATGTGCAAGCGTTTTAAGATAAAAAATGAAAATCCTCACAGCGCGCTTTCGGACGCTCGGGCAACTTTCAAGCTTTACAAAAAGCTGATGACTTTGTAAGCTGATTTTATGGAGAAAAAAATCGAAGATCTTGAGCAAAGTCGAAAGACAGTATTTGTCGGAATGTCTGGCGGGGTGGATAGTTCGGTTTCTGCCGCGCTTCTTAAAAAACAGGGCTGTGAAGTCGTTGGGGTTTTTATCAGAACTTGGCATCCGGAATTTATAAAATGCAATGAAGAAGAAGAAAGACGTGACGCAATGCGTGTGGCTGCTTTTTTAGACATACCGTTTTTGACTTTTGACTTGGAAGAAGTTTATAAAAAACAAGTAGCTGATTATATGATTTCTGAATATAAAGCTGGTAGAACGCCAAATCCTGACGTTATGTGCAATAAAGAAGTGAAATTCGGCGCATTTTTTAAAAAGGCACTTTCTATGGGAGCAGATTATGTAGCGACCGGACATTATGCAATAAATAAATTACAAATTACGAATTACGAATTAAAAAAAGGAAAAGATCCATCCAAAGACCAAGCTTATTTTCTTTGGACTTTGACCCAAAAACAACTTTCTAAAATTTTATTTCCGGTTGGTAATTTAGATAAAACAGAAGTCCGAAAATTAGCTAAAAAATTTAAATTGCCGGTGGCGGAAAAAAAAGACAGCCAAGGGATTTGCTTTTTAGGAGCCGTTGATTTGAAAGAATTTTTGAAACATTACATTAAAGAAAAAAAAGGCGAGGTAATCCTCGCCCCGCGAAGCCTTGGCGAAGTGGGGGGAAAAAAAGAAGTCATTGGATATCACAATGGAGCTGTTTTTTACACACTTGGCGAGCGCCACGGTTTTACTATTACAAAAAAAAGTCCGAATGATGGCGCATATTATATAGTTGGCAAAGATGTTAAAAAAAATATTTTATTTGTATCACAAAATCCAAAGCAGGTGCTTTCTCACGGCTTGCACTTGAACCTGAATGTGGTTAATGAATCTAATATTGCGTATGCCGAAGAAAGCACTGCTTTGCATTTTGTAAGATTAAATGATGTAAATTGGATTTCTGGTCTGCCTATAAGTAAAAAGCAAGAAGCAAAAAACTATGAATGTCAGATTCGCTATCATGGAGAATTTTTACCCTGCAAAGTGAAAATTACCAGTAAGACGAAGGCAAAAGTAATATTCAAAAAACCGATTTTGGTTGCTTCTGGTCAATCCTGCGTAATTTATAATAAGAATACTTGTCTCGGCGGGGGAGTGATAGTATAATAAATGTATGGAACAATTTTTTATAACAAATCAAGATATTATTATAAAGTTAGTGCTTGCCATGGGTTTGGGTGTGGTTATTGGAATAGAAAGATATATTGCTCATAAGTCAGCTGGAATGCGCACCTATGCTTTGCTTTCTATGGGTTCTGCTCTTTTTGTAATACTTGCAAGCGCGGTTATTAATTCTTTTTCTTATTCATCTTATATAAGTATAAATCCTCTTGTTATAATGGCTGCCGTAATTACCGGCATAGGGTTTTTAGGCGCTGGAGCAATGTTTAAGACGGAATCAACACTCGTAGGGCTTACGACAGCCACGGGGCTTTGGGTATCTGCGGGGGTGGGTATGGCTGTAGGTTTTGGATTTTATTCGCTTGCAATAATTGCAACTATATTAATTCTTTTTATTTTTGTAGTTCTTTGGATTTTGGAAAGACATATAATAGATAGAATTTCCAATAAATTACCACCAAGAAAAGAGTTGGAATAATATGACATCTGAAGAAATAAGAAAAAAATTTTTGGAATTTTTCGAAAAACGAGGGCACAAAATAATTCCATCTTCTTCGCTGATTCCCGAAAATGACCCTTCGGTGCTTTTTACGACGGCTGGAATGCAGCAGTTTAAAAAATATTATTTGAATCCCGAATTAGCTGAAAAAGATTTTGGCTCGAAAAATGTCGTGTCGGTGCAAAAATGTGTCCGCACTAGCGATATTGACGAGGTGGGTGATAACACCCACTTAACTTTTTTTGAAATGCTTGGTAATTTTTCCTTTGGCGGTTATGGGAGAAAAGAGGCGATTATATATGCTCATGAATTTATAACAAAAGAAATGAATTTGGAAATTTCCTATGTGACAATTTATGAAGGAAGTGAAAATGTTCCGAGAGACAATGAATCGGAAAAAATTTGGAAAAGTTTGGGAATAGAAAAAATAAAAGAAGAAGGAAGCGAAGTTTTTTGGGGACCAACAGGAAATTCCGGACCTTGCGGGCCCACTACTGAAATTTTCTGTAAAAATGCTTCCGGCGAGGATATAGAAATTTGGAATATAGTTTTCAATGAATATTTTTGCAATGGCTCGCGGGAACAATTGGATAGAGGCGAAATAAAACTTGAAAAACTTCCGGTTCTTGGAGTTGATACGGGAATGGGTTTTGAGAGATTAGTTTCTGTAGTTCAGAAAAAAGAAAGCGTTTATGACACAGATTTATTTTTTAAAGAAAACACAAAAGAAGAAAGAATTGTTTCAGATCATATCAAAACAGCGCTGTTTTTAATTTCTGATGGAATTATTGCTTCAAATACTGGAGCGGGTTATGTTTTACGTAGATTAATTCGTAGAGCAGTTAGATTTTCTAAAAGTTCCCTAGAACAAATGATTGAAAAAGTAAAAAAAGTCTATGAAGGAATTTATGTTTTAAACGACAAAGGAGAAATAGAAAAAGAAGCAGAAAAATTTAAATTAACTCTAGAGCATGGTCTAAAAGAATTTGAAAAAGGAATTGATCCGTTTATTTTGGCGACAACCTACGGTTTTCCAATTGAACTTACGCAGGAATTAGCAAAAGAAAAAGGAATTGAAATCGATTTGGAAGATTTTAATAAAAAAATGGCGGGGCATCAAAAACTTTCGCAGACTGCTTCGGCTGGAATGTTCAAAGGCGGGCTGGCGAGCCAAAGTGAAAAAACAACTAAACTCCATACTGCGCACCATCTGCTTTTATCAGCGCTTCAAAAAATTATCAGTCTGGAAATAAAACAAAAGGGAAGCAATATTAATGATGAGCGCCTGAGAATAGATTTTACTTTTGATCGTAAGCTGACAGGTGAAGAAAAGAAAAAAGTGGAAAATTTAGTTAATGAAAAAATCAAAGCCGGATTGAGTGTTATTCGCAGGGAAATGCCGTTGATTGAGGCGCAAAAAATCGGGGCTCAAATGGAATTTGGCGCCAAATATCCGGATACTGTTAGCGTATATTTTATCGGTGGAGATCCTTCAACAGGCTCAGGACGCGCTTTTAGCGCGGAATTCTGCGGAGGTCCGCATGTGAAAAATACCGGAGAACTCGGTCACTTTAAAATTATCAAAGAAGAGGCCAGTTCTGCCGGTATTAGGCGCATAAAAGCAGTACTTGAATAATTTAAATAAATGTAGTATAATAAAAATATGAAAAAGAATTTCCTTGAACAAAAATATCCAGATTTGCCGGGCTCTAAGCCGGTTATTCGGGCTGTTGAACAAGCTAAAAAAAGTCCGGAAAGAGAATTTGCACCGCATTCCCGAGATGAAAGAATCCAGGCATATTTGGATCGAATGGATAAAATAGTGGAAGATGAAAGAGGCTGGGAATTATTTAAAAATAAAATAATAAAAGATTTAGCCATAGACACCAAAGATGAAAATACTCTGGCTAAAATTGCCACTGGTCTTTATGAATCGGAAAAAAGAATTGCCATTGAGCAAGGCAGAGGCAATGAAATCATGCAGTTGGAAGGTAATGATGAGCTTGTAAAGGGTTATGAAAATCTAGCTAAAGAAAAAAGAGATATTCAGGTGAAATCATTGAACACATGGCTTGATTATCTAAAACAAAATGATGCCGAATATCCGACATGGTTCCGGTATTTTGTCGTTCGCAATTTGTCCAAAATGGGAACGCTTGATAAAGAAAAAGGTGAGTACAGCAAGCGTACTGGCTATACCATTGCTCCATTTCCGGAAATAAATTCTGAAGCGCTTGGTTTTGTCTATCGAATGCTCACGACCGGCATCGGCAGTCAAGAATTCACCGAACCAGAACAAAAAGAAAAAAGAAACGAGCTTCAGAAAACGATAGAGAAAAAAGATTTTATAAAACTTTACACTTTTGCGCAAATAGAAACAGCTGGCACTTTGAATCGCGAATCACTGAAAGGCGAATGGGTGAAATACGATCAAGGCTCTGATTATCATATTTTAGAAAATGCTCTGCGTGGCAAAGGTACCGGTTGGTGCACAGCCGAAGGAAGCGCTCCGAGCCATCTGCAAGGCGGAGATTTTTATGTCTACTTTACCAAAGGTCAATCCGGCAATTATTCCGAACCCAGAATCGCTATTCGTATGCAGGGCGACGAAACTGCCGAAGTGCGCGGGGTTAATCACCGACAAGAACTTGAGCCGGCTTTAATAGATGTGGCTGTTGAAAAATATCATTCTTTGCCGGGTGGAGAAAAATTTGATAAAAAATCCAGTGATATGAAAAAAGTGACTGAATTGGTTAAAAAACAAGAAAAAAATGAACAATTTAATAAAGAAGATTTAGTTTTTCTTTATGAAATGAATGAAAAAATAGAAGGCTTTGGCTATGAAACAGACCCCCGTATAAAAGAATTAAGAACAGGAAGAAGTCTAAAAGAAGATGCGCCGATTGTTTTTGAATGCGAACCCGATCAGATTGCCTATGGAGTAAATGAAATACAAGAAAATACTAAAGCTTATATTGGTGAATGGAATCCAGAAATTGCAAAAAAAATTCCACAACATGTTGAGTATTTATATGAATCTTTCCCAGAGAAAAAAATATTCAGAAAAACTATTGAACTCACAACTAAAAATTCTGAAGAATATGCAAAAGAATTGACAAAGCAAGGTTATAAAATATCAGATTGGGCAGGGGATATGTTAAATAAAATGGAGCCGTTAAAAAATAACGAAAAGGCGGATATAGTTTCTTTTTCTGTTGAACAGCTTGGCTTCCCGAATGGCGCAACTTTGCAGGAAATATACAATAAAGCAAAAGAATTAGGTTTGGAACTTTGCCCGCCACAAGTTGGCCCAGAATTGAGACTTAATTATAAAGACCAACCCAACGGTGAATATTTAAGAATTGCTATGGAATCCATTAGCGACCGTGATGGCGACCCGAACTTGTTCGAGGTGGAACGCTACGGCTCCGAGTCGTGGCTCAGCTACGACTTTGGCAGGTTGGACCATCACTGGCCTGGCGCCCTTCGTTTCGTCTTTCGCTTCCGCAAGTAGCTTAGAACTTAGATATTTAGATACTTTGAATTTTGCACTTTGATTCTTTGATTCTTTGGTCCTTTGGATTTTGAATTTTTTAATTTATAAAACAATAAATGTACATACATCTTGCTATCGCTAGATAGATGTATTATGTATTGGTGATATAATAAATATGGGTTGGGTGAATATGCGAGCGGTCAAGACTTCCCGGTGCCCAACTTAGTATCCATATATCGAGAATATCCACGGCTAAGGCTTTGGGTAGAGTGGTATATGTAGACACTTCATCCTTCGATAGAAACTCAGGATGACCCTGAGCAAAGTCGAATGGTCATAAAAAATGAAGATACTTGGTGTGCGATGCTGGCGCACTTTTAGGTGCCGAATAAAATTCAACTCAGAAGATCGACGCAAGTCTTCACGCTGGGTGGTGGTATAGATGGCATTGCATACATAGCGACCGTGATGGCAACCCGAACTTGTTCAAGGTGGAACGCAACGGCTCCGAGTCGTGGCTCAACAACGACAATGGCAGGTTGGACAATCACTGGAATGGCGACAATCGTTTCGTCTTTCGCTTCCGCAAATCACTTCTTTTCCGCATTTATTTATTAGGTGCGGTTTTTCTTTTTTATTGTCTTTTTTGTCGTTTATTTTGTATAATTAGCGTATGGGAATTTTTGGAAAATCTAAAAATAAGGAAGAGTTAATGCTGGTTTTTGATATTGGTTCTTCTTCCGTCGGTGGCGCGCTTTTTTATACGCAAAAATCTGGCGCTCCGAAAATAATTAGTTCTATTCGCGAACCTATTGCGCTTGAGAATGAAATTAATTTTGACCGGTTTCTATTTCTAACAGTGGAATCTCTTGAAGTCGTAGTTAATAAAATTTGCATGATGAAGATTGGCGCGCCGAAGAAAATTTTTTGCGTTCTCTCGTCGCCTTTTTATGCTTCTCAAACCAGAGTTATAAAACTTAAAAAAAATGCACCTTTTGTCTTTAATCAAAAACTTGCCGACAGTTTGATTCAAAAGGAAGTTGCTCTTTTTGAAGAAGAACATTTAAATAAGTATGTTCATGCTAAAGATAAAATTCGGCCGATTGAGCTGAAAAATATGAAAATAGTCCTGAATGGATATGGAACATCAAAACCTTTAAACCAAAAGGTCAAAGAACTTGTTATGACTATTTTTATTTCAATGAGCCCGGATCAGGTATTGCAGAAGATAGAAAATGCAATAGGGCGGCATTTTTATTCCAAAGATATAAAGTTTTCTTCTTTTGTTATGTCATCCTTCGCTGTAGCGCGTGATATGTTTGTGCATCAGGAAGATTTTCTTTTAATAGATATCGGAGGCGAGGTTACGGATATTTCTATGATAAAGAAAGATATATTATGTGCGTCAATCTCTTTTCCAATTGGCAAGAATTTTATAATACGCGGAGTATCTTCCGTTTTAAATTGTTCGCTTGATGAAGCAAAATCGCTTATCTCTTTATATAAAGATGGACATATGGCGCAATCAACCGAGAAAAAAATTGAGCCAATAATAAATAAATTAAAAACAGAATGGCTTAAAAAGTTTCAAGAATCTTTAGTTAATCTTTCAAATGATATTTCCATTCCTGCGACTATTTTCATAACAGTAGATCAAGATCTGGTGCATTTTTTTACAGAAACCATTAAAACCGAACAATTTAATCAATATACTCTAACTGAATCAAAATTCAGAATCATCTTTTTGGGCACTCAGGCGCTTCATGGCATTGCAGTTTTTAAAGAAAATATAATTCATGACACATTTCTTATTATTGAATCTATTTACATTAATCGTTTTCTTCGCTAAAATATAAGTACTTGTCCCGTTTAAAATTCAACAAACGGAACAGGATGATAAATTATTAATTTTAAAATTTTAAATGGGATGTCAAAAAATTTACTACAAGATATTGTAAGAGTAAAGCGTGAAAAAAAAGAGCAAGAAATTTATCCTGCCAAAAACGCAACAGCAGATCCAATAGAACCAATAAGTCCGACAATCCAGAGTAATAGCAATAGCGGATCCAGGTATGGTCTTTGGTTTGTAGCATTAATTTCTATTGTGTTTCTTCTTTTTGCTTTTTCTTACTTGTTTTCCGGCGCAAAAGTCACAATAAATCCCAAAATGCAAGATTTGTCTTTAAATGAAAATTTATCTGCCATTAAAAATTCAAACGCAGGCGGTTTATCTTTTGATTTGGTCGTTATTTCTGGCGAAGAAAATAAAGAAATACAAGGCGGGGAAGAAAAAGATGTATCAGACAAGGCAAAAGGCGTTGTGATAATTTATAATTCATTCGGCATTTCTTCGCAGGCGCTGTCCGTAAATACTCGATTAGAAGGCTCAAACGGAAAAATTTATAAAACTGATGCAAAAATAACCGTTCCGGGTATGGCGCAAAATGAAACACCGGGGTCGGTTGAAGTTGGAATCTATGCAGAAAATGCCGGTGAAGAATACAATAGCGACCCGCTGGATTTTAAGATTCTCGGTTTTAAAGGAACTTCAAAATATACTAAAATTTATGCCAGATCAAAAGGGAAGATAGAAGGCGGGCTCAAAGGTAAAGTTCGTCAAATTTCTGATATTGAAAAAACTGATACCTTAAACGAACTTAAAACTACACTTCAAGCGAAATTATTTAAAAAAGTGGCAGACCAAATTCCAGATGGATTTATTTTATTTAAGGATGCGGCTTTTCTTAATGTTGACGAAGAAACAATTCTTCCCGCTTCCACAGAAGGCATGGTGCCGATAAATATAAAAGGAACATTTTATGGATTTCTTTTTGATGAAAAAAAGTTAACAAAAGAGATTATTAAAACAAATGTTGATAAATACGACGGAAGTGAGGTTTATATACCAAATATTAAAGATTTAAGTTTTTCCCTGCCTACCGGACAGGCAGGCCTTTCCAATAAAGAAATTTCTTTTAACGATGTAAAAGAAATAAGCTTTAATTTATCGGGTGCTTCAAAAATCGTTTGGAAAATTGATACGGAAAAACTTATAACCGATCTATTAGGAAAGCGAAAAAAAGATTTTAATCAAGTATTATCGCAATATTCAAATATTGACTCGGCTGATTTAGTAATCAAGCCCGCTTGGAAAATGTCTTTTCCTGACAAAACCAAAGATATTAATATAATAGTGAATTATCCTGAATAATTTTCCACTTTTACATTTGACGCAAATCTTTAATTTTGTTAAGGTTAACTAATTAGATGAATGACCAAAAAAAAGAAAAAATTTTAACGGCAAAGGGAGTAGTTACCGAAGCTTTGCCGAACACTTTATTCAAAGTAAAAATAGAAGATTCATCTGCGTCAGAAAGCGATAAAGAAATTCTTGCATATCTTTCAGGGAAAATGCGGATGTATCGGATTAAAGTTTTAATTGGAGATACGGTTGAAGTCATACTCGATCCGTACGGTGGAAAAGGAAGAATAATTAAAAGGTTGTAATTTTTTTAATAATAGTGTATTATAGTAATTACGGTTTTTAAAAAGCAATATATGTTGAAAAATAAGGGTTTTCCCTTGTTTTTGTCTTGTTTTTGATATTTTTATGAAAATTAGAGCATCTGTAAAGAAAATTTGTGATAATTGCAAAATGGTAAAACGCAAAAGGCATTTGCGAGTGATTTGTTCAAATCCAAAACATAAACAAAAGCAATAATTTATTATGAGTCCCGTACGAAATCAAAAAGTTAAGTTAGGTTTCAAGGGATAAAAAAATATGAAAAACGAAGAAATCATTATTAATAAATTAATTACGGAAATCTAAAGATTTCCTATTTTGTACGGGATGAGAATTCTTGGAATTACAATACCAAATGAGAAAAGATTGGAATTTGGCTTGACCTGTCTTTATGGCATTGGTGTTTCTTCTGCCCGTAAAATTTTGAAGCAAGTCGGAATTGATTATAGTAAAAAAGCTAAAGACTTAACTCCAGATGAGGAAAATAAAATTCGCGCAATAATTGAAGGAATGAAAATTGAAGGAAATTTAAAAAGAGAAGTGGCTGGAAATATTAAAAGATTAAAAGATATTAAGACTTATCGAGGCATTCGTCATATGAAAAGATTGCCGGTTAGGGGACAGAGAACAAAAACAAATTCCAGAACTGTCAGGGGTAATGTCAGAAGAACAATGGCATCAGGCAAAAGAAAAGAGAGTAAAACATAAATAAATGGGAAAAACAAAAATTACAACTGAATCAGACGTTGAAACTCCTAAGAAAGTTCAAACACCGGAGGAGCAAACAAAAACGGCTTCACCCAAAACACCAAAGAAAAAAATAATTTCTGGAATTGTATATATTGATGCTACTTTTAATAATACCAAAGTTCTTTTTTCAGACAAATTAGGCAATACATTGTTTTGGTCAAGCGCTGGTTCGCTTGGTTTCAAGGGGGCAAAAAAGGGAACTCCATTTGCGGCTTCTAAAGTTGGTGATGTAATTGGCAGTAAAGTTTCCGTGCTTGGGGTAAAAGATGCCGATGTAATTGTGCGAGGAGTTGGATCCGGGCGTGAGCCTGCAATTAGATCATTTATGGCTCATGGCATAGAAATTACTTCCATAAAAGATGCAACACCGGTGCCTCACAATGGCCCAAAACCAAAAAAGCCCAGAAGAGTTTAAAATAAATTACGAATTACGAATTACGAATTACGAATTACGAATTACGAATTATCAATTAAGAATTTAAAATGATATCAAAACCGAAGTTTAAAATTGGAAGAAGATTAGGTGCCGGAGTATATGACAAATGTCAGACTTCTAAGTTTTCAGCTTCTTCTGGAAAGTTTGCCGGTCCCGGCGCGCGTCGCCCAAAAGCGCTTTCTGAATATGGAGCTCAGCTTATAGAGAAGCAAAAAGTGCGTTTTTCCTATGGCATAAATGAACGCCAACTTTCAAACTATGTAAAAAAGGCTTCTCATATTAAGGGTGCTGGCACTGCAGAGAAGTTTTACGAGGAACTTGAATCTCGTCTTGATAATGTGATTTACAGAATGGGTCTTGGAAACAGCAGGCGTGCCGCTAGGCAGATGGTTTCTCATGGACATTTTATCGTGAACGATCATAAAGTCACTATCCCTTCGTATGAAGTAAAGCCCGGAGATATTATAAAAATTCGTGAAGGATCGAAGACTAAAAAGATTTTTGACGGCCTGGCTGAGAAAATGAAAGATTATAATCCTCCAGCTTGGGTTTCGTTTGATTTGGGTAAAATGGAAGGGAAGATTTTATCCAAACCAAAGAACACAGAAAGTTTTCTTGATTTGAACGCTGTGCTTGAGTTTTATAGTCGTTAGTTTATTATTTTTTTTCCGCCAAAGCCTGCCTGTCGGCAGACAGGGCGGACAAGTATTATTAGATTTAAGAGTAATTTTTTTAAACATATGCCTGAATATAAAATAATTATGCCTTCGAAGCCCCGTATTGTTTTAGAAGAAGGAAATAAGGGGGTCTTTGAAATAGACGGTTTGTCTCCGGGGTATGGCCATACTTTGGGCAATAGTCTCCGAAGAATCATCCTTTCTTCTTTAATGGGGGCCAGTATTACTTTTATTAAAATAGATGGTATTTCTCATGAGTTTTCAACTATGGATGGAATCAAAGAAGATGTGATTATAATGATTCTAAATTTGAAAAAGGCTCGCTTCAAAATGTTGTCCGATGAAATACAAACAGTAAGTCTTTCAATAAAAGGGCCGAAAGAAGTAACAGCAGCGGATATAAAAACTGGCGGTCAAGTAGAAATTTTAAATCCGGAACTTCATATTGCTGAAGTTACTGGTAAGATAAATTTGAATATTGAAATGAAAGTTGAAAAAGGTTTGGGTTTTGTTCCGAAAGAAGTTTTACAAAAAGAGAAAGTTGATATCGGAACAATTGCCGTTGATGCTATTTTTACTCCAATTCGCCGAGTTTCCTACGAGGTTGAAAATATGCGCGTTGGCGATAAAACTAACCATAATCGCTTGAGAATTTCCATAGAAACAGACGGAACTTTAACTGCTCGTGAAGCGCTTTCACAGTCTATAGAAATAATGATTAATCAACTTAAAGCTATCGTTGATTTTAAAGAAATAGAGGATGAAAATGCTGAAAAAAATATATCAAAAATTACAGAAAAAGATTCAGAAGAAGGGAAAAAAGGAGATGATTTTGCTGATGTTTTAAAAACTCGCACAGACAATTTAGATCTTTCTACTAGAACATTAAATGCTCTTACTGCCGCAAATATAAGAACATTGGGAGGTCTGGCAAGAAAGAAAAGAGAGGATTTGTTAGAAGTTGAAGGAATCGGAGAAAAGGGAATTACCGAGATTAAAAAAATCCTTGGCAAATTTGGTCTTAATTTGAAAGAATAATTATATAATACTAAAATGAGACATCATAACACAAAAAGAAAATTTGGAAGAAAGAAAAACCTAAGAAATGCTTTGCTAAATTCCCTGGCGCTTAATTTAATCGTGCGTGAAAAAATAAAGACTACTGAACCAAAAGCAAAAGAGCTGCGGCCTTTTATTGAGAAATTAGTCACCAAGGCTAAAAAGGGCGATATGGCAACTCGCAAGTTGATAGTTTCTCAGCTTTCCAATAGAAAAAAAGAAGTAAAAAAACTTTTTGAAGTACTTGCGCCGAAATATGCCGATAAAAAAGGAGGATATACACGGGTGTTAAAGTTAGGAGCAAGGAAATCAGACGGGGCCAAGATGGCTATTATAGAATTTGTATAATTTTAATAAATAATTTAACATGGAAAAACAAAACAAAACAATTGACGCAATGGGAAAAAGTTTAGGCAGGGTCGCATCGGAAACGGCTATGTTTTTGATGGGTAAGACTTCGGTAAAATTTCAAAGACATATTTATTCCGGTTTTCCGGTAAAAGTTATAAACGCGTCAAAACTTCGAATTACAACAAAAAAATTAGCGGAAATTTATCATACTAGATATTCAGGCTATCGTGGAGGACTAAGGATTTTAAAGGGAACAGAAACTGCTGAAAAAAAAGGACTGAAAGAATTAATCAGACTAGCCGTGTATCAAATGCTTCCGGGAAATAAAATTAGAAGGGAAATGATGAAACACTTAACAATAAATGATTAAAAATTTTCCGCCAAAGGCGGATCAGCCTCTGGCTGAAAAAATAGAAGATTAATATGGAAAAAAAAATTACAAAAGAAAAATATATTGAAGCAGTAGGAAGAAGGAAAACTTCAACGGCGCGAGTGCGTATTTCTGAAGCAAGTAAAAATAGTTTCATTATAAATGAAAAAGATTCAAAAGAATATTTTAAAACTGAAGATCAACGCCGTTTGATTCAAGATCCAATAATAAAAGGAAAATCCGGTTCAAAATGGAGTGTTGAAGTTAAAGTATCTGGCGGTGGAATTCATTCACAGGCAGAAGCTGTCCGTCATGGACTTTCACGCGCTCTTGTTTTATCTGATTTGGAACTTCGTGGAAAATTGAAAACTTTAGGTTATTTAAAACGCGATCCTCGCGCAAAAGAACGCAGAAAATTTGGTTTGAAAAAAGCTCGAAAAGCGCCAAAGTGGAGTAAGAGATAAAACGAAAATTCTAAAATTTTTGCGTCTTCGCCCTCGGAGGCAAAAGGGCAGGGAACCCACGACGCTTAAATTTTTAGAATTTTCGTTTTTTTAAATTTGTGCTAATATATTCTTATGTCAGACGAAAAAGAAAAAGATAAAAATAAAGAAAAAAGCCCCGAAGTCTTAGAGCCGAAGGAACCTGCCCGCAATGCTTCGCAAAGCGATGCAGGCGGGGACAATACAGAAGTTCTTGAGTTTGAATTTAATGACGATGGAGAAGAAGATTTAAAAAAGACTCTGAAAAAATTCAGAGCCGATTTGAAAATGTGCAAAAAAGAAAACTACGAGCTTAACGCCACAAATATTGAATATTTAACTGGCTGGCAAAAGGAGCGGGCTGATTTTGTTAATTATCGCAAACAAGAAGATGACAGAAAAGCTAATTTTTCCGAAGCGATACGCGAGAGGATTCTCATGAGATTTTTGACGGTTATGGATAGTTTCAATGTGGCATTTGCCAACAAACAAGCTTGGGAAAAAGTTGATGAAAATTGGCGCAAGGGCGTTGAATATATTTATACTCAAATGAACTCTATTTTTGAAGAATTTAATATAAAACCTGTCGGTGAAATAGGAGAAAGCTTTGATCTGAATATTCATCAATCAATCGAGATGGTAAAAACCGATAAGAAAGAAAATGACCATAAGGTTGCGGAAATTATTCAAAAAGGATACAAACTAGGCGATCGCGTTATCCGTCCGGCCAGGGTGAATATTTTTGAGTACAACGAATCACAAAAATAACACAATTTTAATTTAATATGGTATAATAAAAATAGCACAAATATTTTGTGTTATTTTAAATTTTGTGGAAACAGACAAAAAAGATTATTCAAATTTGCACCGAGGATTGGTGCTTAAATATTTCTGGCAAATAATTAAACGCTTCAAGGTGTCTTTTTTTACTGTTATTATTTTTACAATTTTGACATCAGCGCTTGATATTTACATTCCGCTTCAATATTTGAAACTTTGGAATGTTTTAAGCGCAAATGATTTTACTTTTGTCAGTGTCGCCAAATCAATTATCATTGTTGTTTTACTATTGAATCTTTTTCGCTGGGCTCTCCGCCGAATTTCAGGGTTTTCTCTTTCATATTTTGAAGCTTCAGTTATGGCTGGTCTCCGCGAACAGGCGTTCTCACACATGATCGGCCACTCCCATTCGTTTTTCGTCAATAATTTTAGCGGATCATTGACGCGAAAAATAAATAAATACGCTCATGCTTTTGAAAAATTAACGGACAGAATAATTTTTGACGGATTACCGCTTATAGTTCATGCCATTGGAACCGTTATTGCTATTTATACATTATTCCCGAAGTATTCTCTTATTTTAGGAATATTCTGCGTTGTCTTTTTATTAACCACTCTTATCTATACTCGCTATAAACTCAGATACGATATTATCGCCGCCGAAGCTGATACCAAAACAACGGGGGCCTTGGCTGATTCCATCGGCAATCATTCTTCAATTCAATTATTTACCGGCCATGATTATGAAAAAAATCGCGTTGGCGGAGTGATACAAAAACAGAAACGAGCGACTGTTTTCAATTGGTATTTGTGGGAAGGGCTTAATTCAATCCAATCTTTTTATTCGGTCGGCGTAGAATTTATTATTTTTTGGATTGCTATCAAAGATTGGATGCTTGGGCTCATTACCTTGCCTGTCATTGTATTATTGCAGAGTTATCTAATTCGTCTGATTGAGAATTTATGGAGCTTCGGCAGTATTATTCGCGTATTCTACGAAAGCTTCGCTGATGCTCAAGAAATGGCAGTCGTTATGGATAAGCCATATGAGATTGTTGACCAACCGACAGAAAATGCTGAAAATATAAAGGGAGAAGTTGTTTTTGATAATGTAACTTATATTTATAAAAATAATAATATTAAAGTACTGGATAATTTTTCTTTAATAATTCCAGCTGGTCAAAAAATTGCTATCGTTGGCTCCTCTGGTGCAGGGAAGACAACTTTTGTCCGTTTACTGATGAGATTGTTCAATCTTGATTCCGGGAAAATTACAATTGATGGAATAGATATTAGTAAAATCACTCAGAAAAATCTTCGTGAACAAATCGCTTTTGTACCGCAGGATCCGGTGCTTTTTCATCGTACTCTTATGGAAAATATTCGCTATGGTAAACGCGACGCAACAGATGAAGAAATATTGAAAGCTGCTCATCTTGCTCACTGTGATGAGTTTATTGATGCATTGCCTTATGGATACGAAACATATGTCGGAGAACGCGGAATAAAACTTTCCGGAGGCGAGCGTCAGCGTGTCGCCATTGCTCGGGCAATTCTTAAAAATGCGCCTATTCTTATTTTAGATGAAGCAACTTCTTCGCTTGATTCTCATTCTGAATCTTTAATTCAAGATGCGCTTCACAAACTTATTCAAGGCAAGACGACTATCGTTATTGCTCACAGACTTTCAACTATCCGGCAAATGGATAGAATTATTGTAATTGAAAAAGGAGAAATTATAGAAGATGGAACTCATGAAGAACTTGCTAAGAAAAAAAATGGTCTCTATAAAAAATTATGGGATTTGCAGGCAGGAGGATTTAAAAATAGAATTTAAAAAACATTATTTATTATTCTTTACTGCTTTTAAAAATGCTAAATTTGTTTCTGGATCTAATTTATTAGTGACAATAATCATTAATTCTGTTTCTAAATTCAAATCTCTTTTTATGTTGGTGAAAAGATGCTCGTATGGAAAAGGGGAGATCCAAACTGTATTTTTTATGCAGGTGAAATTTGCTTTTTTCAAAAGGTAACGCAAGGCCTCGCGCTCGCTTTTTCTTTCTTCCGGAATATCTAAAATTATAATTCGCCAAAATCCGTCCCAAGTTCCCGTTACAAGAGCTTCGTCGCCTTCAAGTTTTATGCAATTTAATTTATTGCGTCCTTTTTTTGTTATTTTTAGAAACTTCTGGTTTTCAGAATTGTGGATTTCGGCAAGACCGGATTCTACTAAATTTTTTACAGAACGAGCTATAGCATAACTGGTTTTTGTGTCCTTCTTGTTTTTTAAAGAATCAATAGAAATAGCCGGTTTCTCGGCTAAAAGCTTTAAAATATCCTTTTGGATGTTAGGTTTTTTGATATTTTTACTGCTCATCCTTGACATTATATCATAGGCGAATATAATATCAACCAGTATTCCGCGGTCGCGAAATACTTGTCAAAATTATAAGATAGGTGTATACTTGCGTAGCAAATCAATAAATTTATTAATAGTTTAATTATATAAAAAATTATGTCAAAAATAATAGGTATAGATTTAGGTACAACAAATTCGGCAGTCGCAATTATTGAAGGTGGGGCGCCGAAGATTATTGAAAATGTGGAAGGCAATCGAACTACGCCTTCAGTTGTGGCAACAACAAAAAACGGCGATCGCATTGTCGGCCTTTTGGCGAAAAGACAAGCAGTAACTAATCCAGAAAATACACTTTCTGAGATGAAGCGTTATATGGGTCACAGATTTGACGATCCAGGAGTTCAGAAAGATAAAACTTCGGCTCCATTTAAAATTGAAGCGGGGGAAGACGGCGGAGTGAAAGTAAAAATGGTTGATAAATCATATCGTCCGGAAGAAATTTCAGCGATGATTATTCAGAAAATAAAAGCTGACGTTGAAGCGAAACTGGGCGAAAAAATCACTGAAGCTGTAATTACCGTGCCGGCATATTTTAATGATGCTCAAAGAAAAGCAACCAAGGACGCAGGACAGATTGCCGGTCTGGATGTCAAAAGAATTATCAATGAACCGACTGCGGCCGCTCTTGCTTATGGATTTAATAAAAAGAAAAATGAAAAAATAGTCGTCTATGATTTCGGAGGAGGAACTTTTGACGTGTCTGTTCTTGAAATTGGGGATAATGTGATAGAAGTTAAATCAACCGACGGTGACAGCCATATGGGCGGAGGCGACATTGACAGAAAAATGATCAAATGGATTGCGGAGGAATATAAAAAAGATTCCGGTATTGATGTAACAAAAGATCCTCTTGCCCACCAAAGATTGAAAGAAGCGGCAGAAAAAGCCAAGCATGAACTTGATGCTATTGTAGAGGCCGAAATCAACATCCCATTTATTACCTCCGATAGCTCCGGACCGAAGCATTTATTATTAAAAATGACCCGAGCAACTCTTGAATCTTTAGCTAAAGAATACATAGACCGTTCCATAGAAATAACCAAAAGAGCTTTAGAAGCATCGCCATTTAAAATGAATGAAATAAATGAGATTTTAATGGTTGGAGGCCAGACGAGAATGCCGGCAATAGTAGAAGCGGTAAAAAATCTTTTCGGTAAAACCCCGAATCTTTCCATTAATCCGGACGAAGTTGTCGCTCTCGGCGCAGCCGTGCAAGCAGGAGTGCTTCAGGGCGATGTGCGAGATGTTCTGCTTCTTGATGTAATTCCTCTTTCTCTTGGAATTGAAACGCTTGGCGGTGTGGCGACAAAATTAATTGAAAGAAACACCACTATTCCAAGTTCAAAATCACAAATTTTTTCAACAGCGGCTGATAATCAGACTTCCGTTGAAATTCATATTACCCAAGGCGAAAGACCGATGGCGTCAGACAACAAATCACTAGGCAGATTTATTCTTGATGGAATTCCGCCAGCGCCCCGCGGTATGCCGCAAATTGAAGTCACTTTTGATGTTGATGTCAACGGAATTTTGAATGTAACGGCAAAAGATAAAGCTTCCGGAAAAGCTCAATCTATTAAAATTGAGGCAAGCTCCGGGCTTAAAGAGGAAGATATTAAAAAAATGCAAGCTGATGCCGAAGTGCACGCCGAAGAGGATAAAAAGAAAAAGGAAATTGCTGATGTTAGAAATACTGCTGAAATGATTTCTTACACTGCTGAAAAAGCGCTTAAAGATAATGAAATAAAAATTCCGGCTGAACTGAAAGATAGCGTAAATGCCAAAATAACTTCTCTTCGCGGATTAAAAGACAGCACTGACATAGAAGCAATTAAAAAAGCCACGGAAGAACTTTCAGCAGAAATGTCAAAAATCGGCGAAATGATGAGCAAAGCCACTGGCGGTGAATCTGCGTCAACGACTCCCGAAGAACAAAATCCGGAAGTGCGAGATGCCGAATTTAAAGAAACTAAAGAAGGGGGCGAGAATGAAACACCTAAAACATAAAATTTGGAAAAAATTTCATCATGGGGTATAATTTGAATTATGGACACTCCCCAAATACCTATAAATAAGGATTTAACGTATATCGGGCTTACTTCTTATCGCGATAAAAATCAGCTTTTTGGCATTAAGCGCAAAGACAGGCGTCAGCATGTTTATATTCTTGGAAAATCCGGTACGGGTAAATCTGTGCTTATGTTTAATATGATTATCCAAAACATTCGAAATGGCGACGGAGTTTGCATGGTTGATCCTCACGGAGAAAACGTAGAGGCAATTCTTTCAGCCATTCCACCGCATCGCATGAAGGATGTTGTTTATTTTAATCCCGCAGACACGGACTTCCATGTTGGTTTTAATGTTTTAGAACTCATTGATCCTAAATATAAGCACTTAGTTGCGTCCGGCCTTATGGGAATTTTTACAAAAATTTGGGCGAATGCTTGGAGCGCTCGGATGGAATATATTTTAAATAATGCAATTCTAGCTCTTCTTGATACTCCCGGCACGACGCTCCTTGGAATTCCCAGAATGCTGGTGGACAAAGACTATCGTCAAAAAATTATTTCAAACCTGAAAGACCCGGTCATCAAGGCTTTTTGGGTGCACGAATATGAAGCTTGGCAGGATAAATTCAGGAATGAAGCTATCGCTCCGATTCAAAATAAAGTCGGGCAGTTTCTTTCCACTTCAATTATCAGGAATGTTGTAGGCCAGTCAATAAGCACCATAAATATTTTTGACATAATGAATGAAGGAAAAATATTTCTTGTGAATGTTTCCAAAGGGCGCATCGGCGAAGATAACTCCGCTTTGCTTGGAGGCATGATTATTACGAAGATTCAGCTGGCGGCCATGGAACGCGTGCGTATTCCTGAAGATGAAAGAAAAGATTTTTATCTTTACGTTGACGAATTCCAAAATTTCGTAACGGATGCCTTTGCCGGTATTTTGTCGGAAGCCAGAAAATATAGATTAAATCTTACGGTTGCCCACCAATATACGGCACAACTTGTTTCAGATAAAAGTTCCGCTGTGCGCGATGCTGTTTTTGGAAACGTCGGGACTATGATAGTTTTTCGTTGCGGCGCTGATGATGCGGAATTTTTAGAAAAAGAATTTGATCCGGAATTTACTCCTCAAGATATCGTTAATTTGCCAAACTTTAAAATTTATTTAAAATTAATGATTGATGGCATTACTTCAAGGCCATTTTCCGCTAAAACAATACCACCTATAGCAAAGGGTGATATAAAGGTAGAAGAAGAAGTCATAAAATCTTCTCGCGCTCTCTACTGCAAGTCAAAGGAAGTTGTTGAACGTGAAATTAATAATTGGAGCGGGATGTCTCTTGGCAATGACAGCGATATTGGCAACATGGAAAAATTCTCAGCTATATGCTCAATTTGTAAAAATGAAGCCAAAGTTCCTTTTAAGCCGGAACCAGGCAGACCGGTATATTGCAAAGATTGCATTGCCAAAATAAAATCTGGAGAGTTGAAGCCGATTAAAGGGTCAATAAATCAAATAAAACATGATGAGTCTAAATTTTTCAAGCCATTGTCTGATTTGGGGATAGAGTTTCAACAAAAAGACTTGTCTAAACAAATGAGCAACATTGAAAATGAAAGATATCCCGAGAGAATTCAAAAATCTGCCTCTCCAACTGCCAAGCCGGGTATTTTTTCGGCGATAAAAAATGTTTTTAACAGAAATGACAGGCCTCGTCCTGTGTTCACTAAAAATAATTTTAGGAATCAGCCGACAAAACCTTTTCAAGGAAATGGGGAGAAACCGAAGGAGAATTTAGCTTTGAGAGAAATTTTAAATAAAACTCTTAATGAAACAATTCAAAATTCACCTCTCCCCAACCCTCTCCTTAATAAGGAGAGGGCGAAGGGTGAGGTTGAATCTGAACCCTCCCCGATTTCCTTGAATGAATTGAAAATTCCAAAACCATCTTCTGCTCCGCTGTTAAAAGACAGGTCTGCAAGCGCTGAAGATATGAATAAATTGAAGAATTTGATTTTTGAAAAAGAAGCAGAAAAACCAGCACAACCTTCAGTTTCTCCTTCGGGAAAAATCCGCGAAGTCCCAGAAGACGTTTTAAGGAAGATTTTAGAGTAAAAATGAAAATAAAAATAATAGACAAAAAAATAAATATAGATGAAATAAAAGAATTTGCAAAGAATTGGTATGGCACAATGATAAAAGGCGCTGTTGATATAGAAGGTGGACGAATAGCTCTCGGCGGGGATTATCATATTGAAGATTCAGAAAAACTAACTAGCACTGGCTCAAAATTTGAAAACATCTGGGGATTTAATGTAAGATTTGAAGAAAATGCAGATGGGGTTTTGGAATTTGACTCTATGGTGAATATAAAGCCCAATTTGGGCAATCGTTCACGTTCTATCGCCGATGAAGAAGTCGTTAAAAAAGCGAAAGAAATAATTTATAAATTTATCGATCTAAAATAATATGCAGAAAGACGCTCTTTTTTATATGGCGAATTTGTATCCCGAAATAGGCAGACTTTTTTCTTTTTATGATTCAAATAAAATAGAAGCTGCTAATAATGCAAAAAACAGAGCTTTAGAAATAACAAATAAGATACTTTCTTTTAAAGACATTAAGCCGGCAGGCAGGGAAGAGTGGAGCGCAATTAGAAATTTTATACTTGGTTACGACAAACTCGATTTTTTTGAAAGAAAAATTTTAGAAAGATATGCTGAACCTTTTTCTTATAAATTTATGTTAAAATATCAATAATTATGCCAAAACCGAATCGAGTACAAATAATTAAATACGGTCCGCCTCCGCCGGAATTGCCGGTTTTTGGAAAGGTAAAACCGGAAGAGGTTTCTTTTATTGGTCGCACAAATTATGTTGCAGCATTGGAAGAAAAAAAATTTATTTTCGGCATTAAGCGTATAGACCGCAGAAGACATCTTTATATAGTTGGAAAATCCGGTGTTGGCAAGACTAAACTTCTCGAGCTCATGATTCGCCAAGATATTACCTATGGTCATGGATTGTGTTTAATGGACCCACACGGTGATGTTATGGAAGCGATATTAGATTATATTCCAAAAGAGCGCGTAGAAGATGTTTGCGTTATAGATCCTTCGGATGTTGATTTTCCCGCTTCTTTTAATCCGCTGGCAAACGTTGACCCGATGTTTAAATTTATCTTGACTCAAGGATTAATTGAAGTTATGGAAAAGCAATTCGGAGCCAATTGGACTCCTCGCCTTGAACACGTTTTTCGTTTTACTTGTTTGGCATTGCTTGATTATCCGCATGCCACGATGCGCGGGATGATTTCAATGCTGACTGACAGGAATTACAGGCAGAAAGTAGTCGAATATATTACGGATGATATGGTCAAAAGATTCTTCGCTATAGAATTTGCCGATTGGTCCGAAAAATTTGACACAGACGCTATCATTCCGCTTGTTAATAAATTAGGGCAGTTTCTTTCCGATCCGTTGCTTCGCAATATTTTCGGCCAGAAGCAGAATAAAATAGACATCAGCCAATTAATGAATGAGCGAAAAATTATTCTCATAAATTTGTCTAAAGGGCGCATTGGAGAGGAAAACTCAAGTTTCTTCGGGTCAATGTTCCTTACAAAAATAAAACAAGCGGGAATGGAAAGAGCCAGCATGCCGGAAAAAGACCGCGTGGATTTTTATCTCTACATAGACGAGTTTCATAATATTGTCACTCAGACATTTGAAAACATTTTATCAGAAGCCAGGAAATACGCCCTTAATCTCACTATAGCCAATCAATATATGGGCCAGCTTATGCCTCAAGTTCAGCACGCAGTGCTTGGAAATACAGGAACTCTTATTTGTTTCCGCGTCGGCGGGGAAGATGCTGTGAAATTAAAACCGGAGTTTGAGCCATTATTCGGCGTGAAAGATATGATTAATTTGGCAGTCGGAGAAATTTATATCAAAATGACGATTGATGGCGAATCTTATGATCCGTTTTCCGCTGAAACTTTAAGGGTTTTACCGCCAACGCATCCTTCCTATAAAGCAGAAATTTATGCCACATCTCGCAAGAAATATTCTATTTCTAAAGATGACGCGGCTAAACTCATAGCTGAAGAAGAAGCGACAATCATTCGAAGCGCTGAAGAGAAAATGATTATCGAAAGAAAAGCCAAAAGAAAAGAATTAGAAAAAGAAAAAGAGGAAAAAAAGAAAAATAAAAAAGAAAAAGGAGAAGGTGAACCGATGATTTAATTAGGTTATAGTTATTAGGTTATAGGTTATAGAAAAAAATGAGCAAAGATTATTACAATACATTGGGGATAAATAAAGACGCCTCTAAAGACGAAATAAAAAAGGCTTTTTATAAATTGGCGCAGAAATACCACCCCGACAAAAAAGAGGGCAATGAAGCAAAATTTAAACAGGTAAATGAGGCTTATCAAATACTTTCTGATGACGCAAAGCGTTCAAAATACGATCAATTTGGCTCGGGTTTTGAAAATATGCAACAAGAAGGGTATGGCGGTTATCAACGAGGAGGATTTTCCTCTCAAGGCGGACAGTGGGATTTTTCTAATTTTCAAAACGGCGGAGCAGAATTTGATTTTGGAAATTTGAATGATATTTTTAGCGATTTTTTTACCGGTGGGATGAGAGGAGGAAGAACTCAAGCAAGACGAGGACGAGATATTTCAACTGAGATACAAATTCCTTTTTCCGATGCTGTTTTTGGAGTTAACAGAAAAGTTTTACTTACCAAAACTTCCAAGTGCATAGTTTGCAACGGGTCTGGCGCTAAGGAAGGAACTAAAATGCAAACTTGCAAAATTTGCAACGGACAGGGAAAAATTCGCGAGATTAAGAGGTCATTTCTTGGGAATGTTCAAAGCACAAAAATTTGCGAAGTATGTCTGGGTTCCGGCCAAGTGCCTTTGGAAAAATGCGAGAAATGCAAAGGCGCTGGAGTGTTGCGCCGAGAAGAAGAAATTTCAATCGTAATTCCCGCCGGCATCCGCGACGGCGAAATGATTAGGATGTCCGGAATGGGCGAGGCTGTTTCAAAAGGTACTTCAGGAGACCTTTATATAAAAATAAATGTCGCTCCGCACGCAGTATATAAGCGTGACGGTTATAATTTGGTGATGAACTTGAATTTAAAACTTTCAGACGCTCTTTTGGGCACGGAATATCCGATTCAAACTCTTGACGGGGAAATTAAAGTTAAAATACCGGAAGGCGTTTCCATAAATGAAATTCTTCGCGTCAAAGGCAAAGGTGTTCCTATCTCTGCAACTAGGCGCGGAGATCTTTTAATTAAATTGAATATCAAGCTCCCGAACAAACTTTCCCGCAAATCCCGCGAACTTATCGAACAGCTCAAAAAAGAAGGAATATAAAGGTTTTTTTACTAGGATTGACTTTAAATATTAGAGTAGTATAATTAAGGTATTATAAATAATTTCAGCCATAGGCTGATCCGCCTCTGGCGGAAAAAAATTTATGGAAAATGCAGCAACAAAACAATTAGAAAAAAAACCAGAAGTAAAAATTGAATTTATATTACCGCTGGGAGGGAAGAGGTATTTTAAAGTTCCTCTTGAGGAAAATAGTTTTATGAATCTTGACCAAGCTTTATATAAAGTTGTTAATACTAACATACTAACAGGCTCTCAAATTAAAATTAATGGGAAGGATGCATCTTTAACTGATTATAAAAGTCTAGATACGGGAGATATTATTACAGTTGAATATAATTATCCAGCTTCCGGAAAAGAAAAAGAAATTCCAAAATTCAAAATAGAACCAATTAAAGAATAGGTATTTTATGTTGCCTGAAAAAATAATTTTTGTCGGAGTTGCTATAAGTTTTATAACTTCTCTTTGGTATGTTAGAAATATTTTTTTTGGAAGCACTAGACCAAATCTAGTTTCTTATTTTATTTGGATGCTTGCGCCATTTGTCGGTGTTTTTTTGCAGTTAAAAGCAGGAGCCGGATTTTCTTCTCTGGGTGTATTTATGGCTGGGTTTGGCCCTTTTTTGGTAATACTTTTTTGTTTATTCAAGAAAAATGCTTTTTGGAAAATAAATACTTTTGATATAATTTGCGGTCTTTTTTCCGTAATGGCGCTTGTCATTTATGTAATTACAAACAATTTGGGAATTTCGATTTTCTTTGCTATCTTAAGCGATTTATTGGCTGGCGTTCCAACTGTAATTAAGTCATGGAAACATTCGGAAACCGAAACCAGCTCAATATATATTGGTGGGATTATAAATAATATTTTAGCTCTCTTAATAATAAAAAATTGGTCCTTCTCAATATATTCATTCCCAATATATTTAATATTAATGAATTTAATTATAGTTTTTGGTATCTACCGCAAGAAAATTTTCAAGAAAGCAATTTCTGCCTGAATCCCGTTAGAGATAGGAAATGACTTAGTTATTTCCGTTTTTTGTTTTTATCTCTAAACGGGATGAATTTATTTGTAATAATTTTATAGCACAGCAATGCGGCTCCATATTCCGTAAGAACCGAATCTTGCATCGGGGACACTTCTACAATATCCGCTCCGATTATTTCTTTTTTTTCAAACAATTTTTCAATTAAATTAAGAGTGTAATTCCAATCGAGGCCTCCTTGAACTGGCGTGCCAGTGCCTGGCATAAAACTTGGGTCTATGCCATCAACGTCAATAGAGAGATAAACTTTTTTAGTTTTTATTGATTTTATAATTTCATCAATTTTTGGAATTTCCGCATTTTTGTCCCAAGAAAAAACTTTTATTGTTTCCTTATTTTTCTCCGTATATTCATATTCATATCTGGAAAAAGTGCGAATGCCAACCTGCACTAAATTAAAACCAAGTTCATGAGCTCTGCGCATTACGCAGGAATGCGCGTATTTGCTAACTTCTTCGCTGTAATCGCTGTTGTCATCGCGCAAATCTTGGTGAGCGTCTATTTGGAAAATTGTAATATCCTTTGGATTTTCTATTTTGGCGATTGCATCAAAAGCTCCAAGCGATACTATATGTTCGCCGCCAAACATAATTATGAATTTTTTGTCATTCAATAATTTTTGATATTCTATGCTTATTTTTTCAACCGCTTCTTGAGGATTGAGTTTTTGAATTTCAGCAATTTCTTTATGAGCGGTTTTTAATTTTTTTGCTGGTTCGCAAAGCAGGCCAATGTCAAAAAGCTCCACATTATTATTAAGACAGTGCAATATTTTTTCAGGCGCCTCCGCTGTACCTCCTTTAAAGGAAATGCCTCCTTCATAGGGAGCACTCAATATGACCACATCTGCCTCCTTTATGTTTTTTGTATTTACAACTCTGTCTATCATATAGAATCAATAATACTAAATTATAACTTTTTTGCAAAATATGTTATTATTTTAGAATTATTATGAAAACAAGAACTGCTGAGTTTTGTAGCCCAAAACACCCAGATAAAATATGTGATTTTATCGCGGATTCTATTTTAGATGCTTACTTAGCGGAAGATGAAAACAGCAGAGTGGCAGTGGAAGTTATGGGCGGACATAATTTAATAACTATTAATGGGGAAATCACAAGCCAAGCAACGCCCGATTTAGAATCGCTGGTGAAAAAGATTGTCGGACAAGATTATAAGATTGTTGTGAATTTATCAGAACAAAGTTTTGAAATTTCCCGCGGAGTTGATATTGGTGGAGCGGGAGATCAGGGAATTATGAAAGGTTATGCAACTTCGGAAACGGAAAGTATGATGCCGAGAGAATATGAATTGGCGCGGGATCTCTGCATGAAAATTTATGAAAAATATCCTTATGACGGAAAAGTGCAGGTGACATTGGAAAATAACGAGGTAAGCACGGTTGTGGCAAGTTTTCAAAATACAAAAAATGATGAATTGCTGGAATTAGTAAAAAAAATAATCACAGCAAAGGAGTATTTGATAAATAAAAGCGGAGAGTGGAATATTGGCGGTTTTGACGCAGATACTGGTTTATCAGGTAGAAAATTAGTTATAGATAATTACGGGCCGGAGATTCCAATCGGTGGCGGGTCTTTTTCAGGAAAAGATTACACTAAAGTGGATAGAAGCGGGGCTTATATTGCCAGAAAAATAGCGGTAGATTTATTAAAAAAGAATAATGCTAATAGAAGCTTGCCTGCCGTTAGGCAGGTTTTCGTGAAACTTGCCTATTGCATAGGAAAAGCTGAACCGGTTATGGCTGTGGCAATTTTAGATGGAAAAGAAATAAAAATAGAAGGATATGGTTTGACTCCAAAAGGAATAAAAGAATTATTGAATTTGGAAAATGTAAAATTCACCGAAACTTCCCAATGGGGGCATTTCGGCAGGGGATTTAACTGGGATAAATAAATATCAAAGAGTCTCTTTGGCATGTGGCATATATACGCCATGGCGTAAATGTGCCATTCTAAATTTTGGAAATTTTATACCCTTCGGAACTATCTTTAATTTCATAACCCAGTGAATTTATTTTTTGGCGCAGTTTGTCGGATTTTTTGAAGTCTTTATTTTTTCTGGCCTTTTCTCTTTCTTCTGCAAATTTTTTTATTTCTCTGGGAATTTTTTTTTCTTTTAAATTTTCAAAACCCAAACCTAAAACTTTATCAAAATCTAAAATAGTCGCTTTTTTATCGGCGGAGGAAATTCCTCCGTCTTTCATCAAAATCCAAAGAAGTGACAACGCTTCCGGCGTATTTAGGTCATCTTCTATGTATTCCTGAAACTTTTTTTGATATTCTCTATCAACCTTGCCAACTCTCTTATCAAGCTCCACATAAAGCCTATAAAGGCGTTTTAAGGCTGTATCTGCGCCTTCCAGGGCTTCCCAGTTGAAATTCATTTTAGTGCCGTAATTAGCCATTAAAAGCCAAAAACGATAGGCGATAGGATTTATTTTTCTTTCTATTATACTACCCAATTTTAAAAAATTATTATCTGATTTTGCCATCTTTTTATTATCAAATAAAACCCATTCATTATGCAACCAAAATTTAACAAAAGGTTTTTTTCCCGTAGCGCATTCCGACTGAGCTATTTCATTTGTGTGATGTGTGGGAATATGGTCAACCCCGCCGGTGTGGATGTCAAATTGCTCGCCTAAAAGTTTTATTCCCATTGCAGAACATTCTATATGCCAGCCGGGAAAGCCTTGTCCCCAAGGAGACGGAAAACCGATTTTTTCGTTGAATTTCCAAAGGGCAAAATCTTCCGGGTTTTTCTTTTCCTGATTTTTTGCAATTCTGGTTTCATCTTCATCGTGGATTCTTTTCCCGCCCCATAGTACACCATAGTTAGGCATTCTTGAAATATCAAAATAAATTCCATCGCTGGTTTTATAAGTGTATCCTTTATCTTCTAGTTTTTTCATTAACTTAATATCTTCTTTTATATAATCGCTGGCGAAAGGCATTTTTTCCGGCATTTCAATATTAAGCATCTTCAGATCCTCTTTAAATTTTTCGGTATAAAATTCTGCCAGCCATCGCATATTTTTTAATGTAAGTTCTTTTCCCTCGCGCAAAAGCCCTTTAGTCATTTTATCTTCGCCGGAATCCGCATCGCTGGAAAGGTGGCCGATATCGGTGATATTCATTACTTGTTTTATTTTATATCCGCTGTATTTAAGAGTACGACGCAAGGTATCAACAAAAACATAAGCGCGCAAATTACCTATGTGAACATAATTATAAACAGTCGGTCCGCAAGTATACATTCGGACTTCCTTTTGATCAATGGGTGAAAAAAGTTCCTTTGTTCTTGTAAGAGTATTATAAAATTGTACTTTGCTTGAATTCATTTCTATATATTGAAATAAGAGTTAAAAGCAGGCTCACGACAAGCGGGCCGATTAAAATACCTACGGGACCTAAAAGTGAAATTCCGCCGAGCACTGAAAAAAGAATTAAAAAAGGAGGTATGTTTATTTTTTTACCAATAAAGAGGGGGCTTAGCAAATTATCAACCATTCCCACCAGCGCTACTGACCAAATCAAAAGACCTATGGAAGAAACTAGATGTCCTGTCGCATAAAGAAAAATTATTGACGGAACTGAAACCAGAGTCGTCCCTACGGAAGGAATTAAAGAAACTATTCCTGCCACAACTCCCCAGAGCGCTGGATTTGGTACGCCGAAAATAGTAAGACCAATGCCCATCAAAAGACCTTGTATTAGGGCAATGAAAAGATAACCTTTCATGATTCCATTAATTGAACGAGAAAGTCTGGTGATAATTTTTTTATCATCTGCATCAGAAAGCGGACTCAAACTGACTATTACTTTTCTCCATCGCTCGCCGTCTTTTAGGAAATAAAAAATACTCAAAAGCATTAACATAAATGAAAATAAAGTGGAAAGGGTAGTGCTGAATATTTTCGCTATATTACTTGATAGAAAAGAAATAAAACCTGAAACTTTTTCATTTATGTCAAAAGTAATGCCTTCGGGCAGTATATTATTGATTTTATTTCCGATTGAATCTATAAATGGCCCGGTGTTTCCGCTATTTACAACTGAATCATAAACATCTTGGGATTGGTGAAAAACAATAGCCCCGATGCCTAAAAGCGGGCCACAGATGACTATTACTAAAAATAATACAGCGAGAAATGCAGAAAGCCAATTAGGCAGTTTTTTCCCAAGCCAATTATATATTGGGTAAAGCACGATAGACAAAGAAATGCCCAATACAAGGACAATCCAAAAAGGCTTGAAAATAAAAAAGGTGAAAACAAGAACAGCCAATAAAAGTCCGAAGAAAAAGTATCTTTCGATTATTTTTGTTTGCATCCCATTAGAAATTTTTAACTAATAATTTTTGTTCTTATTCCACGTTAGTCGAATTTCTAACGGGACAAGTATGCTCATTATAACAAAGAGTTGCTTTTTTACAAAATTTGATATAATATAATTCATATGGAATTTGCAGTTATACAAACAGGCGGAAAGCAATACAAAGTCTCAAAAGACAGTATTGTTTCCATTGAGAAAATCAAAGGGGAATATAAAAAAGGGGACAAGCTCACTTTTGATAAAGTTCTTCTAGTTGATGATGGAAAGGATACAACTATTGGTACGCCATATATAACTGGCGCAAAAATTAATGCTGAAATCGTAGAAATCGGCCGAGCCCGCAAAATTCTTGTCGTAAAATACAAACAAAAGTCCCGTTATCTACGCCGAAACGGCCACCGCCAGCCGTATTTCAAGGTAAAAATACTTTTGATAAAATAAAAAAATCCTCCGTTAAGGTGGATTTTTTTATTGACAAAAATCTTTTTGTAGTTTAGTATTCAAGGGAACTTAAAAATTTAAGCCATGAAAAAATTTGTACATTACGTATGCCACAGGTGGGATTATTGG
>Ga0265296_1000981_pt1 | contig 36038 bp, 31 predicted proteins | sample MunlanPumphouse1_FD_189073 | JGI IMG/M metagenome (GOLD analysis project Ga0265296, IMG submission 189073) | Groundwater microbial communities from a municipal landfill in Southern Ontario, Canada - Pumphouse #1 | ecosystem: Environmental > Aquatic > Deep subsurface > Groundwater | place...
CGGATCGGGGCGATCAGCAACCCGATCGTGCCGATCTACCGCGCCCGCGAGCTCGGCTTCATCCTCGCCCAGGCTCGTTCGCGGGTGCTGGTGATCCCGGACCGGTTCCGCGGCTTCGACCACCGCGAGCTGGTCGCCGGCCTGCGCGACGCGCTGCCGGACCTGGAGCACGTGCTCGTGGTCGGCGAGGCGGGGCCGGGCACGGTCGGGTGGGACGCGGCCCTGGAGGCCGCCGGCGATCCGGCTCCCGAGGTCGAGCGCCGCGGCGACGAGCCCGCGCTGCTGCTCTACACCTCCGGCACCGAAGCCAGCCCGAAGGGCGTGCTGCACACCCACGACAGCCTGGTCTACGAGTGCGCGAGCGTCGCCGGGCTGTTCGCGGTGACCGGCGACGACGTGGTGCTGATGCCGTCCCCGGTCACCCACATCACCGGGTTGCTCTACGGCCTGCAGCTGCCGTTCGCGCTGGGGGCGCCGTCCGTGCTGCTCGACGTCTGGAGCGTGCCGGCCGCGCTCGACCTGATCGAGCGCGAGCGCTGCACGTTCACCGTCGGGGCGACGCCGTTCCTGCACGGCCTGGTCCACGCCGAGGACCTGGACCGTCGCGACGTGTCGAGCATGCGGGTCTTCGCCTGCGGCGGGGCGGACATCCCGCCCGCGCTGATCCGGGCCGCGGCCGAGCGGACGTCGATGGCCGCGGTCCGGGTCTACGGCTCGACCGAGTGCCCGACCGTCACGGGGTCCGCGCCGGAAGCGCCGCTCGACCGGCGGGCCGAGACCGACGGGCGGCCGATCGGGCCGTCGCGGATCCGGCTGGTCGACGACGACGGTCATCCGTGGTCCGGCCCCGGCCCCGGTCGGCTGGAGGTCCGCGGTCCCGACCTGTTCGCGGGCTACCTCGACCCGGCGCTCGACGCCGCAGCGTTCACCGCCGACGGCTGGTTCCGCACCGGCGACCTGGCGACGATCGACGACGACGGCGCGCTGCGGATCGCCGGCCGCAGCAAGGACATCATCGTCCGCGGCGGCGAGAACCTCAGCGCGAAGGAGATCGAGGACCTGCTGATCGAGCATCCCGACGTCTCCGAGGTCGCGGTCGTCGGCTATCCCGATCCGGTGCTCGGCGAGCGCGCGTGCGCCTTCGTGGTCGGCTCGGACGAGCTCGAGCTGCCCGACCTGACGGGCTTCCTGCGGTCCCGCGGCGTCGCCAACCAGAAGCTGCCCGAGCGGCTGCGGCTGCGGCCCGAGCTGCCGAAGACCGCCAGCGGCAAGGTCCAGAAGTTCCGCCTGCGCGACGAGCTGCGTCGCGAGCACCCCGAAGACACGAGGTCCGCATGAGCCCGGAGAACCACGACGATCTGCTCGCGGATCTGCGCACGATGGCGCGGATCCGCGCGTTCGAGGAACGCGTCGCGCGGCGCTTCCGCGAAGGGGAGATCCCCGGGTTCGTGCACGTCTCGATCGGCCAGGAGGCGGTGGCCGCCGGAGTCTGCGCGCACCTGACGCGGGACGACAAGATCACCACGACGCACCGCGGTCACGGCCACTGCCTGGCCAAAGGCGCGGACGCCGACGCGATGATGGCCGAGCTGTTCGGTCGCGAGACCGGCACCTGCCGGGGCCGCGGCGGATCGATGCACATCGCCGATCCGCGGCTGGGGATCCTCGGCGCCAACGGGATCGTCGCCGCGGGCCTGCCGCTCGCGGTCGGGGCCGGGCTGGCCGCCAAGCTCCGCGGGACGGACGAGGTCGCGGTCGCGTTCGCCGGCGAGGGCACGGTGCACTCCGGGGCGTTCCACGAGGCGGTCACCCTGGCCGTGCTCTGGGAGCTGCCGGTGATCGTGATGATCGAGAACAACCGGTTCGCGGAGTTCACCGACACCGAGGCGATGTGGCGCGGCGCCTCGCTGGTCGACCGCGCGCTCGGCTACGGCATGCGCCACGCCGAGCGGATCGACGGCAACGACGTCGAGGCCGTCCGCACGGCCGCCGGATCGGCGGTCGCCGCCTGCCGCGCGGGCGAGGGCCCGGTGCTGATCGAGGCGATGACCTACCGGATCCACGGGCACTACGAGGGTGACGCCGTCCCCTATCGCGACGAGCAGGAGTTCGCCGACTGGCAGGAGCGCGACCCGATCGTCCGGGCCCGGCGCACCCTCGAGTCCGCCGGCCACGACGACGCGGCCCAGCGGATCGTCGACGAGGCGGCGACCGAGATGGACGCTGCGGTCGAGCACGGCCTGGCCGCGCCCTACCCCGATCCCGCGACCGTCCTGGAGAACGTCCATGCCTGAGGGCCAGAAGTACATCGCCGGCGTCCGCTCGGCGCTGACCGCCGAGATGGACGCCGACGCGTCGGTCGTCCTGATCGGGATCGACGTGGGGGCGGGCGGCGGCGTGTTCGGCGCCACCCGCGGGCTCTACGACCGGTTCGGTCCCGAGCGCGTGCTCGACACCCCGATCGCCGAGGCCGGCGTGGTCGGCGCCGCCGTCGGCGCGGCGATGGCGGGCCTGCGACCGGTCGTCGAGATCATGTACATGGACTTCGTCAGCGTCTGCCTGGACCCGATCGTCAACCAGGCGGCGAAGCTGCGGTACATGACCGGCGGCGGGGTCACGATCCCGATCGTCTTCCGCACCCAGACCGGCGGCGGGCGCAGCAGCGGGGCGCAGCACTCGCAGAGCCTCGAGGGCGTCTTCGCGCACATCCCCGGGCTGAAGGTCTTCGTGCCGTCCGATCCGCGCGACGTCGACGACCTGCTGCGCGCCGCGATCCGCGACGACGGCCCGGTGCTGTTCGTCGAGAACCGGCGGCTCTACAACCGGCGACCGGACCCCGGACCGTGGGAGCCGCTGCCGCCCGGCAAGGCTCGGATCGTCCGGCCCGGCGACGACGTCACCGTGATCAGCTGGGGCCGGATGGTCGGCGAGGTCGCCGCGGCCTGCGACGACGGACTCGCGGACGTCTCGGTCGAGCTGCTCGATCTCCGCACGCTGGCGCCCTGGGACGTCGAGACCGTGGTCGAGAGCGTGCGGCGGACCGGACGGGCGCTGGTCGTCCACGAGGCGGTCGGCGACTTCGGTCCCGGCGCGGAGATCGCGATGCGGTTGACGGAGCAGCTGCTCTACGACGTCGAGGGACCGATCCGCCGGCTCGGGGCCGTCGCCGCTCCCTTGCCCTACAGCCCGCCGCTGGAGGCCGCGGCGCTGCCCGACGCGCAGGCCGTGACCGACGCGGTCCGGTCGTTGCTCGACGCGTGACGACGGCCGGCCGTCAGCACCTCCGATCGGCGGTGGTGACGGCCGAAGCGGTCGACCTAGGGTCGGTCCATGACCGATGAAGCACGACAGGGACAGCGGTTCGCGGGCCAGGTGGCGATCGTGACCGGGGCCGGATCGGGGATGGGCGCGGCGATGGCGCTGCGGTTCGCCGCCGAGGGCGCCGAGGTCGTCGGGCTCGACATCGACGGCGACGCGCTCGCGCGGGTCGCGGCGTCGGCGCCGGGCACGATCCGGCCCGAGGTGATCGACGTCTCCGACCCCGACGCGGTCGAGGCGCTCGTCGCGGCGACGGCCGCGCGCGGCCGGATCGACGTGCTCTGCAACAACGCCGGCGTGCTCGACGACTACGCGCCGGCCCACGAGACCTCGTGGGAGCTCTGGCGGCGGATCCTCGGGGTCAACCTCGACGGGCCGTTCCTGCTGTCCCGCGCCGTCGCGCCGGTGATGGTCGCGCAGGGCAAGGGGGCGATCGTCAACACCTGCTCGATCGCCGCCTACGTGGCCGGCGGCGGCGGGGCGGCCTACACCGCGTCGAAGCACGCGCTGCTCGGTCTCACGCGGCAGCTGGCCTTCGACTACGGCCCGCACGGGGTGCGGGTCAACGCGGTCTGCCCGGGCGCCGTCGCGACCGGGATGACGACCGAGCTGCGGACCCCCGACCAGGCCAACGCCCACGTCGACCGGGCGATCGCGGCAACGCCCGCGGGTCGTTGGGGCGACCCCGGCGAGGTCGCCGCGGTCGCGCTCTTCCTGGCGAGCGACGAGGCGTCGTTCGTCCACGGCACCCCGGTCCTCGTCGATGGCGGGTGGACGCTGTCCTGAGCGCGGCGGCGAGCCGCGCCCGGCCGGTCCGCACGGGCGTTCGAGACTACCTCCGTTCGGAGGATGCCGGAGCCCACGACGCGATCTAGCCTGCTCGCACGATGACCCGCCGCCGTGCCAGCGCGGCGGGCGCCGTACCGCCCCGAACGTCGGAGCCCACGTGATGAACGACCCCACGACGACCACCGGAACGCCCACCGCGCCGCCGGCCCGGAACCGCCGCTTCGGCGCGACCCGACCCGCCTGGACGGCGATCGCCGTCGCGACCGTCGGCATCTTCCTGGTCAGCCTGCTGCTGCAGCCCGACAGCGTCCGCGGCAGCGTGCTCGAGGGCATGCTGCCGTTCGCCGCGGTGCTCGCGATCGCCGCGATGGGCCAGACGCTCGTGATCCAGCAGCGAGGGATCGACCTGTCGGTCCCGGGGATCATGTCGCTCGTCGTGGTGCTGGTCACCAACGGCCCGAACGGCGACGACGGCAGGCTCTTCGGGGCGATCGTGCTGGCGCTCGTCGTGGCGGCCGGGATCGGCCTGCTGACCGGCCTGCTGGTCACGCGCCTGGGGATCACGCCGATCGTCACCACGCTCGGGGTCAACGCCCTGCTGCTCGGGGTGATCATGCAGATCACCAGCGGTTCGCCGACGACCACGACCGGGGCGCTGCAGGGCTTCGCCAACGGCCACGTGCTGGGGATCCCGACCACGATCGTGATCGCGGTCCTCGTGATGCTCGCGGTCGGGTTCCTGATCAAGCGGACGCCGGTCGGCCGTCGCTACGAGGCGGTCGGCGCGAGCGCGGCCACCGCCCGCGCCGCCGGGATCGAGCCGCGTCGGCTCCAGGTCGCGGCCTACGTCGGGGCGGCGCTGCTCTACGCGGTCGCCGCGATCCTGCTCGCGGGCATCGTGACCCGGCCGAGCATCACCTCCGGCGACGCCTACCTGCTGCCGACGGTCGCGGCCGTCGTGCTCGGCGGGACCTCGCTGCTCGGCGGCGTCGGCAACGTCACGGCCACCGCGATCGCGGCGCTGTTCCTCACGCAGCTCGACCAGTTCGTGCTGACGACCGGGGCCAGCAGCGCCGTCCAGCACCTGGTCCAGGCCGTCGCGCTCGCCGTCGGCATCGCGATCTACAGCGTGGACTGGGCCGCGGTGCGACGACGGTTCGGCGGAGCCGGCCAGCGCGCCGCGCCCGCGTCCGGCTGACGCACCGGACGGCTCCCGACCGGCGCCGTCCTTCCCACACGACCCCAGCAGGACTCGCTCGCCGGGGGCCTCGATGGCCCGTGCCCGAGCTGCGATCAACCAAACGAGGGAGAGCAGGATGGATACATCGTTTCGACCGTGGCGACGACTCGTCGCGGGAACCACCGCGGCGCTCGCCGTCACCGTGCTGGCCGCCTGCGGCGGCAGTGACGACGACGGCGGCAGCGACGGCGCCACCACCGCGGCGGCCAACAACGCCGACGTTCCGGCGTGGTGCGGCACCAAGGACGTGAAGGTCTCGCTGTCCGACGGCAACGGCGCCGACACCTGGCGCCGGATCACCCGGCGGATCGCCGAGCTCGAGGCCGCGAAGTGCCCGAACGTCTCCGAGCTCGTCTACACCGACGGCCAGGGCGACACCCAGAAGGCGATCTCCGACATCCAGGGGCTCGTCGCGCAGGGCGTCAACGCGATGGTGGTCTTCCCCGACGCCGGCAAGGCGCTGCTCCCGGCGATGCGCAGTGCCGTCCAGGCCGGAGCGACCGTCGTGCCGTACCGCTCGCCGCCCGGCGGCAAGGAGGGCACGGACTACACGGCCTACGTCGGCACCGATTCCGACCAGTACGGCGTGCTGTGGGGCGAGTGGCTGACCAAGCTGCTGCCCGACGGCGGCAAGATCCTCTACCTCGGCGGCCCGGCGGGGGTCCAGCAGAGCCTCGACCGGCTCTCGGGCCTCAAGCAGGTGCTCGACGAGGCCGGGGGCTTCGAGCTGGTCGGTCAGCAGCCGTTCAACGTCACCGACTGGGATCCGGCCAAGACCCAGCAGGTCGTGACCGCGGCGCTGGCCAAGTTCCCCGAGATCGACGCGATCGCCGCCGACTACGGCGCGGCGATGGTCAGCGCGCTGCCGGCGTTCAAGCAGGCCGGCCGCAAGATCCCGCCGATCGCGACCGAGGACTCCAACCAGCTCGCGTGCGAGTGGAAGAAGCTCCAGCCCGACAACCCGGACTTCGAGCTCTACACCAACTCGTCGCAGAACTGGATGGTCAAGACCGCGATCCAGGCGGCGGTGGCGAAGGCCGCGGACGGCACCCCGCCCGAGCCGCTGAACGTCAAGAACGAGACCGCCGAGGACTCGGTGTCGGGCGATCCGAAGAAGCCGGAGTGCGATACGTCGCTGCCCGATGACGCGATCCTCTCGGCCGGCCTCGACAAGGCCGAGCTGACGGCGCTCTTCAAGTAGCCGCGAGCCGACGAACGACGGGGCGGCAGACGCCGCCCCGTCACGCCGAGGAGACCACGTGAGCAATCGAACCACCACGTCGGGGACGATCGACCGTCCCGACGCCCACGCCCGGACCGCCGTCCTGCGGATCCGGTCGGTCAGCAAGCGCTTCGGCGCCGTCCAGGCGATCGGCGACGTGTCGCTCGAGGTCGCCCCCGGCGAGATCCACGCCCTGCTCGGCGAGAACGGCGCCGGCAAGTCGACGCTGATGAACGTCGCCGCCGGCTCGATCGTGCCCGACGAGGGAACGATCGAGGTCGACGGCGCGCCGCTGGAGCTCGGCTCGCCGCTCGCGTCGCAGGACGCGGGACTGGCGATCGTCCGCCAGCACCCGGCGCTGATGCCGGACCTGACCGTCGCGGAGAACATGGCGGTCGCGCTGCCCGACCGCCTCGGCGGCGGGGGCCGGAGCGCCCGCGAGCGGATGCGCACGTACCTCGACCGCGCGGGCAGCGTGGCCGACCTCGACGAGCGGGTCGAGCACCTCAACGTCGCCCAGCGCCAGCTGGTCGAGCTGGCCAAGGGCCTGGCGCTCGAGCCGAAGGTGCTGGTGCTCGACGAGCCGACCGCACCGCTCGGCCGCGACGCCGCCGAGCGCCTGCTCGAGCTCGTCCGCCAGATCGCCGCGCAGGGCACGGCGATCATCTACATCTCCCACCGGCTGCCCGAGGTCCGGGCGATCGCCGACCGCGCGACGGTGATGCGCGACGGCCGGGTCCGCGGCGCGGGCCCGATGGCCGAGCTGAGCGACGACCGGATCCTCGAGCTGATCGTCGGCCGCTCGATCGACACCACCTTCCCCGACAAGCGCCCCGCCGACGCGACCGGCGATCCCGTGCTCGAGATCGAGGGTCTCGGCGGCGACGCGTTCAGCGACGTCGCGCTGCGGATCGCCCCGGGCGAGATCGTCGGCCTGGCCGGGATCGCCGGCAACGGCCAGACCGAGGTCCTGCGCGCGCTCGCCGGCCTCGAGCGGGCCCAGGGGGTCGTCCGCCTCAACGGCGAGACGCTGCGGTTGGGCAGCGAGCGCCGCTCGCGCGCGGCCGGTATCGCCTACCTGCCGTCGGACCGGCACAACGAGGGGCTGATGCTCAACCTCTCGGTGCGGGAGAACGCGAGCCTCTCGTCGCTCGGGCGTTACGCCCGCGGCGGGATCATGCGCTCGGGTCTCGAGCGCGAGGCGGTCGCCGCGCAGCGCGACGCGCTGAGCATCCGCACGGCCTCGCTCGAGACCCCGGTCTCGTCGCTCTCCGGCGGCAACCAGCAGAAGGTCGTGCTGGCCCGGGCGATGCTCTCCGAGCCGCGGCTGATCCTCGCCGAGGAGCCGACCCAGGGCGTCGACGCCGGGGCGCGGATCGAGATCTACCGGATCCTCCGTGAGGCCGCGGCCCGCGGGATCCCCGTGCTGGTCGTCTCGTCCGACAGCCTCGAGCTCGAGGGCCTCTGCGACCGGATCGTCGTCTTCTCCCGCGGGCACGCGGTCAGCGAGCTCGCCGGGGACGACGTCACCGAGGAGCGGATGGCGCGGGCGATCGTGACCGCGACCGCGGTCCGGCGCGAGGACGACGAGCCGCCCCGCTCGCGCGTGCTGACGGCGCTGCGCCGCTTCGCCGGCACCGACTACGGCCCGGCCGCGATCCTGATCGCGGTGATCCTGGTGCTGGGGATCTACACCTACAGCGAGAACGCGCTGGTGCTGTCGACGTTCAACGTGACGTCGATGCTCACGCTGCTGTCGGTGCTGGTGTTCATCAGCTACGGCCAGCTGCTGGTGGTGATGACCGGCGGGATCGACCTCTCGGTCGGCCCGTTGGCGGGACTGCTGGCGGTCGTCGCGTCGTTCTTCTTCGTCGACGGCAAGGGACCCGGCGGCGTCCTGCTCGGGCTCGCGCTGATGGCCGCGATCGCGGTGATCGTCGGACTCGCCAACGGCGGGCTCGTCCGCTTCGGCGGCTTCACGCCGATCGCCGCCACGCTCGCCACCTACATCGCGCTCCAGGGCGTCGCCCAGCTATTGCGTCCCGAGCAGGGCGGCTACATCAGCGCCGACGTCGTCTCGGTGATCCAGGCGAAGATCGGCGGGATCCCCGTCGCCTTCCTGCTGGCGGTGGTCGTCGCGATCGTGATGGAGCGCGGCCTGCGGCGCGCCCGCTGGGGACTGCGACTGCGGGCCGCGGGCTCGCGCGAGGACGCCGCCCACGCGGTCGGCGTCCCGGTCCGGCGGACCGTGGTGCTGGCCTACGTGGGCGCCTCGCTGATGACGTTCCTCGCGGCGATCCTGCTGATCGCGCAGCTCGGCATCGGCGACGCGTCGCAGGGCACGTCCTACACCCTGACCGCGATCACCGCGGTGGTGCTCGGCGGCGCCAGCCTGTTCGGCGGGCGCGGCTCGTTCATCGGCGTGCTGCTCGGGGCGTTCCTGATCCAGCAGATCACCAACGCGACGACGTTCCTCGGGCTGTCCCAGGCGTGGCAGTACTGGGCCGTCGGACTGCTCGCCCTGACCGCCGCCGGCCTCTACACCCAGGTCCAGCGTCGCCGCAGGATCGCCTGATGCTCCGCGACCGCGAGACGGCTGCCCTGGGCACGGGCGGTTCCACCCACGAAGATCATGTCCAGAGCCCGCCGACGGCGGCGGGCGAGTAGAGGAGAGAGCACGATGCGCGCAGCACGCTTCCACGGCGTCCGGGACATCCGGATCGACGACGTCCCCGAGCCCGAGGGCGAGCTCGGGGACAAGCAGGTCCTGATCGAGCCGCGCTGGTGCGGGATCTGCGGGACCGACCTGCACGAGTACATCGCCGGCCCGATCGTCACGCCGAAGGGCGCGCACCCGCTGACCGGGGCGACCCTGCCGCAGATCCTCGGCCACGAGCTCTCGGCCGAGGTCGTCGCGACCGGCGACGCCGTCGAGGGCCTGGCGGCCGGCGACCGCGTGTCGATCATGCCGCTGACCTACTGCGGCAGCTGCGCGTTCTGCGTGCGGGGGATGAACCACCTCTGCGTGCGGATGGGCTGCTTCGGCCTCAGCGACACGTGGGGCGGCTTCGCCCGCCGCGCGGTCGTCCACGACTACCAGGCGTGGAAGCTGCCCGACGGCGTCACCGACGAGCAGGGCGCGCTGATCGAGCCCGCCGCCGTCGCCGCCTACGGCGCGCAGCGCGGCAACGTCGCGCCCGGGGACACGGTGCTGGTCACCGGTGCCGGGCCGATCGGCGCGCTCAGCGTGCTCGCCGCCTACGCCGCGGGCGCCGGCCAGGTCTACCTGGCCGAGCCGAACGCCAAGCGCCGCGAGCGCGCCGCCCCGCTCGGCGCGACCGCGATCCTCGACCCCGGATCGGAGGACGTCGCGGCCGCGCTGCACGACGCCACCGACGGGCTGGGCGTCGACGTCGTGCTGGAGTGCTCGGGCAGCGAGCCCGCGCTGCAGACCGCGATCTCGTCGGTCCGGACCCGCGGCACCGTCGCCCAGGTCGGACTGCACGTCAAGGACGCTGCGATCGACCCGATGCGCCTCGCCGAGCGCGAGATCTCGCTCGTCGGGGTCTGGGCCTACGACGTCCACGAATGGCCGCGGATCATGGCCCAGATCGCCAGCGGCCGGTTCCCGGTCGAGCGCGCCGTCAGCGACCGCGTCGGCCTCGACGAGGTCGTCTCCGGGGGCTTCGAGGTGCTGGCCGACCCGGCCGGCGCCCACACGAAGATCCTCGTCGACCCGCGGTAGCGAGCGGCCCTCGAGGCCCAGCCACCGCGGCCGGCGAGCAGCGCAGGACAGGACGCGGTGCGACGGTGATCGGCCCACCGGCCGGCCGTCGCACCCACACGAACACGAACGAGGAGCAGCAATGGGAAAGCTCGACGAGAAGACCGCGCTGATCACCGGCGCGGGCCGGGGCATCGGCAAGGCGATCGCCACGCGGCTCGCCGCAGAGGGCGCCAACGTCGTGATCGCCGACATCGACGAGGCGAGCGCGCAGGCCGCGGCCGCGGAGATCGGCGAACGCGCCCACGGCGTCGCGGTCGACGTCACCGACCGCGCGAGCTTCCGGGCGGCGATCGCCGCGACGGCCGAGCGCTTCGGACGGCTCGATGTCCTCTTCAACAACGCCGGGATCTCGAAGACCGTGCGGTTCCTCGACACGAGCGAGGAGGACTTCGACCGGATCATGGCCGTCAACGCCCGCGGCGTGCTGATCGGCACCCAGGAGGCGGCCGAGCAGTTCAAGCGCCAGGGCGGCGGCGGCAAGATCGTCAACACCGCGTCGATCGCCGGCAAGAGCGGGTTCCCGCTGTTCGCCGCCTACTCGGCCAGCAAGTTCGCGGTCGTCGGCCTGACCCAGGCCGCGGCCAACGCGCTCGGCGGCGACGGGATCACCGTCAACGCGTTCTGCCCCGGCGTGGTCACCACCGAGCTGTGGAAGCAGCTCGACGGCGAGTTCATCGAGATCGGCGAGACGAAGGCCCCGGGCGAGGCGCTCGAGGGCTTCGGCGCCGGGATCGTGCTCGGCCGGCTGTCCAGCGCCGACGACCTGACCGGGATCGCGCTCTTCCTGGCGTCGAGCGACTCGGACTACATGACGGGCCAGTCCCTGAATGTGGATGGCGGCATGGTCTTTCATTGACCTCCGGATGCGGCCGGGCTACCGAGCCCGGCCGCGTCTGACGATCAGCGCAGCAGCACTCCGCCGTTGACGTCCAACGACGCTCCGGTCATGTAGCGCGACTGGTCGGAGCCGAGGAAGACGATCGCGTCGGCGATGTCCTCCGGCGGGCAGGCGTGGCCGAGCGGGATCTTCGCCCACTCGATGTCCTGCATCTCCTGGGTGGTGATCCCGCGCTTCTCGGCCTCCTCGCGGAGGGCGCGGCGGTGCATCTCGGTGTCGACGTTGCCGGGGGACACGCAGTTGGCGGTGATCCCGTTCTCGGCCTCCTCCTCGGCGATCGCCTGGGTGATCGCGCGGACGGCGAACTTCGACGCGCAGTAGGCGCCGAAGTAGGCGTGGCCGTTGTAGGCGAACCACGACGCGACGTTGACGATCCGGCCCGACTGCTGCTCGCGCATCTGCGGCAGCACGGCCTGGGCCATGTGCAGCGGACCCTTGGCGTTGACGGCCAGCACGCGGTCGAACTCCTCGATCGGCAGCTCGGCGATCTTCTGGGCCTCCTGCAGCACGCCCGAGACGACGGCGAGCACGTCGATCCGGCCGTGGGTGGCGACGGTCGCGTCCGCGAACGCCCGGCACTGGCCCAGATCGGTGATGTCGAGTCGCTGGGCAAGCAGCCGCTCGGGCGCGATCCCGTCGAGCTGGTCGGCGACCTGCTCGATCGCGGGGTCGATGTCCGCGAGCGAGAGCCGGGCGCCCTCACGCGCGAACGCCTGCGCGGTCGCCAGGCCGACGCCGCGGGCGGCGCCGACGATCACCACGACGCGGTCCTCGAAGCGGCGGCTCGAAGGCGGGACGTCTACGGACATGGATCTCTCTCCTCGGTGGGTACCGGCGGTCGACGGCCGACGACGAGCGTCGCGGGTCTCCGCCCTCGCGGCCACAGCATCGCGGTCCGGCGCCCGACGGGCACCGTCCGATCGGAGGGTGTTCGGCGTCTCGCCCGGGAGGCGCCCGGACGATCAGTCCTCGAAGACCGCGCGCGTGTCGCCGGTGCGACCGACGACGGTCCAGACCACGGTGGTCGGCTCGTCGCCGATCGTCCAGAACCGGTGGGGGGTCGTCGAGGGCAGGACGATCGAGTCGCCCGGCTCGAGCTCGTAGGTGTCGAAGCCGACGGTGGCCCCGAGCCGGCCGCTCAGCACCAGGCCGTACTCGCGGCCGTTGTGCCGCATCAGGGCGTCGGCGGGGCACGAGGCGCCGCCGACGTCGTAGGTGACGTAGAGGAAGTCGACGTCGGCTTCGGCGGTCGGGGTCAGACGGTCCCAGTGCACGCCGCTCGCCAGGCTGATGCTCGGGCGGTCGTCCTGGCGCAGGATCACGTTGGCGTGGGGGATCCCGAGGTCGCCGCCCGAGCGCTCGGTGTCGGCGAACAGCTCGTCGAGCGAGATCTCCAGGGCCGAGACGATCGCGTAGAGCGTGCCGACGGAGGGGTTGGCCTTGCCGTTCTCGATCTGCGACACGAGGCTCGCCGAGACCCCGACCTCGCGGGCCAGCGCACGAACGCTGGTGCCGCGTTGCTCGCGGCGGGCGCGCAGGCGCTCCGCGACGACGGTGGGGACTCCGAGCGGAGCCTCGGGGGGCTTGTTCGCGGCCATGGCTGAGACGGGGAGGGGATACCGGCGAGAGGACTCCGGACCGCTCCGACTCTACTCGGGGGACCGATCGGCAACGACCTCCGATCGGACGTAGTGGTCGCGCCGTCCGCCCGCTTCGGGCGCCGGTCGGCGCGACCGCCGGCCCTCAGGCCACGCGCTCGGCGACCCGCTCGTGCGGGTGCGCGGCGGCGCGGCCCTGGAACGAGAGGATCCGCGGGTTGAGGATCTCGCCCTCGCGGATCTCGATCGCGCGACGCACGGTCTCGCTGCGGTCCCAGGCGTCGGGTCCGGCCATCACCGTCGGCAGGTACTCCAGCAGCGCCTCGCTGTTCTCCCAGGTCGAGGAGTTCCAGAGGTGCGTCGGGCTGTGGTCGACCGCGTAGGTGTGGACCCCGTCGCCGACGACGTACATCGGCTCGGCGAACGACGTCGGCCGGGACCACTCGAACCCCATCCCCTCGTCGCACGAGACGTCGATCACGACGGTTCCCGGGGCGAACAGCGGCAGCTCGTCGTTGTCGGCGAACATCAGCGGCTCGTCGGTGTCCTGGAGGATGCAGTTGACCACGATGTCGTACTCCGCGAGGCTCTCGGCCAGCGGCCGGGCGTCGTCGTCGAGCAGCGCCAGCGCGTGGCTCGGGCGCTCGGCGTCGCGGGCGAAGTGCTGCATCCGCACCGACGCGAACGGCGACGCGACGGCCTGGACGTTGCGCTGGGTGAACACCGTGACGTCGCTGACGCCCAACGCCGACAGGCCGCGGACCGCACCACGGGCGGTCGCGCCGAAGCTGATCACGGCGGCCCGCAGCCGGCGGCCGTAGTCGCCGGTCATCCCACGCAGCTGCAACGCGTGGAGCACCGAGCAGTAGCCGGCCAGCTCGTTGTTCTTGTGGAAGACGTGCACGCTGAACGCGCCGTCCTTGGTCCAGTGGTTCATCGCCTCCCAGGCGATCAGCGTGAGGCCGTTGTCGACGGCGGCCTGGGTCAGCGCCGTGTCCTGCACGCAGTGCGGCCAGCCCCACATGATCTGCCCCGGCCCGAGCGCCTCGAGGTCGGCGGTCAGCGGCTTGGGCAGCAGCAGGATGTCGCACTCGGCGAACAGCTCCTCGCGGGTCCGCATGCCGCCGACCAACGGCGTCAGCTCGGCGTCGGAGTGGCCGAATCGCTCGCCGTAGCCGTGCTCCAGGAAGACCCGCGGACGGAGCCTCGAGTCGATGCGCGCGACGTGCGCGGGGTGGATCGCCAGCCGATGCTCGTCCTCCTTGCGGGAGGTTGCCACGACACCGATGGTGAGTTGTTGCACCGAACAAGTCTACGGGCGGCACCTAACCGGCCCTCGGGTGTCAGCCCACGCGACGGTAGGTCAGGTCGAAGTCCCGCGCCCAGTTCTCACCGTCCGGCGAGGTCTCCCAGCGGCCGTCGATCCGGTCGTCGTCGACGAGCGTGCCGGTGAATCGCTGGTGGAACGACAGCGGCGTGAAGTCCGGGGCGTGGCGTTCGAGCGTCCAGCGTCGACCGTCGAAGGTCATGGCGTAGACCCGGGTCACGCCGCGCGAATCGAAGTAGTGCTGGGTGTAGCCGTCGGCGTCGTCGTGGGCGGCGATCAGGCAGTGCCCGTCGGGCGCCTTCGGGACGGGGACGCTCGACCGCTGCAGCAGGTACGCCCCGCCGAGCGTCCACTCGACCGTCATCCGCGCCTGCTCCGCCAGCTCGGGCGGAAGCGGCGGGAAGTCCGGGACCTCGATCGCCCAGACGCCGACCAGCGGCGTCAGTCGCTGCAACGCGTCGTTGCGGGTCTCTTCGGTGCTCACGGTCGGCTCCTCGGGTCGGTGGGGCGACGTGCGCCGCTGCTCCTCAGACGCGGCGGCGTGGCCGATCTCATCGGCGGGCCGCCGCGGCATGGCGTCACACCACCGCCACCGCCCACAGCTCGTCGACCGCGCGCTCGGCGGCCGCCAGGCTCTCGGCGGCGAGCCCGCGCAGCTCGGCCATCGCGGGGTTGACGTCGGCGAGGGTGAGCTCGGCGGTGATGAATCGCGGCTCGAGTCCGGTCATGCTGAGCCCGTGCGGGAGCCACGCCTCGGCGTGGTCCCAGCCCTCGCGCGGGGTGCCCGGCGCGTAGCCGCCGCCGCGCGAGGCGAGCACGATCAGGTCGCGTCCCCCGAGCAGGCCCTGCTGGGTCTCGGGGTCGACCGAGAGGCCGGGCGCGATCAGATGGTCGACCCAGGCCTTGACGGTGCTCGGAGCACCGAAGTTGTAGACCGGCAGCCCGAGCAGGATCACGTCCGCGCGACGCACCTCCTCGACGAGCTCGCGGGTCAGGGCCCACACGCGCGCTTGGGCCGGGCTGTGCTGGTCGGCCGGCAGCCTCTGCGCGAGCCCGCCGTCGGCGTCGAAGTGCGGGATCGGATCGGCGGAGAGGTCCCGATAGGTGACCTCGCCATCGGGGTGGGCCGCACGCCACGCGGCGGCGGCCCGTGCGGTCAGCGCGCGGCTGACGGATCGCTCGCCCTGGATGCTGGAATCGATGTGCAGGAGATGGCTCATTGCGTTGCCTCTGATAATTCGTTTGTGGTTCGTCAATGATTTGTACCAGACCGCAATGGGCGGGTGCCGAGTACGATGGGCCTATCGAGCTCCTGCCCGTCACGAACCAGCCGTCGCACCGCTCGGCGGCGTTGATCGATCATCTGGCCCGCCTGATGCGCGTCGGCGCCGAAGCGGCGCTCACGCCCCTGGGGCTGCGGCCGCGACACCTCGTCGCGCTCACGGTGCTGCGGGACCACGGCGAGGCCACGCAGCAGTCGCTCTCCGCAGCGCTCCAGATCGACCGCACGAACCTGGTCGGCCTGCTGAACGACCTGGAGGAGGAGGGGCTGGCCGTCCGCCGCCGGTCTCCGGAGGACCGTCGCCGCCACATCGTCACCCTCACCGCGCTCGGTGCCGAGCGGCTGGCGCAGGCCGAGCTCGCGTTGACCGCGGTCGAGGGCGATCTGCTCGGGGCCCTCGACGAGGAAGAGCGGGAGACGCTCTACCGGCTGCTGCAACGGGCGACCGGCGGCCACGTCGGCGGCTGCACCGAGGCCGCAGCGCCCGCTCCGGCGGTGTGCCTCGAGCATCCGGCGGACTGCGACTGACCGGGGGCCGGAGGCCGCCGGCCGAGGGACGGGTCAGTCCAGTTCGGCCAGGAAGGCTTCGAGCGCGGACGCGAAGACGTCGTTGTCGTCGCCCGCGACCATGTGGCCGGCCGCCGCGACGTCGGCGGCCCGGGCGGTCGGCATCCGGCGCAGCGCGTCGGCCATGCCCTCGTCGCTGACCACGTCGGACTGGGCGCCGCGCACGATCAGCGTCGGGATCGTCACCCGGGCGGCGGCGGCCCGCAGGCGCTCGGGGTTGACGTGGCGCTGCGGCTCGTCGTCGATCCGCATGAACGCCGGGTCCCAGTGCCAGTACCAGCGCCCGTCGTCGCGTTGGCGGACGTTCTTGCGCAGGCCGTCCAGGTTGCTCGGCCGCTTGCGCACGGGGTTGTAGGCCGCGATCGCGTCGGCGACCTCGTCGAGCGACGCGAACCCGTCGGGGTGCGCGGTCATGAAGGTGCGGATCCGGTCGACGCCGACCGGCTCGACCTGGACGACGACGTCCACCAGCACCATTCCGCGCGCCAGGCCCGGGTGCTCACCGACCGCGGTCAGCGAGGTGATCCCGCCGAGCGACGCGCCGACCAGGACCGGCGGCTGGTCGAGGGTCCCGACGAAGGCCACGAGGTCGTCGACGAACCCGCTGAGCGCGTAGTCGTGGTCGGAGTGCCAGTCGCTGTCGCCGTGACCGCGGGCGTCGAGCGCCACCGCGGTCCGTCCGCCGTCGGCCAGCCGCTGCGCGGTCCGCTTCCAGGAGTGACGGGTCTGTCCGCCCCCGTGCAGCAGGAGCACCGTCGGGTGCGCGTCGCCACCGTCGGCGGCCCAGCGCTCGCCCGCCAGGCGGACCGCTCCCGTGTCGAAATCGAAGGTCTCGGGGCGGGACGACATCCTCGCTTGCACGTTACAACAGGCGACGTTCGGCGCCGGGTTGCTCGGGCGGGCATCGTCGGATGTCGCGCGAATCGGGGTCGATATAAAGGTTTACAAATGGCAATCCAATTGCCACACTGGTCGGGCGGCGAGGTCGAACCACGCCGCTCCGGAGGGCGCTCTCTCCAATCCGTCGTCACGACAGAGAGGAGGCGCCCACGGAAGTTGTGATCATCTTCCTCGCCGCGCTCTACCTGATCCATAGGATCACGTAGAAAAAAGGACCCCCCGGTAGCACCCGGGGGGTCCTGATGCTCCAATGGAAGCTGTGATCACGACCCACGATACCGTGCCATGCCCCAGGACCGCAAGCCTCTGATCACCGCCCGCACCATCTGGGATCAGCTCGCCGCGTCCGGCGGGATCGTCACCGTCGCCGAGATCGCGCACCGGCTCGCCGTGTCCCGTGCCTACGCCTCGAAGATCACCCGGCGTGACGACTTCCCGCCGCCCGTCGACACCCTCGGCGACCGTCCGGTGTGGCTGTGGGCGGACGTCGAGGGATGGCGGGGCGCCGAGCGCAGGCCGGGGCCGAAGCGGCGCGCCGTCTAGCCGTGTCGTCCGCGCCGGATGGATACGTTCCAGGGGTGCACGACGCGTTGACCCGGATCGCCGCCGTCTTCGCCGATCCCGCCGCGCCCGGGGCGGCGGCGGAGCTGGACGCGGTGCGTGGACGGTGGAAGGCGCTCGACGCCGCCGAGCGGGACGCCCTGACCCCGCTGGCCAAGCTCGCCGCGGAGCGGGTGGCGGCCGCCGAGGCCGCCGCGCGACCCTCGCTGTTCGACCTGGCGCCGGCCGCGCCGCCTGCGGACGAGGGGGCCGCGAACGGCGAGCAGGCTCCGGCGGTCGGCCGTTCGGCTCCCGTCTCGAACGGCGCACCGCCCGCCGCCTCCGAGGACGACGACTACCTCGCCTATCTGGATTCGCTCGCGGGGGACGACGGCGCGGGCGAGGACACGGGACTCGACCCGGGCGCCGGGTTTGCCGGAGGGGACGGCCGGACGGCCGACGCGCCGCGGGCGTCCCGGTCCTCGCCGGCGGGCCGATCGGTCCCGGCCGGCCCCGCTCCCGATCGTCAGCCGCTCAGCGACGTGACCCCGGAGTCGCTGCTGCACCTGCTCGGGCTGGAGACCTTCCGGCCCGGTCAGCGCGAAGCGGTGCAGGCCGCGCTCGACGGGCGCGACTCGCTGGTCGTGATGCCGACCGGCGGCGGCAAGAGCCTCTGCTACCAGCTGCCCGCGCTGGCCGGCGACGACCTGACCGTCGTCGTCTCGCCGCTGATCGCGCTGATGCGCGACCAGTGTGCGCGCCTGACCGACCTCGGCCACCCCGCGGTGATGCTGGCGTCCGGCGGCGACGGCGAGTCCAACCGCCGGGCCCTGGACGAGATCCGCGACGGCACCGCCAAGGTCTGCTTCGCCGCCCCGGAGCGGTTCGCGTCCGGCGTCTTCCGCGCCGCGCTGCAGACCCGCGCGATCGCGCTGTTCGTCGTCGACGAGGCGCACTGCGTGAGCGAGTGGGGGCACGACTTCCGCCCCGACTACCTGCGGCTCGCGTCGGTGATCGCCGAGCTCGGGCGTCCGCCGGTGATGGCCTGCACGGCGACCGCGACGCCGAAGGTCGCCGACGAGATCGTCGCTCGGCTGGCGCTGGGCGACGCGACCCGCGTGCGCTCGGGCTTCGACCGTCCCAACCTCTCGTTCGACGTGCTGCCGTTCGACGGTCAGGGCTCGGTCGCCCGCAAGCGCGCGACGCTCGTCGCGGGCGTCTCGGACCCGATCAACCGGCCGGCGGTCGTCTACTGCGGGACCCGCAAGAGCACCGAGGAGGTCACCGAGCTGCTCAAGGCGGCGGGGGTGACGGCCGTCGGGTACCACGCGGGGATGTCCGCCGACGTCCGCGCGAGCCGCCAGGACGCGTTCATGCGCGGCGAGGCCGACGTCGTGGTCGCCACCAACGCGTTCGGCATGGGCGTCGACAAGGCCGACGTGCGCTCGGTCTGGCACTGGGCGCTGCCGGCGTCGCTGGAGGCGTACTACCAGGAGGCCGGCCGCGCGGGCCGCGACGGCGCTCTCGGTCGGGCGGTGCTGCTGGCGTCGCGCTCGGACCTGGGACGCTTGGTCCGGTTCATCCAGGAGGCCGAGGTCACCGTCGAGCAGGTCGGTGCGCTGATCGGGCGGCTGCGAGCGCAGGCCGGACCGGACGGCGAGGTCGACGCCGACGCCGGACAGGACCGCGACCGGATCGCGCTGGCGGTGGCGGAGCGGGCCGGAGCGATCGAGCTGGAGCCGGGCCCCGGCGGACGGTTGCGCGTCACGGTGTTGCCGGGCGATCCCGACCACGGTCGGATCCGCCAGATGTGCCGCGAGGCGACCGACCGGCGCTGGCAGGCGTACCGCTCGATCGAGAAGTACGCGTCGGGCGACAACCAGGTCTGCCGCCGCCGTCAGCTGCTCGACCACTTCGGCGATCCCGAGGACGGCGCGCCGCTCGGCCGCTGCTGTGACGTCCACGACCCTGTCGACTGGCTGCCGCCGATCCAGGTCAAGGCTGCGCGCTCCAAGAGCCAGCCGGCCGAGGAGGAAGGCCGTCCGGTCAGCGACGACGAGCTGGCGCCGCTGAAGGCCTGGCGCCGAGAGCGCGCCGACGGCAAGCCCGCCTACACGGTGGCGACGGACGCGACCCTACGCGAGGTGATCCGCCGCCAACCGACGTCCCCCGACGAGCTGCTGGCGATCAAGGGCATCGGCAACTCGTTCCTCGAGAAGCACGGCGACGCGCTGCTCGAGCTGCTGGCCTCCGGGAACTGATCCCGACCGACCGGAGCGGAAGCGGATCCGGCCCCATCGAGGGCCGGTATCCCAGCGGCCTGGTGTCCTCCGCGGTCGATCAACCCTGCCGCAGCCGCTCCCGCAGCTCGACGCGGCGGATCTTGCCGCTGACGGTCTTCGGCAGCTCGTCGACGAAGTGGACTTCGCGCGGGTACTTGTACGGGGCGGTCAGGCCCTTGACGTGGTCCTGCAGCTCCGTGGCCAGCGCGTCGGACGGGGCGTGGCCCGCGGCCAGGATCACGAACGCGACGACGATCTGGGTGCGGTCGGGGTCGTCCTTGCCGACGACCGCGGCCTCGGCCACCGCGGGGTGCTCGACGAGTGCCGATTCGACCTCGAACGGGCCGATCCGGTAGGCCGACGAGGTGATCACGTCGTCGTCGCGTCCTTCGAACCAGAGGTAGCCGTCGGCGTCGCGGGCGGCCCGGTCGCCGGTGAAGTACCAGCCGTCGCGGAACCGCTCCGCCGTCGCCTCGGGCTGACCGTCGTAGCCGTGGAACAGCCCGACCGGCCGGTGGCTCCCGTCGACCCGCACGGCGATGTCGCCGACCTCGTCCTCGGCCGCCGGGCGACCGTCGTCGTCGAGCACGTCGACGTCCCAGCCCGGAACGGGCAACCCCATCGACCCGGGACGGACGGGAACGGCCCGGTAGTTGGCCACGAGCACCGACGTCTCGGTCTGGCCGTACGCGTCGTAGACGGTCAGGCCGCCGGTGCCCTGGGCCCAGACCTTGATCACCTCGGGGTTCAGCGGCTCGCCGGCGCTGGTGCAGTGGCGCAGCGCCGCCAGGTCGTGGGCGCCCAGGTCGGTCTGGACCAGCGTCCGGTAGAGCGTCGGAGGCGCGCAGAACGACGTGATCCCGTGGCGGGCGATGATCCCGAGGATCGTGTCGGCGTCGGGACGACCGAGGGCCACCTGGACGATCGTCGCGCGCTCGTGCATCTGGCCGAACAGCCCGCCCCAGGCGGCCTTGGCCCAGCCGGTGTCGGTGACGGTCCAGTGGCGATCACCCGGCCGCAGGTCGTGCCAGAAGCGGGCCGTCGGCACGTGGGCGAGCCCGTACTCCTGGGTGTGCGTGACCCGCTTGGGGTGCGACACCGTGCCGCTGGTGAAGTACGTGAGCAGCGGGTCGTCGCGGTGCGTCGGGGCGTCGGGCAGGTCGGCGTCGTCAGTGACCGACGCCATCAGCGCGTTGAAGTCGACCCACCGCGCGGGCATCGGGGCCTCGCCGTGCGTCGGGTCGACGGCGATCCGCACCCGCAGCGTCGGCAGCTGCTCGGGACTGGCGGTGATCTTCGCCGCCCCGGCCGGATCGGTGACGGCCGCGACCGCTCCGGCCGTGGTGATCCGGAAGGCGATGTCCTTCGGCGTCAGCAGGTTCGGGCCGGGCATCGGCACCGCCCCGATCCGGATCGCGCCGAGGATCACCGCGTACCACTCGGGGATCCGCGGCAGCATCACGAAGACCGGGTCCCCCTTGCCGACGCCCAGGTCGAGCAGGGCACGGCCGAACCGCCGGGCCTCGCGGGCCAGGTCGGCGACGGTCTGCTCGCCGACGACGTCGCCGGTCGGTCCGAGCGACAGCACGGCCAGCGCGTCGGGGTCGTCGGCGGCCCAGGCCTCGACGATGTCGACGACCGGGTTGAACGTCTCGGGCACGTCGAGGCGGAAGCTCGCGCGCTCGGTCGCGTAGTCCTGCAGGCGGGCGACGACGTCGCGCTCCGGAACGGTCAGCTGCGGCACGGTGGCTCTCCTCTCGGGGACCGCGACGGCATGTCGAGGTCGTCCGCAGGCTACGGCCGCGTACGGGCGACGCGCTACGGTACGAAAGTCGTGATTCTTCGCCGCGGCAGGTCCCGCGGTCGCCGTCCCGCCCGCCGATCATGCCCCGGTCCCTGACACCCGCCCCGCTCTCACCGTCCGCGATCGTCGACGACGCGGTCCGCGCCGCGACCAGCCGGTTCGGGGCGGAGCTCGCGTTCGGCGGCCTGCGCTCGGCCGACGGCACGGTCCCGCTGCTCAGCTCGGCGCGGGTGGCGGCCGATCGCTTCGCGCGGCTCGCTCCGGACGCGGGTCGCGGGCTGGGAGGCCGCGTGCTGGAGCGGCGGCAGGCGTGCTCGATCGACGACTACGGCGCGTCGTCGCTGATCACCCACGACTTCGCCGGGCCGATCGGACAGGAGGGCCTGCGCGGCGTCGGCTGCGTTCCGATCATCGACCCGACCGGCGTCGTCGGGCTGCTCTACGTGGGATCGCGTCGACCGGGGGCCCCGCCGGACCGCCTGCTCGACGCGCTCGTCCGGTTGGCGGACGACGCCGCCCAACGCCTGAACGCTGCGCGGATCGACGCGCTGGAGGAAGAGCTGCGGTTGCGCCGGAGCGAGGTCGCGGCGCCCCGCGGACCGGAGCTGACCCGCCGCGAGCTGGACGTGCTGGGGCTGCTGGCCGACGGGCACTCCAACCAGCAGATCGCCGCCCGCCTGGTCGTCGCCGAGTCGACGGTCAAGGGCCACGTCGGCAACCTGATGGGCAAGCTCGACGCGTCGTCCCGGCTGCACGTGGTGGCACGGGCCGGACGGCTGGGGCTGCTCTAGCGGCTGGCCCGCCCGTACCGCGGAAGCTGATGCGGATCCGGCCCGTACGGTGGGCGGCATCCGCATCAGCATCGGTCGGTCGAGGTCCTACGGGTTCGGCACCACCGGGTCGAGCGGGTTGCCGGGGGCGATCGACGAGCAGTTCGACGGGGCCGTGGTCCAGCCGTTGAACCGGTCGCTGACCCAGTCGAGCATCTCCGGGTACCAGGCGAGCGCGGCCGGCAGGTGGCTGAGCGCGTCGAACTGGCTGTACTTGACCCGCACGCCGTCGGCGCAGTACTGCCGCGCCAGGGTGCGCACGTCGCCGGCGACCATCACGCCGTCGCCGGGTCCGATCCCGGGCTTGTTGCCGGGGGTGCCCTCGAGCGTGCCGCCGGCGCCCTGCGTGATCTGCATCGGCTTGGTCGGCGATCCGGTGCTGCCCATGATCAGCTGGTTGACCGCGTTCACGAAGATCGGCGAGCTCTCGAGCGTCGGGAACTGCGGCGTGGTCAGCTGGGCCCAGGTCAGTCCGGGGTACTGGCCGAGCGCGTTGATGATCGACGCGTCGTGCAGCTCGTCGTAGACCTGCTCGCCGTAGGCGCTCAGGTACGGCGCGACGGGGATGTCGAAGGCGCGGGCGATCCCGATCACGGCCATCGGCAGGACCCCGGCCCAGACCGGACTGCCCTCGACGTAGCGCAGGTTGTGGGCGGGGTGGACCAGCACGCCGCCCATCGACGAGCCGACGATCTTGGCGTTGATGCCCGGCGCGTAGGACGGGGCGAGCTCGGCCGCCCAGCCGGTCGCGATCGCGCCGCCGGAGTACCCGGCCAGCGCCACGTCGGTGGTGCTCGGCAGGCCGACGGTGGACGAGTTGAAGGCCGCGCGCAGCGAGTCGAGCGTGTTGTAGCCGTACTCGGGGCCGGCCGCGAAGTTGGCCTGCTGGCCCTCGGTGTCGGGGATCACGACCCCGTAGCCCTTGAGCAGCAGCGGCGCGAGGATCGCGGTCTCGACGTTCGGGATCAGGCCGCCGAGCGTGACGCCGCCGGAGATCGCGTAGGAGGGCTCGTCGTCGGGGTTGAGCGAGTCGTAGAACGACTGGTACGAGACGACCCGCTGCTTGCCGATCGGGAACAGCGGGCGCACGACGGACGTGACGTTGGTCGTCGGCTGGCCGCGCTGGCCGGTCGAGCGGTAGAGCAGCTGCGTCGTCTTCAGCAGGAACGGTACGCCGAGCACGTGGTACGGAACGGTCCGCGTCTTGAGCACCGTCCCGGGCGCGATCGAGGCCAGGGGGGTACTGCCGGAGTACTGGTAGAACGGATCCTGGCCGGGTGGCGTTCGCGCGTCGGCGGTGGCGGTGGCTCCCAGCACCGCGAAGCAGGTCGTCAGCAGGACGGTCCAGCGGCGGAGCGTCCTGCCCCAGCGTCCGGATCCGTGGTCTCGTCGCGTCTCGTGCACGGTGCTCTCCCTTGGAGGTGCTCGCGCGCCGTCCGCGTCGCGGACGGAGATTCGGGGGGGGTGGAGGGGGCGGCGAGCCGTACTGAGAGTACAGTGTACGAATGCCTGGTGCAAGGGCATTCGCGGGGTCTTGGCGGAAGATCTCGCCGGATCGCTCGCACCGCTGGTACCCACAACGCCCGTGGTTCTACCGATGCGACGCCGGGCGATGGGACCTAGCGTCGAGCAGATGCGCCCCCCATGTCTCCCACGGTTCGCTCTCGTCACGCTCGCGGTCGTCGCGGGCCTGACCACGGCCGCGACGGCGTCGGCCGCGATCACGGTCGGCTACACCGGTACGACGGTCACGATCAGCGGCGTCGGTAGCAACTTCACCTTCGTCGGCTTCACCACCACGTACAACCCGGCCGGGACCGTGACGATCCGCGAGGGCTCGGGCATGACCAACGCCTCCGGGGGCGCCTGCGCGACCGAGACCGTGCCGGTCCTCGGGACCACGATCCACTGTCCGGCGGCGACCACGCACGTCCAGGCGACCTACGGGGCGGGCAACGACCGCTTCATGCTCGAAGGCGTCTGCATTCCGACGGTCGTGGCCACGCTCGGCGAGGGCAGCAACAGCTTCGAGCAGAGTTGGACGGAGAGCTGTCCGCCGGACACCGTCGCGACGGTCACCGGCGGCAGCGGGGCGGACCAGATCTTCGGCGGCGCCGGCAACGATGTGCTCAACGGCGTCGGTGGCCCGGACGAGATCCGTGGCGGGGGAGGCGACGACGCGATCATCGGCGGGTACGGCGACGATCGGCTGAGCGGCGGCGACGGCCACGACACGGTCGTCGGTGAGCACGGCGACGACAAGCTGCAGGGCGGGGACGGCAGCGACCTGCTCGACGGTGGCGAGGGGAACGACCTGATCGGTCAGGACGACCCGAACGGCGGCGCGGACGACCTGCGCGGCGGCCCCGGCGTCGACGAGCTCTGGTTCTCGTCCCACGCGCCCGGGATCACGGTGACCCTCGACGGCCTGGCGAACGACGGATCGGCGGGCGAGGGCGACAACGTCCAAGCGGACTTCGAGCGCTACCTCCTGACCCCGGGCGACGACGCCTTCGTCGGCTCGCCGGGGCGCGACGTGGTCGACGGTCACGGCGGCCACGACGTGATCCGGGGCGGCGACGGCGACGACGAGCTGGTGACCGGCTGGGGCAACGACCAGCTGTTCGGCGACGCGGGGGCCGACCTGCTCGTCGGCAGCGGCGGCAACGACCGGGTCGACGGTGGCTCCGGGGCGGACCAGCTGTTCGGCGACGACCGCAGCTGCAGCGCCTGGAACTGCCCCGCGGGGGCGGACACGATCCTCGCCCGCGACGGCGAGGCCGACAGCGTGAACTGCGGCGCCGGAGGGGATACCGCGATCGTCGACCAGCTCGACGTCGTCGGCAACGACGGCTTCATGGTCTGCGAGAACGTGGATCGGGCGGGAGCGACGCCGCCGGGAACGCCGCCCGCCGGCACCCCGCCGAGCGGCGGCCCCGTCAAGACCGGCCCCGCCCCGTTCACGAAGGCCAAGGCCACCGGCGCGCGGCGCGCGTTCACGCTGCGGCTGACGTTGCGCAAGGCCGCGACGGTCTCGGTCACGATCACCCGCAACGGGGCGCGCAAGGCGCTCGGAACGGTCCGCTACAAGGCGAAGAAGGGCGCGTTCTCGCGGACGGTCCGCAAGGTCCGTGGCCGGACGCTGCGGCGGGGCGGCTACAAGGTCGTGGTCAAGGTCGCGGGCCGCTCGCAGACGCTCCGGGTCACGGTCCGCTGACCTGCCGCGCCGGCCCGCCACGGGCGCGCGCGTTCGCATGCAATGGGCGGTTCGGACGCCCGCCGGCCGGACCGCGACCGGCTCGCCCGGCCCGGACGCGGGGTAGGATGGCCTCGTTCTCACGCGCGGGAGCCCGCTCTCGTCGCGCGGTGCCGGTGATCGGCGCCCGGATCAGATCAGGAGCGACAGAGCCATGCCCCAACCATCCTGGAGCCGTCGTCGGCGGTCGTTCGCCGCGCTGCTGAGCCTGGTACTGATCGGGATCGCCGGCGCTCCCGCCTTCGCGACGGCGGGGCCGAGCGACGATCCGCTTCCGGATCCCGGTGGCCCGGTGCCCACCTGCTCCGACGTCGAGGCCCCGGCGGACTGCCCCGATCCCGATCCGGACCCCGACCCCGAGCCCGAACCGGAACCCGAGCCCGAACCGGTCCCCGCGCCGCCCGATCCGGCGCTGCCGGCCGCGCCCGCAGCGGGGTTGCCGGCTCCGATCGTGCCCACCCCGCGGATCGACACGGCGCCGCGGCTGTGGGCTCCGAGCCGCGGTACGGCGGTGCGCCCGAGTCGCAGCACCGGCCGCCTGACCCTGGCCCGGCTGACCTGCTGGCAGGGGCCGTGCACGATCACCGCCCCGCGGCAGATCACGCTGCGGATCGACGGCAAGCGCTTCGTCGCGCGGGTGCTGGGCGCCCGCCGCACCACGAGTGGGCAGACGAGCGTGCTGCGCCTCCAGCTGAACCGCGCCGCGCTCCGCAGCCTGGACCGCGCCGTGACCCCGACGCCGGTCGAGGTCGCGGTGTCGATCGCGTCGCCGACCAGCACGGTCGACCAGACGATCCTGCTGTCGCTGCGGTAGCGGCTTGCCGTCGGCGTCGGGCTCGCGACCTCAGACGAAGATCGAGGCCCCACGGACCTGATTGATTCAGAAGGGTCGGCCGTCTGTCGCGGCCACTGATCCTGAATCAGCTCCAGGGCGCGTAGAACCGCTCGACGACCAGGACGGCGATCAGCAGCAGCCAGACTGTGACCACGATTCCGTGGTTGCGGTGGAGCGCTCCGACGAGCCGATTGCGGCCGGCGAGCCGGCGGGTGTTGTCGAGCGTGACGTACCAGAAGCTCGGGATCGTGGCCGCCCAGATCGCCATGCAGAACGGGCAGAGCGCGCCGATCCGGAAGAGCGCGTGGAAGATCAGCCAGTGGACGAGGACGACCGCCAGCGTCAGGCCGATCTGGAGGACCCAGCGGTACGCCGTCGTCAGCCGCGCGCCGGTCGTCAGCAGCATCCCCGTCGCCAGCAGGCCGCCGAATCCGGCGAGGCCGATGAACGCGTTGGAGACCCCGAACGTCGTCGCCTGCGGGCTGCGCATCACCGCGCCGCAGTCGACCGCATCGCCGAGCGAGCAGGCGGGGACGTAGAACGGGTTCTCGAGCAGCCGCTGCTTCTCGATCGCCAGCGCGAACGCGGCGACCAGACCGACGATCCCGGCGACCAGCAGCAGGACGCCGAGCCAGCGCTCGCCGGCGGGCAGACCGCCGCCGGCCCGCCGCTCGGTCATGCCTCCGTCGTCGAGTCGAGGACGCCGGGGGCGTCCGGAGCGTCAGGGTCGGCCGGGGTCTGGGGAGCCGGCGGCGTCTTCGGCGCGGGCAGCGGCTTGCCGGCGATCGCGTCGTCGAGCAGGCCCCGCAGGTGCTCGGGGCTCTCGGGACTGACCGGGACGTCGTCGATGAAGAACGACGGGGTGCCCTGGAGCTGCAGGGCCTTCGCGGCCGCCAGGTCACGCCGGACGCGCTGCCGGACCTTGCGGCTGCGGACGTCCGCGTCATACCGCGTCAAGTCCAGGTCGAGCTCGTTGGCGAACCCACGGAAGAGCTTCGCCTGGGACGTCGACTGGCCGCCCCAGTGCTGCTGCGTCTGGAACATCCGGCTGTACATCTGCACCAACTTGCCCTGCTGCGCCGCGGCCTCGACGGCCAGCGCGGCCGGCATCGCGTTGCGGTGGCTGGGCAGCGGGAAGTAGCGGATGTTGAAGGTCACGCGACCCTCGTACTCCTGCCGCAGCTGCTCGACCAACGGGTAGGCGGCGCCGCAGGCGGGGCACTCGAAGTCGAGGAACTCCGTGAAGGTGACGCCGCTGTCGCCGGGCCGGCCGAGCGTGCGCGGGTCGGGACCGACGATCGCCGTGGCGGCGTCCTTGGACGGGTCGTCCGGCGAGGTCTCGGTCTTCGGCGTGGTCGTGCCGGGCGCGGGGGCCGACTCGGTGGTGGTCGGCGGGGCGGGGGTGGCCTGGGTCTGGGTGGCGGCCGCTCGGGAGCCCTCGTCGTCCCCGCTGTTGGAGGTGATCACGATGCCGGCGATCAGCAGGGCGAACAGGGCGACGAGGACCGCCGAGATCTTGACGTTGCGACTCATGCGGCGGCTCCGGTCGGGCGGGAATGCGCGGACGGCGTCGTCGCTGGGCGGGCGTTCGGCGACGTCGTCATCGGAGGACCATCGTAGAGCGCCCGTCCCGTGCGGCTCCTAAAGGCGGGCGGTCCACGGTCGTCGCGTGGTTGCGCACTCGCGTCCGCGGACGGGGCGCGTGCGCAACCGTCGCACTCGGGGACGGATCGCTGCGCGCACGCCGCCGACCGGGAGTCCAGTGCGCTATCCGTCGAGGTAGCCCTCGGGCATCGGGACGGCCCGCTCGGCCGCGCGGCTGACCTCCTGCCACGACTCCCAGGTCGCGATCCGCTCGCGGTGGTTGGCGATCATCGCGTCGAGCACGGTGCTGCCGAGCACCAGCCGCAGCGGCGGGTCGTCGCTGTCGACCAGTTGCCGCACCGCGGGGGCCGCCACGTGCGGCTCGCTGTCGAACGACTCGGGAACCTCGGCGTCGTCCGTCGCCGCTGGGCCTGCGTCCCCGTCCTGATCGTCTCCGGCGGACGCCGGCCGCAGCGATGCGTAGGCGTCGAGGCCTCCTGCGGCGTAGCGGAGGCCGCGCCGGTAGAGGTCGGTCCAGTAGCCGCCCGGCTCGACGATCGTCACCCGGACGCCGAACGGCGCGAGCTCCTGGGCCAGCGCCTCGCTCATCCCCTCGAGGGCGAACTTCGACGCGCTGTAGAGCCCGGTGCTCGGGCCCGTGACGATGCCGGCGGCGCTGGAGATCTGCAGCAGTCGCCCGCCGCCCTGGGCCCGCAGCTGCGGCGCGACCGCCTGGGTGACCCAGAGCGCGCCGAAGAAGTTCAGCTCGAGCGCGGCGCGTGCCTCCTGCTCGTCGAACTCCTCGACCGCGCCGAGCCACATCGCGCCGGCGTTGTTGACGACGACGTCGAGCCGGCCGAAGCGCGCGACCGCCTGCTCGACGGCGGCGAAGACGGCCGCGCGATCCGTGACGTCGGTCGGGATCGCCAGCACGCGGTCGCCGTGCGCGGTGGCGAGTCGCTCGAGGTCCGCGGACGCGCGGGCGATCGCGACGACGTGGTCCCCGGCGGCGAGGGCGGCGTCGGCGAAGGCGCGGCCGAGCCCGCGGCTGGCGCCGGTGATCAACCAGACGCGGGGGGTCGAGGGATCGGGTGACATGGTCATCGTGCTCCTTCGTTCGCCAAGCGAGACGATGCGTCTCGTCTATCCACCGTCGCACGTCGCCTCCGTATTGTCAAGACGGTACGTCTCGTTTCGGTCCGTTGCTAGGCTGGCGGGCGTGGCCGAACCGGCGAGGAGCGAGCGCGCAGCACGACGCGCGGGCAGCGGCCCGCGGCGCAGCGAGACGTCGCGGCGGGCGATCCTGGACGCCGCGTTCGCGCTGGTCGGCGAGGTCGGCTACGCGCGGCTGACGATCGAGGGGATCGCGGCGCGGGCCGGGGTCGGCAAGCAGACGATCTACCGCTGGTGGCCGTCGAAGGGCGCGGTGCTGTTCGACGCCTTCCTCGCGTTGTCCGAGGGCGCGGACGGCGACCCGTCGTTTCCCGACACCGGTGACCTGGAAGCGGACCTCAAGCTGGTGCTGCGCGCGACGGTCGACGAGCTGGTCGACCCGCGCTACGACCTGCCGATGCGGGCGCTGAACGCGGCGATGGTCGACGACCCCGTCCTGGCGGCCGAGTACGCGGAGCGGCTCGCCGCGCCGATGCACGAGCTCAAGCGCGCCCGGCTGGCCGGCGCGCGGGACGCCGGCCAGCTGCCGCGGGACGTCGACCTGGACCTCGCCGTCGACCTGCTCTGGAGCCCGCTGCAGAGCCGGTGGCTGGCGAACGGCGAGCTCACCCCGACGTTCGCCGACGCGGTCGTCGAGACGGTGCTCGTCGGGTTGCGGGGGCGCTGAGCGGGTCGGGGGGGGCGCCCCTCAGGCCCCCGCGCGCCGCGGGACGCGCTTCCTCTGGGTCGCGGCGCGCACGGCGCCGTCGCCGGCGTAGGAGACGGTGACGGTCGCTCGGGTGCGGGCTGCCGCGAGGGTGCGCGGTAGCCGCAGCGTGGCGCTGAAGCGCCCCCGCACGATCTTTGCGCGGACGCTGCGCTTGACCGTCCTGCGCCCGAGCTTCTGGGTCCAGGTGATCGTGACCCGCCCGCTCGCGCGGCGGTCGAGCCGGCCGGTGACCGTGACCCGCGCGCCCTTGCGCGTCACCTTGCCGAGCCGCAGGCCGGCGGAGGCCTTGACGGTTGGGGTGCGGCCGGGTGGCGGGGTGACGCCCGGTGGGGCGGCGAACGGCGGTGGCCCGTCGATCGGCGGAGCGACGAGCGGGGGTGGATCGGCCGGAGGATCGGGCACGACGATGGCCGGCGGCGTCCTCCGCACGAGCGTCGCCGTCGCGAACGAGGCGCCCGGCGCGTCCGGCGACGCCGTCAGCCAGCCGGCGACGGGGTTGCCGAGCGCGTCCACGTCCGCGGCGAACGGCGATCGGTCCCCGAACGCGATCCCTCCGGTGACGACGGTCGCGACCCCGGGGGTTCCGTCGGGCGAGATCTCGCGTCCGCGCAACTCTCCGCCGCCACTCCCGGATCCGACCCGCAGCCAGAGCGCGTAGCGCGAGCCGTCGTCGGTCTCCAGCAGCCGGGGGAACACCTCGGCGATGTCGGCCGGCGGCTCGTCCGAGAGCGCGGCCACCGGGCCGAGCGAGCCGTCGGGCGTCACCGTGCGGGTCTGCAGCGGGAACGCCGTGTTCGGGCCTCCGGCACGTGTGGGCCACGACGCCGTCAGCGCCCCGTCGTCGGCGAGCAGGATCGCGGCCGAGACGTCGATGGCTTCGCTGACCGCATCGGAGGCGATCAGCTGCCGGCCGGCAGCGACGGGACCGCTGCTCGGCAGGCGCGCGGTGTGCAGCTCACGCTCCGAGCCTCCGCCCTGGAGCCAGCTCGCGGCGACCCCGGCCGCGCTGGCCGACAGGCGCGGCGCCAGCGTCGGAACCCCGGCAGGGGAGAGCCGCTCCAGGGTGCCGTCGCGTTCGCCCGCGGTGGTCATGCGCGCGACGGTCATCTGTCGGCCCAGTCCGCCGGCGATCCACGCCACTCGGGCGGTCCCGTCGGGCGCGAAGGCGACCTGCGGCGTGGCGCTGCTCGCGACGCGCTCGAAGTCGAGGACCGGGCCGAGCGTCCCGCCCGTGGCCGTCCGGCGGGCGTGGAGGCGCCGGTCGTCGTTGGGGCCGGCGATCCACGTCACGAGCGCGTTGCCGGTCTCGTCCACCGCAAGCTGCGTGCCGTCCTCCTGCACCAGGTCGATCTCGTCGGCGACGAGGAGCGCCCCGGCGATCGATCCGTCGGCGGCGATCGTCGTCAGGCGGAGTGCGTCGTCGTGATCGTCGTCCGGATCGTTGAAGTCGACCGTAAGCACGATCGTCGTCCCGCTCGCGGTCGCGGCGACGCCCGCTGCGACGCTGTTCGCGTTTGGTGGCGAGACGGGAAGCGCCGGTGCCGGGGGGCCGCCGGTCGGTGTGCGCTGGGCGTAGGCGATCGACCGGGCTCCGGTGCCCCACTGCGGAAGTTCGGTCCAGACGACGGTCGTACCGCCGTCGGGGCTGACCGCGACGTCGCCGGGGAAGCTGACGGAGCCGTCGCCGTGCACCGGCCCCGGGGCCCATGGGGCAGCGGCTTGGCTGGTACCTGCAAACCCGAATCCGGAGGCGGCCGCGGCCAGCACGGCGAGCGCCGTGCGGCCGGTCCGGCGGATGCTCACGCGACCGGTGCGGGCGCGGTCAGCTGGGCGGCGATCGAGCCGCCGTCGAGCCAGACGTTCTCGCGGCTGATCCGACCGTCGCGGAACTCCCACACGTGCAGCATCCGGAAGCTCACCTGACGGCCGTTGCCGGGGATGCCGAGGAACTCGCCCGGCACGGTGCCGGTGAAGTCGTGCTCGATCACGGCGAAGTCGTCGCCGTAGTAGCTGTGCGTCGGCGTCATCGTCTCGGTCGTGACGTTGGTCGTCAGGAAGTCGTAGAAGCCCTGGGCCGCCGCGACGCCCTGCAGTGGTCCGTGGGGCGCGCCGACGACGTCGTGCTCGACATCGTCGGTGTACATCGCGACCGCGCCGGCCGTGTCGCCCGCGGCCTCGGCCGCGATGTGCTCGTCGATCAACCGGTCCATCTCTTCACGCGTCATGCGGAATCCAGCCCTGCCTCGGTTAGTACGGTGCCCGTACCGGTATAGTACGGATTCTGTACCGCAATAGTACGGAGGCCGTACGATATGTCAACGTCCGATTCCGACCCCGACATGGGATCCCCCTTGCTTGGTGGCCTGCTGCGGCTGGTTCACGAAGCGCATCTGAAGCGGGCCTACGAGGGCGCCACGGCCGTCGAGTTCGAGGACGTCACGCGTGCGCAGTTCAACCTCTTCCGGTGGCCTGGAGTGGACGGCCTGCGGCCGAGCGAGGTGGCCGAGCGCACTGGTCTCAGCAAGCAGTCCGTCAACGACCTGCTCGGGGTCTTGGAACGCAACGGCTACGTCGAGCGCCATCCCGACCCCGAGGACGCCCGAGCCCGGATCATCAGGTTGACGGGCCGCGGCGATCGCCTGTTGCGCGCGGCGTACCGGACGTCGATGGTGGTCGAGGCGGCGTGGGCCGAGAGCATCGGCGAGGAACGCCTGGAGTCCCTGCGCTCCACGCTCGTCGCCATGCTCGATCGTGGGTTGCCCGAGACGTCCTGAGGGCGTGCACCGCGGACGGCCCCGCCCTCACGGCCCCACGGGCGGGCCCTGCTAGAGATCGATGGATGCGTATCGGAATCATCGGAGCCGGCAACATCGGCGGGAACCTCGCCCGCCGGCTCGGGCCGCTCGGACACGAGGTGCGGATCGCGAACTCGCGCGGGCCGGAGACCCTGTCCGAGCTCGCGGCGGTGGAGGGCGTGACGCCGGTGCTCGCCGCCGAGGCGGCGAAGGACGCCGAGGTCGTGATCGTGACGATCCCGCTGGTGACGGTCGCGGAGCTGCCCGACGACATCCTGGACGGTGCGGCCGACGGCGCGGTCGTGATCGACACGAACAACTACTACCCGCAGCAGCGCGACGGGCGGATCGCGGCGATCGAGGACGGGCAGCCCGAGAGCGCCTGGGTCGCGGAGCAGCTCGGGCGGCCCGTGGTCAAGGCCTTCAACGGGGTCTACTCCGACTGGATCCTGGAGGTCGGCGAGCCCGACGGTCCGCGGTTCGCGATCCCGGTCGCCGGCGACGACCCCGAGGCGAAGGCGGTCGTCATGGCGCTCGTCGAGGAGCTCGGGTTCGACCCGGTCGACGCGGGCTCGATCGCGGAGTCGTGGCGCCAGCAGCCCGGGTCCCAGAGCTACGGCCTGCAGGCCGACGAGGACGGCCTGCGCGAGGCGCTGGCCGCCGCCGACCCGGAGCGCACGCCGGAGTGGCGCGCCGCGTAACGCGTCCGGCGGCCTCCTGAACGCTCAGGAGGCCGCCGGAGCCCCCGCTACTTCGCGGCGCTCACCGTGTGGGTGCTGTGGTAGTTGCCGCCGCCGATGGTGGCCCGGGTCTTGACGACCAGGCGCTCGGACGCGGGCACCCGGATCTGCACCGTGTAGGTGCCGGTGCGACGGTCGATCTTCGCCGTGCCGATCGTCTCCAGGCGCTTGTTGCTCGTCGGGCAGCTCCCCGTCCCACCGTAGACCTCCACCGCGGAGAAGCGGCTGGGGCGCCGGACGTCCACGCGACCCCTCAGGGTCACGGTGTCCCCCGAGCGCGCGACCGTGCGCAGGTCGTTGACCTGACGCAGTCGCACCAACGGCGAGCGGTCCTGCTCGACGCTCGCGCGGTACCCGACCCGGTCCCGCGCGCTCGCGCTCCGCGGTGCGGTCGCGGTGGCCGAGAACGCCCCGGACCCGTCGACCGTCGCGGTGCCGACCTGCTTGCCGCCGGCCTCGTCGATAGTGACCTCGGTGCCTTGGCTGCGGGTCGTGAAGCCCGTGATCCGCACCCGGTTGCCGGTGCGGCGCACGTCGGTCAGCAGCAACGCGGGCTTGGCGCAGCTCTGGTCGGCCGGCGGGACGCCCGGGCCGGGGTTGGGCGTGGGCGTGGGGGTGGGGGTCGGGGTCGGATCGGGCACCGGATCGGGAGACCGCACGATCGTCGTCTCGTCCGTGACCTGGCTGTTGCCCGCCGCGTCGGTCTGGATCACCCGGATCGTGTACGTGCCGACGACGTCGGGCAGCAGGATCGTCGCGCTGTCGCCGGTCGGGACCGGCACGGTCTGGACGACCGCGCCCGCGGCGTTGCGGACCTCGATCGTCACCAGGACGGCGCCGGCGTCCCGCCGGAACGAGATCGTGCGCTCGCGGCTGCCGTCGCCACCGGTGACCGTCGGTGCCGGACCGGCGTCCGGCGCCACGGTGTCGAGGGTGATCCCGCCGCTCCGGACCTCGGCGGCGTTGCCGGCCGCGTCCTCGACCGCGACGACGACGCGGTAGGTCCTGTCGGCGCTGCCGAGCGTCACCGTGGCGGTCGTGTCGGCGATCACCACCGGCGATCCGACGGGCTGGTCGTTCTCGTCGATCACCTGCGCGATGACGATCTCCGCGTCCGCGGGCCGGACGATCGTCACGGTGCGCTCGGGGACGTTGGAGATCTCCGGCGTGACCGTCAGCTCGAGGCCCGAGAGGTCCGGGGCGACCCGGTCGAGGGTCACGTCGGCCGTCGGCGTCGTGTCGGTGTTGCCCGCGGCGTCGGACTGCCGCACTCGCAGGCCATAGTCGCCGTCGGCGTCGGGCAGCGTGACCGAGGCGGTCGCCCCGCTGGGGACGGGCACCGTGTCGATCACGTCGCCGTCGGCGTCGAGGATCTCGACGACGACCAGGGTGGCGGTCGGGTCGCGGGTGAAGGCGACGGTCCGCTCGCGCAGCCGTTCGTCGCCGGTGACGGTCGGGGCGGGCCCGGCGTCGGGGGCGGTCGCGTCGAGCGTGACCGGTGAGCTGGTCACGTCGTCCTCGTTGCCCGCGGCGTCGGCCACTGTGACCACGACGCGGTAGCTGCCGTCGGCGCCGCCGAGGGTGACGGTGCCCGTGTTGCCGGTGATCGTCACCGGTGAGCCGACCGGGGCGTCGTCGGCGTCGATCACCTGGGCGGTGACCGCCGCGGCGTCGCTCGGCCGGGCGATCGTGACCGTACGGGCACGATCGTTGGAGAGGGTGGGCGTCACCGTCAGGGCGAGCGTCGACAGGTCCGGGGCGATCCGGTCGAGCACGGCGTCGGTGATCTCCGTCGCCGCGCCGTTGCCGGCGGCATCGGTCTGGCGGACGCGCACGCCGTAGGTGGCGTCGGCGTCGGGCAGCGTGATCGCCGTGCTGCCGCCCGTGGCGACCGGCACCGTGTCGAGCAGCTCGTCGTCGGCGTCGAGGATCTCGACGACGACCGCGGCGGCACTCGGGTCGCGGGTGAACGTCACGGTCCGCTGGCGGTCGTTCCCGGCACCGGTGACCGTCGGAGCCGGCCCGGCATCGGGGGCGACGCGGTCGAGCGTGATGGTGTCGCTGGTGCCGTCGGCCGCGTTCCCGGCCGCGTCGGTCAGGGTCAGGCGGACGCGATAGTCACCGTCGGCGGGACCGACCGTCACGGTTGCGGAGGATCCCGTCATCGTGACCGGCAGGCCGACCGCGTCGTCGTCGGCGTCGATCACCTGGGCGACGACCGTGGTGGCATCGGCCGGGCGCGTGAACGAGACGGTCCGCTCCAGCGCGTTGGAGATCTCCGGGGTGACGCCGATCGCGAGGTTCGAGACGTCGGGCGCGACGCGGTCGAGCGTCACGGCCACGATCGCGCTGGTCGAGCTCTGCGACGCGGCGTTGGAACGTACGACGCGGACGCCGTAGCTGCCGTCGGCGGGCAGGGTCACGGTGACCGAGCCGTCGTCGTCCGTGTCGGGGAAGGTGTCGAGCAGCTCGTCGTCCTCGTCGAGCAACTCGACGGAAGCGCTGGTCACGTCGCTGCCGCGGGTGAAGGTCACCGTGCGGGTGGGGGAGTTGGCGGCGCCG